>Ga0209056_10001560_pt1 | contig 25252 bp, 24 predicted proteins | sample GraSoiAngelo_114_FD_185876 | JGI IMG/M metagenome (GOLD analysis project Ga0209056, IMG submission 185876) | Grasslands soil microbial communities from the Angelo Coastal Reserve, California, USA - 14_0903_13_40cm (SPAdes) (version 2) | ecosystem: Environmental > Terrestrial > Soil > Grasslands... | reverse complement strand
GTCCTGTGGTCTGGATGGTCGCGATCGGTCTCTGGGCCCTCATGATCTACAAGGCCTATGTCGGGGAGGCGTTCCGATTGCCTGTTGTCGGTGAGACCGCGGCGAAGGAGCTCGAGAAGCCTGCGACCGGTCGATAAAGAAGGAGAGCGACCACTGACGGTCGCTCTCTTCTTCGTGTCGCCGGCAGGTCGCGCTAGCTCTGATGGACCGTGATGTTGCCGTTCGAGAGGTTGATGAACGGAAGAGGCGTGTTATTCGCAATGCCCGCGCATGTCTGGTCGCCACCCGCGGGGGTCTCGCCGATCTTGTCGAAGTCGGTCTGCTGGTCGGGGTTGCCGTTGTCTCTGAAAGAGAAGCGCGCATAGGTCCCTCCAGTGACTCCCTGCGATGGGAAAAACGAGCCCGACGTCGTGTTAACCAGGGAGGTCACCCAGGCGAGGGTGAGATCCTCACTGAAGATGTGAAGACATGTGGGCGTCGAGGTGAAACCCCCGGCGGCGATGCATTGCCCGTCCGGGATGGTTTGATTGACGGTGCCGACCACGTTGCCGTCCTGGTTGTGCGCGTTGACCGCGATGTTGATCCAGAAGGTGCCGCCGCCGGGCCCGCACGATCCTAGGAATCTGCCTCCGCCGTTCACAAACCCCGGGACGAGCGCGGCATCAGCGACGTTGCCGAATCGGACGACTGGAGTCTGGGCGAGCGTACAGGTCAATCCTGCGGGGTAGTCGAGGAGCGCCTGGACTGACTTGGTGAGGCTGGTGAGCGTGTCGGTGTCCACGGTCATCGTCACGTTCGTGCCGTCGCTGCAGCCGAGCGTCACCTGCGTGAGGCCGATGCCCGCCATGGGAAACGTCATTCCGACCGTGAGTCCGATAGCCGCGGTGAGGGCGACGATCGCGCGTTTCATATGTTTCTCCAGGGAGCGTTTTGGTCCGCCATCAGTTCCGGTAAGAGTTGTGACGCGCGGATTGATGTGCGCTTGAGCACTTGTGGAGAACCCCGGCGCGGCGGCGGTCCGGGAGGCTTCGCCGCCATCGTCGCGTACACACAAACCTCACACCGCTCGCGGGGCGTGATCGAGCCTGTGGCGGGCGCTCAAGAAAAGAGCGCGGCCGCCGACGGTCGCCCTCTTCGTCGTTACGCTTGCTCGAGCGCTAGCTGTGCTGGATCGTGACGTTCCCGCTCATGCCATGACGCTTCTGTCCCGGCAGCGATCCCGACGTCGGGTTTGGCTCATCCTTGAGCGCGTGTGAAGCGGCGGCGGGATAATCCGCGCGTGGGGGAGCTGCGCTTGCCGGAGCTGCCCGCCCGCTATAACGCCGCTGAGACGTTCATCGACGCTCACCGCGGTGTGCGCGATTCGAGCATCGCCATCCGCTGCCAGGGAAACAGCGTCACCTATGGGGACCTTGCGTCGAATGTGGATCGATGCGGTAACGCGCTACGCCAGCTGGGGGTCGGGATCGAACAGCGCGTCATGATTCTTTGCCACGACTCGCCCCCTTTCGCGTACACGTTTTTCGGCGCGATCAAGATCGGGGCGATCCCCGTGCCGGCGAACACACTGCTCACGCCGCGCGATCTCGCGTACATCCTGAACGACAGCCGCGCCGTCGCGATCATCGTCTCCGCGCCGCTGCTTGAGAAGGTGCTCGACATCCGCAAAGACGCGCCGCGCCTGCGGCACGTGATCGTCGCAGGCAGCGACGCGCCGACTGGCGTCCTCTCGTTCGAGCAGCTGCTCGGAGCTTCGCGCGACGACCTAAGCCCGGCCGACACATCACCCGACGACGCCGCGTTCTGGCTGTACTCGTCGGGAACGACCGGATTCCCGAAGGGCGCAGTGCATCTGCAGCACGACATGATCTATTGCGCCGATACCTACGGGGCCGAGGTCCTGCGCACGACGGAAAATGACCGCCACCTCACGGTGTCGCCGCTCTTTCACGCGTACGGACTCGGCAACGGCGTGTTCTTCCCGTTCCGCGTCGGCGCATCGACCGTCTACAAGCCTGAACGGTCGACGCCGGAGCTCGTGTACACGTTGATCTCCCAGGAGAAGCCGACGATCCTCTTCACGGCGCCGACGTTCTACGCGGCGCTCCTCGCGTACCCCGAGCAGGACTTCAGATACGACCTGTCGTCGCTGCGGATGTGCGTGAGCGCGGGCGAGGCTCTGCCCAAGCCGCTCTTCGATCAGTGGAAGGGCCGCTTCGGGCTCGACATCCTCGATGGGATCGGAGCCACCGAGATGCTCCACATCTTCATCTCGAACGTCCCCGGGAAAGCCAAGGGTGGCACGAGCGGGACCCCCGTGCCCGGTTACCTCGCGAAGATCGTCGACGACGATGGTCATGAGCTCGGGCGCGGCGAGACGGGGAATCTCTGGGTCGCCGGAGACTCGTGCGCCGCGTATTACTGGAACAAGCACGAGAAGTCCAAGGCCGCCTTCAGGGGAGAGTGGTACGTCACCGGCGACAAATACCACGTCGATGAAGACGGCTATTACACGTACGAAGGACGGAGCGACGACATGCTGAAAGTCTCCGGGCAATGGGTGTCGCCCGCGGAGGTCGAGGCGGCGCTCATGGAGCACCCGGCGGTGCTCGAGTGTGGTGTGGTCGGCGCTAAGGACAAGGATGGCCTCACGAAGCCCCGCGCGTTCGTCCTCCTCAAGGACGGAAGAAAGCCGTCAGACGAGCTCGCCGAGGAGCTCAAGACGTTCGTCAAAGGACGGATCACGCCGTATAAGTACCCGCGCTGGATCGAATTCGTCCCCGAGCTGCCGAAGACGGTGACCGGGAAGATCCAGCGATTCAAGCTGCGGGAGCGAGCGTGAAAGAGAAGGACGCGATCGCGAAGGTCCGCGCGTGGAAGCGGGAGGCGACCGAGGATCCCGAAGGCTTCTGGGGCCGCGCCGCGGAGCAGGTGCCGTGGTTCCGCAAGTGGGAGCGCGTACTCGACTGGGAGCCGCCGACCTTCCGTTGGTACTCGGGCGGCATGTCGAACCTGGCCTACAACTGCGTCGACCATCATGTCGCGGCCGGTCGCGGCGAACGGGTCGCGCTCATCACCGAGAACGAGCGCGGCGAACGTCGCACGCTGACCTACGCGGATCTGCACCGCGAGACCAAGCGGGTCGGCGCGGCGCTGCGGGCGATGGGGATCGACAAAGGCGACCGCATCGCCATCTATATGCCTACGTCGGCCGAGGCCATCATCCTGATGCTCGGCGCGATCCGGATCGGAGTGGTGATCCTCGTGGTCTTCGCCGGCTTCGGCGCGGGTGCGCTTGGGGAGCGCATCCGCCTCGCGGGCGCGCGGGTCCTCTTCGCGACTGACGTCACCTACCGGAAGGGCAAGGACGTGCCACTCCTGCCGATCGTCTCGCAGGCGATCGTCGACGCGCCCTCCGTCGAACACGTCGTCCTACTCCGTCGGACGACGTCGACCGATCGCCTGAGGGGCGAGATCTCCTGGGGGGACTTCCTCGCGGCGGGCGCCGGCCACGACGACCTTCACGTCCAGCTTGAGGCGAACGAGCCGGCCTACATCCTGGCGACGAGCGGCACCACCGCGAAGCCGAAGCTCGCCGTGCACACGCACGGCGGCTACCAGGTCTACGTGTACTCGATGGCCAAGTGGATGTTCGGCCTGCGCGAGAGCGACATGTGGTGGTCGACGAGCGACATCGGTTGGGTCGTCGGCCACAGTTACATCGTCTTCGCACCGCTGCTCATCGGCTGCACCACGATCGCCTACGAAGGCGCGCTCGACCATCCCAATACGGAGACCTTTTACGCGATCGTGGAGCGCAACAAGGTCACCGGCGTCTTCACGTCGCCGACAGCCGCGCGTCTCCTCATGCGGTACGGCACCGAGCCCGCCCGAAAGCACGATCTGGCGTCACTCGAGCGGCTCTTTTGCGCGGGCGAGGTGCTCAATGCGCCGGCCTGGGAATGGCTGCAGAAGGAAGCGCTCCAGGATCGCGTGCCGGTCATCGACCACTACTGGCAGACCGAGACCGGCGGTCCCGTGGTCGGTAACCCCTACGGCATCGCGACGCTCCCGATCAAGCCAGGCTCCGGCGGGATGCCGCTCGCCGGGATCGAGGCCGCGGTGGTCGATCAGGATGGCAAAGAGCTCGGGCCGGGAGAGAAGGGCATCTTCGTCATCAAGCGGCCCTTCCCGGGTCTCACCGCGCGCCTCTGGGCCGAGCCCGAGCGCTATGCGCGCGACTACTGGGAAAAGGTCCCCGGCAAGAACGTGTACTTCACCGGCGATGCGTCATCGATCGACGAGGACGGCTACGTCTGGTTCTCAGGGCGCGCGGACGAGATCATCAAGATCGCCGACCATCGCATCGGGACGATCGAGGTCGAGACCGCGTTCCTGCGTCACCCGGCGGTCACGGAGGCGGGAGTCACCGGACGCCCCGACGAGCTCCGCGGTCAGGTCATCTCGGCGTTCATCGTGTTGAAGCAGGGCCACCAGCCATCGGAGCAGCTGAAGAAGGAGCTTCTCGCGATGGTTCGCAACGACCTCGGCCCCCTGGCGGTCATTGGCGAGCTCAACTTCGTCGACATGCTGCCGAAGACGCGCAGCGGAAAGATCATGCGCCGGGTCCTCAAGGCGGTGATCCTCGACAAGGATCCCGGCGACATCTCGACGATCGAGGACGAGGGCTCGGTCGACGAGGCCCGCGAAGCCTGGCAGCACCTCAAGACCGGTGTCGCGGCAGGGGGCTGAGCCGAAGCCACCCTGGTCCGCGGTCCCGCGAGAGATCAAAGAGCAGGTGGCGACGGTCCTAGGCGCACCCGTCGCGCGTGCCGACCGCGTGTACGGCGGCTATGCGCCTTCGGCGACGTTCCGTCTCAAGCTGGCGAACGGCAAACGCGCGTTCTTCAAGGCGAGCTACCCCGCGCCGAAGGGCAGCGGCGTGCGCTGGGTGGTGGATGTCGAGGACCGCAACTACCGGCGCTTGTCACGGCTGATCACCCCATGGGCGCCGCGATTTTTCGGGTCCTTCAACCGGATCGGCTGGCACGTGTTGCTTCTCGAGGATCTCGGTCCGCGCACGATGCCGCCCTGGACGTCAGCGAAAGCACGGCGCGCAACGCGTTCGTACGCGCAGTTCCACAAGAGCACCCGGGGCAAGACCCTGCCGCGTGGTCTCTCCCGAACGCAGCACTACGAGTTCGCCGGCTTCTGGCGCGAGCTTTCTAACAGCGGTGAGCTTGGTCGCGTGGCCGCGCTGGCTCGTGGCCGAGAGGACCAGGCGCGGGAGTGGATCGACGTCGTGCTGCCGGTGATGCGGCAGCTGGACGACGGGCTTGCCAAGACCAAGCCTCCTTTCTCTTTGCTCCACTTGGACACGCGTTCCGACAACACGCGATTGCACGGTGATCTCCTGCGGATCTTCGACTGGCCGTTCGCGAGCGTGGGCCCGGCCGAGTTCGACGTGACCGCATACGCCCAGGGCGTGCGGGCGGACGACGGACCCGAGCCCGAGCGAGTGCTCGCGTGGTACGAGGACGTCTTGCCCCTCCGGGCGGACGCGATCGACGCGTCGTTGGCGGCGATATCGGGATTCTTCGCGGACCGCTCGTGGAAGCCCGAGGTGCCGGGGCTTCCGCGGGTTCGCTCGTTCCAACGCCAACAGCTGAAGTGCTGCCTGGCCTGGGCCGCGCGCCGCTTCGACCTTCCCGAGCCGCGGTGGCTTCGTGCGGTGGCGGACTGATGCCGGAGTGGCCCGACCTCCACGTCGTGCGCGGCCGTCTCGAGAAGGCGCTCGTTGGCCGCGAGATAGTCCTCGTCCGTGTCGGCGACCCGCTCGTGCTGCGTTCCACCCATCCGGTCGAGACGGCGCTCGCGCATCGCCGCTTCACCGGCGTGCGTCATCGCGGGAAGTTCCTCGTGTTCGATCTCGATCGCGGAAGGATCATGGTCAATCCGATGCTCGCCGGCGTCTTCGAGCTCGCCGACGCTGAGGCGAAGGTCACGCGAACCACCGCTCTTTCGCTGGTGCTCGATAACAGGATTGACCTCCGGTATCGCGACGAGAAGCGCATGGGCAAGGTGTACGTGCTCGACGACGGCGAGGGCACGAGCTCGGTCCACGGTTTCGACGCGCTCGGTCCGGACGCGGGCGACTTCTCGTGGAGCGAACGGGAGTTTGCGGATCGTGCACGTGCGACGCGGCGCGAGGTCCGCAACCTGCTCCAGGACCAGACGTTTCTGGCGGGGATCGGAAACGCGTACGCCGACGAGATCCTCTGGGAGGCGCAGCTCCACCCGAAGCGTCGCGTCGCGACGCTGTCCCCTGAGGAGATCTCCCGCTTCTACCGTGCGCTCAGGGACGTTGTGGCGCACGGCGTACTACAGGTGGAGGAACACCTGCCGCCGGAGCTCGGGACGAAGATCCGCGACCACATGAAGGTGCGTGGCCACAAAGGCAAACCCTGCCCGCGCTGCGGAACGGCGATCGTGAAGACCCGCCACGGCCTCGACGACATGTATCTCTGCCCGCGCTGCCAGCCGCCGCCGAAGGGTCAGATCCGCTAAGGATTGGCGGCTGCGTCCATGACGATCGTGAGGCTCCAATCGACGCCATCGACTTGGAAGGCGTAGCAGCCTGGACCATCGATCACGACCGTCGACGGAAGGAACCGCCAGCCCTCCTCCGATCCCTGCGACCGAGTTCCGGTGTCGTAATCGAACCGGAGCTCGCCGGTGATCGGCCCGCCGCCCGCCTGGAAACGCACGTCGCCCGATGCGTCGATGCGTGCGCCTCGGATCAGGGCCGCGTCCTTATAGTCGGGCCGCGACAGCCACGCGACCTTCGTGAAAAGCGAGCCGTCCGGGGCGCGCGAATAGAAGATCCGGTTCCCGATCGAGTAGACGGGGCCCGGACCGGCGACCGGTCCGACAAATGTCGTGATCGGCACTGCGGGCGTCACGGGGCAGGCCGCTCCCGCCGCGAGCGAGGGGAGCCGTAGCCGGTGCGCCGCGAGCTGCGCCCAGGTCGCGTCATCGACGAGGGGCGTCAGCACGTTCCCCACGCGATCCGTTCGGACGCTCGGCGTTGGGGAGGACGGGCCGGGCGACCCGACCCCCGGCGCGGGCGAAGCACACGCGGTCGACCACACCGTCGCGGCGAGGACCAGTTTGAGCACGCCCATCGATGCTGATACTCCGCGGTGATGCAAAGGGTTCCCGGGTCGCCATCGCGCGCCGACCTCGAGCGGGCCCGCGGCAAGGGCATTCCCGACGTGATCGCGCCGGGACTCGATGTGCTGTTCGTCGGCATCAATCCGAGCCTCTGGTCGGGCGCCGTCGGGCATCACTTCGCCCGGCCGGGCAACCGGTTCTGGCGAGTGCTGCACGAAGCGGGGTTCACCGACCGCCTTCTCCCGCCGGCAGAGGGCAGGGAGCTGCTCCGGCGGAAGATCGGCATCACGAATCTCGTGAATCGTGCGACCGCCAGCGCGGACGAGCTGGACAGCGAGGCGCTCCGCCGCGGCGCGCGCCGGATCGTTGCGAAGGTCCGCCGCTACCGTCCGAAGGTAGTTGCGTTCGTCGGCATGGGCGCGTACCGCACCGCCTTCGGCAGGCGGCGCTCACGCGGGGGCCGTCAGGAGGAGGAGCTCGCCGGTGCGACGATCTGGGTGCTTCCGAATCCAAGCGGCCGAACCGCCGGGTACCAGATGCCCGCCCTCGCGCGAGCGTTCCGCCACCTGCGCCGATCGCTCTGACGCGGCACACTCACCCGCGCGGAGGTGCGCATGCCGAACACCGTCATCGTCACGCGCGAGCCGCCCATCGCGGTCGTTCAGCTCAACCGACCGGAGGTGCTGAACGCGCTCAACGAGGAAGTCCTCGACGAGCTCGTAAGAGCCCTCACAGCGCTGGATGACGACGACGCCATTCGCTGCGTCGTCCTCACCGGGAGCGAGAAGGCGTTCGCGGCGGGTGCCGACATCAAAGAGAACTTCGTGACCGCGACACCGGTCACGATGCTGAAGCAAGATCTCACCACGCGGTGGGAGGCGATCCGGCGGATCAGGACGCCGATCGTCGCGGCGGTCTCGGGCTACGCCCTCGGCGGTGGCTGCGAGCTCGCGATGACCTGCGACATCATCGTGGCATCCGAGAGCGCGCAGTTCGGACAGCCCGAGATCAACCTCGGCATCATCCCCGGCGCCGGCGGAACACAGCGGCTCACGCGCACGGTGGGGAAGTACCGTGCGAACGAGCTCATCCTCACCGGACGTCGCATCAAGGCCGACGAAGCGAAAGCGATCGGTCTCGCCGCGCAGGTCTACCCGGCGGCGTCGTGGCTCGACGACGCGAAGGCCCTCGCGCGCACGATCGCGGAGAAGGCGCCGGTCGCGGCGCGGCTCGCGACGGAGGCGGTGGATCTCGCGTGGAATTCCACGCTCGACGCGGGACTCGAGTTCGAGCGGAAGGCCTTCTACCTGCTCTTCGCGACCGAGGACAAGAAGGAAGGCGTCGACGCATTCGTGAACAAGCGGAAGGCCGTCTTCAAGGGAAGGTGACAACGCGGTCGCCTCTCCGATACGAGCGCGATGGCGCGGTCACGATCCTCACGCTCGACCGCCCGGAGGTCCTGAACGCCTTCGACGAATCGCTGACCGAGGCGCTGAACGCCGCGATCGCCGACTGTGCGGCGGATGCCGCCATCCGCGCTGTCGTGATCACCGGATCCGGTCGCGCGTTCTCGGCCGGCCAGGACCTCGACGACCGCCTCGCGATGATCGAGAAGGGCGGCGACCTGCGACTGGGCGACGAGTTGCGGCGCCGCTACCACCCGGTGATCGCGACGATCCGAACGATGCGCAAGCCGGTCGTCGCCGCGGTGAACGGCGTCGCCGCCGGCGCGGGGTTCGGGCTGGCGGTCGCGTGCGACGTGCGGGTCGCCGCCACATCAGCCTCGTTTCGGGCGGCGTGGGGCCGCGTCGGGCTGGTCCCGGACGCGGGCTCGGCCTTCTTCCTGCCGCGTCTGGTGGGCTGGGGACGTGCGCTGGACATGGTCCTCACCGGCGACCCGGTGAGCGCGGACGAGGCACTCCGCATCGGGCTCGCGACACGCGTGTGGCCTGATGAAGCGTTCGTCGCGAAATGGCACGACTACGCGCAGACCCTCGCTCGCGGCGCGACCGAAGCCTTCGCCCTCACCAAGGAGGGACTCAACGCATCCATGGCGCGTGGCTTCGAGGAGTTCCTCGACATCGAAGCCGGACTGCAGGACCGCGCCGGCCGCACGGGCGATTACGCTCGAGGAGTGAAGGCCTTCGCCGCCAAGCGCCCGGCGGAATTCGAGGGCCGATGAGCGCGCATCCACGCGACGCGGTGATCCTGGGCTATGTCCGTACGCCGTTCGGCCGGTACGGCGGCGGCCTCGCGCCGATCCGGCCCGACGATCTCGCGTCGCACGTCATCCGCGCCGTTCTCGAGCGGACCGACGTCGCCGACGCGGATATCGACGAGGTCGTCTTCGGCGCCGCGAACCAGTCCGGGGAGGACAACCGCAACGTCGGCCGCATGGCCTCGCTGCTGGCCGGACTACCCGAGACCGTGCCGGGAGTCACCCTGAACCGTCTCTGCGGCAGCGGCCTCGAGGCCGTGAACGATGCCGCGCGGCGGATCCGCGCGGGGGAAGCCGACGTGGTCGTCGCCGGCGGCGTCGAGAGCATGACTCGCGCGCCGCTCGTGACCCTGAAGCCTTCGGAAGCGTTTCCCCGCGGCGAGCGCGTGCTGGCCGACACGACGCTCGGATGGCGGCTCGTCAATCCGCGGATGATCGATCTGGGCTACCACCCGATCTCGCTGGGCGAGACGGCCGAGAACGTCAGCGTGAAGGAGCATGTCGGCCGCGCGGAACAGGATTCGTATGCCGCGCGCAGCCAGGACCGTTATGCGCGCGCCAAGGCTGAGGGCTTCTTCGCCGGCGAGATCCAGCCGGTGCACAACGGCAAGGAGCTGATCAGCGAGGACGAGCACCCGCGTCCGGATAGCTCGATCGAAAAGCTCGGCAAGCTCAAGCCCGCGTTCAAAGAGAACGGCACCGTCACGGCGGGGAACTCGTCCGGGATCAACGACGGCGCGGCCGCGCTCGTGATCGCGGCGCGCGAGAAGGCACGGGTGCTGGGGCTCCGTCCGCTCGGCCGCATCGTCGCCAGCGCCTCGGCGGGCGTCCATCCCGACTACATGGGCCTCGGGCCCATCCCGGCCGTGCGTAAGCTGGTCGAACGGACCGGTGTTGCGGTGAAGGAATGCGATGCCATCGAGCTCAACGAGGCCTTCGCCGCTCAAGTCATCCCCTGCCTGCGCGCGCTCGGCCTGCCCGACGACCGGACCAATCCCAATGGCGGAGCGATCGCGATCGGTCATCCGATCGGCGCGTCGGGCGCGCGGCTCGCCGGCACACTGCTTCGTGAGCTCGAGCGTCGCGGCGGCCGCTATGGCATCGCCTCGCTGTGCATCGGCGTCGGTCAGGGCCTGGCAACTCTCTTCGAGCGCGAGTCTTAGCCGCAGTGACCATACTTAGCCCGGTCTGAGCACAGCGCGGGAGGGGCTCATGGGCGGGTTCACCAAGATGAACGGTCTCGCCGCCAAACGGGGCTACACCTATCGCCTCACGCGGCGCCAGTTCCTCGTCGCGTCGTCCGCGGCGGCGCTTGCAGCATGCGCGCCGGCGGCCGTCACGCCGGGCGCGAGTGGTAGCCCGAGCGCCGCGCCGGGCAAGGAGCTCAAGATCGGGCAGCTGCTGCCGTTCACCGGTGTCTACGCCGAGCTCGGCAACTCCATGCGCCGTGCGACGGAGCTCTACCTCAGGCAGAACGACCAAAAGCTCGCGAACCGCCCGGTGAAGCTCATCTATGAGGACGACACGAACGTAACCGCGACCGGGATCCAGAAAGCGCAGAAGTTCATCGACCAGGACAAGGTCGACGTGATGATGGGCGTCGTTCCGACGCCGCTCGCGTATGGGATCCGCAACGCGGTGCACGAGGCGAAGATGATCTTCATCGATACGAACGCCGGCGGGAACGCGCTCACGCGCGACACTCCGGATTGCAAACCCGCCTGCAAGAGCCCGTACATTTTCCGCTCCTCGTTCTCGTCGTATCAGATCTCGTTCCCGATAGGCGACTACCTGTCGGCGAAGGGCACCAAGGACTGGTTCCTGGCGTACGCGAACTACGGTTTCGGGACCGAGTCGAAGGCCGACTTCACGACGGGCCTCAAGAAGAACGGCGGGAACGTCACCGGCGAGGTCGCGCCGCCGCTCGGCAACGCGGACTTCGCGCCGTTCGTGACGCAGATCAAGAACCAGCCCACCAAGAACGTGTACTCGTTCTTCTCTGGCGCCGACGCGATCGGCTTCATCAAGACTTGGAACCAGCTCGGCCTCCCCGCGGCGGGCTACAAGATGTACGGAGCCGGCTTCCTGACCGAACAGGATGTGCTCAAGGAGGTGAAGGACCTCGCGAACGGCGCGATCACTTCGCTCTTCTGGGCCGTGGAGCTCGACAACGCCGAGAACAAGAAGTTCGTCGCGGACTTCCAGAAGCAATATCCGCTGCTTCCGGACGTCTTCGCGGTGCAGCAGTACGACGGCATGCGCGCACTCGATGAGGCGCTCAAGAAGCTCGGTGGCGATACCTCGGACAAGGACAAATTCTCGAAGGCACTCGAGGACGTCACGTTCAAGAGCCCGCGCGGCGATTTCGCGTTCGACAAGACGACGCACAACCCGATCCAAGACATCTACCTTCGCGAGGTGAAGACGACGGGCGGGCAGACCGTGAACACGATCCTTGACAAGATCGCGAAGGTGACCGACCCGGGGAAGTGACCTCGGCGTGAGCCCTGAGCTCCTGTTCCAACAGGCGCTGAACGGCCTCTCGTTCGGCGCCTTGCTTTTCATCCTTGCGGCGGGTCTGTCGCTCGTGTTCGGAATGATGGACGTGGTCAACCTGGCTCACGGGGCCTTCTACATGCTCGGCGCCTACGTCGCGCTCACGGTGGTGCAGTTCACCGGCTCGTTCTGGCTCGCCCTCGCCGCTGCCCCGGTGGCGCTGGGAGCACTTGGCCTGGCCATCGAGCCACTCCTGCTCCGTCATCTCCGCGGACGACACCTCGACCAGGTGCTCCTCACGATCGGTGTGTCTTTGGTCATCGTCGACCTGATCGGGCTCATCTGGGGACGTGAGGTGCGCTCGTTGCCGTTCCCGCCGGGCCTCGACGGAACCGTGGTGCTCATCGGCGGCGTCTATCCGGTCTACCGGCTCTTTGTCATCGCGTTCGGCGTCGCGCTCGCCGCGGTGATCGCCGTGATCTACCGGCGGACGAAGCTCGGCATGCTGATCCGCGCCGGCGTCGAGGACGCCGAGATGCTCGGTGCGTTAGGGGTAAACACCGATCGGCTGTTTGCGCTCACATTCGCCGTCGGTGCCGCGCTCGCGGGCTTGGCGGGCGTGATCGCCGCGCCCGTGTTCGGCCTGCAACCGGGCATGGATGTCGATGCGCTGCTCTACTCGCTGGTCGTTGTGGTCGTGGGCGGGCTCGGCACGCTCGGCGGTGCCGTTGCCGGAAGCGTGCTCGTCGGGCCCGTGGACACGTTCGGCAAGGTGCTTTTCCAGGAATTCGCGCTCGCCGTCATCTTCGCGATCGTCGCGCTCGTCCTGCTCTTCAAGCCGACCGGGCTTCTCGGCCGGATCCGGATCGCACGATGACCCGGGCTGCGCGATGGGTCGCTCTCGCGGCAGTCGCCGTCGGCCTCGTGACATTCCCGTACTGGAGCGCAGCCTGGGAGTCATCGAGGTTCGCGACGACCGTTCTGCGTGACATGCTCGTCTTCGCGATCTTCGCGCTCTCGCTCGATATCCTCGTCGGCCATGCGGGCATGCCCTCGCTGGGGCACGCCGCGTTCTTCGGAGGGGGCGCGTACGCCGCAGGCATCGCGAGCCAGCGGCTCGGGACGGATCAACTGCCGATCACGCTTGCGGCTGCGGTGCTGGTCGCGGCACTGCTCGCGCTCGTGATCGGCCTGCTGGTCGTGCGGTCCGAGGGGATCTTTCTTCTCATGCTCACGCTCGCGCTTGCGCAGATCGTCTTCGCGATCGCGTTCCAGTGGACCGCTGTGACAGGGGGATCGAACGGGCTCGCGGGCGTGAGCCGCCCGACGCTTTTCGGGATCGACCTGAGCGCCCCCGATCGGATGTACGTGCTGGTTGCCGCGACCTTTCTCGTCGTCTCTCTTCTGATCTGGAGCCTCATGCGGTCGCCCTACGGCCGCGCACTCACGGGAGTGCGCGAGAACGAGCGGCGCATGCGGGCTCTCGGGTATGACACCACGCGTCTCAAGCTGTCGGCATTCGTGGTCGCGGGGATGATCGCCGGTGTCGCGGGCGCTCTATCGGCGTATTCGCAGCGTTTCGTGTCGCCCGGCGACGCGGGCATCGGCACATCCGTGCAGGCCTTCGTCATGGTCCTGATCGGCGGCGCGGGCACGATCCTCGGCCCGGTGTTGGGCGCCGGCGTCGTGATGTACATCCAGCGCGTGCTGTCGTCCGCGATCCCAGTATCCGAGACCGTCCTCGGGCTGGTGTTCATAGGGTTCGTCCTGCTGGCGCGTCAGGGGATCGTCGGGCTCGGACGCGCCGCCTACGCGCGCGTGCGAGCGCCATGATCGAGGTCCGCGAGCTGCGCCGCTCCTTCGGTGGCGTCAAGGCCCTCGACGGCGTGACCCTCACGGTTGGCGACGGCGAGCGCCGGGCGGTCATCGGCCCGAACGGGGCGGGGAAGACCACGCTCTTCAACGTGCTCACCGGTGAGCTTCCGCCGACGGGCGGCGACGTGCGACTCGCGGGCGCCGAGATCACTCGCCTCCGGCCCTGGCAGCGCGCGCGACTCGGTCTGGCGCGGGTGTATCAGCGCACCGAGCTCTTCGCACCACTCTCGGCCCGCGAGAACGTCGCGCTCGCGGTCGCCGCGCGCGCCGGACCATATCGCGCCTTCCGTGCGCCGCCGCGAAGCGAATACGCGGCGGCGGACGCGCTCCTGGAGCGCGTCGGCTTGGCCGGTCGCGAGAATGCCGCGGCGCGGATCCTCTCCCACGGCGAGCGGCGCCAGCTCGAGCTCGCGGTCGCGCTCGCTCAGCGTCCGCGCGTCCTGCTGCTCGACGAGCCCACCGCCGGCATGTCCCCCGCGGAAACGGCGCGCATCACGGAGCTGATCTCGGGCCTGGACCGCGCGCTCACCATCCTGATCGTCGAACACGACATGGACGTCGTCTTCCGGCTCGCGGACCGCGTCAGCGTGCTGCACGAAGGGCGCGTCATCGCCGATGGGACGGTGAGCGAAATCCGCGGTGACGTTCGCGTGCACGACGTGTATCTCGGCAAGGCGGTGTCGGTCGCATGAGCGCCCCCGCGCTCGAAGTCCAGGACCTGCATGCGTACTACGGCGAGAGCCACGTCCTGCAAGGCGTGGATCTCGTGGTGCGACCGGGCGAAGCGGTCGCCCTCATCGGACGCAACGGTGCCGGGAAGACCACGACGATATCCGCGATTGCCGGCTTCCTCCGACCCCGGCAGGGAACCGTGCGCATCAACGGCAGGGACCTCACCGGCGCGCCAGCGCATTGGGTCGCCCGCGCCGGCGTCGCCCTGGTGCCTCAGGGTCGGCGGATCTTCGGCGACCTGAGCGTCCGCGAGAACCTCGCGATCGCTGGTCGCCCTGCCGCGAACGGCTGGGATGAGGCGCGCGTCGTCGAGCTCTTTCCCAGCCTCGGTCGGCGCCTTGGGCTGCGCGGGGATCAGCTCTCCGGCGGCGAACAGCAGATGCTCGCCGTCGGACGCGCCTTGATGCGCAATCCATCGCTCCTCCTCCTCGACGAGCCTTCCGAAGGGCTCGCCCCGATGCTCGTCGAGGAAGTGGGCGAGACGCTCGTGCGTCTTCGGGCCACCGGGCTCCCGCTGCTCCTCGTGGAGCAGAACCTCGGTCTCGCGACGCGGGTCGGACAACGCGTTCATGTGATGAACAAGGGGACGATCGTCTTCACGGGTACGCCGGTCGAGCTCGCGGCGGCGCGAGACGTCGAAGCGCGCTACCTAGGCGTATGAAAGAGCGGCCGCACACCGGCGTCCCGTTCGCCGCACCCGAAACGCTTCCGGGGCCCGCCGAAGACGATCGTTTCATGCGCGAGGCGCTCGAGATGGCCCGTGGCGCGACCGAGCACGCCGACGTTCCGATCGGCGCGCTCATCGCTCGGGACGGACGGGTCGTGGCAAGCGCGCACAACCGGCGCGAGGTGGACGCCGATCCGACGGCCCACGCCGAGCTGATCGCGATGCGCGAAGCAGCCCGAGCGCTCGGCCGCTGGCGGCTCTCCGACAGCGCGCTCTACGTGACGGTGGAGCCGTGCGCGATGTGCGCCGGAGCGGCCGTGCTGGCGCGGATCGCGCTCGTGGTCTTCGGAGCACCCGACGAGAAGGCGGGTGCGGTGCGTTCGGCGGCCGAGCTACTCGACGCAAGTTGGAGCAACCACCGACCGCGCTGGCGTTATTACCCGCTCGTTCGCGATCAGGTGGAGCGGCTGCTACAGGAATTCTTCGCTCGCCAGCGCGCCGGCGCCGAATAGCATCGCGGCGTGAGCGACGCGACTTCCGCACGACGGTCGAGATACGAAACGTGTTGGCCTAGCCGCCGACCAAGCTGCGCGAAGTCGCTATTCTGAACGCCGCAATGGGGGATATCGCCCAGACCGCGAGCGCTCTCGTCGCTCCCGCCAAGGGCATTCTTGCGGCTGACGAGAGCACAAGCACCATCAAGAAACGCTTCGACGCCATTGGCGTCGAGAGCACTGAACCGAACCGGCGAACGTACCGCGAGCTTCTCTTCCGAACCCCGGGGATCGCCCAGTTCATCAGTGGGGTGATCCTGTACGACGAGACGATCCGCCAGAAGGCCGCAGATGGGACGCCGCTCGTCAAGATCCTCAAGGATCAGGGGATCCTTCCCGGCATCAAGGCGGACGTCGGGGCCAAGCCGCTGGCCTTCTCCCCGGCCGAGGTCGTCACCGAAGGGCTCGATGGGCTACGCGAGCGCCTCATCGAATACCGCGAGCTCGGCGCGGTCTTCAGCAAGTGGCGCGCGGTCATCACGATCGGCGACGGGATCCCAACGCCGTACTGCATCGAGACCAATGCGCACGCACTCGCGCGGTACGCGGCGCTCAGCCAGGAACAGATGATCGTGCCGATGGTCGAGCCGGAAGTCCTCATGGACGGGGACCACACGATCGATCGCTGCCTCGAGGTATCGCTTGCGACGCTTCGCGAGGTATTCGCGCAGCTCGCTCGGCAGCGCGTGCAGCTCGAGGGCATGCTCCTGAAGGCGAGCATGGTCCTCTCGGGAAAGGGCGCACCGACCCGTGCCTCACCCGACGAGGTCGCGCGCTACACGGTCAACTGCTTCAAAGAGTCGGTGCCGGCCGCCGTGCCGGGGATCGTCTTCCTCTCGGGCGGACAGTCCGACGAGGAAGCGACCGTGAACCTCGACGCGATCAACCGCTATGCCGCGAAGGTCGGTGCGCCCTGGCAGCTGAGCTTCTCGTACGGGCGTGGCCTGCAGGCCGCGCCGCAGAAGGTGTGGTCCGGGAAAGCCGACAACGTCGCCGCCGCGCAGCGCGCGTTCTTCCACCGCGCGAAGCTGACCGCCGCGGCGCGCGTGGGCAAGTACTCGCCCGCGATGGAGAAAGAGTCCGTCGCCGCGTAGTTAGGTCGTCGCCGACGCTTCGAGGGCTGGCGCCGGCATACGCGAGACCGCGGACGTGCTGATCCGGAGAGCCAGCGAGACGGCGATGAATCCCAGGATCCCCGCCGAGACAAACATGAGGTGGTAGTCGCCGAGCAGATCGCGGAAGAAACCGCCGGCGAATGCTGCGATCGCCGCGCCCACCATGTGCGAGAAGAAGATCCAGCCGTAGATCGTGCCGAGCGACGCGCGACCGTAGATCGTCGCGACCAGGTTCGCGGTCGGTGGCACGGTCGCGATCCAGTCCAGGCCGTAGACGAACGCGAACAAGAACAGCCACCGCACGTCGTAGATGATCGGCAGCGCGAAGAGGCTCAGCGCGCGGAAGCCGTAGTACGCGGCAAGGAGCTTTCGGTTGTCGTAGCGATCGGTAAGCCAGCCGGAGGCGAGCGTGCCGACGATGTTCATTGACCCCAAGAGAGCCACGGCGCTCGCCGCCGTAACTTCGGTGAATCCGTGCTCCACGGCGTGTGGAATGAGATGCGTGCCCACCAGACCGTTTGACGTATAGCCGCAGACGAAGAAGCTGGCGGCGAGGAGCCAGAAGTCACGCGTGCGCATCGCATCGCGGAGCGAGGTGCTCCGCCGGTCCTCGGCGCGTTCAGCCGCGGTCACGACTGCGGCCTGCCCGAACGGGGTCGTACCGGCATGCTCGGGACGATCGCGCATGAAGATCGCGACCGGCACGAGCATCGACGCGCAGGCCACGAGGACGATGCCGATCGCCCACCGCCAGCCCTCCGTCACCGTCAGCTGGGCCATCGCCGGAACGAATACCAGCTGGCCGGCGCTTGTCGCCGCGCCGAACGCGCCGATGATCACGCCGCGCTGCGTGCGGAACCAGCGGTGGGCGACCGCCGCGCCGAGCACGCCGCCAACGGCACCCGTCCCGAGCCCGATGGGGAGTCCCCAGAGCACGTACATCTGCCAGAGATCGCGGACGAAGATGAGTCCGAGGAGCCCTCCGACGATGAGAATGTCGCCCACGAGCATCACGCGACGCGGTCCGAAGCGATCGATGAGCGTCCCGCCGAGAGGACCGCCCAGCCCGAACGTCAGGATGCTGAGCGAGATCGCAAACGAGATCGCCGTCCTCGACCAACCGAATTCCGACTCGAGTGATGTGATGATCACGCCCGGCGCGGCCCGCACCGCTTGCGCCGCGAGCAGAGCGAGGAAGGTCACGGCGACAACGACCCACGCGTAATGGAAGCGCTTCACGGAGGATCGAAGTTTAGACTTGCATCGGAGAGGTGTCCGAGTGGTTGAAGGTGCCGCTCTCGAAAAGCGGTAGGCGAAAGCCTCGTGGGTTCGAATCCCACCCTCTCCGCCGGATAATCCATATATGGAGAGGTCGCCTAGTCCGGCTTAGGGCGCAGACCTGGAAAGTCTGTGAGCGAAAGCTCCGTGGGTTCGAATCCCACCCTCTCCGCTGAGGGCTCGTGAAGCGCGTTCTGGTCTTCGACGTCAACGAAACGCTGCTCGATCTGAGCGCGCTCGACCCCCATTTCCAACGGGTCTTCGGCGACGCGAAGGTTCGCGTCGAGTGGTTCGGGACCATGCTTCAGTCCGCGCTCCTCACGACGATCACCGGTCCATACGTGCCGTTCGGCGAGCACTTCAAGGCGGCGCTCGCGATCACCGGCGAGCGCCATGGTCTGAGGGTCAGCAAGGACGACGAGCAGGCGATCCTCCAGCAGGTGCGTGGATTGCCACCGCATCCGGAGGTGCGCCCTGCGCTCGAGCGGCTACGTGGCGCGGGCTTCCGACTCGCGGCGCTCACCAACTCGACCGCTCAAGTCGAAGAGGCGCAGCTTCGTCACGCCGGGCTGGCCGACCTATTCGAAAGAGCGCTTTCGGCCGACTCGGCGAAGCGCCTCAAGCCTGCGCCGGAGGCTTACCAGGCGGCCGCCCGCGAGCTCGGCGTCACGACCGCTGACATCCGCATGGTCGCGGCGCATGTCTGGGATGTGCAGGGTGCGCTCCGGGCAGGTTGCGCCGCGGCCTTCATCGAACGGCCGGGCGCCGTATGGAACCCGCTGTTCGAGAAACCGGATGTCGTGGCAAAGGATCTCGCCGAGGTCGCCGAGCGCGTGATCGCACTCGACCGCTAACAGCCGAAGCCGCTAGATGACGTTCAGCTCCTCTTCGCGCCGCTTGCGGCCACGCCGGCGAGCCGCCGGGCCCTGAGCAAAGGTCGAGGGACCGAGTGTCGTCGTGACGATGTGGGTGTACCCATGCGCCTCGAGCTCGTGCGCGTTGCGACGGGACGCCGCCTCACGAAGCGCGTCCATCGAGTCGGAAGGCGTGACGTTGAACACGACCTCGCAGTCGTGGTTGGCGCGGCAAGGAAGTCCAGAAGTTCTCACACCCATAGAACGCATGGGCGGACCCGTTTGTTCCCCTGCAAGAGACCGCCCGCTCGGCCGCTCTGTCATTCGCTTTTGGTCCCGTCCAGGCGTTCCCGAAGGAGATCGGCGTGGCCGTTGTGCCGCGCGTACTCGGCGATGATCTTCAGGAGGCTCCACCGTAAGGTCCGTCCCTTTGCCAGGCTAGGTTGGTCCAAGGCTGCGACCGCCGCGATGACCGCGTCCGCGCCGTCGCGCTCACGTCGCCATATCGCGAACGCCTCCAGAGGGTCGGCCGTCGCGGCGCGCTCAAAGTCAGCCTCCGGGTCTGTGTCCGTGCAGTAGATCGGCGCCAGTGGTTCCCCGCCGACACCTCGGCGGAAGTGAGAGCGTTCCATCTCGCTCAAGTGGCGCGCGAGCCCGAGGAGGGACAGTCGAGAAGGCGGGATGCTCATCTCGACGAGTTGTTCGCGCGTGAGTCCGACGCACTTGCGAGCGAAGGCTGCGCGTTGGTACCAAAGCCAGCCGAGAAGGGACTCGCGCTCGCCCCTCATTCCCGGGTCAGGACTCGGCGGCTCCGCCGGAATCTCGACGATCCCAGTCACGGCCGCGCACGCTACCATCGAACACGGCCGTGCTAGGCGGGGAGCCAGCGGTGCCCTGTACCCGCAATCCGCTCTAGCGGGGCTGAATCCCCTCCCGAGGTCCGGCATCGCGGATCCTGCGCGCGCGTCGCGGCGTTGACGATCGGGTCCTGTGCAGAAACGACTCGTGAACCCCGTCAGATCCGGAAGGAAGCAGCGGTAAGCGTCAGTCGCTTCGTGCCGCAGGCAAGCCTGGTCTGAGCCAAAACGCGTGCGCGTGTCCGAGAGGTCGCCATCGACGGAGGGTGCACGGCCACAGTCGATGGGGGCTGCCCCCTCGAACCCCCCGGCGTCTATCCTCGACCGGTGCCGGAGCGCGCCGCTCTCTACCGCCGCTACCGTCCCCAAACGTTCGGCGCGATCGTCGGACAGGAGCACGTCACGAGGACGCTGCGGAACGCGATCGCGGGCGGGCAGGTCGCGCACGCGTACCTGCTGGCAGGCGTTCGTGGCACGGGAAAGACGTCCATCGCGCGCCTCATCGCGAAGGCCGTGAACTGCCCGAACGCCAAGGATGGCGAGCCGTGCGATCGCTGCGAGAACTGCGTCGCCATCCGCGAGGGACGTTTTCTCGACCTGATCGAGATCGACGCGGCCTCGAACCGCGGCATCGATGAGATGCGGGAGCTCCGGGACAAGGTCCGCTTCACGCCGTCGCAAGGCCAGTACAAGGTCTATGTGGTCGACGAGGCCCATCAGCTCACGACTGAGGCCTTCAACGCCCTGCTGAAGACGCTCGAAGAGCCGCCGCCGCACGCGATCTTCGTCCTCGCGACGACTGAATCGCAGCGCATCCCGGCCACGATCGTCTCGCGGACACAGCGCTTCGACCTCCGGCGCATCCCCCACAAAGGCGTGGTCGCGCAGCTCGCCAAGATCGTCGAGCAGGAGAACCTGCGTGCCGAAGGGCCGGCGCTCGAGGTGATCGCGCGGCACGCGCAGGGCTCGCTGCGCGACGCCGAAAGCATGCTCGACATGGTCGTCGCGTTCGCCGACGGAGCGATCACCCTGAAGGAGGTCGACGAGCTGCTCGGTTCGTCCGACTGGGAGGAGACGGCGGCGCTCTTCGACGCGCTGGCCACGTCCGATGGCGCGAAAGGCATCACGCTCGTGGGCCGGCTCGTCGACGACGGTCGCGACCTGCGGCTCTTCGTCCGTCGTGCCATCGAACACACGCGCGCGCTCGTGTTGACGCGGGCGACCGGCGGTGTACCGGACTGGGCAAGCGAGCAGGTCGCGGCGAAGCTCCGCGCGCAGGCACAGACGCTGTCGCTCGATCAGCTCGCGCGCATCGCCAAGCGGCTGGTCGAGACGGAGCAGTACCTCCGCACGAGCGAGGGCACACCCCTTCCGCTCGAGCTCGCGATCCTCGACCTGGTCACGCCGAATGAGAAAGCTTCCGCGCCGCCGCCGGACGCGACGCGCCAGTCGGTCGGATCCGCCCCGCCCCGCTCCAGCGCGTCGCAGGCGCGTCCTGAGCCGGGGCGTCGCGAAGTACCGCGCGGATCGGTCGTCGCGATCGCCGAACGGCGCGTTGCAACAGAAGAGTCCGTCGGCGTAGGAGCGGCATCGCCGGCCGTGAAGCTTGAGTCGGTGCGCAAGGCGTGGGGCGAGCTCGTCGGCCGCGCGAAGGAGCGAAGCGTCGGGAAGGCCGCGCAGCTCGCGAAGGCGGAGCCGCTCGCGATCGATGGCACGACGATCGTGATCGGATTCGGCGAAGAGTTCGCCCGATCGTTGTGGCAGGACAAGCGCCGCGGCGAGCTCGAGCAGGATCTCTCCGAGATTCTCAAGGCGACGATCCGCGTGAAGTGCGTGCGCCAGCCGGGGGTCGCCGAGACTCCGACCGACGACCCGATGCTGCGGGCCGCGATCGAGACCCTCGGCCGACCCGACCGCATCATGGAGATCGAATGAAGAACTTCGGCGACCTGCAGAAGATGGCGCAGCGGATGCAGGCCGACATGGCCAAGGCGCAGGAGGACCTCGCGGCGATGACCGTCGAGGGGACCGCCGGTGGCGGAGCCGTCGTCGTTGTGATGAGCGGCACCCAGGAGTGCAAGCAGGTGCGCATCAAGAAGGACGCGGTCGACCCCGAGGACGTCGAGACGCTTGAGGATCTGGTCCGCGCGGCGACGACCGATGCGCTCGCGAAGTCCAAGCAGCTCGCCGCCGATCGGCTTGGCGGTCTCACGGGCGGCCTGAAGCTTCCGGGCATGTGATGCCCGCGGCCCTTGCGCGCCCGCTCGCGCGCTTGATCGACGAGCTCTCGAAGCTTCCGGGGGTCGGTCCGAAGACGGCGCAGCGGCTCGCGTATCACATTCTTCGTACGTCGGCCGGTGACGCCGAGGCGCTCGCCGCCGCAGTGCGTTCGGTGAAGACCGATCTGCGCTACTGCTCGGTCTGCTTCAACATCGCGGAAACCGACCCGTGCGCGATCTGCGGGTCGGACGAGCGCGACAAGCGTGTCGTGTGCGTGGTGGAGGAGCCGCTTGACGTGCTGGCGATCGAGCGCACCGGTCAGTACCGTGGTCTGTATCACGTACTACACGGTGCGATCTCGCCGGTGAACGGGGTCCGGCCCGATGATCTCAAGATCGCGCAGCTCGTCCAGCGCCTGGGGGGCGGTGGGATCGAGGAGCTCATTCTCGCGACGAACCCGAACCTCGAGGGCGATGCCACGGCGATGTATATCGGCCAGCTCATCGCCGGGAACGGCGTGCGGGTGACGCGGCTCGCGCGTGGTCTGCCGATGGGCGGGGATCTTGAGTGGGCCGACGAGGTGACGGTCAGTCGAGCGCTCGAGGGCCGGCGCGGGCTCTAGCCCTCCCGGCGGCCGGAGTTTCGCGTTGACGGCGTTACCTCGTACTTGGTACGATTAGCGTCCGCATCACGCCCGTGGCCAGTTCCGCGTGGGAGGCAAAGGGCACGATCTTTAACAGCTGAAGAGTGGCAGGAACGAACAGCGCGGACTCGTCGATTTTTTGGATCGAACTCGAAGCTTAAGTGGATCGTCCGAAGGGACGGTCTCTCTTTTTTGTCGGAGAGTTTGATCCTGGCTCAGGACAAACGCTGGCGGCGTGCATAAAACATGCAAGTCGAACGGACTTCAGTCCGCAAGGACTGAAGTGAGTGGCGAACGGCTGAGTAACACGTAGGTGACCTGCCCCGAAGTGGGGGATAACAACTCGAAAGAGTTGCTAATACCGCATGTGACCACCGATCCATTTCGGTGCTCAAAGTCGCAAGACGCTTTGGGAGGGGCCTGCGGCGGATTAGCTAGTTGGTGTGGTAACGGCACACCAAGGCTTCGATCCGTAGCTGGTCTGAGAGGATGGCCAGCCAGACTGGGACTGAGACACGGCCCAGACTCCTACGGGAGGCAGCAGTTAGGAATTTTGCGCAATGGAGGAAACTCTGACGCAGCCACGCCGCGTGAGGGATGAAGGCCTTCGGGTCGTAAACCTCTTTTCTCAGGGAAGACACCCGACGGTACCTGAGGAATAAGCAACGGCTAACTACGTGCCAGCAGCCGCGGTAATACGTAGGTTGCGAGCGTTGTCCGGATTTACTGGGCGTAAAGCGCACGCAGGCGGTCTCGAAAGTCGGACGTGAAAGCTCCTGGCCCAACTGGGAGAGGCCGTTCGAAACTTCGGGACTTGAAGGCGGGAGAGGCAAATGGAATTTCCGGTGTAGCGGTAAAATGCGTAGATACCGGAAGGAACACCAGTGGCGAAAGCGATTTGCTGGCCCGCCCTTGACGCTCAGGTGCGAAAGCTAGGGGAGCGACCGGGATTAGATACCCCGTTAGTCCTAGCCGTAAACAATGGGCACTAGGTGTTGTCGGTATCGACCCCGGCAGTGCCGAAGCTAACGCATTAAGTGCCCCGCCTGGGGAGTACGACCGCAAGGTTAAAACTCAAAGGAATTGACGGGGGCCCGCACAAGCAGCGGAGCGTGCGGTTTAATTCGATGGTACGCGAAGAACCTTACCCAGACTTGACATGTGAGTGGTACCGAAGCGAAAGCGGAGGGACCCGCAAGGGAGCTCACACAGGTGTTGCACGGCTGTCGTCAGCTCGTGTCGTGAGATGTTGGGTTAAGTCCCGCAACGAGCGCAACCCTCGGGGTCTGTTGTATCTCTCAGATCCCACTGCCGAGAGAAACTCGGAGGAAGGTGGGGACGAAGTCAAGTCCGCGTGGCCTTTATGTCTGGGGCTACACGCACGCTACAATCGCCGGTCACAGCGGGTCGCGACAACGCAAGTTGAAGCTAATCCCTTAAAACCGGCGTCAGTTCAGATCGAAGGCTGCAACCCGCCTTCGTGAAGTCGGAGTTGCTAGTAACCGCGGGTCAGCACACCGCGGTGAATATGTTCCCGGGCCTTGTACACACCGCCCGTCACGTCATGGGAGTCGGTAACACCCGAAGCCGGTGCGCCAACCGCAAGGAGGCAACCGTCGAAGGTGGGATCGGCGACTGGGACGAAGTCGTAAACCAAATTTGCGACCTCTCGCTGGTGACAGCGAGCGACAGAAATTCGGCTGTTTGCTGGAAACTCCGTTGAATCCGACGGTACTTCTCAAGCCCGTTCCGAAAGGGAGTGGGTGAGTGAAGTGAAAAACCGAGCGGTGCGGACAATCAGCAGGGAAGTCGGAGGACACTCCTCTTGACCCCTCAGAGACTACACGCCGAACTCCTCGTGACGAGCGCAATGCGCTTGCAGTCCTACCTCCAAGGAGCCCTCAAGGACGCGACGAAGAGTGCGCTACATCGCACTCATCGCTACGGTCAGTCCGACAGGAAGTGGCTCGAAACCCTCCAAGTGATGCTCGATGTCTTGGGACATCGCAGCTGGATCTATCGGGAAGGCCGAGAGCGGAACTTCTGGGTACTTGAAACCTCGGCGCGCTTCCTTTCGGAAGCGTACGAAGCCACGGCACTCATCGGGACCGGAGAAGGTCTCGACTACAGCCGGGGGTACTTCGACGCCGACGGTGGATTGCCGAGAGACCCTGATGCACGGCTGTATCTGCAGTTCGCGCAGAAGGATCGGCAAAGCTTGGAGACCGTGAAGGAAATCCTTCGTAGCTGGGAGATCGAATGCGGTCGGATTCACAATCCGAGCGCGGAAGTTGATCCCGACTATTGGAGATTCTTTGTCAGGGCTGCATCGCACCAGCGCTTTATGAAGCTCGTTGGATCGTGGCATCCCACGAAGCGAGCGCTCATTGAAACGAGGATGAAGATAGAGTCCACGCCTCACGGCGACGTGGGGACCAACGTGAACAAGGTAGCCGTACCGGAAGGTGCGGCTGGATCACCTCCTTTCTAGGGAATCTCGAGCGGACCCTTCGGGGTCTCGCTCAAGCTCTTTCCAGGTCGATCGTCGAACCCTAAAAAGTCCGACGACT
>Ga0209056_10001559_pt1 | contig 25261 bp, 25 predicted proteins | sample GraSoiAngelo_114_FD_185876 | JGI IMG/M metagenome (GOLD analysis project Ga0209056, IMG submission 185876) | Grasslands soil microbial communities from the Angelo Coastal Reserve, California, USA - 14_0903_13_40cm (SPAdes) (version 2) | ecosystem: Environmental > Terrestrial > Soil > Grasslands... | reverse complement strand
CATGGCAACCAAAAAAGGAAGGTCTGTAATGGATTGGGAAAACGCGGCAGATTCTATTACGCCGACCGTTTTCTATCGCACGCTCAACGTGGAGGGGCTGGAAATCTTCTATCGCGAAGCCGGTCCCCGGACTGCTCCCACCGTTTTGCTCTTGCACGGCTTTCCGTCGTCTTCTCATATGTTCCGCAATCTGATTCCGATGCTTGCGGATAAATATCATGTCGTTGCCCCAGACTTCCCTGGATATGGCGAAAGCTCAGCACCCTCGGTCAAGGATTTCGACTATTCCTTTGAACGGTTAGCGACTGTAACCGAAAAGTTCACCGAAAAGCTGAATCTTTCTTCATATGCGCTATACCTTTCGGACATAGGTGCATCGGTTGGCTTCCGGTTAGCTGTCATGCATCCCGAACGAGTGACCGCTATGATCATCCAAAACGGAGGAGCCCATGTTGAAGCCATAAATAAGGAGTTCTTGACGGGGGGATTATCCGACTACTGGGAAGAACGGAGCGAAAAGAACGCTCAAGTTCTACTCGACTGGCTTCTGACGATTGAAGGAACCAAGTGGCATTATCTGCATGGTGCCAGCGATCCGTCGAAGATCAGCCCTGACAACTGGGTGATCGACCAGGCCTACCAAGACCGGCCGGGAAACAAGGATATCCAGCTTTCAATCCTCTACAATGCGAAGAGAGATCTGGATGTTTTCGACGATTGGCAGCAGTACTTCCGTAAACAACAACCCCCCACGCTGATCACTTGGGGCAAAAACGATGGAATCTTCACGGTGGAGGGTGCTGAACTCTTTAAAAGAGATATTCCGAGCGCAGAGCTCTATCTTCTCGAGACGGGCCATTTCGCGTTGGAAGAAGAATTGGATCGGATTGGGTCGTTAATGCATGAGTTTCTCGAACGAACAATAAACAAGAAATAATATTTGAAAGGGCGTTCCCAAGAGATCTATTTGATTTTGGGTCTGGTCAACCTCTCATAGGCGATCATCACGATCAACGGTTGGAAGCGACTTGAGATAAGTTTCCGCAAGATCCCAGGTGAGTATCAGCCACGCAAGATCGGTTAAGCCGGTTATCGCACCACATCACCGAAAGGACAGGAGCGATGCATAACATGAAGCAAGTGAATACGCTCCTTACGAAACAGCTTCGGGTAGCACCGGGTAAAGAGATTGAAGTCATTACTGTCATTTACGCCCCAGGAGCCGTCGACGAGATCCACCGGCACGATGCGCATGCGGTTGTCTATGTTCTCGAGGGGGAAGTTGAGATGCAGGTTCGCGGAGGCATGCTTCAGCGGCTTGGTCCCGGGCAGGTATTTTACGAATCACCTGAAGACGTTCATACCGTAAGCCGTAACGCGAGTAAGACGAACCCAGCGAAGTTCGTCGTATTTTTTATCAAAAATGAGGGAGCACCGATTCTCACTCCCGTTCACTAGCTTCGGACGCGAGCGATGTATTTCCCCGATGAAATCATTTTGCCTAAAGCAATGTTCCTTACGTGGAACTTTGACAAGGGTTGCCACGGTTTCCGTTCCAATCGTAGCAGAGAGATGCGCACGCAGAGGAGCTGGGTTTTCGCGATTTCTCCAGCTTGTTCCTGGTGAAGGAGAATCGCAGACAACTGGGAAACTCTGCGTGTCGCATTTCGTGTGTAAAGGTCAGCTTAACACCGCGAATCTTTGGAATGGACGAACGAAGCGAAAGTGGTGTGCAATGCGAAATCTTGAATCTGGCGATCGAATTGAACTGTTCCACGAAGATTGCCCGGAAGCGACAATTCGCGCGACCGTTAACCGTTTGACGAAGTCGGACCTTAGGTGTGTCCGCCGAAAAGAACAGACCTTTTCGTCCAACGCGTAACATCCTCGTCTCTTCGATCTAAACCGTATCCGATGCGCTTCAGAAACGAGGCGAGACGTGGAACCGCCTCCGTCAAAGCTCCAAGGGTGGCCAGCATCAACGATTTCAAGCTTTGGTTCGTTGTCCCTGAATAGAAGCTGGTTCCCCAGATTTCCCGAGGGATCCAGATCTCGAGCCGGGATCTCCTCATTTGGGGGCAAAGCATTTACAATAGGCTGGCAATGGCGTCCGCGAATGCTGCCACCGTGTACGTCGTCGATGATGATGCCAGCATCCGTGCGTCAATACAGGGACTACTGAAATCGGCGGGCTTGCGGTCGGAGGGCTTCGAGACGGCGGAGAAATTTCTAGAGAGAAAGCCACTCGATGGTCCCAGTTGCCTGATCTTGGATGTAAGACTTCCCGGAATCAACGGCCTGGATTTTCAGCAACAACTTAGGAACGCGGGCTTCCACATCCCTATTATTTTCGTTACGGCGCATGGCGATATTCCGATGACAGTCAAGGCGATGAAGTCGGGTGCCGTGGAATTCCTGCCCAAACCTTTTGGACGCCAGCAGTTGCTGGACGCCGTTCAGCAGGCCCTCGAGCGCGACGCTGTCAGACGCCGGCAGCAGGCAGAGATTGCACAACTCCAGAAGCGCTATGGAACGCTGACTCCGCGGGAGCGTGAGGTAATGAGTCTGGTAATTTTAGGAATGCTGAATAAGCAAATCGGGTCGGAACTCGGAACGAGCGAGGTCACCGTGAAAATCCAGCGCGGTCAGGTGATGCGCAAAATGCAGGCCGGCTCAGTCGCCGACTTGGTCAGAATGTCAGAAAAACTCGAGCTCTCGGTCAGGCAGTAAGTATCATCCGCCAGGTTGAGCCGCATACTTAGTGCGGGTCTAGCACGAATTTCATAATACGAAGGTATGATTGCGCCCGCGGGTGCAAAGCGCTATCTATGCAGTCATGGTTACACAAGAAAAGGCAACAGTCGTCGCAATCGTGGACGACGACGAGTTGGTTCGGAGCGCACTGCTTGGCCTGATGAAAGCCGCCGGGCACGCAGCTTTGGCGTTCGCATCTGGCGAAGAATTCCTGAACTCCGGCGAACGGGAACACACCGCATGTCTGATCGCGGACATCCGGATGCCGGGAATGTCAGGTCTGGAACTCCAATCGAACCTAAACGAAAATCATCACAGAATTCCTATCGTCTTTATTACAGCGCAAGGCGACGAAAAAATACGGATGCAAGCTTTGAGGGCGGGAGCAGTGAAGTTTATGACTAAACCTTTAGACCACGGAGCATTACTCGACAGTGTACGAACCGCGCTGAGTATTTGAACGTTTCAATATGTATGTGGGTCATCTGTGGAAGATGTCAATAGACTTCGGTCATCTGAAGAGGGTCAGCCCGAGAACGGATTCGACCAGATCATAGGTAACAGCCCTGCCCTCGACTTTGTGCTCGCGCAGGTGGAACGAGTCGCATCGACCGATTCCACGGTGCTGATCCTCGGAGAGACGGGTACAGGTAAGGAGTTGATCGCCCGCGCCGTTCACAATATCAGCCCACGGTGCGGGCGCCCGTTCGTGAAGCTGAATTGTGCTGCCATCCCGTTTGACCTGCTCGAAAGCGAACTTTTTGGACACGAAAAGGGCGCTTTCACCGGAGCGTTCGCCCAGAAAATTGGCCGTTTCGACATGGCGGACAGAGGGACTTTGTTTCTCGACGAAATCGGAGACATTCCCTTGGCGTTGCAGCCTAAGCTGCTCCGGGTCTTGCAAGACCAGGAATTCGAGCGCCTTGGAAGCGGTCAGACGCATCGTGTGAACGTCCGTCTGGTCGCCGCGACACACCGGGATTTAACCGAGATGGCCAGGCGCAGCGAGTTCCGAATCGATCTCTACTATCGTCTGAATGTATTTCCTGTCGTGCTGCCCCCGCTGCGCGAACGCCAGGGTGATATCCCGAAGTTGGTGTCGCATTTTGTCGAGATTTTTGGCCGGCGTATGGGTAAGCGGATTACTCAAATACCAGAAGAAGCGATGGAAGCGTTCACCTCGTATTCCTGGCCGGGGAACGTGCGGGAACTTCAGAACTTGGTCGAACGAGCCGTGATCCTGTCGAGCGACGGAGTGCTTCCAAATCCCTTGTCGAAAACAAACAGCAATCCGGTGACGGCAATGAAAAATCCAGTGACAGCGACTCCTGCTCAGGGCACGTTCAGCGACTCCCAACGGGCTCTGATCTTGCAGGCATTGCAGGTGACAGGTTGGGTCATTGGAGGAGCCGCCGGCGCAGCCGAGAGGCTGGGACTGAAGCGCACTACTCTGATTGCCAAGATGAAGAAGTTTGGCATTTCACGGCCGACACCCGCTAACAACGTGAATCCGGTCACCGAGGACTGGAACGAGAAGCGTCTGCAGCCCGCAACTGAATGAGATCGCCAGGTGCCAACTACTGGTAGAGCATAGCTGCGACGACCTACGTCTATGTCGCACATACCACGTAACGGTCCCGTTCGCCTAACCGCAAACTAGATAACTTAATGTTCGCCGTCCTCGATAGGTAAGGTGAACTGAAACGTTGCACCTGGCCCGTTGCCGGAGGTGGCCCACAAGCGGCCCCCGTGCGATTCGATAATCGACCGGCTAATCGGCAATCCCATGCCGGTGCCTTGGGGTTTGGACGTAAAAAATACATTGAAGATTTGGTCATTCTGTTCTGGCTGTAATCCCACCCCGGTATCGGACACCGAGACGATGAGTTGACGATTCTCGGATTGCCGCGCCGTGATCGTAAGCCTACCTGGAGTGCCCATATCCTTCATTGCGTCGATGCCGTTGAGCATGAGGTTCATGAAGACCTGCTGCAATCCCACGCGATCCGCCATGATCTTGGGAAGACCCTTGGCGAGCTCGCTGTGGATCGAAATCGAATATCGGACCGCCTCACTTCGTATGAGGGAAACCATCTCATCAATAAGCTGGTCTATTTGAACCAATTCCCGCTGCGGAACGTCCTTCTTGAACAGCGAGCCGATCCGACTGATGATGTCAGACGCACGGGTCACGTCTTTGATGAGTCTCGAAGCCGCTGCCTGCGCCTCTGCCAGGTCGGGCTGGTCGCGCGCAAGCCATTGCAAACAGGTTTCAGCATCTGCTGCGGCCGCGGAGATCGGCTGCTTGATTTCATGTCCAAGCGAGGCGGCCAGCTCTCCCATCGTGGTCACACGGTTTATGTGGGCAAGATCCGCCTGCGCCCGGAGTAGTTTCTCGCGCTGCTCCTCTGCCTGCTTCCGTTCACTGATGTCGCGGATAAAGCCAGTAAATACCCTGTGACCGTTCATGGTCAGTTCTCCGAACGAGACTTCCACCCGGAACTCCTGTCCATTTTTGCGCAGGCCAGTAAACTCGTTGCCTTGCCAGTTGACATGCCGCTGGCCGGTAGTCAAGTAGCGCCTGAACCCATTCTCGTGCAGTTTCCGCATGAATTCCGGCATCAATACGGTCAAAGGTTTCCCAATCAACTCCGCCGGGTCATAACCAAAGACTCTCGTGGTGGCAGGATTGGCAAACTGAATCGCACCGCTCTCATCAGCGGTGACCACGGCATCATTGGCCGTTTCGACCACAACACGGTACCTCTCTTCGCTGTAGCGCCGCGCAGACTCTTCCTGTTTACGCTGGGTAATATCTTCGACAACTGCAAACAAAAACGGCGCTACATCGCGCATTCCTGGAACCAGAGCGACGTTATTACGCACCCAAAGTAGGGCACCGTCTTTGCGACGGTAGCGCTTCTCGATTTGATAGTGTTGCCGCTTACCTTCCAAGATTTCTCCGGCCAACTCCAGGTCAGCCTTACGGTCCTCCTCGTACGTAACGTCCATGAAGTTCAGCTGGCACAGCTCTGATTCTGTGTAACCCAACATGTTTTGGAAGACGCTGTTCGCGGCAATGAAGCGGCCCTCCCCATCACGCATCATTATGCCGATTGCCGAGTTCTCGAATGTGGTTCGCCAACGTTGCTCGTTTTGTTCGAGCCTGGCTTGTGCCTGTTTGCGCTCCTGGATGTCCTCGCAAGCAATTAACGCGCGCAGCGACGGCTTGCCAACCCGGTCTCGGGAGACAGCCGAAGCCTTTCTGATCGCAAACCACTGATATTCGCCGTCGGCACGCCGTACGCGGGCCTCCGTCTCGAACATGTCGGCCGCCACAGTCCATTCTTGAATCAATCTTGGAAGGTCGTCGGTGTGGATCGCCGTCTGCCAACTCCAGTCCGTTCGTTCTGGCGATGAGCGGCCCGTGTATTCATGCCAGGCGCGGTTCGCAAACTCGGCAGAACCATCCGCCAGAGCACATAGGACCAACGCTGGAATCGTTTCGATGAGAGCCTGAAAATCTAGCGGATCGCTACTCCGTCTAGCGCCGTGCGTTTCAGAAGTCATCTTTGTAAACACCGGCAGCCATCAGAAGGGCATTCACAAAAACTAGCTCCGATCGGACGAGTTTCCGGTTCAAGCCTGCTCTTCTCTCAAGCTTCCACCGGCGGCTTATCAGAGACTTCGTTGTACGTTCTCCGCATCGCGTCGCCTGCGACCAAAGCCAAAAACAACGGATTCCGTCTGTTCATTGGGCGGCCTGACGGGCACGCAAAGGGTTTTCGTCCGCCGCGAAATAGGGGCTTTGCCGCAGCGCATTCTTGCTAACAACGAGGAGATGTGACGCGAACCCGGCGTTTAGCACAAGCCAGCCGGACATTTCGTTTATGTCGAACATGCACACAAAGACGCAGGGATATCGACGCGCCAGAGCCGTTGCCCCATTTTCCAGTTCAATCTGCTCGTAGGCGCCCCTGCCGGGAGCCTCGCCCTTACCAAAAGTGCCGAGGCAACGAATGACAGTTGCTCCCTTGCGGACGACAGCTGCAAATGCAGCGTCGATATTTGCTAGCATCGCCGATGCGGAAGACTCGCGGGCTACAATGACGAGCCGTCCTTCCCGGAGCACACGATCCAAATCACCGCACGTCTTCCGCAAGACTTCTAAAACCCGTTGGTTCGCTTCGTCATGTCCGATAAGAACGCAATACTGGGATTCGTTCGCGATCCCGGGCTCGAGAAAGCGAACTCCGCGCTCGAATTCCTCCTCGTTCTGCCAGAAATGGATCAGATGGCTACCGAGCGCGACTTCATCGTCGGTGATGCCCAAAGGGATTTGGTCTTTCATATTGTTCCTCCGCAAAGGTATTCCCAGGATGGAAAGGGAATCTATTGGGCGTTGGTATTTTTAACGTCGCCAAAAGGAGAATGGGGATAATACTTTAGTTTACGAGGGCTTTTCGGAGTCGTCTTTCAGTTTCTCGACCATTCTTACAAGGTCGGCAAAAGATTGCGCCCGCATCTTCTCCATTGCCCGGCTGCGATGAACCTTCACGGTACTTTCCGCGGTTCCGAGCTTACCGGCAATCTCCTTGTTTGCCCTGCCCGAGACGACCATAGAGGCCACCTCCTGCTCCCGCGGAGTCAAGGTCTCGAAGCGTTGTCGGAGCTCCGCCAATAATTTCTCCTGTTCTCGCCTGGCACGATCTCGCTCCAACCCGATATTGATGGCATCCAGCAGGTCCTGGTCGCGGAAAGGCTTACTAAGGAATTCGACTGCACCTGCTTTCATTGCGCGAACGCTCATTGGAATATCCCCGTGCCCGGTGATGAAAATTATCGGGATGCAAACGTTTCTTTCTGCAAGCTCTTGCTGAAAATCAAAGCCGCTTAGTCCAGGTAACCTGACGTCAAGCACCAAGCAAGTGGGTACATCTGGCAGTTTTTTCTGAAAGAAGGCTTCGGCCGAGTCAAAGCTCTCAACACGCATACCCACTGTGCTCAGCAGAAATTTCAGCGAAGAACGTACCGATGGGTCATTATCGACGACAAAGACAACGGCACCAGCAGTCATGAGGGACTCCTGGCGGCTTCTGCAGCGCGAAGGAGCCGCCCGGCATGGCCCAGCAATTAAAGAGAAGAGAGAACCTGGAAGTATAGCAAGATAATCCACTAAAACCCTATCAGTTAAAGACCTGATGCCCAGACATTTCCAATCCTGAACGGTCGGCTACTGGCAGCGTGAAATAAAACACAGCGCCGTGAGGAGAATTGGGCTCAACCCACAGCCGCCCGCCATGACCTTCAATGAGTGACCGGCTAATGCACAAACCCATCCCCATACCGTTCGCTTTTGTTGTAAAGAACGGAGTGAAGACACGATCTGCCTCTAGACCAAGGCCAATCCCCGAGTCGCGCACCGCAACTAGTACCTTCTCAGGTTCGTCTAGCCGGGATTCCACGCAGAGCAAACGAGGTCGATTTGCTACAGCAGTCATGGCTTCGACGGCATTCATGATCAAGTTCAGCAGCACCTGCTGTAGCTGAACGCGATCCGCCAGCACGCGGGGAAGGTCGGAAGTCAATTTGTGCTCAAGCAGGACTCGATTTTCACGAAACTCACGGTCAGTTAGGGCGAGCACCTCATGAATCACCTCGTTTATATCCAATTCATTCTTTTCGGCAGGCACTTTCTTTATGAATCCGCGGATCCGAGCTATAACGGCGCTGGCACGAGTCCCATCTGCAACGATTTCTTCGAGAGCACGGCGCAGAACGTCAGGTTTGAGATTATGCTCGTCGAGCAGTCTCAGGCACGCATTGCTGTTATTGGTTACGGCCGTCAGCGGTTGGTTGACTTCATGCGCTATGGATGCTGCCAGTTCGCCCACGGTTGTCAGCCTTGAAACACGGGCAAGCTCCATTTGCGTCATATGCAACACCTGTTCGACTTTCCGTCTTGCTGCTTCGAGTCGTTCCCGCTCTATGATTTCAGCGGCGTAGCTGGCGTAAAGGTCTGTAAACCGCAAGTCTCGCAGGGACGGGCGGTGGGGCCGCCGGAAGTGCGTGGATAGCATGCCTAGGAATTGCCCGCTTCGGCTGAATAGAGGCGTGGATTGAACCGCCCGAAATCCAGCAGATGCGGCGATCTGCCGATGCAGGGCGAATTCGGAATCGATCTCCACATCCTCAATAATGACCCGTTGGCGGAGTTCCATCGCCCGCCCACAGGCTGCCCCGATGTCCCGCACACTTCTGAAATATTCTAGAAAATCCTGCTGAAATCCACGCTGCGCGACGATCTCCAGCGCCTGCGTCCCTGGGTTGTACACTTGAATGTTTCCGAAGTCAGCGTTTTGCAAAGCGATCGTGGCTTCTAGAACCTCCTCAAGGAGTGGTTCAAATTCGCTGATTGCTAGCAGGTGCGCGCTGAACTCATGGAGGCGGGTCATCTCCGTCAATTCGGCGGTCAGTTCATCTCTTACAGTCAGCAATTCTCTTTCTGCGCGTTTCCGCTGGGTGATGTCCGTAACAATACCGCCGATGGCGCAGATCTCGCCCTCTGCGCTGAACAGGGGGAACTTCTGAACGATGCTCGTGTGTAGCCCGTCCTCCTGGCGGGCGACCTCCTCAAATTCCATCGAAACGCCTGCCTCGAGCACCTGTCGATCGTTGGCTTGAAACGCAGCAGCTTGTTCCGCTGAAAATACTTCATCGTCCCTCTTGCCTTTGATTTGTTCCTCGGTAATGCAGAGTGCTTTCTTTAACTGATTGTTTACGTACAGATATCGGCCCTGCCGATCTTTCAAGAAAATCATGTTAGGGCTGTTTTCAAAAAACGTCTGCAGCCGGGTTTCGCTTTCCCGCACCCGAGCAATCTGTAACGTGAGTTCCTCTTCTACGCGCTTGCGCTCTGTGATGTCTTCGACGACGTTAATCCAAAACGGCGCTACATCGACCATTCCTGGAACGAGGGCGACGTTTGTGCGCACCCAAAGTAGACTGCCGTCTTTGCGACGGTAGCGTTTCTCCAGTTGGAAATGTTTCCGCTTGCCATCTAGGAGCTCTCTGACCAATTTCAGGTTGAAAGCTCGGTCCTCCTCATACGTAATGTCCAGAAACGTCAGTCCAAACAGCTCTGACTCGCTATAGCCCAACATGTTCCGGTACGCTTTGTTCGCAGCGAAGAGTCGCCCATTAGAGTCAGCCATGATTATGCCGATTCCTGAGTTCTCGAATGCTGTTCGCCATCGTTGTTCGTTTTGCTGACGGGCGTGATTCTCAATAGCCATCAGTTGAGGATGCTCATTGGAACCTGCGGATTGTGAATTTGCAGACTCGGCGGGAACAATTCGCAACCAAACCAATTGGGGCTGTTCTTCTTTCCGTTGAGGTACTAAGCCTCCCATCAAACTGCAAGTGATGGAGCGCTCATTCGAGGGCCGAATACTCAGTCTGCCCTGGATCCCCTCGGAGTTCTGCAAACACTGGCGCAGGTATCCGCTGAGCGCTTCGGGTTGATCGGTAACTAGTGCGCTGAGGGGCTTACCCACCAGTTCGGGTGAGGGCCGTTGAAACAGTCGTGACGCACCCGGATTGGCGGCAACAACTGTGCCCTGCAGTTCGACCAGCAGGGTGGGGTCGCGAAGGCCGTAAATGATCCCAGACAGGCCGGAAGGAGTCATCTACATCTCTCTTCCTGTGTTGTCGGACCGGGTGAGGCTCTGACGTGCAATCCCGCTCGACCGTTTCGGCCTCCCGGGCTCGCCGGATGTGAGGATGGCCTGGCGCCCGGTTTGTCTGGCAAACCTGGATGGCAGGTCTACTTTCGCATAAGGTGGATTTCCCAAGCAACATCGAGATCACGCATTTTCGATTTTTCACGGAGACATTGCGAAGGGTGCCGAAGGCTTACGTCAAAGAAGTAGTTTTGGGGACCGATACCGATCCTCTTGTTGAAGGCCCTGACTTCAGCGTGTGTCAACAATTGTCACTCCAACGACGGCTGTCCACCCAACGACCTACTTTCGAGTCCATCAGTTCAGCTGATGGCACCTAAGTTGCGATCAGTCAGACTCTTGCGAATGTGCGTGGATTGGCAGCGAGAGTGCTTTTCCCCAAGAGGTGTGACGCGAACGATTGAAGGCCTGGCAAACGGGCTGCAGTTAACCATTCATCGCGAAAGGGAAAAATATCCATGGATAGCCAAAGCACGAGCCGGGACAGAAAGTCCTTCGACAAAACTTCTGAGAGTGCGAAGAAACCGAATTATCTCTTGCGGCTTCCGCGCAGTGGAAACCGGGAAGCTCTGGATGATCTGTTTGCTTCTAGCAGCTCACACCTCTATCAGGCAGCCTTTCGCATTCTTTCGAATCCTCATGATGCGGAAGATGCCGTACAAGACAGCCTGCTGTGCGCGTTTCGGAACTTGAATCAATTCCATGGACGCGCAAGGTTCTCAACCTGGCTCCACCGGATCGCCATCAACTCGTCTCTGATGCGATTACGCAAACGAAAGTGCCGACGTGAGTTTCCGCTCGAGCCAGTGTTTGCAGGCGAAGAACTGGTTGCACCAGGAATCGAACCACTTTCTGATGATCCTAATCCGGAAGAACAATGCGCCCGGGTTGAACAGCGGAAGATTCTTTTGGAGGCATTGTTGAAGCTGCCACGCCCTTTTCGCACGGCAATCGAGCTCTGCGACCTTGAGGGGCTTGCGACCAAGGACGCAGCGCAAAGATTAGGTGTTCCCTTATCAACAATGAAAGCACGGCTGTTCCGCTCCCGCCGGGCCCTCAAAGCGGCCATTCCGGGAGGGCGTTTGGCTAATCCGTCGATTCGGGCTGCGGACAAGAACGCCGGCTGGCATAGGCCCAAGGACAAGGCAGCAAACATGGAATCGCTTCCCGCTGCGTGACGGTCGCTTTGCCGAAATCTATTCCTGTTTTGGCGGAAGCCATTATTCAAGAGAGGGCAATCCATTGCCCAAGGAGTGCAACCATGAGTCGACCATCGATGTTGGACTGGTACCGGATTCTTCGAGTCCACTATCACTTGAGGATGTTTCAAGCGATTCAATACGCGCTATGGCTCGCGCGTTGATCCTTTGTGCGGGGCAAGCACAGTCGATAGATCGATGTGGCGGTCGAAAGGACAACAGCGGAACGGCTCGGCCTGGGCGAAATGCGTGAAGGCTTCACGTAGGCGCACACAATGCGGATGTGGCGTCGAGCTTTCATGCATAACGGATGAGGAACAATAAATCGGGAGAACCAAGGAAATGGCAACGAAAACAGAACTGGGGTCCGACCGGGCAGAGCGCATGGGACGAAAGACCAGCGGACGAGGATCAGCGAGGCTGTGGGTGGCCGCTGGCGTAGCGTTGATAGCACTTGTGGGTGGATGGGGCAGATATTCTCGTGGCGCAAGTCGAAGCGCTGCCCATACCCGTCCAGCGGCACTTCCGGAAGTAGTGGTGAGCAAACCGTTGGTACATTACCTTGACGCACAGTTGGGCTTCCTTGGTCAATTTTCGGCGGTCTCGCAAGTGGAACTGCGCGCGCAGGTAGGCGGCACGCTCACTGGGATATTTTTCAAGGACGGCAACATCGTGCGGAAGGGTGATCTCCTTTTCACGATCGATCCTCGGCCCTATGAGATCACACTCGCGGAGGCGACCGCCCAGCTCAACGTCGCGTCGGCTCATTTAGAACTGGCTGACCGACAACTTGACCGGGCCAAGGATCTAGAGCAGAGCGACGCTGGAAGCGTGGAAAACGTGGACCAGCGCACATCCGATCAGCGGTCCGCGCGCGCTGCGGTCGAAGGCGCGAAGGCCCAGATCCGGGATGCGCAGTTCGACCTCGACCATTGCCGGATTACGGCGCCGTTCACTGGACGCATGGGCAAGCATCTCGTTTCCGAGGGCAATCTGATCGCTGGCAGTCGCACAGCGGCGAGTCCAACGACGTTGCTTGCGACGCTCGTGTCGCTTGATCCGATTTATCTCGATTTTGACATGAGTGAGTCCGATTTCCTCGCTTACTCCAAGTATCGCGCACACATCAAGGGAGAGCGTGTCCAGAAGGTTGAGGTTGCGCTTGGCGACGACAACCAGTACGCTCGCAGCGGCGTATTCGATTTCCTGGACAATGTCCTGGACCGTTCGAGCGGCACGATTCACGCCAGGGCTACAGTTGCGAATCCCAATCTGGTTTTGACACCCGGCCTGTTCGCTCGTGTTCGGCTGGTCGTCGCTCCTCCTTCACCGACGCTCCTCGTGCCGGATACTGCCGTGCTGCCAGACCAATCCCAACACATGGTTATGACCGTTTCGGCGGACGGAACGGTCGCGCCAAAGCGAGTGGAAGTCGGGGAGATTCGCGAGGGTTTGAGAGTGATCCGGTCCGGGCTCGCACCGAGCGACCGGGTCATCGTGGCGGGACTAGTGCACGCCGCGCCGGGAATCAAAGTAGCCGCTCAGGATGGCACGATCCGTTCTACTGGCGGTCAGGACTAAAGAGGGCTAAAACTATGCGCCTGGCACATTTCTTTATCGAACACCCTCGCTTCGCGACTGTACTTAGCGCCTTCGTGACGCTGCTCGGGCTTGGTGCGCTAGCGGTCTTGCCGGTCGCGCAGTACCCGGAAATCGTTCCGCCCACGGTGCAGATCACTACGGTGTATCCGGGCGCATCCGCAGATACGGTGTCGCGCACGGTGGCGACGCCCCTCGAGCAGCAGATCAACGGCGTCGAGAACATGCTCTACATGAGCAGCCAGTCAACAGGAGACGGCAGGCTCACGATCACGGTTACCTTCCGCATTGGCACGGACTTGAACGTTGCGCAGATGCTGACGCAAAACCGTGTCGAGGACGCTTTGCCACGGTTGCCGGAAGACGTCCAGCGCCTCGGTGTGCAAGTCAGGAAAGCCACGCCGAGCATACTCCTGGCCATTCACATCTACTCGCCGGATAGTTCGCGCGACAACCTGTATCTCTCAAACTACACCACGCTGCACGTCAAGGACATCCTCGCGCGCCTCGAAGGTGTTGGGGACGTGCAGTTCGAGGGGGGCCGCGAGTACGCCATGCGCATCTGGCTCGAACCCGACAAGGTTGCGGCGAACAATCTAAACGGCGGTGAGGTTCTCGCGGCACTGCGTGCCCAGAACTTGCAGGTTTCCGCCGGGATTCTGAATCAGCCGCCGGTTCCGGGGCACGAGGCTTATCAAATCAACGTCGAGGCACTTGGCAGGCTTTCCACACCGGAGCAATTCGGCGACGTCGTCGTCAAGTCCGATAAGCAGGGAAGAGTGACCCGAGTGCGCGACATCGGCCGAGTCGAAGTCGGTGCCGCCGACTACGGATCAACCGCGTACTTGGATCGCAGCGACTCTACGTCGCTCTTGATCTACGCACAACCGGGGGCAAACTCCCTTGCAGTCGACAAAGAGGTCCTCGCGGCGATGAAAGACCTCAAGAAAGAGTTTCCGCAAGGCGTCGATTACAAAATCATCTACGATCCGACGACTTTCATCGCTAAATCGGTCCGTGAGGTAGTTTTCACCATCTTCATCGCCATTCTCCTTGTCCTGGGGGTCGTGTTTCTCTTTCTGCAAAACTGGCGAGCCTCGATTATCCCGGTGATCGCAATTCCGGTCTCTCTCGTCGGGGCGTTTGCTGTGCTCTATCCACTCGGGATATCGCTAAACAACCTTTCGCTTTTTGGGTTGGTTCTCGCGGTCGGCATCGTTGTTGACGACGCCATCGTTGTTGTCGAAAACGTCGAGCGCAACATGCGTTCCGGCATGCAGGCGTCTGAAGCCGCTCACAAGTCAATGGACGAAGTCGGTGGAGCTTTAATCGCGATCGCTCTCACGTTGTGCGCTGTTTTCATTCCGTCCGCATTTCTTTCGGGAATCTCCGGACTCTTCTTTCGCCAGTTCGCGGTCACGATCGCCGCATCGACAGTGATCTCCTGCTTTGTCTCCCTGACGCTGAGCCCGGCACTGTGTGCGGTGCTCTTCAAAAACCACAGTCCACAAGCTGCTGCGTCACATAGCTTTGTGGCTCGTCTTCTGCATTCAGGGTTTGACTGGTTTAACCGCGGCTTCGAGAGCATGTCGAACGGATATGGGAATCTGACCCGCCGTTTGGTGGCAGGAGTTGCCGTTGTTCTAGTGATTTACGTCGCGCTGATTGGCGTTGCCGGGCTGGAATTCTCACGAGCGCAAACGGGATTCATTCCAGAGCAGGATCAGGGATACCTGATCAGCATCGTTCAGCTTCCTCCCGGAGCGACGCTCGCACGGACAGAGGAGGTAGTGAAGCAGGCGACCGATATCATGCTCAATACGCGCGGCGTTGAGCACGTCGCACCGTTCGCGGGGCTCGACGCGACGACATCGACGGTAGCGTCGAATTCCGGAACGATTTTTTCCGGCTTGCCATCGCTATACAACCACGAAATTCCTGGAGTCAGAGCTAACACAGTATTGGCCGACCTGCGAGTCCGTCTGTCAGTGATCAGAGATGCGCGGGTGCTGACCATTCCGCCTCCTCCTGTGCAGGGCCTCGGGAGTGCCGGTGGTTTCAAGATGATGCTGGAGGACCGCGCGGGACTCGGTCCGGAGGTTCTTGTGAGGGCCGCCAATGCTCTCGTGGCTGCTGCAAACAAGGATCCGAATATCGGCGGAGCGTTCACGTTGTTTAACACTGGATCCCCCTCCGTCTACGCGGACATCGATCGCGTGAAAGCGCAAAAGGTCGGAGTCACGCCGACCGACGTGTTTTCGACGCTGCAAGTGTATCTGGGCTCCCAATACGTGAACGATTTCAACTTGCTCGGCAGGACGTACGAAGTAATCGTCCAAGCCGACGGCCAATACAGACGCAACCAGCCGGACATTACGCGCCTGAAAGTTCGCAATGCTGCCGGTGAAATGGTGCCGATCGGTACGGTGGCACAGTTGAAGGACAACACGATCCCGTATCGTGTGCCGCGCTACGATCTTTTTCCAGCCGCGGAAGTGCAAGGTGTAGCGGCTCCGGGTGTTGCCTCTGGTACTGCGCTGCTCCGCATGGAGGGACTTGCCCGCCAGGTTCTCCCGCAAGGAATCGGATTCGAGTGGACAGATCTTTCGTTCCAGGAGCAGCAACGCGGAATTCCCACACTCCTTGTCTTCGGTGCAGCGGCTCTTTTCGTGTTTCTTGTGCTCGTGGCTCAATACGAGAGCTGGAAGTTGCCGATAGCGATCGTTCTGATTGTGCCTATGTGTCTCCTCGCCTCGGTGAGCGGCCTGCTGGCACGCGGCATGCCGATCGACATCCTGGCGCAAATAGGTTTCGTCGTCCTTGTTGGCCTGGCCGCCAAAAATGCAATCCTGATTGTCGAATTTGCGCGCCAGAAGGAAGACGAGGGCGCAACGGCCGGAGAAGCAGCGGTGCATGCTGCACGCACGCGCCTTCGCCCGATCCTGATGACGTCCTTCGCGTTCATCCTTGGGGTTGCTCCGCTGGCCGTCGCGACGGGCGCAGGTGCGGAAATGCGGCGATCACTTGGTACGGCCGTGCTGTTTGGTATGTTGGGCGTCACGGGCTTCGGTCTTCTCTTCACGCCGGCTTTTTACACCTTCGTTCGCAATTTCGGACGTCACCGCAGGGAACTCTCGTTGAGTCAGGCGGCGGTCAAAGCAACGGTTCTCGTTCTCGCGTTCAGCCTGTTTGTAGGTGGTTGTGCTGTGGGTCCACGGTATGTGAAGCCCACCACCAATCTCGCTCCATTTCATAATCTTGCCGTGGCCAGCGCGACGAAGCCGGAACTTTCGGCACCGCCTCTCGACACTTGGTGGACTGGTTTCGACGATCCCATGCTCGTGACCGTGGTACAGCGCGCCCTCGATCAAAATCTCGATCTTGCCGCTGCGTTTGCGCGTGTCAGCCAAGCCCGAGCGGCAGCGACAGCGGCGGGCGCGCGACTTCTGCCGACGGCCGATTTGGAGGCCACGGGCACAGCTGTGCACCAGAGCGTTGCGAATCCGTTCGGTTCTGCTGCGAATGGTTCTCCAGGCTTTAGACGCGATGAACGTGAGTACACAGTTGGAGCCGCGGCGAGTTGGGAAATCGATCTTGCCGGAGGGCTGCGCCGCGGCAAAGCTGCGGCCGCTGACGAACTCCAAGCTGCGCAGGCCGACCAGGTTGGAACTCGAATCACTGTCGCTGCCGAGGCGGCGGACGCCTACCTTCAAGTGCGGGAGTTTCAAGCACGGCTTGCGGTGGCGCAGCAACTCATCGACACCGATACACACCTCCTGGAGTTGGTCGGGGTCCGTCGACGCGTGGGAGTGGCAGACGACCGAGAGGTTGCCCAAGCAGAAGCGCTTCTTAAGCAAGCCAAGTCGACGGTGCCCTCCTTGCGTGTGGCCCTTGAAGCACAGCTGAACCGTCTCGACGTCCTCATGGGTGCTCAGCCGGGAACGTACGCAGAAGAGCTTTCGAAGCCGGGGACCATTCCTGGAATTCCGGCAATCACTGGTGCCGACGAACCCCTGAACGTCCTTCGCCGGCGGCCCGACATCATTGCAGCCGAGCGCCGGCTTGCCGCGTCGAACGAGCGAATCGGCGTTGCGATTTCGGACTACTACCCGAAGATTTCGCTTTCCGGCGCCCTTGGTTTCGACAGCACCAACGGGGGCACTCTCTTCAATGGAAAGGCGTTCCAGTCCATTGGGACGGGAGCGCTGCGGTGGCGCCTGTTCGATTTTGGAAAGGTCGCAGCTGAGGTGGCGCAGTCACGCGGTGCATATGCCGAAGCGCTTGCTGGGTATCGGCAAGCCGCCCTGAAAGCCACCGAAGATGTAGAGAACGCGTTGATGGAGCTTGCGCAAACGCAAGTTCGCCTCGAGGAACTGCACGGCGAGGTTACCTCACTTACTCGGGCTCGCGATCTTTCGGAACGGGCGTACAAGGCCGGCGCAATCCCGCTGACCGACGTCCTGGACGCGGATCGTCAGCTCCTTGTTGCGCAAGATGACGTGGAGAACACCCGAGCGGGTGCGGCTCGCGCTGCTGTGCGCACCTTCCGCGCCCTCGGCGGCGGGTGGGACGTGCGCAACAACCCGTCTATCGCTTCGGTGAGGTGACGGAGCTGGAGGCAAGCAATAAATGAGCCAACTACTCTCGACAGCCTCAGAAGCTTTGCAGACGAACGAGGCAAAAGGCCCGTGCACTGCGCCCTGGGAGCGGCTGGGAATTCTATACGTTCGAATCGCGCTCGGCTCCGCTTTTCTCTCTCCCGTCGCCGACCGTTTTGGTCTCTGGGGCAAGCACGCAAGCTGGGGAAACTTCGCCAACTTTACACGCTACGTGGCTCAAGTAAATTCCTTCATGCCGGCGTTCACCATCCCTTTTCTGGCGTGGGCGGCCACCGCTGCTGAAACCACCCTCGGCATCCTGCTGATTCTTGGTATCTGGCCACGCTGGGTGGCTCTAGGCAGCGCCATCTTACTCTTCTTATTCGGCGTGGCCATGGCGATTTCTTTTGGTATCAAGTCGCCGCTGGACTATTCCGTGTTTTCCGCATCGGCAGGAGCGCTGTTGCTCTCGCTCTTCCAGGCCCGCAAGTCTGCTGTGAACTCATGAATCTTGGAAGAAAAAACGCGCTGCGCTGTCTTGATGCTGGGAGCAATCATCGCCGCGTGGTCATGCTTGCCGGTCCTCTTTGTTTTGTGAAGATTGCTCGTAAGCATTGCATGCGCTGACGACGCTATCGTCCGGCCATTCATCGCGATCCTTACTTCTTGTCCGGTATAGTCAACGGAGTGTCTTTGGAATCGACGACGAAGACAGCCAACAGGCTCGCAGGATCCGTGTCACTCGCATTCTCACTGATCCTGTGATGCGAGCCAGGCGCCTCGTAGAAGCCTTCGCCGACGCGGTAGACTTTAGCCGGCTCATCGTCAACCTGGCTTCGAATGGCGCCTGACAGAACGTGAGCGTAGATGAATGCTGACGGGGCATGGTGATGGGCCGCCGATCTGCCGCCAGGCGGATAGCTCACGATGACGGCAACCATGCTCTTTCCTTCGATATTCGGGATGGCGCGCTCGAAGACAACTTTCACGTCGGCGCCATTCTGTGCAGGCCCGGCCGACACCCCTAATGCAATTGCCGTCAATACCAGGCCTAAGGATAGCGGTCGCATTGCTCTCCTCATTGTTTTACCCTCACTTATTCTGCGGGCGAATTTTCGTTGCGTCTGTTTCACTAGCAAATCAATTTCCATCAGAATAGACGCGCGGTCTCCTATCTTGTTGCCTCATCTCTCGGTTCTTCGCTGACATGATGCTGTCAACATGTTGACCCCGCCGAACACTGTCTGACGCCGCGTTGACAGTGGGGAGCTCCAACTTTTCCCGTAAGAGCCAAGATTCGCGGTAGATACGCCGGACCTCTCTTTGGCCCGGCATTTGCATGAATGACTTCGAAATTGAAAAGCGATACGGCCGAAAGTGCGGTCGGCTTGCCAATAATCATGGTCGCAATCGCTAATCCAGCTTCTTAGGTTCAAAGCGGCTGGCGGGAGGAAATCTTTATGCGTTTGGGCATACCCTTGATCGCTTTTTCGCTCTGCACGCTGGCCGGATATGCGGAAGTCCGGTCACAAAGTAAGAGCGGCCCCAATGGATTTGCTCTCGTCGACAAAAGCGGAAACATCAGCAAGCCAGCGGGCGTTCGCGATACCTACCAGTCCTTGGGTGCCTATACGGTTCTCGACCCCAAGGGAAATCAGATGCACATGACATACGCGTCTCCCGGTTCGGCGGAGGCGTACCGGAAAACTGGGAAGTTCCCGGACGGAACAGTTTTGGTCAAGGAAGTTTTCGGCACGGATCACGCACAAATGACTACAGGTGACGCGCATTGGGCCTCGGGGACCAAAGTCTGGTTCGTACTGATCAAGGACGAAAAGGGTCGCTACAAAGACAATCCACTCTGGGGAGACGGATGGGGCTGGGCGCTATTTAAGTCCGACGCTCCCGACAAGCAAGTGGCAACCGACTACAAAAAGGATTGCCTGGGATGCCACATTCCCGCACGGTCGACGGATTGGATCTACGTCCAAGGTTATCCAGTTCTCACCTCAAAGTGACAGGGCGCAAAAAAGCGGTGAGTCAAAAACTGATTTAAAGGAGATGGCCGAATGCGAAAGATTTTGTTGGTGGTGATATTAGGACTGGGAGTCGCCGCAGCGAGTTCACTCTTGCGCTATTCGAATCCGGTCGCGGCTGGCTCGTCACAAACAACGGCGGTGTTCGATTCGGACGGGAAAATGAAACTACCCGTCGGCTACCGGCGTTGGGTTTTCATCGGTGCCCCGTTGACACCCAACGCACTCAACAATGGCAAAGCCAACTTCCCCGAATATCACCACGTATACGTCGAGCAGAAAAACCTTGACGCGTACCTCAAAACCGGAGTCTTTCCCGAGGGAACGGTCATCGTAAAGGAGCTAACGCGCGTCTTGAATCCCACCTTCCCCGATGGTTCGCGCACCGAACCATCCGGCAGAGGATATTTCAACGGTGAATACAACGGCATGGACGTGACTGTGAAAGATAGCAAGAGATTCGCCGCGACCAATGGCTGGGGCTTCTTCAACTTCGGCCACCACCCGCTTCCGTATGCCGAATCTGCAAAGGAAGCTTCTGTGGCCGAGTGCGCCGGCTGTCATATAGCCTATGTCGCCAAGACAGACATGACTTGGGTCCAGTTCTACCCAATTCTCAGAGACGGCGATAAGACCAAATAGCTCGAATAGGTGATTGCCTAGCTAGCGGATGGCTCACAAAGAGTCTTTCCCCCAGTTAGGGACGCCGAGTTAGAAAGCGAGTCAGTTATGACTTATCTAGCGAGAATCACACTCGGTTTACTGGTGATGGCGGCGACAGCGGTGAGCCCACAGTCTGGTAGCAAGGGGCCGGTATTCGCAAAGGACGGAAGCCTAGTTTTGCCGGCAGGCTTCCGATCATGGGTTTTTATCGGCGGCCCGATCACCCCCAATAAACTAAATGACGGTACTGCTCCGTTCCCTGAATTTCACAGCGTCTACATCGAGAGGGAGAACCTTCGTTACTACCAAAAGAATGGCAAATTTCCGGAAGGGACCGTCATGGTTAAAGAACTCGCCCTCGCGCAAGTTGGTGAGCACCCGGACGGATCACTCGACTCAGCCTCGGGACGGGGATACTTCCCAAGTACACTAAACGGTCTCGATGTGATGGTGAAGGACAGTAAACGCTTTGCCGGAACAAACGATTGGGGATTTTTCACTTTCGGTCACCACGCCGAGCCTTACGAAACTGTTGCCAAAGAGAGTTCGATTAGCCAATGCGCCTATTGCCATATCGCGAGTGTTGCAAAAACGGATATGGTTTGGGTTCAATATTATCCCCTCCTAAAAACAAAGATCGACTAAGCTTCCAGTTTTTGTTTCGAACTGTTCTTACTCAACGCAGGCACTGCAACCGGATTCATCTACGTTCTGGAAGGCGCTGTCGTTATGGATGTAAGGGGCGAGGAGCCTGTCGCGCTCGGTCCTGGACAAACATTTTATGAAAGCCCTAACGACATTCATACAATCGGCCGCAACCCAAGCAAGACAACACTGATCAAGTTTCTGGTGTTCCTGATAAAGGGCAAAGTTGCTCCTGTTTCGATTCCAGTGGAGTGATTCCGGTACCAGCATCGAACGTCTCATGTTGGCTGTGTTTTCGCGAAGCAAACCGACTGGACCAGTTCGCGGGATTCTCGGCGTACAGGATGATAGACGCAGTTCGAAGGCGTAATTCTTATGTCTAAGTTTCGATCAACTAATAAAGACGACGCCTACGCGATTCTGGTGGCCTTCAGTTCTGTATTCCTGCGTTTTGCACTTGGTTTTTCTTTCTTGTCTGCGGTTGGGGATCGATTTGGATTCTGGGGATCTCTTGGCGAGCATCATGTGGCGTGGGGAACTTTCGCCAGATTCGTAGCCTATACCGGACAGCTCAATTGGTTCTTACCGAAAGGGACGATTACGACCCTAGCCATCGTCGCGACATGCGCCGAAACCATTCTTGGTTTTCTGCTGTTGTTGGGATGGCAGACGCGGACCGCGGGTCTGTTAAGTGGAGTGTTGCTTCTATTGTTCGCAGTTACGATGGCAGGAGCTCTGGGGATTAAGGCTCCTCTGGACTTCTCAGTATTCTCCGCGAGTGGCGGAGCCTTTCTACTAGCCAGTTGCACAGAATTTCCATTCAGCATCGATCGACTACGACGAGATTCGTCTGGACAAGCGTAGGCACTCTTGACCTCTTGGCATCGGATCTGATGCCAATCGTCAGTTAGCAGAACGCGGCTTGCTGATTTCACGGACCGGAGGCGTGCCGAACAGCCTACTGTCTTCACGACTGAACTGTGAGGAACTCTCATAGCCAACGCGACGGCTGACATTCCCGACATCAAGTTTTTCGTTGCGTAGGATAGTCCGGGCCTCTTGCAAGCGAAATTTATTCTGGTATTGCAGTGGACTCATGCCCGTGGTAGTTCGAAGGTGCGAAGGCAGCTCTATTGAGGACATTGGCGACGTTATTGAGCTTCGGACTCTGTCTCGTTTACCTTCTGGTTTTTTCATTTCGAGTCTGGGGCTTGGTCGTGCTCATTGCGATCGGGGCGATCGTGCTGGACTTGGTCGGCCGGTCGGAAGACGTCATCACGGCAAGCATTACCATCACGGTCGTGATGGTTGTTGCGGCCATCAGCCCGCAGCAGGCGTGGAGGCAACCGATCCTGCGAGTAATTGACACCATCGTTGGAATCGCAGTTGGGATTGGGGGAGCTTGGATTGGACTTAAGTGGTTACCCGCATTCCCAATCAGGCGTCGTCGGGCGTCGGACAAATCCATGAGAAGAACATCCGCTGGTGAGATGGATAACCTTTTGATACTTTACGAGTTCTGCCCCTCTCCCGGCCTTATGCGGATTCTGTATCACTGTCCGCAAAGTTGTTGAGGAATAGCACATTGAAAATCAAGGCCGACCTGCTGACGTTCCTGAAAGATGCATCGACCGCTGGTCAGCATAGCTGCCTCAAGGCACTCTCTTTAGCATGCGGCAACTAGCCTATGCGAAAATGTCATGGCGGTTCGGAGTGATGGCAGGAAGTGATCTCTTCCTGCTGTACGCTACGAAAAAACCGGCACATTCCTCTGCGGAGGGTTTCGTCGCTAACCAAATGCAGTACGGCTTCCGCGCTTTCTCAAGATGAGCTAGGAGAACATCACAGGAGCTATCTCGTTTCGGTCTGGAGTTCTCAGATGGCAACACCTTACACCGCTCCAAGTATTGATGAATATCTGCGCAAGCGGCTGACGCCGGTGGAAGGAGCGATTCCTTATGTGCAAGGAATCGAGATGTACGGAAATTCTATCCCCGCCGGAACGGTCGGCGGCGACCTCTTTGAATACATAAACTTTCAGCAACGCTACGACATCGATGCACGCATTCAGCGGGCGCTGGAGCGATCGAAGGAGTACCTCGAGCCGCTTCCTACAGGTGCGGCACCACGCAATTCGGTGGATGACCATGTAGAATGGCTGAAATCGAGGCCCGGCTATAAACCGGAAATGGAAACCGAATATCGAGACGCACGAAGTTCGGAACAGGTGCGGGTCGCCGAAGATTTGCGCGAGCTTTACAGCACAGCAGGCGTCCTCGTGGTGGACGCTCAAGGACACGGAATCATTGCCGCGAAAATCGCATCCACGGTTCACGACACGTTTCATGCCCTTATGCTTTCAGAACTTGACCACCATGGAAAAACGACTGCGGAGCTGTTCCATAGGATCAACTTGCGATTGGCCCTATCAGTCACTGCTCGTAATGCTCTCGGCAGAAGTGAGAAAGAGAGCGCGCAGGAAATTGCGACCATGCTTTACGGTGAAATACGCCCTTATGGCCATTTTCGATTCGTGAATTTTGGACATCCACCACCGCTGGTCTTCTCTGCCGAATACCGCAAGTTCATGGACATTGGTAAAAGCGGGATGGTGCAATTTCTGCCCCTCGGCTTGCAGATTGCCGAAGATGATCCCGATCGTAACAGGTACTTCTCCTTAGAGCCGCGAGAGCGGCGGACAAACTCCTCGGATGTGGCAGAGCTAACGCTGTTGAGTCCCGGGGACATTCTTTTCCTTTACACCGACGGGGTTTATGACGGAAGCGACAAGGAGGAACGACAGCAGCTTGAAAACGTCATACGCGACCACCAGGCGCTGTCGGCAAAAGACATCTGCAATGCATTGCTCGAATACGCCGTAAAAAAAGATGATCATCTGCGCCAGATTAGCGAACAAGATCGCATCGACGATAAAACAGTTTTCATTATCAAGCGGAACTGAAGAAGGATGTGACATGGCCGTCGTTGGTACGACGAGAGATTTCGTGACATCGTACGAGGCCTTCCAGCGGAATTATCGACAAAGCGAGCCGTCGCTCTGCATTTCGACTGACTCGTCGTTTTACTCAACGACTGGCGGTCCTATTCAAAGTGTGATTGAAGTGCGGTGAGGGAACTGATTCCGCGAATCGACCGTGACAATGTAGGATTCTAACCAACGACAGGGCAGCGTTCTCAGCTTACGGACATCTGCGTAAAGAAAAGAAGAGGAGCAACTAAGGAAGCGGTTGTTCCCAGATGCACTCTCGATGTTGAAGATGGTGGACAAGATGGGATTCGAGCCCACGCCCTCCTCGTAGCGAACGACGTAGGAAACCCAGTAGGAAATCCTAAATCATTAGTCTACTTTGTCGGAGCGGCCCGAGGATGAATGGCCTCGATGTCTGTATAGCGAGCAAAGTCCCGGTCATTGAAAGTCAGAATCCGCTTAACGCCATGTACTCGCATCGCGGCGGCCAGCCGTGCATCGTGGACCTGAACGCCAGACACGCCATACGTGACAAGTAATTTCCGCCACTCTTCATGCACCGCAAGGCTGTCAGGGAGCAACCGGAGCTTTTCTTCGAAGTGTTTTGCCCGTCGGTCCGTTTCTTGAGGGGAAAGAGCGTAGCCATTGCGGTCGAGAGGACGAGTACACGTGTTCCAGAATTCGCCGACATTCTGTGACGTATAGCAGAGCACATCATTTCCCCGAAGAATGGCATCAATCGCCGAGACTACGAGAGGATAATCGTTGTGGTCTGGCTTGACCCACCGGAGGAGGATGTTGCTATCGACGAGGTACGGCGTCCCTGCCATCTAGCCGGTCCTCATAGAAGCTTTCGCGGGAGAAGCTTTCAGTCGGCAAATTCGGCAGCTTTTCCGATCCCTCTGCCATGCCTTCCAGCATGTGATGAAATTCGTCGACGGTCAATGCACCGTGAGGCACGGAATTCGCAATCAAAGCCTGTTTGAGAAGTCGTTCCGCCAACTTCTCCAAAGGCACACCTTGAGAACGCGCCTCG
>Ga0209056_10001558_pt1 | contig 25261 bp, 14 predicted proteins | sample GraSoiAngelo_114_FD_185876 | JGI IMG/M metagenome (GOLD analysis project Ga0209056, IMG submission 185876) | Grasslands soil microbial communities from the Angelo Coastal Reserve, California, USA - 14_0903_13_40cm (SPAdes) (version 2) | ecosystem: Environmental > Terrestrial > Soil > Grasslands... | reverse complement strand
GCAGCTAACAGCGGCCAGACCCCGACCAAAAAGATGAAGATGCCGATCTTGAAGGTCGCGTACCCGCCCACCGTGCCGGTGGCGACCGGTTCCGCGTTCCACGCGAACTGCGCGGCCAGCGCGACAAGGGCGGCGCGGGCCTGCGGCGTGCTGATCAGGGTGGCGACGCTCGCCATCGGGGAGATGATGACCAGGCCCATGCCGATGCCCCAGCCGAGGATCGCGATCCTGTAATCGCGCAGCGTCTTGAGGTAGACGCTCCTAAGCACGGGCCACCTCCCTTGCTGCCTGCCCGTCCTGCTCGTAGAACCGCAGGAAGACGTCCTCGAGGCTTGGCTCGTAGCTCGTCAGCGAAATGACCGGGTATTGCGCCGCGGCTTTGATCACCGCGTCGGCAGGACCCTGCATCTGGAGGCGCACGCCGGAGCCGTTGCTCAGCGTCTCCACCGCCACCACCCCGTCGAGGTGCTCGAACCTCGCCGCAGGAACCTGTCGCCCGAACGAGATCGTGATCTCGTAGCGCTTGATGTCCTTCAGCTCATGCACGCCGCCGACCCGGACCAGACGGCCCTCGCGGATGATGCCGACCCGTGTGCACGTCTTCTCGACCTCGCTGAGAACGTGCGAGGAGAGAAATACGGTGCGGCCTTCGTCGCGCGCCTCTTTGACGAGCCCGTCGAACTGCTGCTGGTTGAGTGGGTCGAGGCCGCTGGTCGGCTCATCGAGGATGAGCACTCGAGGTCGGTGCATGAAGGCCTGAATCAACACGACCTTGCGCTTGTTGCCGGTCGAGTACTGCCGGAACTTGCGGCTTGTGTCCAGGTCGAACGTCTGGATGAGGCGCTGGAGATAAACCTTGTCGACACCGCCCCGCAGGCGGGCGAAGTATTCGAGGATCTGGCCGCCGGTCAGGTTCGGATCCAGCGAGGGCTCACCCGGGACGTAGCCGATGAGACGCTTGACGTCCAGCGACTGCCGCCAGCATTCGAAGCCCGCGATCCGGGCCGAACCGCCGTCGGCTCGAATCAACGCCATCAGGATGCGGATCGTCGTCGTCTTGCCCGCGCCGTTGGGCCCGAGGAAGCCGAACACCTCGCCCTCGGGGACCTGAAGGGAGACATCGACGATGCCGCGCTTAGCGCCGTAGCTCTTGGTGAGTTTCTCGACTTCGATGACCGCTGTCATTTCGCCTCCTAGGAATGCCCCTACCCGAACCACTCGCGAAGGACCGCTGTGTCGGCCAGGTGGATCGACCCGGCTGGAACGCCCAGAATCCGCTCGAACGCCATCGTGTAGTTGGCGAAGGTTCGCTCCACCTCGGAAAGCCCGATCCTCTGCTCCTGGCGGTCGATGTAGAGCTCGGTCGCGATGTCTTGAAAGCCCTGAAGCAGCATGACCAGGACGCGCGCCGTCTCCACCGGTACGTCGCAATGAAACGTCCCCTCGTCGATGCCTTGCTCCACGATCCTGGAAAGGACGGGCGTCATGCGGGTCACCAGGCTCCGGCGCAGCTTCTCCCTGACGATGGCGTTTTCGTCCGACATCCAGACGGTCATCAGGGCGAGCACCAGCGACTTCCGCTCGGTCTTCCAGCTCCCGATGCCGCTGAAGACACGCTCGAGCTTGAGGACTGCCGGCAAGCTTGTGTCGTCGACGATCGGCTGGACGGCCGCTAGCCCGGCATGCACCATGCGGTCGATGACCGCCTCGAGGAGCGCTTGCTTGGAGTCGAAGTAGTGGTAGAAGGCGCCTCGAGAGGCGTCGAGCGTGTCGAGCAGGTCCTGGATGCTCATCTGCTCGTACCCCTTGGTCTGCATCAGCCGCTGGGCCGCCTCGACGAACGCCTCCCGTCGAACCGCGTGCACCGCGACGTTGACCGTCCGCGCCATGCCTGAGATTATAACCGACCGACAGTCGGTCTGTTAATCCCCTCCAGATGACTGCCCTTCGTGCCACGTCTCGAACGCGAAGAGGGTCCAGAGCTGCTTCCGGTTGTCCCGGCGCCCGGACAGGTGCTCAGCGATGATTGTGCTGACTGCGGCCGGATTGAAGAATCCCTCCCGCGACAGCCGCTCCGGCGCCAGCACCGACAGCAGCTGTTCACGCAGCGGCCCTCGGAACCATTCGGCCACCGGTATGCCAAAGCCCTTCTTGGGCCGGTCCAGAATCTGGTCCGGCAGGATTTCCCGCAGCGCGCGTTTCAGCAGGTACTTCGACCTGAGCCCGCGCAGCTTCACGCTCAGAGGCAGGGCCGTCGCGTAGGCGACGAAATCGTTGTTCAGCAGGGGTACGCGCCCCTCAAGCGAGGCCATCATCGACGCGCGGTCGAGCTTGACCAGGATGTCGTTCTCGAGGTAGAGCCGCATGTCGATCATCAGCACCTGGTTCAGCGGATCCAGAGATCGGAATTCGTCAACCAGCGGGTCGCCGTTGGACGACACGAGCTCGTCGCGGACCCCGGGAGAGAGCAACGCGACACGGTCCTGGGGCGCGAACGAACCCATCCAGCGCTGATGCCGCTCGGCGACCGCATTGGCCGCGCCGCTGACAAAGCGTTTGGCGCGGAAATCAAAGCTGAAGTTGTCGCGCGACACCGGCAGTCGCCGCACCACGGGTTCGACGAGAGCGCGCCGCAGCGCGCGCGGAGCGCGCAAGTAGTAGCCGGCGAGGCGATGAGCCTGCAGCGTCGGATAGCCGGCGAACAGCTCATCGCCCCCGTCGCCACCCAGCGCGACCGTGACGTGCTGACGGGTGAACGCCGAAAGGAGGTACGTGGGGATGATCGAGGCGTCGCCCAGCGGCTCGTCGAGGAGCGTCGAGAGCTTGGGGATGAGACCCAGAAGCATCGACGGCTCGAGAGTCAGCTCGTGGTGGTCGGTACCGAGGTGCCTGGCAACCTGGCGTGCGTACGGCGCTTCATCAAATGAGCGCTCGCGAAAACCGACCGAGAAGGTCTTCACATCACGGCCGAGCTGCGTCATCATCGCGGTCACCGCGCTCGAGTCGATGCCGCCGGACAGGAAGACGCCGAGCGGAACATCGCTCATGAGCTCCTTGCGCACCGACTCGCGAAGCACGTCTCGGAGCTGAGCGCATTCCTCATCAAGGTCGCGACCGGCTGCGTCCTCGCCGGCGTTGAGCGTCGGCGCCCAGTAGCGCCGAACCTTGGCGCTGTGGTCGGCAAGCGACCACGCCAGCGCGTGGCCTGGCCGGAGCTTGCTGATGCCGCGGATGATGCTTCGGGGCGAGGGCACGAACTCATAGGCCAGGTACTGGTCGAGCGCCACCGGATCGACGCCGCGTCGTAGCTCGGGATCGCGCAAGAGCGCCTTCAGCTCCGAGGCGAAGACCAGGCGCTCGCCGGAGATGGCGTAGTGGAGGGGCTTGATGCCCATGCGGTCCCGCGCGAGCAGCAAGGAAGCGTTGCGAAGATCGAGCAGCGCGAACGCGAATTGACCGTTCAGGCGCTCGACGAGCTGCTCACCCCACTGCTCCCACCCGTGAACGAGCACCTCGGTGTCCGACCGTGTCGCGAACGCATGGCCCGCGGTGAGGAGCTGCTCGCGAAGCTCGAGATGGTTGAAGATCTCGCCGTTGTGCACCACCCAGACCGTGGAGTCTTCGTTGTGCATCGGCTGGTGGCCGCCCGCCAGGTCGACGATCGACAGCCGGCGCAAACCGAGGCTTACGCCGTCGAGGTGAACCAGGCCTTCGTCGTCAGGTCCGCGATGGACCATCGATGCGCACATGCGGCCTGCGAGATCACGACCGCGGGCGGGGTCCCCACCGGCCACCCCGCAGATCCCGCACATCAGCGGCGAGTCACCTGGTGCGGAGGGCGGGTCTCCCGTTCGTCGCCGGCTGCCGGTGCGGCGTTCGTTCGATGACCTCGCGGACGACGTACGTCGGTTTGGCCTGCGATTCATGGTATGTGCGGATGGACAGCTCCGCCAGCAGGCCCATGAGGATGAACTGCACCCCGATGATGACCAGGACGACGGACAGAAGGAGCAGCGGGTTGTTGTGCGCGTAGACATAGGGCGGCAGCAATTTCTGACCGATGACGATCGCGGCCAGCAGGAACGCGACCGCCCACAGGCCGAAGGCTGCAAACCCGAAGAAGTACATCGGCTTGGTCGAATAGCTGCCGAGCAGCTTTACCGTGATCAGGTCGAGCATCACCCTCGACGTGCGTGTGAGTGAGTACTTCGACTTTCCGTACGTCCGGGGACGGTGATTCACGGGCAGCTCGGTGATGCGCGCACCGACCGTCGATGCGAAGACCGGCATGAACCGGTGCATCTCCCCGTACAGCTTCACGTCCTGGATGACCTCGCGCCGGTACGCCTTCAACGTGCAGCCGAAGTCACTCAGCCGGACGCCTGTGACCCTGGCGATGATCCAGTTCGCGATCCGGGAGGGCCATACACGCATCGCATCATCCCGGCGATCGCGACGCCAACCACTGGCGACGTCGTAACCCTCGTCGACCTTCGCGAGCAGATGCGGGATGTCGTGCGGATCGTTTTGCATGTCGCCGTCGAGAAAGAGCAGGACGGCGCCGCGGCTGTGGTCGATCCCGGCCTGCACCGCCGCAGTCTGGCCGAAGTTGCGGCGGAAGCTCACGACGCGCACCCGGTCATCGCGGGCGGCAAGCTGGGCGAGGCGCTCGGTGCTGCCATCGCGGCTCCCATCGTCGATGTACAGGACCTCGAAAGACGTACCCAGAGTCTCGAGCACGCCGATCAGCTCGCGGTGGAGCGGCTCGACGCTGTCGATCTCGTTGTAGACCAGGACGATCACGGAGACATATGGCGCCACGGTGGCGGCCTGGCGGGCCATCGCACCGATTATGCCTTGATAAGCTCGGCTCGCGATGACGGTTGAAGTCCTGCACATCAACGCCAACGCGCAGCAGGACAGAGTGGTGGCCGAGGCGTGGTGGGTGTTCCCCGCGGTGCCCCTTCTGGCTGCCGCGGTTGCCTTCACCTGGACGCTTCACGGCGAGCTGCAGCGCCTGTACGGAATGACCGGCTCGGCGTGGGACCTCGCCTACGACCAGCAGGTGATCTGGAACATCAGCCAGGGCTATGGCTTCTACTCGAGCTTCGCCCGCGCCAACTTCCTCGGCATCCATTTCGAGCTGATCCTCGCCGTCCTCGCGGCGATCGAGAGACTCTGGCCCAGCCCGATCGTGCTGCTCATCTTTTCGTCGGCCGGCCTCGCTGCCACCGCTCCCACCGCATACCTTTTCTTTCGAGCCCTGCTGCCCGCCGACCGGAGCGAGTCGGCGTGGATCGCCGTCGCCCTGTCGGCCCCGATCCCGTTCTGGGCCGCGATCCAGGAGGCGGCACGCGACTTCTTCCACCCCGAGAACATGGCCCTGGCCTTGGCCCTGCTCGCCGCGTGGGCCGGCATCCGAGGTCACCGCGCCGCCATGTGGTGCCTGTGCGTGGTCACTCTGACGTGCAAGGAAGACCAGGTGTACACGATCGCCGTGATCGCCATCCTGATGTCCGCTTACGGCGCTCCGCAGGTCAAGAAGCACTGGCGCTTCCTGCTCTACCTGGCCGGTGCCTGGTTTCTGATCGGCACCGGGATCGTGCAGCAGCTGTACCGGAACGGCGGGTACACCGACTTTGCGTACTACCAGTGGCTCGTCGGCCTCGACCCGAGCCTGCCGGTGTCAGCGCTCGCGATCCTGGAGGCGATGGCGCGTCCGGGCGCGCTGCTGGTGGTGGTGGCGATCTTCGCCTCGCTCGCCACCCTGCCAATGTTCGCGCCCCGGTGGCTTTTGTTGGTGATCCCGCCCTACCTCGCCAACGTGATGAGCGCCCACCAGCCGCAGAGCATGCTCGACCTGCACTACGTCCTTATTCTCTTGTTCCCGTTCATCGTCGCCGCCGGCGCCGGCGCGAGGAATCTAATCCAGATGCGCCGGATCAAACCGGTGTGGGCGCTCGCCGCGTTGCTCCCGGCGCTGATCCTGGGCTTTGTCATCGGACGCTTTCCTCCCGGCCTGCGCGCGGAGTTTGATCTCTACGCACGTCCCAACACGGTTGCTCAGCTCCAGAACGCGACGTCGATGATCCCCGCGAACGCACCGGTCAACGCTGACGACGGACTCGCGGTTTGGCTCGCCAATCGCCAGAAGATCAACGACTTTCCCGATCTGCTGGACGCCACCTGCTACGTCGTGGTCGATCGCCAGGCTTACGTGAGCAGCCCCACCAACCCGGCCCAGCGGCAGGCGGCGCTCGACGCGCTGCCCACGAGCGGGCGCCGGCTGCTTTATGACGACGCCCGCTTCCAGGTGTGGAGTCCGATTGGGGACTGACTTGTTGACCTCCCCCTTCATGGGGAGGTGGCCCGAAGGGCCGCAGGGGCCTCCGCCGTAGTCTTATTGGTCACCATGGCGACGACCCCGGTCGAAGAGCGCCTTGAGCAGCTCTTCCAGCAGCGGATCGTGATCTTCGACGGGTCGATGGGCGTCATGCTCCAGCACAGAGGCCTCAGCGACGCGGAGTTTCGGGGCGAGCGGTTCCGCGACCATCCGAAGCCGCTCCGCAACAACAGCGACGTGCTTTGCCTCACCCAACCCGACCTTGTTACTCAGGTGCATCGCGACTATCTCGAGGCGGGCGCGGACATCATCACGACCAACACCTTCACCGCGACGCGCGTCTCCCAGGCCGACTACGGACTCGAAGACCACGTCTACGAGATGAACCTCGCCGGCGCACGGCTCGCGCGCAGGGCCGCGGACGACTACGAGAACCGATTTGTCGCCGGTTCGCTGGGCCCGACCAACGTCACTCTGTCTCTCTCCCCTCGCGTCGATGACCCCTCCTATCGCGACGTCACGTTCGACGAGCTGCGGGACGGCTACGCGGATGCGGCGCGGGCGCTGAAAGAAGGCGGTGCCGACATCCTTCTGATCGAGACGGTGTTCGACACGCTCAACGGCAAGGCAGCCATCGCGGCCGCCAAAGAGGTCGCGCCCGAGCTCCCCCTCTTCGTCTCGGTGACCATCGTCGACCGCAGCGGCCGCAACTTGTCCGGCCAGACCGTGGAAGCCTTCTGGGTCTCGGTCGAGCACGCGCAGCCTTTCGCCGCCGGCGTCAACTGCTCGCTCGGCGCGAACGAGATGCGGCCCTACGTCGAAGTGATGTCGCGGGTCGCGCCCGTCTACGTGATCTGCTATCCGAACGCGGGGCTGCCCAACGCCTTCGGCGGATACGACGAAGAGCCTCCGACGACAAGCCGGTTGCTGAAGGAGTTCGCCGAAGCCGGCTTCCTCAACGCCGCCGGCGGATGCTGCGGCACCGGTCCCGAGCACATCCGCCAGATCCGCGAGGCGATGGCTTCGATCCCCCGGCGTCAGGTTCCGAACCGGCCGCCGCGCGCGCGCTTCAGCGGCCTCGAGCCTTTCGAGATCAGCCCCGACTCGGGTTTCGTGGTGGTCGGCGAGCGCACCAACGTCACCGGTTCGATACGGTTCCGCAGGCTGATCGAGTCCGGCGATTTCGGCGGCGCGGTGCAGGTCGCGCTGGACCAGGTGCGCGGCGGCGCGAACCTGCTCGACGTGAACATGGACGCGGACCTTCTCGACTCCGAGGCCGCGATGGTCCGCTACCTCAACTTGCTGGCGACCGAGCCCGAGGTGGCGCGGATTCCGATCATGGTCGACAGCTCGAAGTGGTCGGTGCTCGAAGCCGGTCTCAAGTGCCTCCAGGGCAAGGGCGTCTGCAACTCGATCAGCCTCAAGGAGGGCGATGAGGCTTTCCTCGAGAAGGCGCGCAAGGTGCGCGAATACGGCGCCGCGGTGGTTGTCATGGCTTTCGACGAGAAGGGCCAGGCGGACACGATCGAGCGCAAGGTCGCCATCTGCAGCCGCGCCTACAAGATGCTCGTCGAGGAAGCCGGCATCCCTCCCGAAGACATCATCTTCGACCCCAACATCCTCGCCATCGCCACGGGGATCGAAGAGCACTCGCAGTACGCGAAGGCCTTCATCGAGGCGACGCGGCAGATCAAGCGCCTGTTCCCGGGTGTGCATGTGTCGGGCGGGATCTCCAACCTCTCCTTCTCGTTTCGCGGCAACGACCGCGTCCGCGAGGCGATCCACTCGGCGTTCTTGTACCACGCGATTCGCGCCGGACTCGACATGGGGATCGTCAACGCGGGCCAGCTCGTCGTCTACGAGGACATCCCCAAGGACCTCCTGGAGCTCGTCGAAGATGTCATCTTCGACCGCCGGCCGGACGCAACGGAGCGTCTGGTCGAGTTTGCGAGATCGGTCTCAGGCGGTGGCTCGAAGCGCGAGGTCGACCTGTCCTGGCGCGAGGGCCCGGTCGAGGAGCGTCTGAAGCATGCCGTGCTCCACGGTGAGGTCGAGTACATAGAGAAGGACGCGGAGGAGGCAAGGGTCAAGTACGGCAAGCCGCTGCTCGTCATCGAGGGCCCGCTAATGGACGGCATGAAGGTCGTCGGCGACCTTTTTGGCGCGGGCAAGATGTTCTTGCCGCAGGTGGTCAAGAGCGCGCGGGCGATGAAGCGCGCGGTCGCGTACCTCGAGCCCTTCATGCAGGCGGAGAAGGAAGCGACCGGCAGCCAGCATGTGCGCGGAAGGCTCGTCCTCGCGACGGTCAAGGGCGACGTCCACGACATCGGCAAGAACATCGTCGGGGTGGTCCTCGCCTGCAACAACTATGAGGTCCATGACCTGGGTGTGATGGTGCCGGCGGACAAGATTCTGGACGTCGCGACCGAACTCGGCGCGGATGTCGTCGGCCTGTCCGGCCTGATCACGCCCTCTCTCGACGAGATGGTGGTGGTCGCCAAGGAGATGACGCGCCGCGACTTCCGGATTCCGCTTCTGATCGGCGGGGCGACGACCTCCAAGCAGCACACCGCTGTGCGGATCGCGCCCGCGTACGACGGAACGACCGTCCACGTCCTCGACGCGTCACGCGTGATCGGTGTCGTCTCGGACCTGCTCGACCAGGGCCGGCACGATGGGTTCGAGCGCGACAACTACGCCCTGCAGGAGAAGCTGCGCGCGCAGCATTCGTCGGCGAGACGGCCGCTCCTGTCTTTGGACCGGGCACGGGCGAAGCGCCTGCGGGCTCAGTTCGACGACCTCCCCGAGCCGCCGTTCACGGGCAAAAAGATCATCGAGCCCGCGATCGCGGAGCTTCGGCAGTACGTGGACTGGACCTTTTTCTTCCACGCGTGGGAGCTGAAGGGCAAGTACCCGGCGATTCTGGACAGTCCGTCCCACGGCGCGGCCGCGCGCGAACTGTTCGGCCACGCGCAGGAGCTGCTCGACGAGATCCAGGAAAACGGCTGGCTGAAAGCGCGCGGGGTCTATGGCTTCTGGCCGGCGCGAGCCGACGGCGACGATGTGGCGCTGGACAATGGCGTCCGTTTTCCGATGCTGCGCCAGCAGGTGGAACATGGCGACGACAAGCCCTACCTGTCGCTGGCGGATTTTGTCGCGCCCAAGGGCGGCGATCACCTCGGCGCGTTCGCGGTCACGGCCGGCCTGGGCGTGGACGAGCTGGCCGGTAGGTTCGTCGCCGAGCATGACGACTACCGCGCGATCATGGTCAAAGCGCTGGCTGATCGGCTGGCGGAGGCATTCGCCGAGCATCTACACGAGCTGGTCCGGCGGTCGTGGTACGAGACCGGACCGAAGCAGCACAACGATGAGCTGATCGCGGAGAGGTACCGCGGCATCCGGCCCGCCTTCGGCTATCCCGCCTGCCCCGACCACTCCGAGAAGCAGACCCTGTTCGACCTGCTGGACGCCCGGTCGATCGGCATGGAGCTGACCGAGTCCGGCGCCATGACCCCGACCGCCGCGGTTTCGGGGCTGTACTTCGCGCATCCACAGTCGCGCTATTTCATGGTCGGCAAGATCGGGCGTGACCAGGTCGAGGACTACGCGCGCCGCAAGGGGATGACCGCGGCCGAGGTCGAGCGCTGGCTGCGCCCGAACCTCGGCTACGACGAGTGACCCTGGCCTGAGCCCGTAGCTCGGAGCTTGCGCCTCCGACCGGTGGGCCTCTACCCTATTCCTGCGCTTCTTAAGGCTGGCGAAGCGTGTATCCATACGGATCGGCTGTTCAGGAGGGGTGGACATGGTCAGAACTCGGCCTCTTCGTTTCCGGCGCCTGATCGCCGGCGTCGCTAGCTCGGTTCTTGCCCTGCCCGCGGGCGCGGTATTACCCGTGGCCGCGGGTGTCGTCATGCACCCGGTCGTGAGCGACTTCGTACAGATCACCTCGAGCACTACACCGCCGACCCAGGCGCAGTGCGCATCGGCCATCCCGGTCAAGCGGCGGTGCTTCTCGCCGCAGGCGATCCAGGCCGCGTACAACCTGGGGCCGCTTTATGCCCAGGGCATCAACGGGCGGGACGTGACGATCGCGATCGTCGACTCTTTCGGCAGCGACACCATCGCCCACGATCTGCACGTCTACGACCAGGCGTTCGGCCTCCAGCCGATGTGCGGTGAGGAAGGCGTCACGTGCACTGCAGGGATGCCAACCTTCAGTCAGCTGCACGTCCAGGGTGCGCCTCCGACCAACTCGATCCCGGGTAAGAACTCGACCGATCTGGAGACTCACAGCCTGTGGGCGATCGAGGTCTCACTGGATGTCGAGGTGGCGCACGCAATGTCGCCGATGGCGAACATCCTGCTGGTGACGACGCCGACCGCCGAAACGCTCGGTGTGCAGGGCTTCCCCGACATGATGAACGCCGAGCAGTACGTCGTCGACCATCACCTCGCGAGCGTGATCTCCCAGAGCTTCGGCTCGGCGGAGGACGCGTTCGGAAGCTTCCAGTCCCTGCTCAAGCTTCGCCATGCGTTTGTCTCGGCGGCCGGCAGTGGAGTCACCGTGCTGGCATCGTCTGGTGACTTCGGCACCGCGAATGAGCAGAAGCAGCCGCCGAAGATCTTCCCGACCATTCCTTTCCCAACCGTGTCGTGGCCGGCCAGCGACCCGCTCGTCACCGGAATCGGCGGCACCTACCTCTGCACCGACCCTAACAACACGACCACGCGCACCGTCGACAGCAGCAGCCCGCCGACCAACTGCCAGAGCAACCCTGGCGTGGCAGAGGTCGGCTGGGTCGACAGCGGTGGCGGGTTCAGCCACGTCTTCGCGAAGCCGTCCTACCAGAGCTCACTCCCCGCCGGTAGCACCGCGATCGGTGCCATGCGGGGCGTTCCGGACGTCGCGCTTCAAGCGAGCTCGCGCACCGGCGCCCTGATCTACATCTCCCTTCCTCCCCAGGGCAACGGCGGTCTCGTCTGCCCCGGCGGCAGGCCGTGCAGCACCGGCTGGTACGACATCGGAGGCACCTCGCTCAGCTGCCCGCAGTGGGCGGCGTTCGTGGCCATGGCGGACCAGATCAAGGGAGCAGGCCTCGGGCCGATCAACTCGGCGCTGTACACCGTCGCCGGCGATCCGGCGAAATACGCCAACGACTTCTACGACATCACAGTCGGCAACAACCAGGCCGACCCGACCGTGCCGGGCTATCCCGCAACCACTGGTTGGGATCCGGTCACCGGCCTCGGGACGCTCAACGCGGCGCGCCTGATCCCAGACCTGGTCGCGGCCTCGCCCTAGCCAGATGTAGGGGGACTCGCCGCGAGTCCCCCTACTTTTACGTCAACAGCGGGCGTTTTCCTCTGGCCAGGGGGACCGGCGGCTCATGCGACTCCAGGAACGCGTTCGGGTCGACAAACTTATACGGGAACGCCGGAAAGCCTGCGCACGACTTGGGCGGCAGCGCCCCATTCCACGCGTGCGGCTCGAAGTCGCCCCTGAAGACGGCAAAGTGGAGATGGGTGCGGCTGCCCATATCCGCCACGTCGGCGAACGCCTGACTGCGCTTCACGGCGGAGCCGGTGCGAAACGCCGACCTCAGCCAGACATGCCAGTACTGCGTGATCACGACCCCCGCGCTGGTTCGGTGCCGGATCAGGACGCCGCCGCGAAAGCTTGGATCGACCATGTAACCGACGATCACGCCGTCGCCCGCCGCCGTCACGGGCTGGATGCCGGTCGCGATGTCGACACCGGTGTGCAGCCACACCGCACCTGATGCGCACGCGCGCAGCGCGACGCCGTTGCACAAGCGCCACTGGCTGCCGAAGCCAAGGCAGTGAGGCGACCACGTGGGCAATGGATGCTGAAAGATGTCGGCCGAGCTGACCGCCGTCTTCGCCGGTGTTGCGACGAAGGTCGAGCTGGGACCGTCCGAGCCGGCCGGCACCGCGATCATGAGCTGCAAGGTGCCGGCCAGCAACGCCGCCTTGGCCCGGTTCATGCACCCAGTATCAACATGCGTGGCTGGCGCCAGGGTGGCCACGAGGCCGTGCCCGCGGCCGAAGATCAGGCGATGTCGACGATGACGTTCTTGATCTCGGTGTACAGGTCCAGCGCGTGGGGGCCGAGCTCGCGTCCCCAGCCGCTCTGCTTGTATCCGCCCCACGGCGTGACCGGGTCCACAATGTGATAGCAGTTGACGTAGACGGTGCCCGCCTTCAGCGCGTGCGCCACCCGATGTGCGCGCGCGACGTTGCTCGTCCACACGCCTGCGACGAGGCCATAGATGGTGCTGTTTGCCTTGGCAACCAGGTCATCCTCATCCGTGAACGGAATCGCCGACACGACTGGGCCGAAGATCTCCTCGCGCGCGATGCGCATGTTGCTGTCCACGTGCGCAAACACGGTGGGCTTGACGAAATAACCGGAGTCGAGGCCTGCCGGCCGGCCGCCGCCGGCAAGCAACCGAGCTCCCTCCCTGTTCCCGACTGAGATGTAGCCGAGCACCCGCTCCATCTGCGTCTTCGACACGAGCGGACCCATCTGCGTCACGGGATCGAGCCCGGGGCCGATCCGAGTTTCCGCGACGGTCTTCAGGAGCTCGTCCAGCGTCTGGTCGTACACCTTTTCCTGGACGAACAGGCGCGAGCCCGCGGAGCAGACCTGGCCCTGATTGAAGAAGATGCCGAAGAACGCGCCCGAGACCGCCCGCGTCAGGTCCGCGTCGGCGAAGACGATGTTGGGCGATTTCCCGCCCAGCTCGAGGCTCACGCGCTTCAGGTTGCTGTCGGCCGACGCCCGCGCGATGAGCTTCCCGACCTCGGTGGAACCCGTAAACGCGATCTTGTCGACGTCAGAGTGAGCGGCGAGCCGTGCGCCCGCGATCTCGCCTCGCCCTGGCACGACGTTGACCACGCCATCGGGCACCTCCGCTTGCTGAATCAGCTCGGCGAGCATGAGCGCGCTGAGCGGAGTCTCCTCTGACGGCTTCAGGACCACGCTGTTGCCGCACGCGAGTGCGGGCGCAAGCTTCCACGCCGCCATGAGCAACGGGAAGTTCCAGGGGATGATCTGACCGACCACACCAATCGGCTCGCGCAGCGTGTAGCTCAGGTACTTGCCCGGCAGCGACACTTGCTGGGTCGCCCCATCGAGTTTGGTCACCCAGCCCGCGTAATAACGGAAGGTCGCCGCGGCGAGCGGGGCATGAAACAACAAGGCGTCGTTGATCGGCATCCCGTTGTCGAGCGTCTCGAGCTGGGCGAGCTCGGTGGCGCGCTCTTCGATCATGTCGCCGATCTTCCAGAGTGCGGCGGCCCGTTCCGCAGGCGGGAGGTCGCGCCATGTGCCGCGGTCGAACGACTTGCGCGCCGCGGCGACCGCGCGGTCGACGTCCTCCGCGGCGGCCTCTGCGACCCTGGCCAGGATCTCGCCGGTCGACGGGTCCAGCGTTTCGAAGGTTTTGCCGTCGGCGGCGTCCGTCCACCGCCCTCCGATGAAGAGCTTCTTCGGCTGGCTTTTCAGAAAAGCAGCGACTTCCAGCTCTTCGGCGATCATGGCAGCATGCTACGCGCTCACAAGGTAGGCTCTTGGGAATGTTGATGGAAGTCACCTGCAGGTGCGGGTGGACGACGCGCGGCTCGAGGTCCGAGGTGATCACCAGGGTGCGGGAGCACGGACGCAGCCAGCACCAGCAGGAGATCACCCCGGCGCAGATTCGCGCCATCTGGCGGGTCGTCGAGGGCAGTGGCGCGAAGAGGTAAGGCGCCGATCGCGTCTCTCATGGAGACGATGGGTCCGCCCATCTCCTCTCTCCCCTGGTCCCCGCATTTCGTCGCCCAGACGCTGGAGGTCTTGCCGGTCTGGCTGGGCGAGGCCGGTCTCTTCTGGATGAAGCCGATGCACGGGGAATCGCTGCGCATCGGCCTGCCTTCCTCCGCACGGCCCGCGGACGTCGTCCTCGACGTACTGAGGTGGTATCCGCTGACCCCGACCGTCGTCCACTCGACGTCGTGGCGGCACGAGGAAGGCCGGATCATCCTCACATACGTGGCGGTCGTCGAACCTCCTGGGGACCTGGCGAAGGACTCGCTCATCGCGCTTCCCGTGCATCGGGCTGAGCTCGCGCGGGGCGGCGCGATGTCAGCGCCACAATCCATCGGCGTCGACGCGGTCATCGAGCATGCGCTTCGTCACGTGTCGTGGTTGGTGCGCGACGACCCCGCCGTGATGAAGGAGCTCGAGGGCTGGAGAGAAGCCCTCGCGGGCTTCGAACCGGAGCCCTTTCGCGCGCTGGTCTGATCTCGCTGGGTTCGGAAAAAGCGCGACGCTGGGGCATCCTACCGGCCTACTACGGATGGCAGGGCGACCTTGTGGAGACGCCTTTGGCGGTCGAGCAAACGATGCTCGAATCGATGGGAGCGGGGACGGATCGGCCGCCTCGCATCCGGCGGCCGCGCCTTCCCGCTGAACCGTGTTGGCCCGCGCCCGAGCGGGCATGGGGTTGGGCGATCCAGCTGTATGCGCTGCGCTCGCGCGACAGCTGGGGCGTCGGCGACCTCGCCGACCTGCGCCGCTTCGCGCGTTGGTCGCGCCAGGTGGGCGCCTCGATCATGTTGCTCAACCCTCTCGGCGCGCAGACGCCGACGCTGCCATACCAACCATCGCCGTACTTCGCGTCGACGCGGAGGTTTCGCAACATCGTCTATCTGCGCGTCGAAGAGGTCGAGGGTGCAGACAGGGTCGACTTCGCGGCTGAGCGTGAGACCGCGCGAATGCTCAACCAGCACCGCCTCATCGACTACGACCAGGTGTTCCAGCTCAAATCGCAAGCTCTCGAGAAGGTCTTTCATGCGGCCCGGCAGCCCCGGGGCTTGGCTTCCTACGAGGCGAGACAGGGAAGCGCGCTGCGAGACTTCGCGACGTTCAATGCTCTCTGCGAGCTGTACGGGCCGGCCTGGCGCAGCTGGCCGGAGGACATGCCCACCCCACAGCCCGAGCGCGTCGCGTACCACCAGTGGCTGCAATTTCACGTCGACCGCCAGCTGGCGCGCGCGTCACGCGAGATTGGTCTCATCACCGATGTGCCGGTCGGATTCGCGTCCGACGGTTTCGATGCCTGGCGGTGGCGCGACTACCTGGCGCCGAGGATGCGCGTCGGCGCTCCGCCGGACGAGTTCTTTCGCGATGGCCAGGACTGGGGTCTACCGCCCCTCAATCCGTGGAAGCTCAGCAAGGCACACTGGGCGCCTTTCATCGACGCGATCCGGAGCGCGAGACGTCACGCCACGGGCATCCGGCTCGACCACGTGATGGGACTCTTCCGGCTTTTCTGGATCCCGGACGGGATGACCGCCGCCCAGGGTGCATATGTGCGGTACCCGGCTCGCGTCCTCCTGTCTCTCCTCGCCGACGAGAGCCGGCGCGCGCGGGCCTTCGTCATCGGCGAGGACCTGGGCCTCGTTGAACCGGCCGTGCGCCGGCAGCTGAAACAGAAAGGGTCGCTTTCCTACCGGCTCGTGTGGTTCGAGAGCTCGGACCCGGTGAGCTGGCCGCACGACGCCGTCGCCGCGCTGGGCACGCACGATCTACCCACTGTGGCAGGCATCTGGACCCGCAGCGAGCCCGAGCACCGGCTGCACCACCTCCGCGAAAAGCTCGTGCAGCTGACCCACCTGCCGGACGACACGCCGCCGGTCGACGTCGCCGTCACGGTCTACGCGCATCTCGCGCAAGGCAGGCCGCGGATGGTGCTGGCCTCCATGGAGGACGCGCTCGGCGTGCACGAGCGGCCGAACGTCCCGGGCACGACGGACGAGTTTCCAAACTGGCGACTTGCACTGCCACTCAGCCTCGAGGAGATCGAGCGGGCCGACGGCGTTGCGCGCATCGCCGCCGCGATGAAGGCCGCCGGCCGGTGACGGCTTTCGCACCGGTCGGCAATGGCCGCGTCCTCGCATACGTCGCCGCGCGACCCGGCGAGTAGCTCATACATGCGCGTGGGGCCAACGTGCTCCGGATCATTGAATCCCAGCCGCCGATGACTCGCTTTGAATGGTGGTTAAACCGATTTGCGCGGAATCCAGTCTGGGGGTTGAATGCCGTCAAGGCCGATTCGGCCGCTATTCGAGGACCGATTCGAAACATCGGTATCTTTGCGATGTGGCCAAGCGGCAGCGACTGGGTGGCACCGACCTCGATTTCTACCCGCTGAGCCAGCTGCCCCAAGCGGGCTTGGAAGATCCGTCCGGGCTGCCGATGACGGTCAAGGTCCTGCTCGAAGGCCTGATCCGGCTGGCCGAGGCGGGAATCACCGACGAATCCAACATCGGCGTGCTCGCCCGCTGGCCCCAGCCGCCACCCGCGAGCTCCGAGTTGCCGTTCCTTCCCGCGCGGGTGCTGATGCAGGACTTCACCGGTGTGCCGGCGGTCGTCGACCTCGCCGCGATGCGGTCGGCTATGACCCGCGCGGGCAAAGACGCCGGCAAGGTGGATCCGCTGGTGCCTGTCGACCTGGTCATCGATCACTCGGTGCAGGTCGACTCCTATGGCTTCCGCGACTCCTACACCCGCAACATCCAAAAGGAGATCGAGCGCAACCGCGAGCGCTACGCCCTTCTGCGCTGGGCGCAGCAGGCGTTCCACAACTTCTCGCTCGTGCCGCCGGGGATGGGGATCTGCCACCAGGTCAACCTCGAGTACCTGGCGAAGGTCGTGCAGGTGCGCGATCTCGGCGGCAGCAAGGTCGCCATCCCCGACACCTTGATGGGCACCGACTCACACACGACGATGGTCAACGGACTCGGCGTGCTCGGTTGGGGTACGGGCGGGATCGAGGCCGAGGCCGCGATCCTTGGCCAACCGGCGTATCTTCCGCCACCGATCGTGGTCGGTGTGCGTTTCGCGGGCGGGCTGCCCGCGGGCTCTACCGCCACCGACCTGGTCTTGACGCTGACCGAGATGCTGCGGCGGCATGGCGTCGTCGACAAGTTCGTCGAGTTCTGCGGCGACGGGCTCTCGAGCCTGTCGGTGCCCGACCGGGCGACGCTCAGCAACATGTGCCCCGAGTACGGCGCGACCTCGGCGCTGTTCCCGGTGGACCACCAGACGCTGCGCTACCTGGAGGTCACCGGCCGCGATCGCGACCAGATCGACCTGGTTGAGCGATTCACGAAGGAGCAAGGACTTTTCCGCGTCGACGGCACGCCGCCGCCCAGGTTTACAGAGCTGCTCGAGCTCGACCTGACCAAGGTCGAGTCCAGCGTCGCCGGTCCCAAGCGGCCGCAGGACAGGGTTGCGTTGCCGAATGTGTGGAGCAGTTTCAGCACTGTCTTCGCGCCAGGCCCCAAACCCGAGCCGGATGCGATCTCTCGCCTCACCGAGGAGGGTGGGCCGATCGACGGACGCGCGTCGGTGGCGGTCGCCGCCAAGCCCGAGGCGCAGGTGGAGAACGGCTCGGTGGTCATCGCCGCGATCACGAGCTGCACCAACACCTCGAACCCCTCGGTCATGGTCGCGGCGGGGTTGCTGGCGAGGAAGGCGGTCGAGCTCGGCCTCGCCGTGAGCCCATACGTCAAGACGAGCCTTGCTCCGGGTTCGCGCGTCGTGACGGACTACCTGAAGACGGCCGACCTCCTCGAACCGCTGGAGAAGCTCGGGTTCTTCCTCGTCGGCTACGGCTGCACCACGTGCATCGGCAACTCCGGTCCCCTCGCCAGTCCGGAGATCGAAGCGGCCGTGAGCAAGGAAGACCTCAGCGTCGTCGCGGTGCTGTCCGGCAACCGCAACTTCGAGGCTCGCATCCACCCGCTGGTGAAGGCGAGCTACCTCGCATCGCCTCCGCTTGTCGTCGCCTTCGCGCTCGCGGGCAGCGTGCACAAGAACCTCGTCACCGAACCGGTGGCGCACACGCCTGACGGCAAACCCGTGATGCTCTCCGAGCTGTGGCCGCCGCAGGAAGAGGTGAACGCGGTGGTCCAGCAGTGCGTCCAGCAGGACATGTTCAAGCGCGAATACGCGCGGATCTTCGATGGCGACGAGCACTGGAAATCGATGGCCGCGCCGGCGGGACCGATCTTCGCGTGGGACGCTGACTCGACTTATGTCAAAGAGCCGCCGTACTTCGAGGGCTTCACGCCGCAACCGAGTCCTCTGAAGGACATCGACGGCGCCCGCGTGCTGGCGGTTCTGGGCGATTCGGTCACCACCGACCACATCTCGCCCGCGGGCTCCATTCCCGCCGACGGTCCGGCCGGCCGCTACCTGATCGAGAAGGGCGTCGACCGCTTCGACTTCAACAGCTTTGGCGCGCGGCGCGGCAACCACGAGGTGATGGAGCGCGGAACGTTCGGCAACATCCGGCTGCGCAATGCGCTGGCATCGCGTGAGGGCTACTTCACCAAGCATTTCCCGGACGGCGCCGACATGACCATCTTCGAAGCGGCGCAGCGATATAAGAGCGAAGGCGTTCCTCTGCTTGTGCTAGCGGGCAAGGAGTACGGCACCGGCTCCTCGCGCGACTGGGCCGCGAAAGGCCCGCTGCTGCTGGGCGTGCGCGCGGTGATCGCAGAGAGCTTCGAGCGCATCCACCGCTCCAACCTGGTCGGCATGGGCATCCTGCCCCTGCAGTTCGCGCCTCGTGAGAACGCGCAGTTCCTCGGCCTCACAGGGCATGAGCGATTCAGCGTACGCGGGCTGGACCAGATCAAGCCCGGCCAGCACATCGCCGTCGAAGCGAGCAGCGACGAGGGCAAGGTCACCGGCTTCACGACGCACGCGCGCGTCGACAACGAGACCGAGGTCGGCTACCTGCACCACGGCGGCATCCTGCCCCTGGTCCTCCGCGACCTGATAGCAACGAACTAAATTCACCTCCCCACCGTGTGGGGAGGTCGGCGCGAAGCGTCGGGTGGGCGGGAAACCCTCTGGCTAGACTGAGGGTTCCTAAGCCGCGGTTTCGGCTTCGCCCGTCCGGATCGGCGCCCTGCGCTCGTGGCCGCACTCCGGACACTCGTACAAACCATCCACGACGTCAGGCCGTGAGGAGTCGGAGTGCATGGTGCGCAGTCGCATCGGCACCATCGATTCGTGCCGGTCGCAGGCCGGGGCCTCGTCCAAGATCATGGGCTGACGTTACGGGGCCTGGTTGAGATCCTCCTAGTGCTCCCGGCACAACCTTTGGCCGGATTTGCTTGTCGCCCGTCCACATCATAAGCTTGAGTTGATGGCGACCAAGAAGGTCGAGGTCGAGGAACCCCGGCCTACGGTGCGCGAGGCGATGCGCTCGGTGCTCGCTTCGGCCAAGCTCGTCGCGGGCGCGGAGGGTCTGGACCGCCACGTCGAGTGGGTCCGGTTGATGGAGACGCCTGAGGTCCAGCCACGGGCGGGCGACCTGATGTTCACCAGCGGCTTCCCGATCAAGGACGACCCCGACGCGCAGATCCGGCTGGTGGCCAGGATCGCAGAAGGCGGAGGGGCCGGGCTCGTCGTCAGGCCTCTGCCCTACCTGCGCCGGATCCCTCCCGAGATGGTCTCGGAAGCTGACCGCCTGAAGGTCCCTCTCTTCACCATCTCCTCCGACGTCCAGTTCGTCGACCTGATGACGCCGCTGCTCGAGCGGATCATCAACGCCGAGCACTGGCGCCTGAAGAGGTCGATCGAGATCCACCGCCGCTTCACCGAGCTCGTGCTCGACGGCAAGGGTGTGAACGAGATCTGCCGCACCCTGGCCGACCTGCTCGAGAGCGCTGTCGTGGTCGAGGATGCGAGCTTCCACCTGCTGGCGCATGCAGGCGGCAGCTCGGACCCGCACCGCAAAGAGACGATCCTCCGCCAGGGAACTCCGCACCGCGTCCTCTACGACCCCCAGATCCAGCGAATTCTGCGCGAGGTGGAGGCCAAGCGCGGCCCGGTCAAGGTGCCGGCCTTTCCACACCTGGGGATGTCGCGCGAGCGCCTGATCGCGCCCATCTTTGCGGCCAACCAGGTCCTCGGCTACATCTCGGTGCTCGATCACCCGCCACACAACGAAGAGCTCGCCTTCATGGCGATCGAGCAAGCCGCGCTCGTGCTCGCGCTTTCAATCGCCAAAGAGCGAGAGCTGTCTGAGGTCGAAGGCCGCGTGCGGGGAGAGTTCCTCGAAGATCTCCTCCACGGAACCTACGGCGACGAGGCCGCCGCCCAGCGCCGGGCCCGACACGTCGGTTACCCGTTGCACGGCAACCACATCGTGGTCCTGGTCGACATCGACGACTTCCGCGGATTCAACCGCGTGCGCCAGATCTCCGAAGACGCGATCCAGGCCCTGAAGCGCGAGTTCCTGCGCCGCGTGACTGCCGTCGTGCGCGCGAGCTACCAGCGTGCGCTCGTCCAGGGGCGCTCCGACCAGGTGGTCGCCCTGCTGCCCCTCGGCACCGAGGTCGCCGACCATCAGTCGCGCAGCCACGCGCTCGGATTGCAGGTCCAGCAAGCGGTCGCGGAATGGAAGCCGGGATTCACCGTCTCGGTGGGCTTCAGCGCGCCGATCGAGGCGCCTATGGGTGTCGAGGGGGCGCTCCGCGAGGTCACCGCGGTGATGGAGTCGCTCGCCCGCTTCAAGCGCTGGGGCCAGGTCGTCGCCGTGCCTGAGCTCGGCCTGACCGGCCTGCTCGCCGCCGTGAGCGACGAGCGCCTGGTCGACTACAGCCGCCGGCACCTGGGACCGCTCATCGAGCACGACAGTGCGCGCAAGGGCGCGCTCGTGGCCACCCTCCGCGCCTACCTCGAGACCGGCGAGCAGCAGCACGCGGCGCAGCGCCTGCGCGTCCATCCGAATACGCTGCGCTACCGCCTGGACAGGATCCGTGAGATCACCGGGCTCGATCTCGAGGACCCTGAAACGCGGCTCAACCTGAGCGTCGCCCTCCGCGTGCAGTCATTGCTGGGCATGTAGCGTTCGCATAAGCAAATCCCGATTCTTTTGGTAGCGACGCACTAGCTCGGCACGGCGGCCGGCGGTAGCCTTCCGATCAGTGCCCCCAGCGCTCTCTCCGTCGCGTCTAGCCTGGCCGGGGGACCTCCCCTCGGCGCGGGCGGCCTGCGGCATGGGCTTTGTGGCGACGCCCGAGCTCGGCCACGAGGCGGTCGCGCTCGGCGTGCAGGCGCTCGCGCGGCTGGCCCACCGAGGCGGCCTCGACGCCGACGGCAAGAGCGGTGACGGCGCCGGGCTGCTGATCCAGGTGCCGCATCGAATGCTGGGCGGTGCTTTCGCAGTGGTCTCGCTTTTCGCCTGGGACGAACGCGCACAGGCCATCGTCGAGGAAGCCGTCGCGCGACACGGGATGCGCCTGGCGACCTGGCGCGCGGTGCCGCTCGATCCCGACTCGTTGGGCTCTCGCGCTCGGGAGACGATGCCCGCGATCTGGCACGCCCTGGTCGATGACCCCGGCCTCGATCCCGAAGCGTGGGAGACCGCCCTGTACCTGGTCCGGCGCGACGCCGAGCGGAACGCCGAATCGGATGGCGTCCGGATGTACATCGCGTCGTGTTCTAGCCGCACGCTCGTCTATAAGGGCTTGATGGCGGGCACCCGCCTCGCCGACTTCTATCCGGACCTCGAGGACGGAGCCTGTGAGAGCAAGCTCGCCGTCTTCCACCAGCGCTACTCGACCAACACGATGCCGGACTGGCGGCTCGCCCAACCGTTCCGGATGCTGGCGCACAACGGGGAGATCAACACCATCACCGGCAACCGGGCCTGGATGCGGGCGCGCGAGGCTGAGCTCGAATCGGATCTGCGCGGCGCGATCTGGCCGGAAGGATCGGATTCCGCGTCGCTCGACAACGCCCTCGAGCTGCTGGTGCATCGTGGATGGGAGGTCAGCGAGGCGCTGATGAGCCTTGTGCCCGACGCTTGGGAAGGCCGCGGCGACCTGGCCGCGGCGGTGCGCGACTTCTACCGCTACCAATCCATCCGTTTCGAGCCGTGGGACGGCCCGGCCGCGCTCGCGTTCAGCGACGGACTCGTCGTCGGCGCCGTCCTCGATCGCAACGGACTCAGGCCGCTTCGCTGGCAGCGCACCCGAGACGGAATGGTTGCAGCCGCGTCTGAGGCCGGGGTGGTGACGATGTCGCCCGAAGAGGTGGTCGAGCGCGGCAGGCTCGGGCCAGGGCAGATGCTGCTCGTCGACACCCGTGACGGAACGCTCCTCCGCGACGGCGACGCCAAGGAGCGAGCCGCAGCGCACCACGATTACGCACTGCTCGCCGACCGCGTCCTGGTTCCGGTCGAGCGGCACCACGTCGCCCTCGAGCCCCTCGAGGACCTGGCCGCGCAGCACGCGCTGCACGGATGGGGCACCGAGGACGTGAAGTTCGTGGTCGACGTCATGGCCGAGACGGGCGCCGAGCCTGTGTACTCGATGGGCGACGACATACCGATCGCACCCCTGGGCCGCACGCCGCGCCGCGTCTACGGATATCTCCGGCAGCGCTTCGCCCAGGTCACCAACCCCGCAATCGATCCGCTGCGCGAGAAGGCGGTCATGTCGCTGCGTGTCTTGCTCGGCGCAAGACACGGCACGCTCGAACCGGAGGGCGGCGCCGACCGCGAGCTCCTTCGACGACATCACCCTGCGGTGCCGACTGAGGACGCCGGGCGCGGGCCGGGCTCATTAGACAACAAGCTGCTGGAGCTCGACTCGCCGGTGCTGGGTGCCGCCGAGTTGAAGCGCGTGCTGGAGAACGCGACTGTGCTCGACGCCACCTACGCGCCTGACGAGTCGCTGCGCGATGCGCTGCTCAGGCTGCGCCGCGAGGCGGATCAGGCGAGCGGGGTGGTCGCGCTGAGCGACCGCCGCTCGGCGCTGCGGCGCATACCGGTGCCGATGGCGCTTGCCGTCGGCGCCGTGCACTCGCACCTGCTCGAGACAGGGCGGCGCATGGCAACGGACATCGTCGCCGTCACGGGCGACGCAGTCGACGTGCACGACGTCGCATGCCTGATCACGATCGGCGCCACCGCGGTGCATCCTTACCTGGCTTTCGCCACCGTCGGCGACGACGCGGCCCCGCGATACCGCAAAGCGCTCGAGGCCGGTCTGCTGAAGGTCATGGCCAAGATGGGCATCTCCTGTGTCACCAGCTACCGCGGCGCCGAGGTGCTCGAGGCGCTGGGCCTCGGTGCCGAGGTGATGCAGCTTTGCTTCCCGGCCGTGCCGTCGCGAATCGGCGGGGTCGATCTCGACGACATCGAACGAGCCGCGCGAGAAAGGCCCCCGACATCGCCCGACCATGGCCGCGTGCGCTTCCGCAAGGCGGGCGAGCACCACGCCTACAACCCGCTCGCCGTGCGCGCCGCGCAAAAAGCCGCGCAGACCGGCGAGATGGAGGCGTATCGCGAGTGGCGCCGGTTGTCGAGCATGGGCGAGCCGCAGTCGCTGCGCGAGCTGATCGAGATCAAGGAGTGTCCCCAGCCGGTTCCGATCGAAAAGGTCGAACCGGCGGCCAACATCGTCAAACGTTTCGTCAGCACCGCGATGTCGCTGGGCGCGCTCTCCCCCGAGGCTCATGAGTCGCTCGCCATCGCGATGAACCAGGTCGGCGCGCGCTCCAATTCCGGCGAGGGCGGCGAGGACCCCGACACCTACGAGGAACACGCAGGCGTCCGTCGCGACAACCGCGTCAAGCAGGTCGCCTCCGCGCGCTTCGGCGTGACGCCGCGTTACCTGAAACGCGCCGACGAGCTGGAGATCAAGATCGCGCAGGGCTCGAAGCCGGGCGAGGGAGGTCAGCTGCCGGGCATCAAGGTCACGAGCCTGATCGCCCGGCTCCGCCACGCCCAGCCCGGGATGCAGCTCATCTCACCCCCACCGCATCACGACATCTACTCCATCGAGGACCTCGCGCAGCTGATCCACGACCTGAAGACGGTCAACCCCCGGGCGCGGGTCGGCGTCAAGCTCGTCTCCGAGGCGGGCGTGGGCACCATCGCGGCCGGCGTCGCGAAGGCCCATGCCGATTACATCCTGGTCTCGGGCCACGACGGCGGCACCGGCGCCTCACCGCTGTCGTCGATCAAGAACGCCGGCTCGCCTTGGGAGCTCGGCCTGGCCGAGACGCAGCAGGTCCTGGTCGCGAACCGCCTGCGCGACCGCGTGAGCCTGAGGACCGACGGCGGCCTGCGCAGCGGACGCGACATCGTCATCGCCGCGCTGCTGGGCGCGGAGGAGTTCGGTTTCGGCACCGGCTTGCTGGTCGCGCTCGGATGCGACATGGCGCGCCAGTGCCACCTCAACACCTGCCCCACCGGGATCGCGACACAGCGCGAAGACCTGCGGGCCAAGTTCGAGGGCCGGCCCGAGCATGTCGTCAACCATCTGTTCCTGATCGCGGAGGAGGTCCGCGAGCATGTCGCGCGCCTGGGCGCTTCGACCATCGACGAGATAGTCGGCAGGTCGGCCGGGTCGAGCTCCTGGAACAGGTCCCGGACACCAGGCTGGACCTTGGATTCGTCCTGGCCGCGACCGACCCGGGCCTGCCCCGGCGCCGGACGTGGACGCGCAACGGCAACGTACCCGCACCCGCGCCACCCGACGGTGAGATCGACAACTCGATGCGCACAGTTGGCGCAGCGCTGCCACCGGGCGAGCGCCGCCACTATCGCGGCAGCGCCGGGCAGAGCTTCGGTGCGTTTCTCGACGCCGGCATCGAGCTGCTGCTGGAGGGACAGGCCCAGGACTATGTCGGGAAAGGCATGAGCGGCGGGGTCATCGCCATCAAGCCCTTCGCCGGCGATGCAGATGGGGACGCCGTTCTGGCGGGCAACACCATCGGCTACGGCGCCACGGGTGGAAAACTGTTCATCGCCGGGCGCGTCGGAGAGCGGTTCTGCGTCCGCAACTCAGGCGCGGTCGCAGTGGTCGAAGGCGCCGGAGACC
>Ga0209056_10001556_pt1 | contig 25269 bp, 20 predicted proteins | sample GraSoiAngelo_114_FD_185876 | JGI IMG/M metagenome (GOLD analysis project Ga0209056, IMG submission 185876) | Grasslands soil microbial communities from the Angelo Coastal Reserve, California, USA - 14_0903_13_40cm (SPAdes) (version 2) | ecosystem: Environmental > Terrestrial > Soil > Grasslands... | reverse complement strand
CGGCAGCTCACCCGGTGTCGCCACAGGACTGTCGACCATTGCCGCGGCGGCGATCACGGATGCCCGCGGCGGTTTGACCGGCGCAGCCGGCTTCGGGGCTGACGGTGCAGGTTGTGCTGCCGGACGCTTGGCGGTCGTCTCAGCTGACTGGGTAACCGCTGTGGCCGTTTGCTCTTGCGACTCCCGGCGAATCGCGGAGATCACCGCCGTCAGCCGACCTGCTTCGGGCACGATTCTCACCCGGACGAGGCCGTTCGCCCCCGCGTAATCGAATTCCGTCTCCGATTGCTGATCGATCTTGTCCGCCGCTTCCGGCGGGGCGACTTCGACCATCAGCGCATAGATGTGCTGATCGGTGAGCGGCTGCTTGGACACTTTGCGCGGCTTGCCGTCTTTCACCAGGGTGACGGGCTCGTCGGGCAGCAAATACAGCTGATCGGCGCGCTCGCGCAGCATCACATCGACAAAGGGATCGAGCCGTGCCGGCATGCCTCAGTCCTCCGGGCGCGCGTACAGGACGTGCGCGCGATTCACGAGGTGCAACCCATCGCCCGTCGCGATGGCGAAGAACGGCGCTGCCACGGCGTTGAGATAGTCGAGCAGCCGCGAATGGTGCTGCGGCAGCTCGAGAGACGCCCATCCGCTCAATATGGACCCGTCCGCCAGTGTGATTTCCATGGTGGCTTTCTTGGCGGCGGAGAGTCGCACGGAGTCCTCCCCCTGGGGTCGCGGGACCGACAAGGTCACGGTCCGTGCCTTGGCGACCAGCAAGATGCGGTCACTGCCCTTCTTGGGGCGAAACGGAAAGAACGGTTCCGGGCGATTCAGCATATCGAGCGGCGTCTCGGGGCCCACGTGCTGGGGCACACGCTCCATAACGTAAACTTCGCCCTCGCGCTTGCCTCCGCCCGCCAGCAACAAGTTCGCCGGAACGGCGACGCGGGGGATCGAAAAATCGGCCACCTACCGGCGCCGGCCGCACTGCACGGATACTGGAGCCCGGTTACCGCACGCGATCGTCTCGTTCATGCCCCTCGCCACCGGTCCGCACGCCGTGCTGTGCGCCGTTTGGGTGGCCTCGGCGACCGTGGCTCCCGCCGCGGTGGCGCAGTTGGAGCGTCCCTGAAACTCCACGCAGACCCTGCATTCCTGGTTGGCGCGGGCCGTGGACATATAGAAGAAGAGCGCAATCACCGCCGCGACGACTGCTATCGTGATCAATCTGGAGCGCTTCATGGGCCCTTTGGTGGGTGAGCCGGGAAGGTGGCGAGGCGCGGGAATTCGCGCCAGAGGCAAGGCACGCGTAACGTGTAGGGAATGACTGGCATTCTGCGACTCGTCATGGTCGCGTTCACGCTCTTCGCCGTCGCGCTGGTGTACCTCTCGGCATCCGCGTGGCGGAATCGTCGCCGCCTGAGCTCGTTCGTGGGGTTTCTCGCGTCCGCGTTGTTGGTCACGTTCAGCATGCTGCTCGGCGCGATCACGGTGGGCATTCAGGGGTACCGGGCGTTCACGCAGGAGGCGCTCGCCGCGACGATCAAGACGGAGCCCGTCGGACCGCACCGGTTCCGCGCCACCGTGACGCTGCCCGACAGCAGCCTGCACATGTTCGATCTGGCCGGCGACGCGGTGTATGTGGACGCGCACGTCTTGAAGTGGCGGCCCCTCGGGACGTTGCTGGGACTCGAGACCGTTTACGAGCTGGATCGCATCGCCGGACGGTATCAGGCCCTCGGCGACGAGCAGACGCTCGAGCGCACGGTGTACTCACTCGCCCAGAAGAAGCCCTTCGACGCCTTCGATCTGGCCCGTCGCTACTGGGTGCTGCGGCCGTTCGTGGATGCGGAGTACGGCTCGGCGACGTTCGTCAGCTCAGCGGGGACGCCGGCCCGGCCGGCGACATACGAAGTGCGTGTCTCCACTACCGGACTCCTGGTCCGGCGGGTCGCGGTGCGCTAAGAGGCGCGCGGCGGCACGTCGGCGATCATACCTAACAGCACACGCGGGTGCTCGGTCTTAGTGACGTGGCGGTCGAACCCCGCGGCTTGGGCCCGCGCCTTGTCGGACGGCTGGCCGTACCCGCTCAGCGCGATCAGGTAGGGCGCGCCGTACGTCGGGTCGCTACGAATGGCGGCGGCAACGGCATTCCCGTCCAATTTGCCCGGGAGGCCAATGTCGCACAGCACGATGTCGGGGCGGAAGCTCATGGCCTTCGCCAGAGCCCCCTCACCGTCCGCGACGACCTCGATCTCGTGGCCGGCGACTTCCAGGATGCTGCGGAGACTCTCGGCAAAGTCCCAACTGTCTTCGACGACCAGGACCCGATGATGCGGGGCGCCCCGGTCAGGGCTGGCGATTGGTCGTGGTGCCACTGCCTCCGGTGATCGGTCGAGGAGCGGCAGGCGCACGATGAACTCGGCGCCGCGACCGCGACCCCCACTGCGGGCCTCTACAGTTCCACCGTGGGCCGTGACCAGCCCGCGCACCAAAGCCAAGCCCAGACCCAAGCCGCCCCGGCTGCGGACCTCGCCCGTGTCCGCTTGGCTGAAGGGTTCGAACAACCGGGGGAGCATCTCGGGTTCGATGCCCAAGCCGTCATCCAGCACGCTGAGCACCGCCGTATGCGTCGCGTCGTCCCGCCGCAGGGACAGCGTCACAAGCCCGCGAGGGTCCGTGAACTTGACGGCGTTCCCGAGCAGATTGACGACGATTTGCCCCATGCGTTGCGGGTCGCAATGCACCCACAGCGGGGTGGAGGGCAAGCTGAGGTCCAGGCGGACGCCGGCGGCGCCCAGCAACGAGCGTTGGTCTTCGACGCTCGTCCGCACGACCTCGACCAGGTCCTGGTCCGATCGCTGGAGCGACGACACCCCAGTCGCGATCCGGGACGCATCGAGCAGCTCCTTCACGAGGGCCGAGAGGTGCTCGAGCTGGCGGGCCGCGATCGCGAGCGCGTCTTTGCCTCGCTTGACGTCGGTTCCCTGGCTTTGGACCACTTCGAAGCAGATCTGCAGGGCGGCGAGGGGCCCCCGGAGCTCGTGGCTGAGCGTGGCGAGGAACTGGTCCTTATGGCGCGCCTCGTCCTGGAGGCCCCGGACGCGGTTGATCTCCGTCAAGTCGCGAAACACCGCCGATGTACCGGTCAGCCGCCCCGCGGCATCCCTGACGGGCGAGATGGCCACCAGAACGGCGATGCGCTCGCCATCCTTGGTGAGGCGTGTCGACTCGAACGGCGCTACCCGCCCTTCCCGCCGCAGCACATCGTCCGTTTGCTCGACCTCCATCCGGCGGTCCGGCGGGATGATGAGGTCGAGGTAGGACCTTCCCACGGCCTCGCGCTCCGAGTAGCCGAACAGGCGCGCCGCCGCGTCGTTCCAACTCGAGATCGTGCCGTCGCTCGCGCGACTCACGATGGCATCGTGCGAGGACGCGACGATCGCGGCCAGCCGAGCGCGCTGCTCCTGCGCGGCGTCGAGTTGCGTGACGTCGAGGAAGGTGACGACGAGACCGTCGAGCGTATTGTCTACGCGCCGATAGGGCAGCATGCGGACGAGGTACGTGGCGGATCCGTCGGCGACATGCACCTGACGTTCCCGCAGCGTGGCGGTGCGGAGCACCTCTTTCATGTCGGGCAGCAGGTCTTCCGTGAATCGCGGCGCGATATCAGTGATCGGGCGCCCGGCGTCGCTGTCGATCAGGCGGAACACCTGCGTCGCCGTCGACGTAAACCGCTTGATGCCGAGAGCGCCGTCCAGGAACAGGGTCGGGATCTGGGTCGCCTGAAACAGATTCAGCAGGTCGCTGTTCGCCTGGTCGAGCTCTCTCACCTTGCCGTTCAGCTCGGCGTTGATCGTCTCTAGCTCCTCGTTGATCGACTGGAGCTCCTCCTTGGAGGTCTGCAGCTCTTCGTTAGACGACTGCAGCTCCTCGTTGGTCGCGAGCAGCTCTTCGTTGGCCGATTTCAGCTCCTCGTTGGAGGTCTCGACCTCCTCGACCGTCGCCTGCAGGTGATCCTTGGTCGTGCGGAGCTCGCTCTCGAGCTGTTGGATCACGCTGTCGACAGGCGACGGGGCCGCCGCATCTCCCGCGGCGGCCTCGGCACGACTCTGTGGTGGGCCGACCTCCTGGAACACAACGAGGAACAGTCCGGCATCCGCCCCCAGCTCGGTGACAGGACGCACCAGCAGGTTGATCCGTTGGGCGTCGCCGTTCGTCTCCACGAGGACGTTCTGATGCAGGACGGTGTCGCCCGTTCGGACGGCCTTGTGGATCGCCGTTCGCAGGTCGAGGCGCAGCCCCGGACGGGCCATTTCGATGACGTCGGCGCTCGGTGCGCCTGTTGCCGGCTGGAGGTACTTGCCCGTACGCGCCGAGAAATGCAGCGCCTCGGCCCGGGCGTTGATCACCACCCAGGGGGGCGCGTACCGGTCGAGCAGCACGCGCTCGAGCGCCGTCACCAGCGCCTGCGGTCCCGAGACCGTGCCCGCGGCGACGGTGGCGCGCCCGGTCGGAGGTCGCGTGGACACCACCGCGGGCAGCGTCTCGATGAGGCGGGTGACGGAGGCGCCGCGCTGGAAGATGCGGTGCTTGCGGTCCACGGTGCGGAACAGCTCCGGCGGCCCGACCAGGTTTTCGGAGGGTCCGAGAAACAAGTAGCCGCCGGGGTGCAAGGCGTAGTGGAACAGACTGTTCACGTATTTCTGGACATCGGCCTCGAGGTAGATCAGCAGGTTGCGGCACACGATGAGGTCGACACGGGAGAACGGTGGGTCCTTGATCAGGTTGTGGACGGAGAAGAGACACATCTCCCGGATTTCCTTCGCGACCTGGTACACATGATCGTGCCGGATGAAGAATCGCTCCAGGCGCTCCGGCGTGACGTGCTCGGCGATGCCTTCGGCGTAGCGGCCGTTGCGCGCGAACTCCAGCGCCTCGTCGTCGATGTCCCCGGCGAAGATCTGCACCCGCGAGCGCGAGTCCTGCCGCAGAATCTGCTCTCTGAGCAGGATCGCCACCGAGTACGCTTCCTCGCCGGTCGAGCAGCCGGGCGTCCACACCCGGAGAGTCCCGTCCAGCGTTGCGACGTCCACGAGGCGCGGGATCACATCGCTGGCCAGTACGGCGAATGCCTCTGGGTCCCGGAAGAAGTGCGTCACGCCGATGAGCAGATCGCGGAACAGCTGGTCCGCTTCGCTCGGGCCATCGCGCAGGTGCTCGATGTATGCCGCGACCGACGGCGCCTGGAGGACTTGCATGCGCCGCTGGATGCGCCGCACCAACGTCGGCGTCTTATAGCGCCTGAAGTCATGCCCCGTCTTGTGCAGGAGGATCGTACAGATGCGGGTCAGCTCGTCGCTGGTCGCCAGGACCTGTGCTGCTGGCCCCTGTTGGTCCCGCAGGCGGCGCAGGTAGGTGGCATACTCCATCAGCTTGTCGGCCAGCTCCGCCGGGGGAAGCACGTGATCCACGAGGCCGGTGGAGATCGCGCTCCGGAGGATGGGATCGTGCTGCGCCGTCTCCGGGGACTGCGCCATGACCATGCCGCCGTGCTCCTTCACGGCGCGCAGGCCGATCGTTCCGTCGGATCCCGACCCGGAAAAGAGCACGCACACGGCATTGTGCCCTTGGTCATGGGCGAGCGAGTTGAACAGGCGGTCGATCGTCAGGCGGGGACCGCCGTTGCCCTCCGCCGGCTGCACCCGCAGCACGCCTCCCTCGATCGTCAGGCTGGCGTTGGGTGGAATCACGTACACATGATCCGGCTGCACGGGCGTCTCGTCGGTCGCCTGGGCGACGCTCATGCGCGTCGCCTTACGCAACAGCTCGGGGAGGATGCTCGGGTGGTGCGGGTCCAAGTGCTGGACGAGCACGAACGCCATACCGCTGTCGGAGGGCATGCGCGAGAAGAACTTTTGAAACGCGTCCAAGCCGCCGGCTGAGGCCCCCAAGCCCACAACGGGGCAGATATGGGGAGAGCCGGAGGCCGGGGGTGCCGGGTCGGGGGTGGCGCGCTTGCGCCGCGGTCGGGATGGTGACAGAGTGGGCCTCTCGCAGCCAACGATGCTACGTGAACCTAAGGCGCCCGTCAAATCAATGCGTGTGAGTGTTGTCACGCCCCGCGCGCCCACATCGCCGCTGCCTAGCGTCTCAGTGACGGACGTGGTGCGACGGATTGGGATTGGGTAAGCTTCTCGCCGTGGCAGACAAGAAACCGAAACCCAATTACGCAAACGCGTGGCGCGAGGCACGCCGGCTGGTGTGGCAGCATCGGGACCGGCTGGCCTTCGGTCTCGTGCTCATGCTGGTCAGCCGGCTCGCTGGGCTAGTCTTGCCGTGGTCGTCCCGGTACATCATCGACCAGGTTGTCGGGCAGAAGCGCGCCGACCTGCTGGGCATCATCGCCGCGGCGGTGGGCGGGGCGGCCCTCGTGCAGGCGGTGACGTCGTTTGGGTTGTCGCAGATCCTCGGTGTCGCGGCGCAGCGCGCCATCACGGATATGCGCAAATCGATACAGGCGTTCGTGTTGCGCTTGCCGATCTCGTATTTCGATTCCACCAAGACCGGCATCCTCATCTCGCGGATCATGACGGACGCCGAGGGCATCCGCAACCTGGTCGGCACCGGACTGGTGCAGCTGCTCGGGGGCCTGGTGACCGCCAGTATCGCGCTGGGCGTGCTGTTCTGGCTGAACTGGAAGCTCACGGCGATCTCGATTCTCGTGCTGGCGCTGTTCGGCGGCGGCATGGCCTACGCGTTCTCGAAGCTCCGGCCGCTGTTTCGCGACCGGGGCAAGCTCAACGCCGAGGTGACCGGCCGTCTCGCCGAAACGCTGGGTGGCATCCGGATCGTGAAGGCATACCGGTCCGAGCGGGGCGAGCGGCTGGTGTTTGCGCGCGGCGCCCACAAGTTGTTCCGCAACGTGGCGACCACGATGACCGGCGTTTCGGGCGTCGGCGCGTTTGCGCAGTTCGTGATCGGCGCCATCTCGGTCGTGATGATACTCGTCGGCGGCCGGGCGGTGCTCGCGGGATCGATGACGCTGGGGCAGTTCGTCCAATACGTCTTCTTCGTGGGGCTCGTGGCGCTGCCGCTGATCAACATCGCGTCGATCGGCACGCAGATCACCGAAGCGTTCGCGGGGCTCGACCGGATCCACGAGCTGCGCCGCATGACGACCGAGGACGCCGAAGACGCGCAGCGCGCGCCGCTGGGCCCGATCCGCGGCGATGTCGCGTTCGAGCACGTGACGTTCGCCTACAAGCCGGGCGTCCCGGTCCTCAAAGACGTGTCGTTCCACGCCAGAGCCGGCTCGACCTCAGCCCTGGTCGGCTCCTCCGGATCGGGGAAGAGCACGCTCATCGGGCTGGTGCTGGCGTTCAGTCGGCCCGAGCGGGGCAGGGTGCTCGTCGACGGGCGCGATCTCGGCACCGTGCCGCTGGCCGACTACCGCACGCAGCTCGGGGTCGTGCTCCAGGACAACTTCCTGTTCGATGGGACGATTGCCGAGAACATCGCGTTCGCGCGGCCGCACGCGACGCGGGCAGAGATCCAGGCGGTCGCGCGCATCGCGCACTGCGATGAGTTCGTGGACCAGTTCGAGGAGAAGTACGACACGGTCGTGGGCGAGCGCGGCGTCAAGCTGTCGGGCGGCCAGCGGCAGCGTATTTCGATCGCGCGCGCCATCCTGGCCGATCCGCGGATCCTGGTGCTGGATGAGGCGACCTCGAGCCTGGATTCGGAGAGCGAAGCCAAGATTCAGGACGGCCTGCGCGCGCTGCGGCGTGGCCGGACGACGTTCGTGATTGCACACCGGCTCTCCACGATTCGCAGCGCCGATCAGATTCTCGTGCTCGAGGGCGGCGAGATCGTCGAGCGCGGCACGCACGAAACGCTGCTCGAGGCCAATGGACGGTATCGCCAGCTCTACGACAAGCAATACAATTTCGAGAAGGATCGGTTCATCAATCCTGGAGAAGACTTTACTCCGGAGCAAGAGCCGGTGACGGTACCGCCTGTCACGCCACCAGGCCGGCTCTAAGTCTCAAGACCCAAGGCACGAGAAAAGTACAAGACGCCACGTTGCAAGTGGTTGGAAGCTGCAAGTGCAAGGCGCAAGGAAAGGCTCCGCAGCGCACGGATTCGGTGCCGGTGGACGCCAGTGTCCCCGGCATCGTTCGTCATGAGCCATTTCAAGAACCTGAAGGCATGGCAACACGCGCGGGCGCTCGCGCTGCTTTCCAAACCGCTGATCGACCGCTTGCCGGCGTCCGAGCGAAGTGGTCTCGCCGATCAATGGCGACGCGCGGCATCGAGTGTCGTCCTCAACATCGCCGAGGGTGCGAGCCGGCGCGGCGCGAAGGAGTTTCGGAAGCATCTCGACATTGCTCGGTCGTCGCTTGACGAGATCGAGGCCATTATCGACTTGGCGATGGGGCTCGACTATTTGTCTAGTGAGGACGTTGCCAAGGTGAGTGCGGTACGAGATGAATGCGCGCGTACCGTTTTCGGACTGATCCGGAAGCTCGGCGTTCCTGTAAACTCGTAGCTTGCACCTTGCAGCCGCTCGCAACTTGGCGTCTTACACTTTTCTTGCAGCTGGTTACTTGGGGCTGGGAGCCCAAGTTGCGGTATGAAAGTGCTCCGACCGGGGCGCCAGCTTGCCTTTGCCCGCGGCGTATTCCTTCCAACTCACGGGCGGGTATTCGTTCGGCACCTGGCGCATCGTGATGCACTCCTGCACGGGGCACACTGCGGCGCAAAGGTTACAACCGACGCAGGCTTCCTCGATGATCTCCACGACCGGGCCGCCATTGTCGCGCGGCAGCCGCCGGATCGCCTGATGCGCGCCGTCTTCGCACGCCGTCCAGCACAGCTCGCACTTGATACACTTGTCCTGATCGATGTGCGCGAGCAAGTGGTAGTTGAGATCGAGCTCTTCCCACGTCGTGACGCGCGGCAAGGCGCGCCCCCGCACGTCGGCCAGCGTCCGGTGCCCGCGCTCGTCCATCCAGGTGGAGAGCCCGTCGATCAGGTCCTCCACGATCCGGAAGCCGTAGTGCATCACGGCCGTGCACACCTGCACCGAGCCCGCGCCCAGGGCGATGAACTCGGCGGCGTCGCGCCATGAGGCGATCCCCCCGATCCCGGAGATCGGGATTTTCACGCTGGGGTCCGCGGCCACCGCGGACACGAGATGCAAGGCGATCGGCTTCACCGCGGGCCCACAGTACCCGCCGTGGCTCGACTTGCCCGCTACGGAGGGCTGCGGCTCGAAAGTCGAGAGATCGACGCCGACAATGGAGTTGATCGTGTTGATCAGGGACAGGGCATCGGCGCCGCCCTTGACCGCCGCGCGCGCGATGTAGGTGATGTCGGTGACGTTGGGCGTGAGCTTCACGATCACCGGAATCGTGGCGACTTCCTTGACCCATTCCACGATCTGGCAGGTGTAATCGGGCACCTGACCGACCGCGCTGCCCATCCCACGCTCGCTCATGCCGTGCGGGCAGCCGAAGTTCAGCTCGATGCCGTCGGCTCCGGTGTCCTCCGTCTGCTTGACCATCTCATGCCAGGCTGCGCGCTTCGATTCGACCATGAGCGATGCGATCACCGCATGCGTCGGATAGTTGCGCTTGACCTCGGCGATCTCCTTGAGGTTTTCGGCGACCGGCCGGTCGCTGATCAGCTCGATGTTGTTGAAGCCCATCATGCGTGTCGCACCGAGATCGACCGAGCCGTAGCGCGAGAACACGTTGATGATCGGCTCGCCGATCGTCTTCCAGACGGCGCCCCCCCAGCCCTGGTCGAATGCCTTGGCCACCTGGCCATAGGTGTTGGTGGGCGGGCCGGAGGCCAGCCAGAAGGGATTCGGGGATTGGATGTCTGCGAAGTTCGTTCTGAGATCAGCCATACTACCTCCACGCGCAGTTGGGGATGGGTAGGGGCGCAGCATGCTGCGCCCCTACATAGCATCCCCTCCCGTTAGCATTTCATGGATTCGTTTCGCTGCCACCACTCCCTCCGCCGCCGCATTCACGATTTCGGCCCCGCCGTTCGCACAGTCCCCCCCGACGAAGACTCTCGGATCGTTACGCGGCACGACGAAGTCCCGTTCTCCCTGTCCAATCGCGACGATCACCATGTCGCTCGGAATTGTCTCGCTGCCGAGGTCGGTCCGAACCTCGAGTCCCGAGACCCCTCCTGAGCCATTCCCGATGATCCGCTGCGGTGCCGCATTGAAGCGGAAGCCGCAGCCGTCGCGCTTGGCGAGCTCGTATTCGTAGTGATAGCACGGCATGTCGGCTTCGCTGCGCCGGTACACGATCGTGGCGGCGGCCGCACCGAGCCGCTTCGCCTGGGTCACGGCGTCGATCGCGGTGTTGCCGGCCCCGATCACGACGACCCGCCGCCCCACGGTCGTCTCGCGATAGGGATGCGTCTTGAGATGCTCGATGAACGTGAGGGCATCGACGACGCCGGGGAGATCCTCGCCGGGAATGCCGAGCCGTTTGGTGCCGCCGAGACCGACGCCGACGAACACGGCGTCGTATTGCGACAGCAGCGGATCGATCGATGCGATGGTCACGCCGGTCTTGAGCTCGACGCCGAGATCGAGAATGTCCTGGACTTCGGCCAGCGCGACGTCGGCCTTGAGCTTGTATTCGGCGATGCCGTAGGTGTTGAGCCCGCCCGGCTGCGCCTTTGCCTCGAACACGGTGACGTCATGGCCGCGGCGCCGCAGGTCGCGCGCGCATGAGAGTCCCGCCGGACCGGCGCCCACAACCGCTACTCGCTTTCCGGTACTCGGCCCCGGTTGGAACAGTCTGAGTTTGTGCTCGAGGACGTAGTCCGTGGCGTGCCGCTGCAGCAGCGCAATCTTGATGGGCTGCTCGTCCCGGTCATTGAGCACGCAGGCGCCCTCGCACAAGACTTCGACGGGACAGGCGCGTGCGCACGAGTGCCCGAACGGATTCGCGTCGAGGATCACGCGCGCCGAGCCCCGCAGGTTGCCGCTGGCGATCTTCTTGATGAACGCCGGGACGTCGATGTGGGTGGGGCAGGCGATCGTACAGGGCGCGTCGTGGCAAAACAGGCACTTGTTCGCGTCGAGCAGCGCGGCGTCGTTCGTCAGCGGCGGCGCGATGTCGGCGAAATTCTTTGCAAGTTGCTCCTCAGAGAGTGGCACCGACTGCTCCATGTCCTTTAGGGCCCCGCTCCCTGCTCCCCGCTCCCACACGCATGCCGATGATGTAGATGAGCGCCGAAATCAGAAAGCCCACAAACCACGCCCAATTGTAGATCGTGCCGAACACTCCCCTCGCCGGCACACCGCGGAGCGCCGTCACGAATCCGGGGAGACTCGGCACCACGCCGAGCGCCAGGGCGCCGATCGCGAGCCAGTTGAACCCGCGCCAATACTCGTAGACGCCGTGCCGCTTGTAGAGATCGTTCACGACCAGCCCACCGCGCCGCACCACGAAGTAGTCTGCAATCATGATTCCGGCGACGGGGCCGAGCAGGGCGCCGTAGCCGATGAGCCAGGTGAAGATGTACGCGGCGGCGTTGTTGTAGAGGCGCCACGGCATCATCAGGATGCCGATCACCGCCGTGATCGTGGCGCCTTGCTTGAAGCTGATCCTGTCGGGCGCCAGGTTCGAGAAGCCGTTGGCCGGCGCGACGATGTTCGCGGCAATATTGGTCGTGAGTGTGGCGACGATCAGCCCCGTCATCGAAAGCATGATCATCAGCGGCCCGCCGATGCGGGCCAGCAAGGCGACGGGATCGGCGATGCGGCTGCCGAAGATCACGAGGGTCGCGTTCGTGACGGCCGCCCCGATGAATGCGAACAGCGCCATGGTGGCCGGCAACCCGACCGCCTGCCCGACGACCTGGTCGCGTTGCGATTGCGCGTAGCGGGAGAAGTCCGGAATCGACAAGGCCATGGTGCCCCAAAACGCGACTGCGGACGTCAAACCGGCGCCAAAAACTCTCGTCAGGCCGCCCGACCGCCCGACCGCCTGACCGCCAGGATTCTCCAGCATCGGGCCGAGTCCCCCTGCGCGCACCGCCGCCCACACAAACAGCGCAACTCCGACGGCCAGGAGAAACGGCGAGCCCCACGTCTCGAGAAACTTGATCGAGTCCATGCCACGCAGCACGATCCACACGTTCATTGCCCAAAACAACATGAAGCAGAGGAACTCGCCCGTATTGAGGCCGACGAACGCGGGCAGGATCTGGGGCAGCGTCGCGATGCCGGGCCAGATGACGCCAATCAGCTTGTAGATCGCCCAGCCGCCGATCCACGTCTGGATACCGAACCAGCCGCACGCCACGAGTCCGCGCAGCAACGCCGGGATGTTCGCGCCGAGTACGCCGAATGAGGCGCGGGCGAGCACGGGGAAGGGAATGCCGTAGCGCGTGCCCGCGTGCGAGTTGAGCGCGATGGGCACGAGGACCACGACGTTGCCGAGGATGACGGCGCCGACCGCCGCCTGCCAGGTCCAGCCCTGGTCGATCAGTCCGGACGCGAGCGTGTAGGTCGGGATGCAGATCGCCATGCCGATCCACAGCGACGCGATGTGCCACCAGTTCCACGTGCGCCGCTCGGGCGCGACCGGCAGTAGATCCTCGTTCGCGAGCGTCACGTAACCTCGGCGAGCGCGCGCTCGATCCGCTTGCAGCCGTCGTCGATCTCCGCCTTGCTGATCAGCATCGACGGGGCGATGCGGATGACATTGCCGTAGAGGCCGCCCTTGCCGATGAGCAGTCCGTGCCGCTTGGCTGCCTCGAGGAACGTCGTTGTCTTCTTGGGCGACGGCTCCTTGGTTTTGCGGTCCTCGACGAACTCGATCCCCTGCATCAGGCCCATCCCCCGCACGTCGCCGATGAACGCGAACCGCTTCTTGAACTCCTCCAGCGCGTCCCGGAGCTGCTTGCCGCGCTCGGCGGAGCGCTTGGGGGTGTTCTCGCGCTGCATGACATCGAGCGTCACGTCCACCGCCGCCATGGAGATCGGGTTGCCGCCGAATGTGGACAGCGACAGGCCGGTAAAGGCGTTCGCGACCTCTTCCGTGGCGATCGTCGCGCCGACCGGAAAGCCGTTCGCGATCGATTTCGCGAAGGTCATTATCTCCGGCTCGACGCCCCAGTGCTCGATACCGCACCAGGTATCGCCGGTGCGGCCCCAGCCGGTCTGCACTTCGTCACAAATGAAAACCGCGCCGTATTTGCGCACGATGCCGACGGCGATTTCGAAGTACTCCTTGGGCGGCGTGATGAAGCCGCCGGCGCCCTGAATCGGCTCGGCCATGAAGGCGGCGGGCCGCCCCGTCGTCGTCGTCTTGATCAGATCGTCGATGTCCTGGGCGCAGCGGATACCGCAGTCGGGATACTCGAGGCCCAGCGGGCAGCGGTAGCAGTACGGCGAGAGCGCGTGTTTGATCCCGGCGATTTGGGTGGGCAACACGCGCCACGGCTGCTGCCCCGTGATCGCGATCGCGCCCTGGCTGCGGCCCGCGTAGCTGTGGCGCAGCGCGATGATCTCCTGCTGACCCGTGTAAATCTTGGCGAGCATGATGGCCGTCTCGTCGGCTTCCGTGCCGCTCGTCGTGAAGAAGCTCTTCTTGAGCTTCCCGGGCGTGATCTGGGTGAGTCGCTCGGCGACGCGGACTTGCTCTTGCGTCGGGTAGACGCTTGACGTGTGCACCAGCCGGGCGACCTGATCCTGGATGCGCTTGACGAACTCGGGATGTGAGTGCCCGATCCCTGCGGTGAGAATCCCGCCGAAGAAATCGAGGTACTCGCGGCCGTCGAGGTCCTTCACGGTCGAGCCGTGCGCCTCCGTGATGACGACGGGCTCGGCGTAGTAGTTGGCGACGCACGGGAACAGAAACTCTTTGTGCTTCTGGCGTACGGTCTGCGAATCCATCAGTGGGTTGGCTCCCGCTTCAAGAATTGACCACGGCCGATTGTGCCGACGAACTCCCCATCCCGCGCCTGCACCTGCCCGCGAACCGTCACGACGGAGGCCCGGCCCTTTTGCTCCCAGCCTTCGTACGCGTTGTAGTCCACTCGCGAGTAGCTGCCCTCCTTGGAAAACGTGCCGCGATAGCCCGGATCGTAGACGACGAGATCGGCGTCGCTGCCGAGCTGGATCGTCCCCTTCTTCGGGTACAGTCCGAACAGCTTCGCCGCCTGGGTCGAACAGGCATCCACCATCGCCTGCAGTCCCAACCGCCCCGCGGCGACGCCGCAGGTGTGGACCAGGTCCACCCGCTCCTGCACGGAGGGGATGCCGTTGGGGATCTTCGTGAACGCGTCCCGCCCCATCTGCTTCTGGTCCCCGAACCGGAACGGCGCGTGATCGGTCGCGACAGTGCTGATGTCCCGCGATTTCAACCCGTTCCAGAGCACGGTCTGATTGGCCTTGGCTCGGAGCGGCGGGGACATCACGTATTTGGCTCCCTCGAAGGCGGGCCGCTCGGCGAACGTCTCATCCAGCACGAAGTGCGGGATCACCGACTCGATCCACACGTTGACGCCGCGTTTGCGGGCGTCGAGCGCCGCGCGCACCGCCGGCTCACACGAGGTGTGGACGATGTACACGTGGGTGCCGAGCAGCTCGGCAAATGCACAGAGATGGTGGACGCCGTCCGCCTCGACGACCGGTGGGCGCGAGCGGCCATGCCATTCCGGCCCCGTCTTGCCGGCGGCGACGAGCGATTGCTGCAGGGCGTCGATCGCGTCCGCGTTCTCGCAGTGCGCCGTGACGATCACGCCGAGGTCCTTCGCGAGCTTCATGGCCGCAAACAGGTGCTCGTCGGACAGGTTCAGCGCGCCCTTATATGCGAGAAACACCTTGAACGACGCGACGCCGGCCTTCACGATCTCGCGGAATTGATCGCGGATGTGCTCCTCGAACCGCACCACCGACATGTGAAACGTGTAATCCACCGCCGCGAGCGGCTCGGCCTTGGATTTCCACGTCTCGAACGCCGCCACGGGCTCGTCCGCCGCGCCGGGGCAGATCATTTCGATCAGCGTGGTGGTGCCACCGGCGAGCGCCGCTTTGCTGGCGGACTCATAGTCGTCGGCCGCATACGTGCCCATGAACGGCAGATAGATGTGCACGTGCGGATCGATGAATCCCGGAAACACGAGCTTGCCGCGCGCTTCGATGACTTCCGCTCCGGGGGCGACGAGCTTCGCATCGATATGCGGCTCGATCCGTGTGATGGTCTCGTTTTCGGCGTAGATGTCGCCCGTGAAGTCTTCCGTGGGCGTGATGATCCGGCCGTCGCGAATCAGGAGCGCCATCTACGGCAGCTGCTTGACCATGTCGTCGTATGTCTCGGGCCGGCGGTCGCGGAAGAACTGCCACGTCCGCCGCACGTCCTCGATCATGTCGAGATTCATTTCGGCGACGACGAGCTCGTCTTTGTCCTCGCTGCCTTGCGCCAGGAAATTCCCGCGCGGATCCACGAAGTAGCTCGAGCCATAGAACTGCCCGACGTTCCACGGCGCCTCGACGCCGACCCGATTGATGCAGCCCATGAAGTAGCCGTTCGCCACGGCGTGCGCGGGCTGCTCGAGTTTCCAGAGATACTGCGACAGGCCCTTCACCGTCGCCGACGGATTGAACACGATCTCGGCGCCGTGCAGGCCGAGCAGCCGCGCGCCCTCGGGGAAGTGCCGGTCATAACAGATATAGACGCCGATCGTGGCGTAGCGCGTCTTGAAGACGGGATAGCCGAGATTGCCGGGCTTGAAGAAAAACTTCTCCCAGAAGCCGGCCGTATGCGGGATGTGGTTTTTCCGGTACTTGCCGAGGTAACTCCCGTCGGCGTCGATCACCGCCGCGGTGTTGTAGTAGACACCCGCCATCTCGCGCTCGTAGATCGGCACGATCATCACCATCTCGTGCTTCTTGGCGAGCTTCTGCATGCGCTCGATCGTCGGACCTGGAATCGGCTCGGCGATGTCGCACCACTTGGCGTCCTGACTGGGACAGAAGTAGGGGCCGTTGAAAACTTCCTGCAGGCAGAGGATTTGGACGCCTTTTTTGCCTGCTTCCTCTATATAAGGAAGGTGCTTCTCCTCCATCGCCGTGCTGATCTTCGCGACGGAGGCGTTCGGGTCGTTGATCGGATTCGACATCTGGATGAGGCCGCCGACGACTTTTCGAGCTACCATCGTGAAATGACCACCTTCTTGTCCGTGTAGAATTCTATGGAGTCCTGGCCGTGCGCTTTCAGGTCTCCGAAGAACGACCCCTTGGTCCCACCAAACGGAAAGAAAGCCATCGGCGCTGCTACACCGATGTTCACGCCGATCATGCTGACCCCCACGCGGTAGCGGAACTCGCGCGCAGCCTTGCCGCTCTGGGTGAAGATCGACGTCGCGTTGGCGAACCCGGAGTGATGCACCAGCTCGATCCCCTCGTCCAGGTTGCTCACGTGGGTCACGGACGCCACGGGGCCGAAGATCTCTTCTTTCCCGATCGTCATGTCCGGCTGCACGCCATCGAAGACGGTCGGCCCGACGAAGTGTCCCCGCGGATGCTTTTCGACTTTCGTCGCGCGGCCGTCGAGCAACAGCGTCGCGCCGTCTTTGCGGCCGGCCTCGACGTACGAGAGCACCTTTTCCTTGTGCTTCGCGGAGACGACGGGACCCATGGTCACGCCTGGCTCGAGGCCGTAGCCGAGCCGCAGATCCTTCGCTGCGCTGAGGAGCCGCTCGCGGAATGGCTCATAGGCTTTCCCGGCGGCGACCACGACGCTGCCGGCGAGGCAGCGCTGGCCGGCGCAGCCGAACAGCGACTCGCTGATGTTGGCGACGGCGCGGTCCATGTCGGCGTCGGGCATGACGATGACGTGGTTCTTGGCGCCACCCAGCGCCTGCACGCGCTTGCCGTATTTCCCGGCCTCCTGATAGACGTACTTCGCGACCGGGGATGAGCCGACGAACGAAAGCCCCGAGATTCCCGGATGCGCGAGCAGCGCGTTGACCACATCCTTGGCCCCGTGCACCAGGTTCAGGACGCCGGCCGGAATGCCGGCCTCGTGCGCCAGCTCGATGATGCGCGTCGGTGAAAACGGGACCTGCTCGCTCGGTTTGAGAATGAACGTGTTGCCGGTCGCGATCGCGTAGGGCCAGAACCAGCACGGCACCATCGCCGGGAAGTTGAACGGGGTAATGGCGGCAAACACACCCAGCGGCTGGCGGACATATTCGCAGTCGATCCCCGCCGCGACGTCTTCCAGGGTCTTGCCCATCATCAGCGTCGGAATGCCGCAGGCGTGCTCGACGTTTTCGATACCGCGGCGCACCGACCCCCGCGCCTCGGCGAGCGTCTTGCCGTTCTCGCGCGTCACCGTCGCCGCGAGGTCCTCGAACTGCTCCTCCATCAGGAACTTCAGCTTGAAGAGGTAGCGGGCGCGGACGACTGGTGGGACTTCACGCCATTTGAGATATGCCGCCTGTGCGGCCGCCACGGCGGCATCGACATCCCGCACACCCGAGAGCGGCACTTTCCCGAGCTGCTCGCCGGTGGCGGGATTGGTGAGATCGAGATACTCGGCGGAGGAGGGAGCGACCCACTCCCCACCGATGTAGTTGCGAAGGGTTTTCATCCCCTTAGCCTAGGGCCGCCTCGGGGCTTGTCAACTAAAGAGCCGGGCTAACTCACGAACTGTGCTTTCTCCGTCGAGCCGTCCAGCGCGACGGTCGAGCTGCGCCCGCTGTGCACGACTTGCGTGATTTCGTCGAAGTAGCCGACGCCCACGAACTCCTGATGTTTCACCGCCTCGTAGCCCTCCCGCTCCACCGCGAATTCCCGAGACTGCAAGTCGGCGTACGCCGCCATCCCGCGCTGCCGGTAGTCCTGCGCCAGTGTGAACATGCCGTGATTGAGTGCATGGAAGCCGGAGAGGGTGACGAACTGGAACTTGTACCCCATCGCGCCCAGCTCTCGTTGGAAACCGGCGAGCTGCGCCTCATTGAGATGGCGCTTCCAGTTGAACGACGGCGAGCAGTTATAGGCGAGCAGTTTGCCGGGATACTCCTGGTGGATCGCTTCGGCGAATTGGCGTGCCTCGGCGAGGTCGGGCTTCGCCGTCTCGAACCACAGCATGTCGGCATATGGCGCATAGGCGCGCGCCCGTGCGATCGCCGCCCCGACGCCGTCGTCGATGACGAAGAAGCCTTCGGGCGAGCGCGCCCCCGTACACCACCGGCGGTCGTACTCGTCGATGTCGCTGGTCAAGAGGCCCGCGCTGTTCGCATCGGTGCGAGCGATGAGCAAGGTGTCCACGCCGCACACGTCGGCCGCGAGGCGGGCCGCAATGAGCTTGGTGATGAACTCGCTCGTGGGCACGAGGACCTTGCCGCCCAGGTGCCCGCACTTCTTGACCGACGACAGCTGATCCTCGAAATGCACGCCGGCGGCGCCAGCGGCGATCATCAGCTTCATCAGCTCGTACGCGTTCAACACGCCGCCGAACCCGGCTTCCGCGTCGGCGACCAGGGGCACGTACCAGTCGATCGAGTGGTCGCCGTTCAGGTGATGGATTTCGTCGGCGCGCCGCAGCGCATTCTGAATCCGGCAGATGAGGTTGGGCACACTGTCGGACGGGTACAGGCTCTGGTCGGGGTACGTGGTCAGCGCGCAGTTGGCGTCCGCCGCGACTTGCCAGCCGCTGATGTAGATCGCCTTGAGCCCGGCGCGGACTTCCTGCACCGCTTGATTTCCCGTGACGGCAGACAGCACTGCGACGTACGGCTCATCGCGCAGCAGCTGCCACAGGCGCCCCGCGCCATGACTCGCGAGCGTGTACTGGATCGGGAGCGTGCCGCGCAGCCGCTCGACGTCGTCGCCCCGGTACGGGCGCGTGATGCCCGCCCACCGTTCGTCCCTGGCCCAGCCTTGCTCGACGTCAGTCGAGGTACTCATACGCCACCCCCGTCAAGAATTCCGGTAGCTCCGGCTCCATCGCCACGCGCCGGAACAGATCGGCGGCGAGGGCGAACTTCCCGCCCTGGAACCGCTGCAGCTCTCCGGCGATGGTCTGCTCGACCAACGCCGCCGTCATGGGCCGTCCATCGGCGAGCCGGGCGCCGTGACGCAGCCACTGCCACACCTGCGACCGCGAGATCTCGGCGGTTGCCGCGTCCTCCATCAAGTTGTAGATGGGCACGCAGCCGAGGCCGCGCAGCCACGACTCGAGATACTGGATCCCCACGTCTACATTGGTGCGGAGGCCGGCTTCGGTGATCTCGCCGTCGGGTACCGCCAGCAAGTCCGCTGCCGTGACGCGGACGTCGTCCCGCGCGACGTGCAGCTGGTTCGGGCCTGGCATCCCGGCGTCGAACACCTGGGCCGCGACCGGCACGAGCCCCGGGTGCGCCACCCACGTGCCGTCGTGCCCGGCGCGCACCTCGCGCAGCTTGTCCTGCCGCACCTTCTCGAGCGCGGCCTCGTTCGCCGCTGGGTCATGCTTGATGGGGATCTGCGCCGCCATCCCGCCCATCGCGTGGGCGCGGCGGCGGTGACAGGTCTGAATCAGAAGATCGACGTAGGACTTGAGGAAGTGCCGGTCCATCGTCACCCGGGCGCGGTCCGGGAGGACGGAGTCGGGGCGCTTTCTGAACTTCTTGATGAAGCTGAAGATGTAGTCCCAGCGCCCGCAGTTCAGGCCGGCGGAGTGGTCCTTCAGCTCGTAGAGAATCTCGTCCATCTCGAACGCGGCGAGGATCGTCTCGATCAGGACGGTCGCGCGAATTGTGCCGCGGGGGATGCCGAGCTCGTCCTGCGCGAGGGTGAACGCGTCGTTCCACAGGCGCGCCTCGAGGTGGCTCTCGAGCTTGGGCAGGTAGAAGTAGGGACCGGTGCCCTTCGCGATCAAGGCCTTGGCGTTGTGAAAGAAGAACAGCCCGAAATCGAACAGCGCAGCGGCAATCGGGCGGCCGTCCACCGTCACGTGCTTCTCGTCCAGATGCCAGCCACGCGGCCGCACCATCAGCGTGGCCGTGCGCGGCCCGAGCGCGTAGCGCTTTCCCTCGGGGCTCGTGAATCCGATGGTGCCGCGCACCGCGTCCCGCAGGTTTGCCTGCCCCTCGAGATTGTTGCGCCACGTGGGAGCGTTCGAGTCTTCGAAATCCGCCATGTAGACGCGCGCGCCCGAGTTGAGCGCGTTGATGATCATCTTACGGTCCACAGGGCCGGTGATCTCGACCCGGCGGTCCGCCAGGTCGGCAGGGATCGGCGCGACGGTCCACGCCGCCTCCCGCACGGAGCGCGTCTCGGGCAGGAAGTCGGGACGCTCGCCGGCATCGAGACGCCGCTGGCGCTCCACGCGACGCGCGAGCAGCTCCTGACGGCGCCCCTCGCACGCCCGCGCCAGCGTCGTGAGGAACCGCCGCGCCTCCGCCGTCAGGATCTCCGCAAACTCCGGCTCCAAGGAGGCTTGGGGGGAGTGCACTTCAAGCCCGGAGCCCGATCTCGTTCGCGCGTCGGTCATGATCGGCAATGTAGCGCTCCGGCGATGGCGACGCTCCCGCGGAAACAAGCGGGGCTAGCCGGGATGCCGCGCGGTGACGCGCGGCGGTTCCCAGCCGCCCCTTATGCTCTCGACGCTGGTGGGGAGGGTCCGCAGCGGCTGTGCACGGCCGCTGCGGCAGCCGGCGCGTTGCCAGCGTTTACCTGGCTCCGCCTTTGCCGGCTTTTTCCCCCCAAGACCCTCGTGCTGCTTCCGGCGGCTAGGGTATCGCAACCCTCGTGCCATGCGCGATGGTGAGGGATTCCCCACGGACGAGTCGTTGGAGAAGTCGAGCGATGCGCGCGGCGCACGCGGTGCGCCACAATCTGTGGCAATATTACCGCACATGTCCCCCAGCCCCCTCCCCGTCCCAGGCACGACCGTCGGCCGCTCCGTCCCGCGCCGCGAGGGTGTCGACAAGGTGACGGGGCGCGCACGCTACACCGACGACATCGCCGTGCCGGGGGCGTGGTACGGCCGTACGATCCGGTCCACGATCGCCCGTGGCGTAATCCGCGCGATCGCGCTGAACCCGGCGTTCGACTGGTCGCGCATCGTCGTGGTGACGTCGGACGACATCCCGGGGGACAACGTCGTCCAGCTGATCCGGGACGACCAGCCGGTTTTGGCTCCGATAAGGGGCGAGATCAGGCACAAGGAAGAGCCGATCCTGCTGCTGGCGGCGCCTGACCGGGCCACGCTGGAGGAGGCGGCCAGTCATATCCGCATCGAGTACGAGCTTACCACCCCGGTCTCTGACATCGGGAGCGCCACCGAGGTCTTCAGCACGGTCGACATAACGAAGGGGGATGTGGCGTCCGCGCAAGGGGAGGCGGATCTCGTCGTGGAGCGTGAGTTTCGCGTTGGATTGCAGGAGCAGTTGTATATCGAGCCGCAAGGCGCAATCGCGTTCCCTGAAGCAGACGGCACCATCAGGATCATCGGCTCGCTGCAGTGCCCCTACTACGTCCATCGCGCCGTGAAGCGAGCACTGAAGCTCAACGATCAGCAAGCCGTGGTGGTCCAGGCGGAAACCGGAGGAGGGTTCGGAGGCAAGGAGGAGTACCCGTCGATCGTGGCGGTTCATGCGGCGCTCCTCGCCCGCAAGGCGGGACGGCCAGTCCGCCTCATCTACGACCGGCACGAGGACCTCGCAGCGACTACGAAGCGTCATCCAGGAGTCATCCGACACCGTACGGCAGTCAAAAAGGATGGAACACTGCTGTCTCAGGACATCGAGATCGTGCTGGACGGCGGCGCCTACTGTACGCTGACGCCCGTCGTGCTGTCGCGGGCGGCGATCCACGCCACGGGCCCCTATTCCTGCCCGAACGTGCGCATTCGTGCACGCGCCGTCGCCACGAACACACCGCCCAACGGCGCGTTCCGTGGCTTCGGCGCGCCGCAATCGCTGTTCGCCGCCGAGCTGATGGTGGAGCACGTCGCCGAGCGGCTCGGCATCTCGAGTGTGGATCTGCGCCGCAAATGGATGTTGCGCCTGGGCGACACGACGGCGACGGGGCAGGTCCTTACTGAGAGCGTGGGTTCTGAGCTGGTTTTGGACGCGGCACTGAAAGCCGCTCCAACCGCCCGTCGCGGTCGTGGTCTGTCTCTCGTCTTCCACGGCTCAGGCTTCACGGGGAGTGGAGAGAAAAAGCTGCAGGGTACGATCGCTTTGGAGGCGCTTGCCGACGGCACATTCCGAGTCCTCACCGCTTCGACCGAGATCGGTCAGGGTACGAGGACCATCTTTTGTCAGCTTGCGGCGGACGCCCTCGGGGTCCCGCTCGAGCGCGTCAGCCTGGCGCCGCAGGACACATCGCTGGTTCCGGACTCGGGGCCGACCGTCGCCTCCCGCACGGCGATGATCGTCGGTCGTCTCGTCCAGGAGGCGGCCACGGAGATCCAGCAGCGCTTGCAGCGCGAGCGGCCGCCGATCCGCGTCGAGAAATCCTACATCCAGCCCGAGTCGATTCACTGGGATGAGACCACCTACCGCGGCGACGCCTATCCGGTGTACGCATGGGCGTGCACGATCGCGGATGTGGACGTGGACCTGACCACCGGTGAGGTGCGCGTGACCGATCTCGTCACCGCGGTCGACTGCGGCAAAGCGCTCCATCCGGTCATGGCGGAGGGGCAGATCGAAGGCGGGAGCTTACAGGCCGTGGGGTGGGCGACGATCGAAGAGATCAAAATGAAAGACGGCGGCTATCAGAACGACCGGCTGGCCACCTACCTCATTCCCACCGCGCTCGACGCCCCGCGCATCCGCACCATTCTGGTCGAGAATCCCTACTCGCGCGGCCCGTTCGGGGCCAAAGGCATCGGCGAGCTGCCGATGGATGGACCGGCGCCGGCGATCATCGCCGCCATCCACGACGCGACCGGCGTCTGGCTGGACGAGGTTCCGGCCACCCCGGAAAAAGTGTTGGACGCATTGCGGGGGAAGAGGGACGGGGGAAGCGGGAAGGGTACGTCCCGGTGACCATCGCGTTCACGATCAATGGTCATTCCGTAGCCGTCGAGGTATCTGGTTCTCGCCGGCTGCTGGATGTGATCCGCGAGGATCTTGGCGCGACAGGCACGAAAGAGGGTTGTGGCGAAGGGGAGTGCGGGGCGTGCTCCGTGCTGATCGACGGCGAGGTCGTGGACAGTTGCCTGATAGCGGTGGGCCAGGTTGAGGGCCGCGAGGTCACCACGGTCGAAGGACTGGCTGATGGCGGACGGCTGACGGCCCTGCAGCAGGCGTTCATCGCGCACGGCGCCGCGCAATGCGGGATCTGTACGCCCGGCTTGTTGCTCGCCGCCCACGTCTTGCTGCAGCACTCCAAACGTCTGACCGCGGACGAGGTGCGCGAGGGGCTCGCCGGGAATCTCTGCCGGTGTACGGGTTACACGAAGATCATTGACGCGGTCCTGTCATGCACGAAGTGAAATTCATCCGCCCGAAGAGTCTGGCGGATGCGGTGCAGATTTATCGTACGACCCCGGGATGCCGCCCCCTCGCCGGCGGCACCGATCTCATGGTGATGCTGCACGCGCGTACAGTTCGTCCCGAGCCGCAGGCGGTGCTCGATCTCTGGTCGCTCGCCGAGCTGAAGGGGGTGCGGCGCGTGCAGGACAGCGTGGAGATCGGTGCCGCCGAGTCATACACGGGGATCATTGCGTCCCGGGATGTGCAGCAGCATCTCCCCGCGCTGGCCGCGGCCGCCCGCACCATCGGAGCGGCGCAAATCCAGAACCGCGGCACGCTGGGAGGCAACCTCGCGAACGCGTCTCCCGCGGGGGATACGCTGCCCGTGCTACTCGCCTACGACGCCGTAGTCGTGACCGATCGACGCGCGATTCCGATCGACAAGTTCTTTATTGGCTATCGCAAGACCGAGCTGCATCCGGACGAGTTGATCACCGCCGTGCGCTTGCCGCTCGGCCGGCGGGTCGCGTTCCGCAAAGTCGGCACGCGCGCGGCGCAGGCGATCTCGAAGGTCGTCATGGCGGTGAGCGGGCATCCTGCCCGCATCGCGATCGGATCGGTCGCCGAAGTGCCGCTGCGGGCGCGCCGCGCCGAGGCTGCGCTCGAGCGGGACGACATCGAAGCCGCCATCGCGGCGGTCGCGGACGACATCCGGCCGATCGACGACGTGCGATCGACCGCCGCGTACCGCCGTGCCGTCACACAGAATGTCCTTCGTGGGCTCCTCGATGCATTCGCGCGCGGCTGAGTTGGTCAAGTTGCTCGACATGCGTCCGCACCCGGAGGGCGGGCACTACGCGGAGGTGTTTCGCTCGGCGCATCGAGTCCAGGTGCTCGATCGCAATGTTGAGCGGGCCGCGCTGACGACGATCTACTTCCTGCTTACCGAGGGCGAGTTCAGCCGGTGGCACCGCGTGGATTCCGACGAGATCTGGCACTACCATGAGGGAGACGCGATCGAGCTGCTGCTGTTCGACGATCAGGGCTTGCGTCGCATGCCGCTGGGTCCGGTGGAGCGTGCGACGCGTTCGACGATCGTCGTGCCAGCCGGAACCTGGCAGGCGGCCCGGTCGACGGGGGCATATACGCTTGTGGGGTGCGCCGTCGGACCGGGATTCGAGTTCGCGGACTTCTCGCTGGCCGTGGACAGGCCGGACATCGCGATGCGCATCGCGGATGCGGGGCCGGATCTCGCACGTTTTATTTAGGGAACCTCATTCCTCGTTGGGGGTCTGCACGGCATAGCCTAGAAGCAGCGTCGTTCTTACTCCGCCTTGCGACGACACCACGGCAAGGTCGACCGGAATGCTCACGCCGCCAAGGTTGAAGCTCTTCCCACCAGCAAATGCCAGGGCCGCGCCGTCCAGAGCCAGGTTGGGTCCGAGCCCGAATTCCCATCCGCTCCTCGCGCGGACTCCGACCAAAAACGTCACGCTCGGCACCAGCGCTCGCTGCTCGACGCCGCCGACGAGGAGGGTCTCTTCGACGACCAACGTCGGTCCACCATTAAAGGGGAAGACGGCCTGCTCGGTATGCCACCCGAACTGCGTCATGACAGAACTCAGCTTCTTACCGGTGAGCAGGTTCGGCGGACGATAGCTGCCCAGATACGTCACGCCGAGCCGAGGGCCTGCCATCGAGCGCACCCGGGGCTGCGGCTCCTGTGCTCCGGCCGTCTGGACCAGAAGCACGACTGCCAGGATCAACACCGTATTCGTGTAGCGCATGTCCCACCTCCGTGTCGGGTGGTGGGAC
>Ga0209056_10001554_pt1 | contig 25290 bp, 20 predicted proteins | sample GraSoiAngelo_114_FD_185876 | JGI IMG/M metagenome (GOLD analysis project Ga0209056, IMG submission 185876) | Grasslands soil microbial communities from the Angelo Coastal Reserve, California, USA - 14_0903_13_40cm (SPAdes) (version 2) | ecosystem: Environmental > Terrestrial > Soil > Grasslands... | reverse complement strand
GAGACTGCGCATTCTGCAGATCATTATCTTCAGCATAGATCTCCCACAGCGGCGGATGGTCTTTGATGGCCTTGTAGATCAGCGGCTGCGTGATCGTCGGATCGTCCACTTCGCTGTGACCATGCCGGCGATAGCCGATCAGATCCACGACCACGTCATTGGAAAACGTATAGCGATAATCCAGAGCTAGCCGGCCAACACGGATGACAGCATCAACGTCCTCCGCGTTCACGTGGAAGATTGGTACATCCTGTCGCCGAGCAAGCTGGGAGGCAAAACGGGAAGAATGTAGCTCGCGAGGTGTCGTGGTGAAGCCGATCAGGTTGTTGACGATCACGTGTACCGTGCCACCGACGGTGTAGGCCGGAATGTCCGCGAGGTTCAGGGTCTCGGCAAAGACGCCCTGGCCAGCGAATGCGCCATCGCCGTGCACGAGCAACGGAAGGAATTGTTTGCTCCCCCCTTCCCCGGCCCGATCTTGCTTGGCGCGAGTGCGGCCGACGGTCACGGGGTCGACAGCTTCCAGGTGACTGGGATTCGAAACCAGATGAATGTGGATTTTTGCGCCAGTGCGTGTGGTGTATTCGCCGGTTGCGCCCATGTGATATTTCACATCGCCGCCTCCCAGAACGCTGCGAGGATCCACGTCTTCAAATCCGGCAAAGACTTCCTCAGGAGCGCGCCGCGCGATGTTCATCACCACATTCAGGCGTCCGCGATGGCTCATTCCCATCACCAGTTCGACCGCTCCATACTGTCCGGCGGCGTCGAGAATTTCATCCACGAGCGGAATCAGCGCGGTGACACCCTCCAGTGAAAACCGCTTCGTACCTAGATAGCGTTGCTGCAATACAAGTTCGAACAGGTCCGCACGAATGAGCTGATCGAGTACGAACTCGTGGTCAACCGGCGCAGGCCCTCCCTCGAGCCGTTCCTGAATCCAGCGACGGCGCTCCGGATCAGGAATGTGCATGAACTCGGCGCCGATGGTGCCGCAATAAACGTTGCGGGCCTCCTGGGCAAATTCGCTGTCAATTTGCAACTCGGGATGAGGCACGGGTGCCAGAAAGCCCAGCGGATCGAGATCGGCAGCCAGATACCCCCAATGGCGAAAGGCGTCGAACACGCGTTCGCGTTCCCCTTGGAGCGCAGGTGCTTCCATGAGCGCGGTGTTACCGGAGTTGCCGGACTTGATTGGTCGGGAAGGCATAGCTTAGGTATCTAGAATAAAGGATGCGGCGGACTGGGAGGGTGATTCGGAAGTAACTTTGGTACGAATATCAAAATGCCCACCCTGACTCCAAAAACCAGAGACCAAGGTGGGGCACCCAAAGGTGGTGTCGGTGGTCAGTTAGGGTGGCTAAAGTGGAATCCGTCGAACAGATCGTCGATAGCTGGGCTGTTCAACGGCACATAAGGGCTCAATCAGTTTTGCTTGCGCCACAGTTGAGAAATACGGAGTCTTCGGGCCGCCGGCAACGACAGGAGGAATGTTGGCATAAAGTGCTTTGCTTCCGGGATTGAGAGAGTAGGTAGTGGTATTGGACGCGCTGTATTGGTTCGAGAGCCAGTAGTTGGGTCCGGGTTTGCCGTCAGTGGTGACGATACCCTTCGAAAGAAGATTCGATACCGTTCCGCCGTGTTTCGGCACGTAGGTTGCGAAGATGTGGTCGAAGCTACGATTCTCTCCGAGGATGATGATCACGTGCTGAATAGGTGAGCTGACAGTTTTCTTTGGACTCTCAGCATTCAGAGAGATAGGAAGTAGCGGGTTGAAGACCGTCGAAAAGAGTGCCGCTGCCAAGCCGGCGTTCTTCGTACCGGTTTTGAAAAGACTGCGAAGCTGCATTGGATCCTCCGAGCTGATTTATGGAGCGCCGCCGCGATGGGAACAGAAGTCCCTTGAGGTTCTTCCCCGGATTGCAGCTTACTCAGCGGGTATGAAGGAAAGATGAAACGAACTTTGAAGGATGGTTAAATTCCGGATGGTTAATTCTGTAAATACAAGATCACTGTAGAAAGATCACCAACAAGCGTCCGTCAGAATGATAGCCACCACCGCTGGCATTCTTGGCGTCCTGCACGGGATTAGCCGGGAGATAGTAAGTCATGTTCTTGACTTTGCCTGATTTTTGCAGGCTCTGAGCGATGTTTTCGCGCTCCAGGTCCACTTCGGGATCAATTTTGTGTGTGAGGTGTCCGCTGCGCACGTCTCTTTCGAATCCTATATCGTGGGTTCCAGCTCCAGCGAAGACCGTTTCACCATTCCACGTGAACGGAGTTTTCCACATGCGAAAGTGATGACGGCTCGCTACAACAGCGAATGCCTGCGCTTGCTCATAACCGAAGTCCTGCATGCGGTCAAAAAGGTAGAGATGGCTCATGGGCATCTCCAGATAATCTTTTTTCTGGTAGGTGTTCATGATTGCCTTGAGCCCGGCTTCTTTGCTGTCCACGTCGGCTAAGTGCCAGTTCGCTGCGTCAAGCGTTGCCTGAGCCCGGTCCTGGCTGCCGACTATCACAAAATTCACCATGTCTCCGGGATTGCCGAGGTGATCGTGCACCCGGCGAGGAAGATCGTCTATGTACTTGCAAAGTTCGGCATCCAGGATGACGCCCGGAAGCTTCAACCCTGACGATGGCACGGGTGCGGTGCCGGTTGTCGCGCTTGACCTGACCGCATTCGAGGATTCAGTGCTGCTCGTTTGGGGCTTACCGAATTGTCCTTGCAGCCAGACTTTGGCAGCCGACGAAAGCTGATCCTTCATACCTGCCCGCGGGCCGCTTTGGTCAGCGGAAGGCTGAGCATGAGCGATCTTCACTTTCACAACCAACGAGCAGTCAGATTTCCCGGCCTCATTGATGCCGAGAAACAAATGTCCGGAGCTATCCACGAGCAAGTCGCGGCTACCGCCCACGAGCATCGGGGCACCGTCTACGCTGGTGCGGGCGATGAGAGCGCCCAGGGGTGCTTCGCCCAAAGGAAGTTTGTCGGAAGAAGACGAATTTGTTGCGGCGCCGCCGCAAGTCCCAGAGTCAGGCTTTGCCCCCGCAGTTAAAGAGAGGCTGTCGCCTGCGCTCAAGTCGGTTCCAGTGTCAGTCCAAATCTGCGCACCAGAAACCGTGAATAAGAGTTCCGAAGGAGCCGGAGAGTTGTTCTGCCCGAGCGCGGGCAGGTTTAGTAGTACTAAAACTGGGGAGATCCAGCGAATGGAGTTTGGCACGGCATCCTCCGAACGATTCTGGAAGCGCACCCATTATGCCAAAAAACAATTCGCCCTGGAGATGAGCCAGGGCGAACCGCCACCGTGAAATGATTCAGTTCGGCGTTTACGGCCAGCGTTTAGCGCTGTCTTCCCATCCCGCGGCGCGGGCGGTAGGTTGCACTGCGGCAACCTGCGGCTGCGGGATACGAATTGGTTGTTGCTGCGCGGTTGTGGCAGTGGCGAGCGTCGGCTTCGCGGTTGTGGCGTCAGAACCGGCCTCTTTGTCGTCTGAAAGCAGAGGTGCGGCGACACGCAAGGCCTCGACCTCTTTTTCCAGACGCGCAAGCTCCAGTTCTTTCTGCCTTAGGACCTCATAAACATTCTTCATACTTTGGCACCTGTAGGAGAACACGAATCGAGAAGCAATTGATCGAACTTTATGCAGCGCCAAAGATTTTGTCAAGAAAAAGAAGCGTGGAGGGGCGATAAATGGCCTTTGTTGGCAAGGACCTACGCCAAACGTGCGGGAAAATGGTGTACTCTCACCTTCATGAGATCCGCATTGCTGCTTCTGTTGTCTTGCGCTTTAGTCCGGCCTGTACTGCATGGCGCCCAGTCAGTCCCTGCCGCCGTGCCTGAGGACTACTCCGGAATGTACTCATTTCTGCGTGACGGAGAGTTCGTCCAAATCACCGTTGAGGAGAAGGGACGGGTGACCGGCTTCATCTCGCGGTTTGGAGACTCCGAAAGCGATAAGGGCGTTTTCATGAATCAGTTCTTCAAGTCAGGCAAACTGGAGGACAACAAACTCAACTTCACAACGGATAACGTCCACGGAGTTTGGTTTGAGTTTGCCGGGGCTGCGACCCGTGGTCCGGGCAAGAAGCCTGATGAAGACGCATATTACTTGTTGCGCGGAACATTGACGCGCTTCAGCACGGATGCGGATAAGATAACCACGTCGCAGGTAAGAATAGTTGAATTCAAATCTTTCCCCCGAGATGCCGCGACGAACTGATCTCGCGGTGATGGCGTCAGCGTTCCACAAGAGCTTTACCGCAAAGAACGCAAAGAAAAGCAGCAAAGATTGCGAAGCAATCACAAACGACCTAATTTTTTGCGATCTTTGCGTTCTTTGCGGTTAAAGTCTTTTGCCTCGATGAGGCAAAGCGCTCTTTGCCTTTGAGTCGGACTATCTGCGAAACTGAATCTTGACCTCCGAAGCCCCTAACTTCTCTTTTCTTCCAGCAATGTCGGCCATTGCCCGCGAAGCCGGCGCTCTGCTGATGGAGTACTTCGACCAGAACATCAAGATCGAATACAAGGGCGAAGCCGATTTGGTTACAGCTGCCGATCGCAAATCGGAGACGCTGATTCGCGATCGCATCCGCGCGAAGTGGCCTGGTCACGACGTGCTGGGAGAAGAAGAAGGCTTACATGATACCGGCAGCGCATACCGCTGGTATGTGGATCCGCTCGACGGCACCACGAATTTCGCGCATGGCTTCCCTGTGTTCTGCGTTTCTATGGCCCTGCAGCACAATAACGAAACCATCGCGGGCGTATGCTACGATCCCACCCGAAATGAAATGTTTGCTGCTGAACTGGGCAAGGGCGCGTACCTGAACGAGCGTCCGATCCATGTCTCGAAAACCGTGGGCCTGGCAGAGTCACTCGTGGCGACCGGCTTCCCCAGCCACAAGCGCCACAAGAATCCCAATATTCACTTTTATCATCAGATCACATTGCGAACTCATGGCGTGCGGCGCGCTGGATCAGCCGCCTTGGATCTTTGTTACGTCGGCTGTGGACGACTCGACGGCTTCTGGGAATTCAACCTCAATCCCTGGGACACAGCCGCTGGCGTTCTCATTGTGCAAGAGGCTGGTGGTCAAGTGATGGACTTCCAGGGTGGACCGTTTCAATTGAACAGCCGCGAAACGCTTGCGTCGAATGGGCTAATTCACGGTGCGCTGCAGCACGAGTTCCAGGAGATTTTTGCCGGACGCGGACTGGAGCCGTTGCCGGATCCGCGGGAATACGCAGCCAAGATCAAGGTCTGAGGCATTTGTCATGATGCTCCGCAAGATTGCGATTGCAATCCTTCTGATCACTGCCTCGCTAGTCGCAGCAGTCGAGCCGCCCGATTCGGCTTACTTGACATCCTTCGAGAAATGGAAAGCCGAACTGGTGGATGGTCGCAAGCAGCATTGGCTTCCGCTTGCGGGTTTGTTCTGGCTCAAGCCCGGAGAAAATGCCTTCGGCAGCGCGAACGATAATGCCATTCTGCTTCCATCGGGCCCTGCCCACGCGGGCGTCTTTGTGCGTCAGAACAAAGATGTTTCAGTAAAGCTGCAATCCGGAGTCGAAGCAAAGATTGGCGGAAAGATCGCCACAGAATCGAAGCTGGATGCGGACGTCACGAACCATCCCACTATCATCGAATTGGGCGCGCTCCGCATGTTCGTTATTGAGCGTGGGGACCGGCTCGGCATTCGAGTGAGAGACCTGAACAGTGCTGCGGTCCGCAATTATGCAGGACCAGTCTTTTTCCCGCTCGACATGAATTACAGAGTTACCGCAACCTTTGCGCCTTCCGATGGGAAGAAAACGGTTGCTGTTCCGAACGTGCTCGGTGACGTAACCCCGAGTCCAGTAGTTGGCGAAGTTCGCTTCAAACTGAATGGGCAGGATTTGACGCTTACGTCGTTTGAAGGCGATCAGAAAGAAGGTTTGAGCTTTGTGATCAGCGACCTCACCAGCAAAACCGACACCTACCCGGGCGGCAGGTTTCTAGATACAGATCCAGTGGCGGACGGGAAAGTTGTGCTCGATTTCAATCGTGCATACAGTCCGCCCTGCTCAGTTACTCCGTACGCGACCTGTCCGCTTGCTCCGAAGGACAACCATCTGCCGGTAGCGCTTCCGGTAGGAGAGAAATATGATCGCAAACACGGGCATCATTAAAGCAGGTCGGGAGTCCTCAACTTTCTCTTCGCAGGGTGCGTGGTAGATTTTCTTGCGATCTTTGCGTTAAACGCTTGCCTTGCGAAGCCTCCCGGAATTCATCGGCGTAGAATAGATGTGGACGGGCGGCCCGCTTGTCCAGTCGGGCGAATTCAGTGATGGATGCTCTCCTGCAAAGAAAGATTGAGAAGCGCTCGCAGACGGTGCGCCTCCAGGGCCGCATTCTTTTCCTGACAGAAGATTCAGCGCTGATCAAGAAGCAACTTGCCGGGGAAGATCTGCCCTGGGACACGAAAAATCCCCAGAACAATCCCAAACTGCGCGATGATATTTCGACCGACGAGATCACTCCCGCCCACATCTGCTTCTTCTTCGATGAAACGCTTGGCGAATTCCCCTACACAGGCCTGAAGTGCGGAGCCGAGCTGCCCATCCAGCGCGGAGATGTCAAGCGCGGCGGCTTTGTCGCGGCGGTTAGCGGCAAACGGCGCGGCAAGGGATCGAGCCGCGAGCAATCTCCTTACGCCGAGCTTTGCGCCGGCATCGAGCTGGTGATTGCTGAAAATATCGAGCGCATTTACAAGCAGAATTGCCAGAACCTTGGCGTTCTTACATCTACGGATTTTTCTCTGATTGAGAAGATTCGCTCGGGCGACGAAATTCCGCTGTCAGTTTTTACGGCCGGCGAAGATGAGATCACGCGGCAGATCATCGAGTACGGCGGTCTGTTTCAGTTCAATCTCGCGCGCATGCAGGGAAAAGTTTTTCTTCCGCCAATCGGGGCCAAAATGGAGTATCACGGCCTTGGAAATGTGCGCCGTTACAGTACACCGCCAATGACCCTTGCCGAAAAGATCTTCGCGCGTCACATGGTGAGCACGAGCGAGGGGATCAGCAATGACCACGTGGGGACGGGTGCCCCCACCCGTCGGGGCGAGCAAGGCTCGCCGAGCCTTGGTGTGCCCGCAGTCAAATCCGGTGACTCCGGTTTCGCCCGCACTGACCTGCGCTTCAGTCACGAATACGTTAACCCGATGGCGGCGATTTTCTTCGATAAGCTGGTCGGACGCGACGCTCCAATCAACGATCCCGGTTCGGTGCTCTTCTTCCGCGACCACCTGACGTTTCTAGACGAAGTCCTCTCCGAGCAAAAACGCAAGATGGGCCTACTCGATCTCGCGACCCAGCTCAAGTTAAAACAAGGCGAGTTTGCCGCGCGAAAAGGGATCCGACTGCACGGCGAATTGACCGATCGCAAGGGCGCAGAAGGCATTTGTCATTCAGTTGTGCTCGAGAGTTACGCACTACCGGGCCAGTTGATTGTCGGCTCTGACTCCCACACCCCGCACTCCGGTGCCATTGGCTGCGTTGCGTTTGGCATTGGCACGACTGATGTTTTCAATTCATGGATCACGAAGGATGTGCGCGTCCGCGTTCCCGAGTCGGTGAAAATCATTGTTCGTGGCAAGAAGAATGCAAATGTAACCGCAAAAGATTTCATTCTGAAGATACTGAGCCTCGATTACGTGCGCAGCGGAAAAGCGCTGGCCAAAGTGATTGAATATGCCGGCGAGTCGATTGAAGAACTCAGTGTGGACGAGCGCGCCACCATGACCAACATGGCGGCCGAGATAGGCGGCTTTACTGGTATCGTCGCGCCGGATCAAAAGGCAGTCGAGTTTCTGGTTGAACGCCGTGGCATGGACAGACGTGAAGCTGAGCGGATGATCCAAGGCCTGACCAGCGATCCCGATGCGCAATATGCCGAAGTCATTGAACTCGATGCGTCTGAAATTCATCCGATGGTCGCAACCCCTGGCGATCCCGGTAACGGCAAATACGTGCGCGATCTAAATACTCCGGTCCCCGTTGAGCTCGCATACGGCGGGACCTGCACCGCAGGCAAGAACGAAGATATGGACATGTACGCCCGCGTGCTAGCCGACGCACTCCAGCAAGGCAAGCGCGTGGCAAGCGCGGTGCAATTTTATATCCAGTTTGGTTCCCAGCAAACGCGCGAGTATTGCATTCGAAAAGGCTACCTCGAGGTCTTCCAAAAAGCGGGAGCTCATGTGATCGAGCCCAGCTGCGGCGCCTGCATCAATGCCGGACCGGGGGTTTCAACACGGCCAGATCAGGTTGTCATCAGTGCGCAGAATCGCAACTTCCCCGGCCGCAGCGGTCCCGGACAAATGTATCTGGCGAGCCCGCTCACCGTGGCCGCCAGCGCCGTCGCAGGCTACATCACGGAATACAATCCCAGCGAAGCACGCGAACTCATGCCGGCATGAGCCATCCAAGCTCTGTCATCCCCAACGACTAACGACCAACGACGAGTTTTCCGCATTTGCCAAACTAGCCAAGCTGCTATAATTTCCAGTTTCAAAAAACAAACAGCATTTCTTTCAACTTATTTTCGTCTTAGGTTGGACAATCGGGTCGAACAACGGTTTCCGCGGTAGAGAAAAATTCTGACTGATGCAGATTTTCCATCGCAGCGCTAATGTAATTTCTCGTGCCTCGATTTACACGGGCATTTTTACAGCTGCGTTTGCGCTGTGGGCGTGCATTCAGATTCAGCGTTCGCCTTACGTGACCTATGCGGGAATTGCCCGGCCCCAACCCGCGCCGTTCAGCCATGAGCATCACGTGGCCGGGCTTGGAATTGACTGCCGCTATTGCCACACGTCAGTTGAGACGTCGAGCTTTGCCGGAATTCCTCCAACCAAGACCTGCATGAACTGCCATTCGCAAATCTGGACCAACGCTCCGATGCTGGAGCCCGTTCGCGAGAGCTTTCGGAGTGGCAAGTCTCTGGTGTGGAACCGCGTAAACGATCTGCCGGATTTTGTTTATTTCGATCACAGCATTCATATCAACAAGGGCGTGGGCTGCAATACATGCCATGGCCCGGTGGACCGCATGCCACTGATGTACAACTATGCATCGCTGCAAATGGAGTGGTGCATCGAGTGCCATCGCGCGCCCGAAAAGAATTTGCGCCCACGTGAGCAGGTGTTCAATATGCGGTATCAGCAACCCACGAAAGATTTGCCGGTTGCCGACGATGGAAACTCGTACACCGACCAGCTTTCTTTAGGCAAGCATTTGGTGGACAAGTACCATCTGCGCTCGGTGATGGATATTACAAGTTGTTCGACGTGCCATAGGTGAGGCAGCTGTTAGCTGTTAGCTCTTGGCCTTTAGCGTGAGGCCCTTGGGTTCCGAGTGTGTGACAGTTGTAATAGTTATGCTCCAGCCCCGTAGGGGCGGACGAACTTAGCCCAGCGCTTCAGCGCTGGTAACAAGGAATTCAAGTCCCAGAGGGACGGCCGAGTCTTTCGGCTTGCGTCGGCATCGTGGGAAGTTGGAAATGCGCTGGCGTACGGCGTGAATTACCAGCCGCGCAGCGCCGCAAGAATACAGCCCAGGGCGTAAGCCCTGGGTAGGATGAGAACAACCGAGAGCCCCGAAGGGGCGACAGAATCAAAGTGCACCTCCGCACCGAGATTCGAGGTGTGGCACAGGACCAGCCCCGAACCGGGCGATATGTGAAAGCCCGGCACGGAAGTGCCGGGGTAGCAGCAGAAATGGCGCGAGTCCCGTAAGGGACGGCACAACATAAATGAACGAAGAAAAACAAAACGGCAACATCGAGGCGGTTTGTCCCGGCAAGAAGGACAAACTTGACCTCGTTCAGGTGCAGGCCGACATCGAGAAAAAAAATGGTCCGGAATTCTGGCGCAGCCTGGAAGAACTCGCGGGCAAACCCGAATTCCGCGAGATGATGCACCGCGAATTCCCCAAGGGCGCCTCCGAATGGATTGACGCCGTTTCGCGTCGCGGCTTCCTCAAGCTGATGGGATCATCGCTGGCCCTCGCAGGCATGACGGCCTGCACCAAACAGCCATTCGAGCCGATCGTTCCTTATGTTCGCCAGCCGGAAGATGTCATTCCCGGCCGGCCGATGTTCTACGCCACGGCTTTCACACTCGGCGGATATGCCACGCCATTGCTGGTCGAGAGTCACCTGTATCGTCCGACCAAGATCGAGGGCAACGACAAGCATCCGGCGAGCCAGGGCGGTACTGACGTCCATGCCCAGGCTTCCATCCTCGACATGTACGACCCTGACCGGTCGCAGAATGTCATTCATCTCGGCAACATCAGCAGTTGGGGTGCGCTGGTCGCCGAACTAAAAGGAGCGCTCAATTCGCAAAGTGCGGTCAAGGGCGCGGGCATCCGGGTTCTTTCGAAATCGTTTTCTTCTCCAACGCTCGCCGATCAAATGCAGCAGTTTCAGAAGGCTTTCCCGGAAGCCAAGTGGCACTTCTACGAGCCGGTCAATCGCGACAATGTTTATGAAGGCGCGCGGATGGCGTTCGGTCAACCGGTCGAGACGACTTACGATTTCTCAAAAGCGGACGTTATCGTTTCGCTGGACGCCGATTTTCTAACCGGCGGATTTCCGGGCATGACGCGTTATGCGCGTGATTTCGCCAAGCGCCGCGATCCCGATTCCGAGAAGATGAGCCGGCTGTACGTGATCGAGAGCACTCCGAGCGCGACGGGAGCGAAGGCGGACCATCGGTTAGGGGTGAGGGCGGGCGAGATCGAGCCTTGTGCTCGTGCACTGGCGAACTTTCTTCATGCAGGCCCAACCGAGAACGTCGCCTCGACCGCATGGGCATACTTTTTTGATCCACTTGTCAAAGATTTGGAATCGCATCATGGTGCCAGCGTAGTTATTGCGGGCGACCATCAGCCGCCGCACATTCATGCGATCGCTCATGCGCTAAATCAGGCGCTTGGCAACGTCGGCAAGACCGTTTTCTACTCTGATCCCGTCCTCGCCAGCACCGCCAGCCAGAACGACTCGCTGAAAGACCTGGTCAGCGACATGCGTGCGGGCAAAGTTGACATGCTGGTGATCCTCGGCGGGAATCCGGTTTACGATGCGCCTGCCGATCTCGGCTTCGGAGACGCGCTGAAGAACAGCAACATTCCCATTCGCGTTCACCTCAGCCTCTACAACGACGAAAGCGCCGAGCTTTGCCAGTGGCATGTGAATGAAGCCCACTATCTCGAAGCCTGGTGTGACACGCGTGCTTACGATGGAACCGTCAGCATCGTTCAGCCGCTCATTGCGCCTCTCTATGACGGAAAGACTGCGAGCGAACTGGTTGCGCTTCTAGCAGGACAATCCGCTGCTACCGCTCACGATCTTGTCCAGAATTACTGGAAGACAAAGCACACCGGCGCAGATTTCGATTCGTGGTGGCGCAAATCGCTCGAACAAGGCTGGATTGATGGGACAACATCGCAGCCGAAGCAGGTTTCAATCAAGAACACGAACTTCCCGGCGAGCAGCGCGCCTAATCAGCAGAGCGGCATCGAGCTCAACTTCCGCCGCGATCCTTCCATCTATGACGGTCAGTTTGCCAACAACGCCTGGCTGCAGGAACTTCCGAAGCCGCTCAGCAAAATGACTTGGGACAATCCGCTGCTCATGTCGCCGACGATGGCTGATCGGCTGAAGATCCAAAGTAAAGACATGGTCAGGATCGAGTTGAACGGCAAATGGGCGGAGCTTCCAGTTTGGATCCAGGCCGGACACCCGGATAATTCTGTCAGTGTTTCTCTTGGCTACGGAAGAAAGCGTGTCGGCCGCGTCGGCAATGACGTCGGATTCGATACTTATCAATTGCGATACAGCGCGATGCCGTGGATCGCCACCGGGGTCAATGTCACAAAAGCCGCGGGTACGTACGTCCTCGCCAGCACACAGGGCTATCAAACGATGGATGTAGGCGACGAGCATCGCGATGTCGTCCGCACTGCGACGCTTGAGGAATATAAAAAAGAAGCGAATTTCAACGAAGAAAAGCTGCAGGAAAACGAGACCCTGTATCCACCGTACGACTACAAGTCCCCATCCGATAGCGGGGCGCCGCATTACGCATGGGGCATGGCGATTGATCTGAATTCCTGCGTTGGTTGCAACAACTGCATCATTGCCTGCCAGTCGGAAAATAACATCCCGGTGGTCGGCAAGTATCAGGTCAACAAGGGCCGTCACATGCACTGGCTGCGTGTTGACGCCTACTACCAGGGCGATCGCGACAATCCCAAAGCTTATTTCCAGCCGGTGCCGTGCATGCAGTGCGAGAACGCGCCTTGCGAACTGGTTTGCCCCGTCGGCGCGACCACGCACTCGACCGAAGGTTTGAACGACATGATTTACAACCGCTGCGTCGGCACGCGGTATTGCTCGAACAACTGTCCTTACAAAGTGCGGCGGTTTAATTTCCTGCTGTTCCAGGATTGGGACACGCCACAATTCAAGATGATGCGCAATCCTGACGTGACCGTGCGCAGTCGCGGCGTGATGGAAAAATGCACTTACTGCGTGCAGCGTATCAATCACAAGCGAATTGATTCTGAGCGCGAGAACCGGCCAATCGCCGACGGCGAGTTGCAGACTGCCTGCCAGCAATCTTGTCCGGCGAACGCGATCGTCTTCGGCAACATCAACGATCCGAACAGCCTGGTCTCGAAGTGGAAAGCAAAAAATCGCAATTACGGTTTGCTGGACGATCTAAACACGCGTCCCCGCACCACGTATTTGGCGGAGATTAGAAATCCGAATCCGGAGTTTGAGGAGAGTAGTTCGTAGCTGTTTCGTTTCACGTTGAAACACGAGCTTTGAGCAACGAGCTTCGAGCAAGCTCACGGCTCATAGTTCGCTGCTCACAAGCTAAGAGCTGATACCTGAAAACTGATAGCTCAGTACAACATGGCTAAACCAACCGAAGTCGAAGTCGGCGAACAGAAAGCACCGGTCATCCGGCCGGGGCATACGTTTGCCTCGCTCACCGAGAAGATCGGCGGAATTGTGCTGAAGCGCCCGATCATGGGCGGCTGGATCTTCGGCATGTTCATCTGCTTCGTCATCCTGCAGTGGTTCCTGCTTGCGGTGTGCTGGCTCTTCTACAAGGGCGTGGGCGTCTGGGGTGTGAACATTCCCGTCGGCTGGGGATTCGCCATCGTCAACTTCGTTTGGTGGATCGGTATCGGCCACGCTGGGACGCTGATCTCCGCCATCCTTCTTTTACTCCGACAACAGTGGCGCAATTCGATCAACCGCTTCGCCGAAGCCATGACCTTGTTCGCGGTCGCGTGCGCCGGCATGTTCCCGATCTTCCACCTCGGCCGTCCATGGTTGTTCTATTGGCTCTTCCCGTACCCGAATACCATGACCTACTGGCCCAACTTCCGGAGCCCGCTGGTATGGGATGTGTTCGCGGTCACGACCTATCTGACGATTTCGTTGGTGTTCTGGTTCGTCGGCTTGATTCCTGATCTCGCCAGTATGCGCGATCAGACTTCGAACAAAGCTCTGAAGTTCGTATTCGGAGCCATGGCCATGGGCTGGCGTAACTCGGTCCGACACTGGAACCGCTATGAAACTGCTTATCTGCTGTTAGGCGGATTAGCTACGCCCCTGGTGCTGTCTGTCCACACCGTCGTGAGCTTCGACTTCTCGGTGGGTATCGTGCCTGGATGGCACACGACCATTTTCCCGCCATATTTTGTTGCGGGCGCAATCTATTCCGGATTTGCCATGGTGCTTGTGCTGGCGATTCCCATCCGCAAGTTTTACGGAATTGAAGACCTCATCACCATGCGCCACATTGAGAACTCCGCCATGGTGATGCTCGCCACGGGCTGGATCGTGTGTTACGGATACGCCTTCGAAGCCTTCATGAACTGGTACGGCGGCGATCCCTATGAAAGTTTTCTGCGCTGGAACCGATTGCACGGACCCTATGCCTGGTCGTATTACACTTTGCTTTTCACCAACCTGGTAGTGCCGCAGGTCCTGTGGTTTAAGACGGTCCGCACCAATCCGCTCCTTCTGTTCTTCGTTTCACTCGACGTGCTGGTTGGAATGTGGCTGGAACGCTTCGTAATCGTCATTGTCAGTCTGAGCCGCGATTTCCTGAACTCATCGTTCGGTCAGTACTATCCGACACAATGGGACTGGGCTATTTTCATCGGTACGCTCGGCTTCTTCTCAGCCTGCATGTTCCTGTTCCTTCGCCTGCTGCCTGCGGTTTCGATCTCTGAGTTGAAAACGTTGCTGCCTGAGGCTGAGGTCAAAGTGGCGCACGCGGAGGAGGTCCACGATCTATGAAAGACACCGGGACCTACGGACTCATGGCCGAATTCGACGAGGTGAACGCCGCGATCGTGGCGGCGCAGAACGCCTATGGGGCAGGCTATCGCAAGATGGATGCGTACGCTCCATTTCCGGTCGAAGAGCTTTCCGAAGCGGTCGGGTTTCAGAAGAATGGCGTGGCTTTGGTCTGTCTGGTGGGTGGCCTTCTTGGCTGTACCGGCGCATTCATTCTGCAATGGTGGATCAACACAATCAGCTATCCCGTCAACATTGGCGGTCGTCCCTTGAATTCCTGGCCATCGTTCATCATCGTGACTTTTGAGATGACCATTCTTTTTTCCGGGCTCTCGGCAGTCTTTGGCATGTTGGCGCTGAACGGTCTGCCCATGCCTTATCACCCGGTATTCAACGTGCCGCAATTTGACCGCGCTTCAAAAGACCGGTTCTTCCTAGTCATCTTCTCGTCAGACAAGAATTTTGATGCGTTGCGGACGCGCCAGTTCTTAGAAAGCCTGAATCCGATTTCAGTCGCGGAGGTGCCAAGTTGATGGCGAGCCTCCGCAGATTCACGTGGCTGGGATTGGTTTTGATCCTTGTCGGCTGCCGTCAGGACATGCATGACCAGCCCCGCATGAAGACGTACGCTATGAGCGATTTCTACGCCGACCTACGCTCTGCTCGTCCGCCGGTCGAGGGCACAGTCGCACGCGGCCAGCTTCATGAAGACACATATTTCTACACCGGAAAGATCGGCGCGAATCCTGGCGACTACATGCCGTCCCAGGTTCCGGTGAATGCGGAAACTCTTGCCCGTGGCCGTGAGCGCTTCAATATTTACTGCGCCCCTTGCCACTCCCGCCTGGGTGATGGCAACGGAATGGTCCCCCAACGCGGCTACAAGCATCCGCCTACATATCATCAGGACCGGTTGCGCAAAGCGCCGCTCGGATATTTCTTTGACGTGATGACCAACGGTTTCGGTGCAATGCCCGACTATGCCGCGCAAATTCCTCCGGATGATCGCTGGCGCATTGTCGCTTATATTCGCGCACTGCAGTTGAGCCAGAATGCGGGCCAGGCCGATGCGGGCCAGGCGGTTCCATCGAATTCGCCGGAATTTGAAGAGCCTGGATCGGGCGCAACCCCGCCAATTCCAGTTCCGCCATCGAGCCAAACAGGAGAAGAGCAGAAATGATCCCGGCGCGCACAAACGGTTCTGAATTCATGGCGCCTGAGATCACGCAGACGATCTATCAGCGCTCGCTCGGCGTTGGTCTGCTCTTTGGAGTCGTGTCGCTGATCGCTGCGATTTTCCCCGACACGCGTGTACAGTTCTTCCGTTCTTACCTGCTTGGATTCATGTTGTGGCTGGGAATCACGCTGGGCAGCATGGCGATTCTGATGATTCAGCACATGACTGGCGGCAAGTGGGGTATGGTGATTCGGCGCCAGCTTGAGGCGGCCGTTAAGTGCCTGCCGCTAATGGCTCTGTTGTTCATTCCCATCATCGCAGGAATGCCATATCTCTATGGCACGTGGCTGCACCCTGAAGCAAAAAACAAACATCTGGTGGATCTGAGCCATGTTTATCTGACCCACCACGGCACCGCGAATTTTCTGTTTCTCAACGGCTACATTGGCCGCGCGGTTGTTTACTTCGCGATTTGGATCATCATCGCATTCTTCCTGAACAAATGGTCGGAGGAACAGGATTCGCCTCCCGTTCAGAATCTCAGTCCGCGTTTCCGCCGGATTGCAGCGCCCGGCTTGATACTTTACGCATTCACGATTTCGTTCGCGGTAATGGACTGGATCATGTCGCTTTCGCCGCCGTGGATTTCCACGATTTACGGGTTCATCTTCATCGTCGGCGAGCTGCTCTCAGCCATGTGCTTGATGGTCGTGATCGAGCGCATTCTTTCGAACTATGCGCCAACTGCCTCGTTGCTGAAAGCAAAAGAGGTGCACGATCACGGCAAGCTGATGCTCACATTCGTGATGCTGTGGGCGTACTTCAGCTTCTCGCAGTTGCTAATTATCTGGGCGGGAAATCTGCCGTCGGAAATCAATTTCTTCACCAGGCGGTTGTATTCCGGTTGGCAGGCCATTGCGCTCGCGCTGGTGGTCTTCCACTTTGGCGTGCCGTTCCTGTTGTTGCTCTCGCGGCAATTCAAACGCGATGCGAAGACGTTGGTCTGGCTGGCGAGTTGGCTTCTGTTTATGCGATTTGTGGATCTGTTCTGGTATATCGAGCCGAATTTTAACCAGACACTTGCCTTTCGCTGGGGATATTTGCTTGATCTGGCAGTACCCATCGCGATTGGCGGCTTCTGGTTTGCGTTCTTTTCCCGCAACCTGAGGTCGCGTCCGCTGCTGCCGGTGTACGACATGCACGCGCAGGAATTCCTTGAATACGTAGGTGCGGCACATGAATGACCTGCAGAATCACGGCAACGGCGGCTTCGAGCGCGAAGACCTGGGCTCTAAGCCGATCATCGGCTTCATTGTTTCGGTGGTCGTGGGCGGAGTGCTGATCTATTACGTGCTGTGGGGGATGTTCCGTTTTCTCGACGCCTACGAACGAAAACAGCAGCAGAGTGTCAGCCCCCTGGTGAACGCGGAGCAGGACACGCGTAACGCGGATCGCCAGACTACCGCCAGGAAAGTTCAGGAGCAGTTTCCGGAGCCGCGGCTGGAAGACAACGAACGCACCGAGCTGAATGACTTCCGCTACAGCGAAGAAGAGAAGCTCAACAGCTCCGGATGGGTGGACCAGAGCGCGGGAGTCGCGCACATTCCAATTACCCAGGCGATGCAGTTGATCGCACAACGAGGACTGCCGACAACGCCTCAGGCTGGAACCGCCCCACCGTCGATTGTGAATACGGGTCGAGAGGCAGCGGTCAAATCAGACACCAGCAGTTCGCCGAAAAATCCGGCAAAGAAGAAGGGAAAGTAAGTAGTGAGAGGTAGGCACAACAATTCGGCTCTCAACAAAGTGGGGACAGCCGCCCTCGGCTGTCCGCCGAACGCAGTTCGGCTTAATTGTTTTCTGAAGCTGCGGAGCAATGCAGGCGAAAGAATTGGCGAGCAAGCTCGCCAGGACAGCCGAGGGCGGCTGTCCCCACGTTTGTCCAAATATGTAATTGCAATCTCAGCCATGCTCTTCACTACATCCTTCGCTTCTGCCCAGAGCATGACGGGCGGCATCTTGGGGCCATCTGCTTCTGTCAAGCCTCCTGGCCTGAAGAACGTAGGAATCGAGCAGCGGCTGAACGAGCAAATTCCGCTTGACCTCACATTTCGAGACGAAGCCGGCATGGCCGTCCGGCTCGGCGACTATCTTGGCAAAAAGCCTGTGATCTTAAGCCTGGTTTACTACCGCTGCCCCATGTTGTGCAGTGAATTGTTGGTCGGGCTCGAGAGTACGCTCAAGGTGCTGAAGTTCGATGTCGGCAAGGAATTCGACGTCCTCACCATCAGCTTCGATCCCAAAGACACTCCGGAGCTTGCTACCTCAAAGAAGGCCGAAATCCTCAAGCGCTACAAGCGAGCGGGCGCTGAGCAAGGCTGGCATTTCCTCACCGGCCCACAGGAATCAATTGACGCGCTGACCAAGGCTGCTGGGTTCCAATACCAATACGATCCCAAGACCGATCAGTTCGCGCACTCGACGGCAATCATGATCCTGACTCCGCAGGGCAAGATCGCACAGTACTACTACGGCGTGGAGTTTCCGCCGAAAGACATGCGATTGGGATTGATTCAGGCTTCACAGAACAAGATTGGAACGCTAGCAGATCAGGTGATTCTATATTGCTATCACTACGATCCGAATACGGGTAAGTACAGCGCCATTATCAGCCGGATTATTCAGCTCTCCGGCGGCTTGACCATTCTCGGCATTGGGACGGTGCTGTTGGTGCTGTTCCGGCGCGGCTCGGATTCTGACTACGGTTCCAGGAGGCGAAGCGGCTCTCATCAATATGTTCGATAATTTTCCAATCTGGCCGGTCGCCGCGTCATCGCACGCGTTTTGGGAAGACCTGCTCTATTTGTTTTTGGTGGCGGTGTGCACCGCCATGACCTTGCTGATCTTCGCGGCGGTCGCCATCCTGGCCACGAAATATCGGCGCCGCCATGGCCGGGAAGCCACTCCCATTCATGGTTCGCTGCTACTAGAAATCACTTGGTCAGTGCTCCCGATGGGTGTCTTCCTGGTGATGTTCGTCGGGGGCGCGGTGCTCTTCTTCAAAATGCGCACTCCACCACGCGATGCTGCGGAAGTCTATGTCGTGGCCAAGCAATGGATGTGGAAGCTGCAACACACCGAAGGCCAGCGCGAGATCAATGAACTCCACGTTCCCGTAGGACGCGACACTAAGTTGATCATGACCTCGCAGGATGTGATTCACAGCTTCTACGTGCCCGCATTCCGCGTCAAAATGGACGTGATCCCCGGCCGTTATACGACCATGTGGTTCCGCCCGACCAGAGCCGGCACATATCATCTGTTCTGTGCCCAATATTGCGGCACTATGCATTCAGGCATGATCGGGGAGGTTATCGTTATGGAACCCGCCGATTATCAGGCTTGGATGTCCGGCGGTCCGGTCGCTGGCTCACTCGCAGAGAACGGTCAGGCATTGTTCCAGCAGCTTGGATGTTCCACTTGCCACCGCTTTGACGTGCAGGGCCGCGGGCCGAATCTGATTGGCATCTACGGCAAGCCTGTGCAGCTTGAAGACGGACGCACTGTAGTTGCCGATGAAGACTACATTCGCGAATCAATCGTGAATTCCCAGGCCAAGATCGTTTCCGGATTCAAGCCAATCATGCCCATTTTCCAGGGTCAGATCAGCGACGAACAATTAAACGCGCTGGTGGCTTACGTGAAGTCATTGAGCCAGGCGCCGGCCGGGCAGGCTGGAACTCCGGAGCTGAAGAGTCCTGGCACTCAGCCGGAGAGCCCGAAGTAGGAATCGAAGTGAAGGGACAGCAATGGCAACCCTAGCAGTAAGCGGAGAACGAAAGAACTACTTAAATGCGGAGTACGGCATCCGCTCGTGGTTGTTCACCACAGACCACAAGCGCATTGCACTACTGTACTTGCTCTCTATTACCGCATTTTTCTTTATCGGCGGCTTTGCTGCATTGCTCATTCGCCTGGAACTGCTGACGCCGGCCGGCGATCTGCTCAGTGCCGATGCCTACAACAAAGCCTTCACTATGCACGGTCAGGTGATGGTCTTCTTTTTCCTGATCCCCTCGATTCCGGCGGTGCTGGGAAACTTTCTGATTCCCATGATGGTCGGGGCAAAAGACCTCGCGTTTCCGCGCATTAACTTAATCAGCTGGTACATCTACATCATCGCTGGCATTCTGTATATTCATTGCCTCGTGACCGGCGGTGTGGACACCGGCTGGACCTTCTATCCGACATTCTCGACGGAATTTAGCAACACCAAAGTAATTGAAGCTGGCCTGGCAATCTTCGTTTCAGGATTTTCTTCGATTCTCACCGGACTGAATTTCGTGGTCACCGTGCATCGCATGCGCGCGCCAGGGATGACGTGGTCGCGCCTGCCACTGTTTGTGTGGTCGCACTATGCCACCAGCATCATCATGCTGCTGGGCACACCGGTCATCGCCATCACGCTGGTGCTGGTGGTCCTGGAGCGGGCTTTGAACCTCGGGATCTTCGATCCCACCCGCGGCGGCGATCCCGTTTTGTTCCAGCATTTGTTCTGGTTCTATTCGCATCCGGCCGTTTACATTATGATTTTGCCTTCGATGGCAGTCATCAGCGAGATCGTACCCTGCTTCTCGCGGAAGCGGGTATTCGGCTACAACTTCGTGGCCATGTCGAGCATTGCCATTGCCGCGATCGGCTTCCTAGTCTGGGCGCACCACATGTTTGTCGCCGGGATTTCTTTATATTCCGCGATCGTGTTCTCATTCTTGAGCTTCCTGGTCGCAGTGCCCTCGGCGGTCAAAGTCTTCAACTGGACCGCCACCTTATACAAAGGTTCAATTTCATTCTCCACGCCAATGCTCTACGCGTTCGGCTTTATCGGATTGTTCACCATTGGCGGACTTACCGGCCTGTTCCTCGCCAGCCTCGGGACTGACGTTCATATTCATGACACCTATTTTGTGATTGCGCACTTCCACTACGTAATGGTCGGCGGTGCGGTCATGGGATACCTAGGCGGAATGCACTTCTGGTGGCCAAAAATTTCCGGACGCATGTATCCCGAAGGGTGGGGACGCCTGGCGGCGCTAATTGTATTTATCGGATTCAATCTGACGTTCTTCCCGCAGTTCATTCTCGGCTATCTTGGAATGCCGCGCCGGTACTGGCAGTATCCGCCGGAATATCAGGTGCTGAATGTGCTTTCAACAGCAGGCGCGACGATTCTCGCGGTCGGATATCTGCTGCCGATGGTTTATCTGCTGTGGTCGTTGCGCTACGGCAAGCCAGCACCCGACAATCCGTGGCAGGCTACAGGGCTAGAGTGGCAGACGTCATCGCCACCACCGACATTCAATTTCGATGAAACTCCGATCGTGACTCAAGAAGCCTACGAATACGAGAATATGCCGCTGCCCGAAGAGGTGACACTTGAGCGATAGTCCCATTGTCATGGAACACACCGAGCACGAAGCGCGGCCGGAACTGCGGCACCACTTTGCCGACGTGGAGCAGCAGCGCAATGCCGCCTCCCTCGGAATGTGGTGGTTTCTGGGCACCGAAATTATGTTCTTCGGCGGCATGTTCTGCGCCTACCTGATTTATCGCCGATGGTATTTCGAGGAGTTCGCCGCTGCCAGCCGAAGTCTCTCTCTTGGCATCGGCACATTCAACACCACCGTGCTGATTTGCAGCAGCTTGACCGTTGCAATGTCGGTCCGTGCGGCGCAGCTTGGCAATCGCAAACTTCAGGTAAAGATGTTGCTATTAACTCTTGTTTTTGGCTTGTCGTTCATTGGAATAAAGGGCATAGAGTGGCACAAGAAGTACACAGAGCACCACATCCCAACCTTCGACTACAACGTCATCAGCGGCGAAGGAAGTTTGGTTAAGGGCAACGAGCACCTACTGGGGATAGACAAAGTTGAGAACGATCCAGTCAAGCTGAGGGAAAGAAAGGCGGAAATCCAGCAGCATACGAAGATTTTCTATTCTCTCTATTTCGCCCTCACCGGAATGCACGCGATCCACATGATTGTCGGCGTCGGCATCTTCATCTGCATTACCTGGATGGCCCATAAGGGACGGTTTACGCCCGAGTACCACACGCCTTTAGAAATCGCCGGCTTGTACTGGCACTTTGTGGATATTGTCTGGATTTACCTATTCCCGTTGTTGTACTTGATTGATCGCAAACCCATATCTTGAGCAGCTATGTCTGAACATTCTGAACACATCGTTTCCGCCAAGCTCTACTGGCTGATCTTTCTTTCCCTGATCGTCGGGACCGTGGTCACGGCCTGGGTCGCAACAGTCGATCTAGGGAAGTATCACGGCATTGACGCCAACACCGTGGTCGCCCTCTTCATTGCAACCTGCAAGGCTTCGCTAGTTGTCCTTATTTTCATGCACGTGAAATACACCAGCGAGAAGATGACCAAAGCCATTCTGCTGGCAGCCATTTTCTGGTTGTTGCTCCTGCTGGTTCTGAGCCTTACGGATTATTCTTCACGCTACGACGGCAGCTTAAATCCGTTGCCCTCGGACTTCACCGCTTGGCTCGCATAAGAACACCGTTCAGCACTCGACCAAAAAGCCAACTCACGTCGCGCCGGACAGCCGTCCCGCCCTGTGCTGTTCTCCTCCAGACCGTGCGTTGGGACAGCCTAGCCGCGAGGCGGCGCTAGAATGCAGCCCCGGGGTGCAAGCCTTGGGTAAGCGTAAGAGATGGCCAGCCCCGGCGGGGCGAAAGGTGCGTCACGCCTCTGTATAGCCGCAAGGAATGTCTTCACCTGTGTTAATCCTGGAAATCCGCGGCGAAGTTTTGAGGTTGCCGAATGCTATCTTTACTCCATGCCTTCGGACCTCGATTCCGTGGCGCTCGAGTCGGCGCTGCGTCGCAATCTACGCGGTGACGTTCGTTTCGATAACGGCAGCCGCGCCCTCTACGCCACCGATGGTTCGAATTATCGCCAGGTTCCAATCGGAATTGTTCTGCCGCGCGATAATGACGACGTAGTTGCTACAGTTTCTATTTGCCGCGAGCATGGCGCGCCCTTGCTCTGTAGGGGTGGAGGGACGTCGCTCGCCGGACAGTGCTGCAATGTCGCCGTTGTGGTCGATTTCTCGAAGTACATGGCTCGGATCCTCGAGATTGATCCGGTTCGCCGCAGAGCACGGGTCCAGCCTGGCGTCATCCTCGATCACCTGCGAGGCGCTGCCGAGAAACATAATCTGACCTTCGGGCCCGACCCTGCGTCTCACAGCCGCTGCACCATCGGCGGAATGGTCGGGAACAATGCTTGCGGTGTGCACTCGGTTATGGCCGGCAAGACGGATGAAAATATCGAGGAACTGGCAGTCCTCACTTATGACGGTGTCCGCATGCGTGTCGGTCCAACGAGCGACAGCGAGCTCGAAAGCATCATTCGGGAGGGGAACCGCCGCGGTGAGATCTACGCAGGGCTGAAAACAATTCGCGACCAGTACTCCGACCTCATTCGACAAAAATTCCCGAACATTCCACGCCGCGTCTCCGGCTACAACTTGAATTTCCTGCTTCCGGAGAACGGCTTTAACGTTGCGCGGGCCTTAGTTGGCTCAGAAGGCACATGCGTTACCGTTCTTGAAGCAACTTGCCGGCTGATCGAAAGCCCGCAAGCTCGAGTCCTGCTCGCAATCGGATGTCGGGACGTGTTCGAATGCGCCGATCTCGTCCCTGAGGTGCTCACTCATCGTCCAATTGGACTTGAGGGAATGGACAGCCAGCTGATCGAATACACGCAGCGCAGGGGAATGAATCCCGAAGGCTTGACTCTTCTTCCCAAAGGTGGAGGATGGTTGTTGGCCGAGTTTGGCGCCGATACTATCCCCGCCGCCGAATCCCGGGCGCGCCGATTAACGGAAGCACTCGGTCGCACCTCGTACGCTCCATCCTTTCGTCTTCTTACGGACATCCGGCAAACAAGAAAAGCTTGGGAGGTACGAGAATCCGCTCTGGGCGCGGTCTCTCGCGTACCGGGAGAGCCGACAACCTGGGAAGGTTGGGAGGATGCCGCAGTTGCTCCGCACAAACTCGGAGGTTATTTGCGCGATTTGCGCAAGCTGACCGACGCGTACGGCTATGGCTGTGTCGTGTACGGTCACTTCGGCGACGGCTGTGCGCACAATCGCATCAGCTTCGACCTTGAGTCCGGAGAAGGCATCAAGAAATTCCGCAACTTCATAAACGAGGCCGCAGATCTCGTCGTCTCCTACGGCGGCTCTCTTTCCGGTGAGCACGGCGACGGACAGGCGCGTGCCGAGTTGCTCCCCAAAATGTTCGGACCCGAACTTGTCCAGGCGTTTCAGAAATTCAAATCGCTATGGGACCCTGATTGGAAGATGAATCCGGGCAAGTTGGTTCGCCCGAATCGAATGGACGATAACCTGCGCCTCGGTGCCAATTACAAGCCCTGGCAACCGGACACACATTTCAAATTTCCGCACGATCATGGCAGCCTGGCCGAAGCAACTCTTCGTTGCGTAGGCGTTGGCAAGTGCCGTCAGTATGAGGGCGGCGTCATGTGCCCGAGCTTCCGTGTGACTCGCGAGGAAGAGCATTCCACTCGCGGACGCGCGCACTTGCTCTGGGAGATGACCAATGGCGAAGTCATACCCGACCAATGGCACGACACGCGCGTGAAGTCCGCTTTGGATTTGTGCCTTTCCTGCAAAGGCTGCAAAAGCGACTGTCCAGTCAACGTAGATGTCGCGACCTATAAAGCTGAATTTCTGTCCCATCATTATGACGGTCGCAGTCGCTCGCTCAACCACTACGCCTTCGGCCAGATCGACCGCTGGGCGCGGATTGCATCGGTCTTACCTGGAGCAGCAAATTTCTTTGCCCAAGCGCCAGTATTGCGAGATCTGGCTAAATCGCTTGCCGGAATTTCTCCCAAACGTACAATCCCGGCGTTTGCCAAGCAGAGCTTTCGGCGTTGGTTCGCAAAGAGGAAGCCGCGTGGGACAGGCGGCTCGCCTGTCCTGACCGACTTACGTACCGGCTCCAGACACACCAGCCCCTCTTCAGTAGTTCTCTGGCCCGACACATTTAACAACTATTTCCATCCGGAAACAGCGATCGCCGCCATAGAAGTATTAGAAGCCGCCGGTTGGCAAGTGCGACTGCCGAAAGGAAACGTCTGCTGCGGACGCCCACTCTACGATTTCGGCATGCTCGATCGTGCCAAGAAACTGCTCCTTGCAACCCTCGACGTTTTGGAACCCGAAATTGCGAGTGCGACTCCGATCGTTGTCCTCGAACCGAGCTGTGCTTCCGTATTTCGCGATGAGATGCTTAACCTCTTTCCCGACGATGACCGCGCGAAAAAACTCTCGCAACAAGTGTTCCTATTAAGCGAGTTTCTCGAGAAAAATGCGCAGGCGTTCCAACTGCCCATACTCTGCCGCAAAGCGCTTGTCCACGGCCATTGTCATCACAAGTCCCTGATGAAGATGGCAGATGAAGAGTCGGTCCTTCAGCGCATGGGCATTGAGTATGAAATGCCGGCGCCAGGATGCTGCGGAATGGCGGGAGCCTTCGGATTCGAAAAAGAAAAGTACGATGTGTCAATTGCAATCGGTGAACTCGAACTGCTACCTGCGGTCCGGCAAGCGCCGGCGGACTATCTGATCATTGCCGACGGCTTCAGTTGCCGCGAACAGATTTCCCAGTGTACTGGACACCACGCCATTCACCT
>Ga0209056_10001553_pt1 | contig 25297 bp, 20 predicted proteins | sample GraSoiAngelo_114_FD_185876 | JGI IMG/M metagenome (GOLD analysis project Ga0209056, IMG submission 185876) | Grasslands soil microbial communities from the Angelo Coastal Reserve, California, USA - 14_0903_13_40cm (SPAdes) (version 2) | ecosystem: Environmental > Terrestrial > Soil > Grasslands... | reverse complement strand
ACTTCCTGCCCGGCCTCGTCATGGGCCACGCCGGCGCCTATCATCGCGGCGTGACCCACAGGCTCGCGGCGGTGGTGGTGGTCGGCGTCGCGAGCCTGCTGACGCCGCAGGCGCTCGGGGTGTGGGAACGGGAGCTCGCGTGCCTGGTGGCCACCGTCGCGCTCGTGCACGGCCTCAGGCGCGAGGCGCCGGCCGGGGAGGTCCCCGAGGCATCGTGATCTGGGGTGCCGTATATGCGGGCCTGCTGGGCGTCCTTCTGGTGCGCGTGCGGAACCCCGGGGCGCCGCCGGTCGAGCCGGCGCGGGCGACGCCGGGGGAGCCGGTCTGGCTCGTCACCCTGCACCACCTGCTCTTCTACGCCGTCTTGGCGGGGGCACCCTTGGAGCGCGCGCTCGGGGGCGGCGTGCAGACGGGGCGGGCACCCGGCGCCGTCTGCTTCGCGCTCGGCGTGCTCGGCTATCGGCTGGCGGGCCGCGCCCTCGGCGAGGCGCTCTCGCCCTTCATCGAGCCGCGCGCCGGCGTCCCCCTCGTCACACAGGGCCCGTACCGCTGCCTCCGGCACCCCATGTACCTCGCGCAGGCGGCGATCGCCGTGGGTGCGCCGCTCACGCTCGGTTGCCGGTTGATCCTCGTGCTCGTCCCCCTCGCCGTCCTCGTGCTCGCCCTCCGGGTGAAGCTCGAGGACGAGGCGCTGGCGCGCACCTTTCCCGAGTACTGGCGCTATGCAGCTCGAACCAAGCGCATCGTTCCCTTCGTCTTTTGAGGCCCGGGCCGCGGTGCCCGCCTCGGCCCGGCACGCGCTGCGCCTCGTCCTCGGCGCCTGGGCGGGCCTCGTCTATCTCGTCTACTGGCTCGGCTACCTCGGGATCCTGAGCACCCGATGATCGACCTCGTGCTCCTCGCGCTCGTCCTGGTCGCCGCCGCGGCCGGCGGGCTCGTCTGCCTGCGTGCGCTCGCGGCGTTGCCCGCCGACGAGGCGGACTGGCTCGTCCCCGGCGTCGCGACGGGCTTCGGCGTGGTCGCGACGGTCGGACTCGGGCTCGCCGAGCTCGACCTGCTCCACCCGCTGCCGATTGCGCTCGTGGGGCTGGCGGCCGCCGTTCTCGGCCGCAAGGACCTGGCCCGGGCCCTCCGGGCGGTCGACCGGACGCGGGTGCGTGCGGCGTGGCCCTACCTCGCCGTGTGCGGCGCCCTCCTGCTCGCCGAGTCGCTCGCCATGATGGCGCCGCCCGTGGGTGGCGATCAGACGAAGTACCAGCTCGCGTACCCCCGCCTCTACGCGGCCGCGGGAGGGCTCGTGCCGACGCCCTGGAGCTTCTGGGGCCAGATGCAGTTCCTGCAGAACTTCGTCTTCGCGATCGGGTTCGCGCTCTCGGACGGCGCCCTCGCGCGCTTCCTGAACGGCGCCTTCGGCGTGCTCACGGGGCTCGCGCTCGGTGCGCTCGCCCGCCGTCACCTCGCCGAGGAGTGGGGGCCGGCCGCGGGCGCGCTGTTCTTCACGCTGCCCATCACCTGCTCGATGATGACGCACGCCGGCTCGGACTTGCCGGTCGTGCTCTACGCATCCCTCGCCATGGCGGCCCTCTTCGACGGGACGGCCAGCGGCCGCGCCGCCGACGTGCGCCGCGCGGGCCTCATGGCGGGGCTCGCCGGAGCGAGCAAGGTGATGGGCCTCCTCGTGCCTGCGCTCGTGGGCCTCGCGCTCGCCGTCCTCCTCGTCCGTCGGATGGTCCCGGTCGGGCGCGCGGCGGCCCTCGTGGTCGCCTTCGGCCTGGTCGCAGTCCTCGCCGCCAGCCCCTGCTACGTCCGCAACGCGGTCGACACCGGCAACCCGATCTATCCCTTCGGCTACCGGCTCTTCGGCGGGCGCCATTGGAGCCCGGCGGCGGGCGAGTATCTCGCCGACTACTACCGCCAGTACCAGTCGACCTACGCGACACGCCGCGACGGCGAGCCGTATGCCGGCGTCGCCGTGGCGCGCTTCCCCTGGGACCTCACCATGCACCCCGACTCGTTCGAGAACGCCGCGCGCGCCACCCTCGACGTGAGCCCCTTCACGCTGGCCTTCGTCCCGGCCCTGCTGCTCCTGCGGCGGCGTCGCGCGAAGGCGCTCGCCGTTGCCGGCATCGGGTTCGCCTACGTCGCGATCGTCTCCACCGGGGCCTGGGCACATCCCCGCTACGTGCTGCCGGGCATCGCCCTCATGCTGGCCGCCGCCGTCCCGGCGGCCTCGACGCTGCTCGGGCGCCGGCTGGCGGTGGCCGTCGTCGCCCTCACCATCGCCGGCAACCTGACGCTCATCGGCCGCTATCTGGGCACGCTCTGGCCCGATCAGCTGCGCGTGGCCGCCGGCCGCCTCGCGCCCGAGGAGTTCCTCCGTCGCTACTCGCCGCGCTACGCCTTCTGGGAGCGGGCCAACGTCGCCGTGCCGCCCGCGGGACGGGTGCTCGTGCTCGAGAAGATCCCCCATCCATACTACATCGAGCGGCCGTTCGTGCTCGCGAGCTACCTGGAGCAGGGCCTCATCGACTACCGCGCCATCGACTCGGCGGCGGCGCTGGCCGAGACGGCCCGCGGGCTCGGAGTGAGCCACGTGGCGGTCGACCTCTCGGCGTTCGCTGCTGCCGGCGACCCGTTCGAGGCGGCCGTCGGGCGGCTGTGGCAGGCCTTCATCAGCGGCGAGTGCGAGCCGGTGCTGCGCGAGGGCGAGTACGGTCTCTACGCCCTGCGCGCGGCTCGCGCCTCCGCACCGCCCGGCGAGCAGCTCGATGGCTGAGCCGCGCGTCGGGCGATTCGTCCGCGACTCGGCCGGGGTGTTCGGCGCGCAGATGCTGGCGACCGGTCTCGGCGTCGGCACGAGCGTCATCACGGCCCGCATGCTCGGTCCGCACGACCGCGGGCTCTATCAGCTCTTGACCCTGCTGCCGATCACGCTCTCGAACTTCGTGAAGCTCGGCATCCCGCAGGCCAACGTGTACTTCATGCGGCGGCGCGGCGCGTCGGGGTCCGACGTCGCCTCGCACTCGCTCTGGCTGGCGCTCGGACTTGGCGGCGGCCTCGCGCTGGCGTGCTACCTCGCCCGCGGATGGCTCCTCGTGCACTTTCTCAGGGGCGCGCCGCCGATCACCGTGGTCCCCGTGCTGCTGCTCCTGCCCTTCGTGCTGCTGCAGGCCTTCTTCTCCGCCGTGCTGCAAGCCGAGGAGCGCTTCCGGGAGTACAACTTCCAGCAGGTGGCGCCGACGCTGCTCGGCCTGGTGGGCATGACGATCGCGCTCGTCTGGCTGCGCACCGGCCTCGCCGGCGCGATCGTCATCCAGACGCTCGTCGTCGGCTGCGTGACCGTGTGGCTGGCCCTGCGCGTCCACCGCACCGCGCCGCTCCGACTCACGTGGCGCCCGGAGCTGGCGCGCGACATGATGACGTTCGGCAGCAAGTCGTATCTCCAGACGCTCGCCACGACGCTGCACTTCCGGATCGATCAGTACATGATCGGCTTCCTGCTCGATCCGGTGCAGGTGGGCTTCTACGCCGTCGCCACGAACCTGGCGCTGCTGCTGCTCCGGATCTCGGACGCCACCGGCACCGTGCTCTATCCGCGGCTGGCGGCCGCGGGGGAGCGCGACGCGCACGCGCAGACGTCCGCCGTCTGCCGGCATACGCTCTTCATCACGGTGCTGGTCGCGCTCGGCTACGAGCTGTTCGGCGGCTTCGCCATCCGGCTGCTGTTCGGCGAGCGCTACGTCGCGGCGATCCTGCCGATGCGGCTCATGCTGCCGGGCATCGTCATGATCTCGCTCTACCTGATCCTCACGCGGAACTTCACGAGCCGGAACCGCCAGGAGGTCAACATCGCCGCCGCCGGGGCCGCGCTCGCCATCAACGTCGGGCTCAACTGGATCCTGATTCCCCGCTGGGGCATCGCGGGCGCCGCCGTCTCCACCGCGGTCTCGTACAGCACCGCCGCGCTGATCCTGCTCGTCGTCTTCGCCCGCGAGTCCGGATACGGCATCGCCAAGACGCTCTTCATCGGTCGCGCCGACCTCGACGGCTATCGACAGCTCGCAGCGCGCGCGCGCCACCTCGCCCCGGCGCAGGCCGCGGACTAGATCCGTGGCCTCGTGCGCGGGAGCGGGGGCGCCGGCTCGGCTCCCGGTCCTCGCCTCACGCACGACTCGAAGCCGAGGCGTCCCCCCGCAGCTGCGGGGGGACGTCGCAATTACGAGTCGCGCGTGGAGCGAGGACGCGGGAGCCGCGGCGGTGCCCCTTCCCGCCTCCCCGCCGCGCCCGAGGCCCGGTTTGCGACCCCGGATGATCTTGGCTAGACGTCGAGCCGCGCTCCCATGTCGTATCCGAAGCTGCTGGTCGTGGGGCTCGACTCCGCGGCGCCGGCCCTCGTGTTCGAGCGCTGGCGGAACGAGCTCCCGACGATCGCGGGCCTCATCACGCGGGGCGCGCACGCGAGGCTCGTCTCGACCAACCCTCCCATCACGGTGCCGGCCTGGACCGCGATGGTCTCCAGCCACGACCCGGGCGAGCTCGGCTTCTACGGCTTTCGCAACCGAAAGGATCATTCCTACGACGGCTACGCGTTCGCCAACTCGGCGCTCGTCAAGGTGCCGCGCCTGTGGGACTGGCTGGGCGCCGCGGGGCTCTATTGCCTCGTACTCGGCGTGCCGCAGACCTATCCACCCTCGCCGGTCAACGGCGAGATGGTGAGCTGCTTTCTCACCCCGTCGACCGAGAGCGGGTACACCTACCCGCCCGAGCTGAAGGCCGAGGTCGAGCGCGTCACCGACGGCTACGTCCTCGACGTCGAGGACTTCCGCACCGCCGACAAGGCGGGGCTGCTCCGGCGCGTGTACGAGAAGACCGCGAAGCACCTGGCGCTCGCCAAGCATCTCGTCCGCACGCGCGCGTGGGACTTCTGCATGCTGGTCGAGATGGGCGTCGACCGCATCCACCACGGGTTCTGGAGCTACATGGACCGGGCGCACCACCGCTACGAGCCGGGCAACGCCTTCGAGTCGGCGATCCGCGACTACTACCGGTACGTCGACCGCGAGCTCGCCGAGCTGCTCGCGGCCTGCCCGCCCGAGACGTTGGTGGCGATCGTCTCGGACCACGGCGCCAAGAAGATGGACGGCGGCATCTGCTTCAACGAGTGGCTCATGCGCGAGGGCTACCTCACGCTCGGAGCCACACCCACCAAGCCGACGGCCATTTCGCGCGTCCCGATCGACTGGTCCCGGACCCGCGCCTGGGGCGACGGCGGCTACTACGGGCGGCTCTTCATGAACATGCGCGGGCGCGAGCCGGCGGGGACGATCGACCCGGGAGACTACGAGCGGGTGCGCTCCGATCTCGTCGCCGGCATCGAGGCGATCGCCGACCCGGCGGGGCGCAACATCGGCTCGAAGGCCTACCGGCCCGAGGACATCTACCGCCGCGTGACCGGCGTCGCGCCCGATCTGATCGTCTACTTCGGCGACCTCGACTGGCGCTCGGTCGGCGCGGTCGGCACGGGCGGAATCCACACCTTCGAGAACGACACCGGCCCCGACGAGGCGAACCACGACTGGTACGGCATCTTCGTGCTCTCCACGGCGGGGGCGCCGGCGCCGCTTCGCGGCGCGCTCCCCGACGTCTCGATCTACGACGTCGCCCCGACGCTGCTCCACCTGCTCGGGCAGCCCGTGCCGGAGGGGCTCGCGGGGCGCCCGCTGGTCTGATGCGGACGGTTGCCGTCGATATCCTCACCGGCTTCCTCGGCAGTGGGAAGACGACGCTCCTCGGGCACGTGCTGGCGCACGGGCTTCGGGGCAAGCCCGTCGCCGTGATCATGAACGAGATCGGCGAGGTCGGGATCGACGGCAAGGTGATCACCGGCCTCGCGAACGTCGAGAAGATGGTCGAGCTCTCGAGCGGCTGCATCTGCTGCTCGATCGACGACTACCGCTTCGACCTCGCCATCCAGGAGATCATCGAGACCACGAGACCGCACCTCGTGATCATCGAATCGACCGGCCTTGCCGACCCAGAGCCGCTTGCCTATCGCGTGAAGAACGCGGGCCTCGGGCTCGACGGCATCATCACCGTCGTCGACGCGGCCAACGTGGGCCGCCAGCTCGGCGAGACCGCCGTCGCGCGCGCGCAGATCGAGGCGGCCGACTTCCTGGTCGTGAACAAGACGGACCTGGTCGACGGCGCCGCGCTCGCCGGCGTGGAGCGGCGGCTCGCCAGGCTCAATCCGCGGGCCGAGCGCTTCCGGACGGTGCGCGGGGCGCTCGACAGCGAGGTCCTCTTCGCCACCGGCGTGGCGACCTACCGCGCGCTCGCCCGGCAGCCGGCGAGTCATCTCGAGGCCGACGGAATCGGAAGCTTCGTGTATCGCTCCCCGCGTCCGCTCCGTCAGGAGGCGTTCGAGCGGTTCCTCACGCGCCTGCCGCGCGTCGTGCTGCGGGCGAAGGGCATCGTGCGCTTCGCCGGCCGCGACTGGCATGCCCTCTTCAACTTCACATGCGGCCGGCACGAGCTCACCTGGATCCGGCTGGAGGAGGCGGGCGAGGAGAGTCAGGCCGTCTTCATCGGACGGGGGCTCGAGCGCCTTCGGGAGCGGATCGAGGCCGAGCTGGCTGCCTGCGAGGTCGACGAGGAGAGGAGAACGGGTCATGCCTGAGCGGCGCCCGGAGGAGCCCAAGAAAGAGCCGGCCGAACGGCACGACGATGCCGGCTACACCGAGGAGGAGGAGGCCGAGGTCCGCAAGCGTCTCGAGGACCTGGGCTACGTCGAGTAGCCGCGAGCCGGTCAGAACACATGCCTGGGATATTCGGCGGCGTCGGATGCCCGCCTGACCTCTACGAGGCGCTCCGCGCGGACTTTGCGGCCACCTACGGGAAGAGCGAGGCGGTGCACACCGCGGGTGGGATGCTCGGGGGGCACGCCTTCGGATCGAAGTCGGCCCTGCACGTGGCGCCCGGGGGCGGCCACTTCGCCGTCGACGGTGAGCTGTCGATCTACCGGCTGGCAGAGGACTTCGCCCGCGGCGCCGCGCCTGCCTTCTATCGGTGGCGCGCCGGCGAGCTCGATCTGGAGCCGACGTGCAAGGGCAACGTCATCGCGATCGACCCGCGATCGGGCGCCTGGCACCTGGCGACGGAGTGGACCGGTTCCTTCCCGCTGTACTACTGCGTCGTCGACGGTGGACTGCTGTTCAGCAGCCGTCTGCGCCCGCTGGCACGGATCACCGGTGCCTCCGTCGACCTGATCGGCATCCTCGAGGTCCTCGAGCGCTACTGGACGCTCGAGGGTCGGACGCACTTCGAGGACGTTCGCCGGCTCCTCCCCGGACAGGTCCTGCGCTACGAGCCGGCCGGCGGCCGGCTGACCGTGCGCGAGACGAGCGGTCTCTGGGCGAGCGCGAGCCCGGGAGAGACCGACGGGAAACGGGACGTCGTCGAGCGGGCCTGGAGCACGCTCGGCGGCGCGGTCCGACGAAGCCTCCCCGCGCCCGGGCGCCATGCCGTGATGATGTCGGGCGGGTGGGACTCCCGTACCCTCTTCGCGGCGATGATCGAGCAGGCCGGACCGGACCGGCTCCTGGCGTACACGCATGGAGACCTGGGCAGTCGGGAGCTCGGGCTTGTCGGGCGCATCTGCCGGTGGGCCGAGGTGCCGCTGCATCGGGAGCCGCTCGGCGAGGCGACCTACGACCTCGGGGCCCTCGAGCGCGGCTTCGCCCGCGTCGAGAACGTCCTGTTTCCCCACTGGCATCGCGCTGGCGCGGTGCTGGCAGACGCGGGCGTCGACTCGGTCTCGGCCGGCGTGTACGGCGAGGTGCTGGGTGGCCACTACGGGCCCTCGATGGTCCTGGGCGGCACGCGAAAGATGGCGGCCGTGGCCGCCGGACTGCTGGGCCGCTCGGTCGGCTCCCCCAACGGGCATCACGCCGCGCGGGACTTCCTCTTCACCCGACGTGCGGCGAAGCCGTGGTATCTCGCGCCGGCAGCCTGGGGCGGAATGGCGGACCCGGCCGCATCGGTCAACGCGGACATCGAGGCGGCGCTCCAGCGACTGGAGCGCCGCGGGGTGGCCACCGGCGACGAGCTCGTCGAGGCGTTCGTGACCGAGCAGCGGGGCACGCAGTACATCAACGCGCAGATCCTGAGCTGTCGCGCCGAGGTCGACATCACGATGCCGTACACCGATCGCGAGCTGCTCGCCCTCTCGACGCGGATCCCCGTCAAGACGAAGATCCACAACACCCTCAACCGCGCGATGCTCGGCCGGCACGTCCCGGCATTGCTGCGTTTTCGCTGCGCCGCGACGCTGGTACCTGCGCGCGCGCCGGTCGTCGCGCAGGAGCTCTCGCGGCTGGTCAGAAGGCAAATGGACGATTACCGCTGGCGGCTCTACTTCGCGACGCGAGGTCGCGTCGGACCGCCGCGGTTCGGCTGGGGGAACTTCGAGTTCCTCCGCACGGGCCGCGTGCTGAACGCGATCGCCGACGACTTGCGCGCCGAGCTCTGGGACAGGCGCGCGATCCGGCAGCGGATCGCCGACGTCACGCGGCTGGAGAACGGCGGCTCCGTGCACCGGCTGTCGTTCCAGCTGATGCGGATCTACAGCGCAGACCTGATGGTGCGCTCCGCCCCCGCTCTCGCCGCGGCCGCGAGCCGCTAGCTCCGCGGCTGCACGTGCGCGGGAGCGGGAGGCGCCGGCTCGGCTCCGGTCCTCGCCCCACGCACGCCTCGGAGCTGCGGCGTCCCCCCGCAGCTGCGCGCGCGTGCGGGGGCTGCGGAGTCGCCGCTCCGGCGCCTCCCGCTCCCGCGTCGCGCGGCGGTGGCAAGCCGGCTGCGGGCGTCGGCGTGAACGGTGCCTCGCCGTGCGGGGCGGGAAGGGGCGCCGCCTCGGCGACCTCCGCAGCTCCCGCGCGCGCCCGCAGCTGCGAGGGGACGTCGCAATTACGAGTCGCGCGTGGAGCGAGGACCGGGAGCCGAGGCGGCGCCCCTTCCCGCCTCCCCGCCGCCCACCGATCGCTGACAGGAGGACGACAGATGCAGACGCTCATCGACAAGATCCGCCGCCACGAGGCGCGCTGTGGAATCATCGGCCTCGGCTACGTCGGCCTGCCCCTCGCGATCGAGTTCGCGCGGGTCGGCTTGCACGTGACGGGCATCGACGTGGACCGAAGCAAGGTCGAGCAGATCAGGGCCGGCCGCTCCTACGTCGTCGACGTGGGCGATAACGAGATCGCGGAGCAGGTCGCGGCGGGGCGTCTGGTTGCGACCAGCGAGTTCGGCGCGATCGCGGAGCTCGATACCGTCAACATCTGCGTGCCGACTCCTTTACGGAAGACGAAGGATCCGGACCTCACGTTCGTGGTCGCGGCGGTCAACGAGATCCGGCGGTACCTTCGCCGGGGGCAACTCGTCATCCTGGAGAGCACGACCTACCCGGGCACCACCGAGGAGGTCGTCCGGCCGGCGCTCGAAGCTTCCGGGCTGCAGGTGGGCCGCGACTTCTGTCTTGCCTTCTCGCCCGAGCGAATCGATCCGGGGAACCCGCATTTCAAGACGCGCAACATCCCGAAGGTCGTGGGGGGTGTCACCCCGGCATGCACCGAGGCGGCGGCCGCGCTCTACGCCGAGTGCGTCGAGCGGGTGGTCCCGGTCTCCTCGACCCGCGTCGCCGAGATGGTCAAGCTCCTCGAGAACACGTTCCGCAGCGTCAACATCGGCCTGGTGAACGAGATCGCCCTCATGTCGCACGCGCTCGGCATCGACGTCTGGGAGGTGATCGACGCCGCCAAGACGAAGCCCTTCGGCTTCATGGCCTTCTACCCGGGGCCGGGCCTCGGCGGACACTGCATCCCGATCGACCCCTTCTACCTCTCCTGGAAGGCCAAGATGAACGGCTTCGAGCCGCGCTTCATCGAGCTCGCCGGGCACATCAACGAGAGCATGCCGCGCTTCGTGGTGGAGAAGATCACCGACGCGCTCAACCGCCACTGCAAGAGCGTGCGCGGCTCGCGCATCCACGTCCTCGGCGTCGCCTACAAGGCCGGGGTGAACGACCTCCGGGAGTCGCCGGCGCTGAACGTCATGAAGATCCTGACCGACAAGGGCGCCGTGCTCTCCTACAGCGATCCCTACATCCCCGCGATCCGCGAGGAGGGGCTCTGTCTCGACTCGCTGCCGCTCGGGAACGGGTATCTGGCGGACGTCGACTGCGTCGTCGTACTGACCGCCCATCGCGAGTTCGACTACCGCAGCGTGGTCGAGACCGCACCGCTCGTCGTCGACACCCGCAACGCCTTGCAAGGCTTCAGCGGGGAGAATATTGTCCGCTTGTAGGGGAGGGGTGGGGTGAATCTGAAGCGCCGGATCCTGCTCGCGTATCGCCAGATCCACGACGCCGCCCCCGAGACGCCGTACCTGCACGCGCGCGACGCCCTGCCGGGACGGCTCGGACTGGACTACGAGACCTTGGCGCCGCACGTGAAGGAGCTCGAGCAGCAGCGTTTCCTCCACTGGAAGGCGCAGGATCTCTACAAGCTCTCGCCACGCGGTATCCGGGTGACCGCCGATCCGGTGGAGCTCGACCGGGAGTTTCCGGAGGAGTAGGCGGTCTGCGCGCCATGGTGGGTGCGCTGCTCGCGATCGCCTTGGTCGCGAACGGCTGCGGCGGGGAGCGGCAGGCGAGTCGGCATGCGGGGCGGCGTCTCGTGATCCTCGGCTTCGACGGCGTCGATCCGCACCTGCTCTCGCGCTGGATGGAGGAGGGGCACCTGCCACGCCTCCGAGCGCTCGCCGAGCGCGGCGAGTTCCGGCCGCTCGCGTCCACGAACCCGCCCCAGTCGCCCGTCGCCTGGACATCCTTCGCCACGGGTACGGGTCCCGCGCGCCACGGCATCTTCGACTTCGTGGAGCGCGACCCCGCCACCTACCTGCCCGACGTCGGCACGGGCGGGGTGCGGCCGCCGCGCTTCGTGTGGGGTCTCTTCCGGACGGCCCACGCCGAGGCATACAGCCGCCGTCAGGGCACGCCGTTCTGGGACGTCGCGGCGGCGCACGGCGTGCGCGTCACGGTGCTGCGCGTGCCGTACGCCTTTCCGCCGGACCACGTGCCGGGCGGGCGGATGCTCTCGGGTCTCGGGGTGCCGGACCTTCTCGGCACGAACAGCACCTTCACGTATCTCGCGAGCGACCTCGAGCTCGGGACGCACGCGGACCCCGGTGGCGGGCGCCTCTTCCCGCTCCCGCTCCGCGGCGACGACGCCGACGTCGACATCCCGGGCCCGCCGGACCCGCGCGGCGACAGCCGGCCGCCGCTCCCGCTCCATCTCGGCTTCCACGTCGACCGCGCAGCCGGGACGGTGACCGTGCGCTTCGCGGGCCGCGAGGAGCGCGTCCCGCGGGGCGGCTGGAGCGCGTGGTATGCCTTTCGGCTGCCGGTGGTGGCGCCGCTCGGCCTGCCGCTCGTGACGGTCGCCGGTCTCTGCCGCTTCCACGTCGTCTCGGTCGAGCCGCTGCGCATCTACCTCTCGCCGCTCAACTACGCGCCGGCGGCCCCCTTCGTGCCGATCAGCGCGCCGGCCGGGTACGCGGGCGAGCTGGCGGCGGCGCTCGGTCCCTACAAGACGGTCGGCTGGTCCGAGGACACCGCGTCGCTCAACGCCGAGCGGGTCGACGAGGAGGCCTTCCTCGCCGACCTCCATCGGACCATGGACGAGGTCCGCGCCACCACCTTGCACGAGCTCGAGCGTCCCGACTGGGACCTCTTCGTGTCGGCGTTCACGCAGACCGACCGGGTGGCGCACATGTTCTACCGGCTGCTCGACCCGGCGCACCCGCGGTATGACCCGGTGCTCGCCGCGCGCTACGGCGACGCCGTGCTGCGCGTCTACGAGCGCATGGATTCGATCGTCGGCGAGGTCACGGAGCGGCTCGCGCCCGACGCGACGCTGCTCGTCATCTCGGATCACGGGTTCCACAGCTACCGCACGGGCCTCAACCTCAACAGCTGGCTCCGGGACCACGGCTTCCTCGTGCAGGGCAACGTCCCGGGCGCCGAGCGCGAGGCCGACTTCTTCCCGGGCGTCGACTGGAGCCGAAGCCGCGCCTACGCCCTCGGGACCGGACAGATCTACGTGAACCTGCGCGGCCGGGAAGGGCGGGGAATCGTGGCCTCCGGCCCCGACTACGACGCGCTCCTCGAGGCGATCTCGCGCGGCCTCGAGGCCGAGGTCGACCCCGCGACCGGCGACCACATCGTCCAGAAGGTCTACAAGGGCCCCGACATCTTCCCGGGGGCACCGCTCGCGCGCCGGCCCGACCTGCAGGTGGCCTTCCGGGAGGGCTACCGGACCTCCTGGCGCACGCCGCTTGGCGGCATCCCCGCGGCGCTCCTCGAGCCGAACGACAAGAAGTGGAGCGGTGACCACGCGGCGTCCGACGTGGCGGACACGCCGGGCATCATCCTGTCGGACCGCCCGCTGCGAGCGGGGGTGGATGCGGCAATCGTCGACCTCGCACCGACGGCGCTCGCGTACTTCGGCGTGCCGGTGCCGCCCGAGATGGAGGGCCACGCGCTGCTGGAGGGGACGCGGTGATGGAGAGACGCATGGTCGGCGCCGGGCTCGCCGGCGGGCTCGTGGCGGGCGCGGTGGTGGGCGCGGCCGAGGCGCTCGCCCTCTGGTTTCACGCGCACGGCGCTGGCGAGACGCCCGCGCTCGGCTGGGCACTCCTCGCCTACGGGCTCATCGGCGGTGCGGGGGGACTCGGGCTCGGGATTCTCGCGGCGCTCCTCGGCACGGACGGCTTCGCGCTGGCGTTCGCCATGGTGGGCGTCGGCCTCGCGGGCATCGTCGGCCGCTTCCGCGTGATCCGCGACGTGTTCCTCGAGCAGGTGCCCTCCGGCCTCGTGCCGCTCGCCGTCCAGGGCGTCGCGGCCCTCTTACTCGTCGGGATCGCGGTCGCCCTCTGGCGGGCGCTGTCCGGCGTGGCGGCGCGACGGCGGCTCGCGACGCGGCCGGGCGTCGCGGCCCTCGCCGTCGGCCTCCTCGCGGCGCTCGCCGCCGGCGCGGGGCGTGTCGTGTCCGCCCCGACGGCGCCGGCGCCGCCCGCGCGCACGCCCGCGCCGGGCGGCGCGCCGAACGTCCTCCTGATCATGGTCGACACGCTGCGTGCCGACCACCTCTCCTGCTACGGGTACACCGGCGGGCGCACACCGCACATCGACGCGCTCGCGGCAGACGGGCTCCGTTTCGCGAACGCGTTCTCGCAAGCCTCCTGGACGCGTCCGTCCGTCGCGACGATCCTGACCGGTCTCTACCCGGCCTCGCACGGTGCCGTACACAAGGCCGACATCCTGCCCGACCGCGTCGACACGCTCGCCGAGATGCTGGCGCGCGGCGGCTACCACACGGTCGGCTTCGCCGACAACGTGAACGTCTCGGCGGCGTTCAACTTCCAGCAGGGCTTCGACGAGTTCCGCTACCTCGCGCCGAGCTTCTTCTTCGGGGCGAGCGAGGCCGCGGCGCAGCTGACACTGTACAACGGGCTCCGCCTGGTGCGCGAGCGCTTCTTCGCGCACGCGGTCGACGTGCACCACTACTATCAGCCGGCCGAGGTCGTGACCGCCGCGGTGAGGGCGTGGCTCGCGTCGTCCGCGGCGCGCCGGGAGCCCTTCTTCGTCTTTGCCCACTACATGGACCCGCACGACCCGTACTTCGTCCACCCGTTCAACGGCGAAGGCTATGCGCGGGTCGCGAACCCGGATCCGCCCGCGTCGGTCGCCGGGCTCTACCGCAAGCTCTACGACGGCGAGATCGCGTATTTCGACGAGCAGCTCGGCGTGCTCCTCGACGACCTCCGAGCGCGCGGACTCTACGACCGAACCCTGATCGTGCTCACCGCCGACCACGGCGAGGAGTTCCAGGAGCACGGCGGCTGGTGGCACGGCACGACGCTGTACGACGAGCAGATCCACGTGCCGCTCATCGTGAAGCCGCCGGCCGCGGCCGGGGCGAGCCGGGTGGTCGACGACTTCGCCACGAGCCTCGACATCGCCCCGACGGTCCTGGCCGCCGCCCGGCTCACCGTGCCGGCCGCGCTCCCGGGCCACCCGCTGCCGCTCGACGGCGGCGCGCCGCCCGCGCGCGCAAGCGTGTTCGCGGAGGAGGACCTTGAGGGCAACGTGCTGCAGGCCGTTCGCACGCGCGAGTGGAAGTTCATCAACGCGAATCCCGGGAACCCGCGCGGGCTCCCGCCCGAGGCGCTGTTCGACCTCGGCCGCGACCCCGGCGAGCACGCCAACCTGGAAGCCTCTCAGCCGGCCCAGAAGGAGACCATGCGCGCCGAGCTCGGCCGCTCGGTGCTCGAGGCGCGGGCGCATGCAGGGGCGAGCGAGCAGCGTGGCGTCGACGCCGCGACGACGGAACGCTTGCGGGCGCTCGGCTACGTGAACTGACCGGTGCCGGCGCCGCTCCTCGTCATCGGGCTCGACGGCGCCAGCCTGGATCTCGTCCGTCCATGGGCGGACGAGGGACGGCTGCCGGTGCTCGCCGCGCTGATGAAGCGTGGCGCGTGGGGCCGGCTCCGCTCGACCGTCCCGCCGGCGACGTTCCCGGCCTGGACGTCGCTCGTGACGGGCGTCAACCCGGGACGGCACGGCATCTTCGACTTCAGCGCGCGCGTCCCCGGCACCTACCGCGTCCGGTTCGTCAACGGCAGCCATCGCCGCGCCCCGGCGCTCTGGACGCGGCTCTCGGCCGCCGGCCGGCGCGTCGCCGTCCTCACCGTGCCGGCGACCTATCCGCCCGAGCCCGTGGCCGGCGTGATGGTGAGCGGGTTCGACAGCCCGCTCGCGACGGCCATCGACGGCTCCTTCGTCCATCCGCGCGCCCTCTACCCGGAGATCGCGCGCCTGGTCGGCCGCCTGCCGTTCGCCGATTTCCAGGAGATCGCGACCGGGCCCGGCTGGCACGCGACCGCCCTCGGGCGCCTGCTCGACGGCATCGCACGGCGTACGACGCTCGCCCGGACGCTCCTCGGCCGCGAGCGCTGGGACGGGTTCATGGTGGTCTTCGGCGAGTCGGACACCGTGGCCCACCACTTCTGGCGCTTCCACGACCCGCACTCGCCGCGCCATGCGCCCGGGCCGTTCGCGGACGCCGTCCGGCGCGTCTACGAGGCGCTCGACGCGGCGCTCGGCGAGCTGCTCGCCGCGGCGCCCGTGGACGCGGCGGTGGCCGTCGTGTCGGACCACGGCAGCGGCGGCGCCGGCGACCGGGTCGTTCACCTGAACCGCGGCCTCGCCGAGTGCGGCCTCCTCGCCTTCGCGCGGCCGGGGCCGGTCGCGCGTCTGGCGGGGGCGGGGCGCGGGATCGTGCTCCGCGCGGTCCCGCATCAGCTGCTCGGCGGGCTCGTGCGCCGCCTGCCGGCTGCGGCGAGCCGGCTCGAAAGCCTCCATCGCCTCGGCGGCATCGACTGGCGGCGCACCGTCGCGTTCTCGGAAGAGCTCGACTATCACCCGAGCGTCTGGCTCAACCTGCGCGGCCGCGAGCCGGAGGGGACGGTCGAGCCGACGGACTACGACCGCGCGCGCGACGACATCGCGCGCGGGCTCCTCGCATGGCGCGACGAGGCGGGGCGGGCGGTCGTGCGGCGCGTCTGGCGGCGCGAGGAGCTCTACCGAGGTCCGTTCGTCTCCTCGGCACCCGATCTCCTCCTCGAGCTCGCGCGCGTCGACGGCTACACGCCGTCGTGCCTGCGCAGCGGCGGGCCCGGGCCCGCCATCCGCCGGCTCGCACCCCACGAGCACGGCGGCGGCAAGGGGAGCGGCATGAACGGGTCGCACCGCCGCCATGGCCTCTTCGTGCTGGCCGGACCTGGCGTGCGTGCCGCCGGCGAGCTCCCGGCCGCGGACATCGTCGACGTCCTGCCCACGCTGCTCGCGCTCGGCGGCGTGCCGGTGCCCGAGGCGCTCGACGGACGGCCGATCGGTGCGGCCGTGGAGGCGCCGGCGCGGCTCGGCCCCGACCCGGTGCCGGTGCCGGCCGGCCGTCCCCTCGGGTACGACCGAGCCGACGAACGCGACGTGCGCGACCGCCTCACGGCGCTCGGCTACCTGGAGCCCGGCGCCTGATGCGCGTCGCGCTCCTGCTGGCCGGGCCGGCGACGGCCCCGCGCGGGTCGCAGGTGCTGGTCCGCCAGCTGGCCCTCGGGCTCGCCGAGCGCGGGCACGTGGTGCGTCTCGTGACCTACGGCGGCCGGCGAGCGGGGCCGCCCGGCCCGCGGGTCGGCCGTCTGCTCAGCGACCTCTGGCTCACGGGCCGCCTCTGGCGGCTCGTCGCGCGCGAGCCGATCGACGTCGTCCATGCTCATAACTACGAGGCGGCGATCGCGGGACTCGTGGTGGCCCGCCTCACCGGCCGCCCGCTCGTGTACCACGGTCACAGCGCGCTCGCCGAGGAGCTGCCGCTCTACTTCACGAACCCGCTCGTGCGCCGGCTGGCCGCCCGCCTCGGCCGCTCGCTCGACGCCCAGGTGCCGCGCCGGGCCGATTTCTGCATCGCGGTGACGGACGAGCTGGGCGCGCTCCTTCGCCGGCGTGGCGTCACGGCCGCGGGGCTCGCCTGTATCGGCCCGGCCGGCACCCCCGAGGAGCTCGGGCCGCCGCCCGCGCCGGGAGGCGACGGCGGCCTCGTGTGCTACGCCGGCAACCTCGATGGGTACCAGAACCTCGGATTCCTGCTGCGCGCGTTCGCCCGGGTGCAAGCTCGGGTCCCGGGCGCCCGGCTCGTCCTCGTCACTCACGCCGACGGCCGCGCGGCCGCGCGCCTCGTGGGGCATGTTCGGGGGGTGGAGGTGATCCGCGCCGGGTCGTACGATGAGGTCCGGGCGCGGCTCGCGGCGGCGGCGATCGCGGTGTGCCCCCGGGCCGAACGCTCCGGGTTCCCGATGAAGCTGCTCAACTACATGGCGGCCGGCAAGGCCATCGTCGCCTCGGCGGGGTCCGCGAAGGGCCTCGAGGACGGCGTCACGGGCCGCGTCGTCCCCGACGGGGACGAGGCGGCGTTCGCCGACGCGATCGTCGCGCTGCTCGGCGACGCGCGCGAGCGCGAGCGCCTGGGGCTGGCCGCCCGCCGGGCGGCCGAGAGCCGCGACGCCTGGGATGCCGTGCTCGACCGCATCGAGGCGATCTATCGTCACGTGACGGCACAGGGCGAGCCCCGGCTCGTGCCCGTTGCGTGTCCGGAATGATCGGCATGGAGCCGCGTCCACGGGTCGCGATCACGATGGGCGATGCGGCCGGCATCGGGCCCGAGATCATCGTCAGGTCGCTGGCGGATCCGGTGGCCGCCACCTGGGCGGTCCCGGTGGTCCTGGGAGACGCCCGGGTGCTCGAGCGCGCGATGGACGTGGCCGGCGTCCGGCTCTCCCTGCGCAGGATCTCGCGGCCGGGGGAGGCGGAAGGACGGCCCGGCACCCTCGACGTCGTCGACTACGCGAACATCGATCTGGCCGCCCACCGCTGGGGCGAGGTGCGAGCGTCCAACGGCGCCGCGGCCGTCCACTACACCAGGGAGGCCGGGCGGTTCGCGCTCGCCGGCGACGTCGACGCCATGGTGTCCGCGCCGCTCAACAAGGAGGCGATGCACGCCGCCGGCTACCCCTACGAGGGCCAGACGGAGATCCTGGGGGAGCTGACCGGCTCCAGACCCGCGATGGTGATGGTCGTCGACCGCATGCGGGTGATGCTGTTCACGAACCACATGGCGCTCCGGGCCGTCTGCGACTACGTGCGCAAGGACCGCGTGCTCGATCGGCTCGTGCTCGCCGACGCGGCACTGCGCGACATGGGGATCGCGCGCCCGCGCCTCGTCGTGGCCGGCCTCAATCCGCACGCCGGGGAGAGCGGCGCCTTCGGTCGCGAGGAGCAGGAGGAGATCGTCCCGGCGATCGCCGCGGCGCGGGAGCGCGGCATCGATGCCGAAGGGCCGTTTCCGGCGGACACGGTGTTCCTGAAGGCCCGCGACGGCGTCTACGACCTGACGCTCGCGCTCTACCACGACCAGGGACTCATGGCCGTCAAGCTCGTCGGCTTCGGCCGGGTGGTGACGCTGCTCATCGGGATCCCGCTGATCCGCACGTCGACGGGCCACGGCACGGCTTTCGACATCGCGGGCAGGAACCTCGCCGACCACAAGAACCTGCTGGAGGCGATTCGCGTCGCCGCCGAGGTGGCGCGCGGCACGCGCGGCTCGCCCGAGCGCGGCCTCGCGGCGGCGTACGGGAGGGCGGCCTGATGGCGACGGCCGGCGTGCCGGTGGCGGGCGCGGAGGAGCGGCGCCTGCGCGAAGACGTCGCCCGCTTCTGCCGGGTCACCTGGGACCGCGGCCTGGTGTCGGCCGCGGGCGGCAACATCTCGGCGCGCGTCGGAGCGAGCGACACCTTCCTCATCACGCCGAGCGGCGTGGCGCTGCGCGACACGGAGCCCGAGGACCTCGTGACCATCGATCTCGCGGGCCACAAGGTCGCCGGGCCGGAGCGGTACGTCCCCTCCAAGGAGTCCCTGATGCACACCGCCGTGTATGCGGCCCGGCCCGCGGCGCGCGCGGTCGCGCATCTTCATCCGCCGCACGCGATCGCCTTCGGCATCCGCGGCGAGCCGATCCCGCTCGTGACCGTCACGTCAGAGGAGCGGCTCCACCTGACGCCGGTCGTTCCGCCGGCGTCCTCGGGCTCGCGCGCGCTCGCCGAGGGGGTGGCTCGGGCGCTCGAGGCCGCGCCCGCCGACACGCAGGTCCTGCTCCTCGCGCGCCACGGCGTGCTCGCCTGGGGCGCCTCGGTGCAACAGGCCTGCGACATCGCCGACCTCGCCGAGTACACGGCGAAGATCGCAATCGCTCATGCGGCCCTGCCGGGGCGGCGGCGGGTCCTCGACATCTCGGTCCCGAACGTGCCCGGCATGCACGTCTACCCGGGCGATCCCGTGCCGCGCGTCGAGGCGGTCCGCCGGCTCCAGTCCGGGGACGTCTGCAATCTCTCCCTGCTCACCATGGGATCCCACACCGGCACACACGTGGATGCCCCGTATCATTTCCTCGCCGATGGCCCTCGCCTGGGCGACGTTCCGCTCGACCGGATGGTCGGCGAAGCGCTGGTGGCCGATCTCCGCGGCCGGCCGGTCCTCGACGCGGCGGCGCTGGCCGACATCGACCTCCGGCCCGGCGACATCCTGCTCTGTCGCACGGACAACTCCTGGCGCTGGGAGGCGCCGGAGTTCCAGCGCGACTTCGTCTACCTCACCGAGGACGCTGCCCGCCTCCTCGTGGCGCGCGGCGTGGGTGCCGTGGGCATGGACTACCTGTCGATCGAACGCTTCGGCAGCGCGGACTTTCCGGTGCACCGCATCCTCCTCGGCGCCGGCGTCTTCGTGATCGAGGGCCTCGACCTCCGCGCGGCCGCGCCCGGCCGCTACACGCTCGTCTGCCTGCCCCTCAACTTCCCCGACCTCGACGGCGCCCCCGCCCGCGCCATCCTACTCGCCTGAGCGGGCCGACGAACCCAGCTCGCGCAGTCTTACGCCACAGCCATAAGAAAAAAGGTGGGAGGCGCACGGACTTTGTCCGTGCGCCGACGCCCATCGGAGCCCGGCCGTCCGCGGCCGGGCGCACGGGGGCTATATTATCATTCATGCATGCGCTGCGCATCATTGCTGACGATCTGACCGGCGCCTGCGACGTGGGCGCCGAGATGCTGCCGTGGTCGGCCGGCGTCGTCGTGCAGCCGGCGGCGGGCGGCGCCGGCCCCGCCGGCGCGCTCGGCGTGCGCAACACGCAGAGCCGGACGCTGCCGCCGCCCGAGGCGGCGGGCCGGGTCGGCGGGGCGCTCGCGGACCTGCGCGCAGGGTGGTCGGGCATCGTCCTCAAGAAGATCGACACGGGGCTCCGCGGACCCCTCGGTGCCGAGATCGACGCCGCGATGGATGTCCTCGGCGTCGGTGAGGCCTTCGTCCTGCCCGCCATTCCCGAGGTCGGACGGACGACCGAGCAGGGGCGCCAGATGATCGGCGGCGTGCCGGTGCACCGGACGGCGTTCGCGCGCGACCCGCAGAACCCGATCCGCGATGCGAGCGTGGCCGCGGCCGTCCAGGCGACGGGCCGCCGGCGGGCCGGGGTGATCGGCCTGGGCGCGATCCGTGGACGTGACGACTTCGACCACGCCCTCGAGGAGGCGCGCGCCGCCGGCGCCGACATCATCGTGTGCGATGCCGAGACGGACGCCGATCTGGAGCGTGCGGTGCGCCGCCTCCTGTCGCGGCCGCGTCCGCTCCTGCTCGTCGGCTCCACGGGGCTCGCCCGAGCCCTTCGCCGCGTGCTCGGCCCCGAGAACGGCGGCCGCGCGAGGGGCGGCGCGTCCTTCCCGGCAGGGCGCGGCGTGCTCATCGTCGCGGGAAGTGCGCACCCCACCACCCGCGCCCAGGTCGAGTGCGCCGCGGCGCGTGGGTCGATCGAACCCCTCTTCGTCGACGACCCGGGGGCGGCGGAGACGACGGGGCTTGCCGCCGCCGGCCTGCTCCAGGCCGGTCGCGCGGTTGCGCTGGTGGCGCCGGCGGAGGCGGTGCCGGCCGGCAGCACCGGCGTGCTGGCGGCGCTCCGCGCAGGCGCACTCGCCGCGCTGGCGCGGACGCGGCCGGGCGGCCTGGTGCTCATCGGCGGCGAGACCGCCTACCACGTCCTCGACGGGCTCGGTCACCCGATGCTCGCCGTCGAGTCACGCCTCTGTCCGCTGGTCGTGCGCACGCGGCTCATGACCGGCCCCTACGCGGGGCTCCCGCTGGTCACCAAGGGTGGCTCGGCCGGCGCCCCGGATCTGCTCGGCGCCATCGTGCGGCAGCTCGGGCGCGGGGCCCGCTGATGGAGGTGGCGGCCGGCCGCGTGGTGACGCTCGAGTACACGGTCCGGCTGGCGAGCGGGGAGCTGGTCGACTCGACGGGCGACTGCGGACCGTTGTCGATCCTGTGCGGCGCGGGACAGCTCTTTCCGCCGCTCGAGGCGCGGCTCGCGGGCATGCGCACGGGCGAGACGCGCGAGCTGCGCATCCCGGCGGACGAGGCCTGGGGCGAGCAGCAGCCCGGGCTCGTGCGTACGATGCCGCGCGACCGCCTGCCTCCCGATCTCGTGCTCGAGGTGGGACGCGAGTACCTCCTGCGGACGGACGACGGCCGCGCCCTTCGCTTCCGCGTGCGCAGCATCGGTGAGCGTACGGTCGAGGCAGACTTCAACCCCCGCGGGGCCGGCCAGGAGCTGCACGCGACGGTGACGGTCGTCGCCGTGCGGCCGCCGACGGCCGAGGAGGAGCGGCGGGGACGGGTGTAGCGGCGGCGAGGGGCGCGAGCAGCCGGAAGCCGGTCCGGCCCGCGATGGCGAGCTGCTTCCCCAGGGCGGGGATCTTCAGCCGGCTCGCGACCGTCAAGGCGGCCGTCTCGTAGCGCCGATCGCCGGTCACGGCGGCGAGGTAGCCGAGCGGCAGCGAGTAGCGTGGGTCGGACCAGCGGCCGGGGCTCGCCAGCAGCGCGTCCGCGTAAGCGACCAGCCACCGCCGGATGCGCTCGTCACCGGTGGCCGCGTGGACGGCGGCGAGCCCGTCGGCGAGGATGCCCATCTTCCAGTCGCCGCCGGCCGGCGAGGGCTTGTAGGCCCCGAGCGCCGTGTCGGCGTACGCGCGCGCTGCCTCCAGGTGGCGGCGCTCGCCCGTCGCGTCGTAGACCGCGACGAGCGCGATCATCGGCCAGCCGAGCTGGCGCGGGTTGTTGGCGCGAGCGGCGAGCGGCCGGAGCGCGTCGGCGATCCCGCAGGCGGCCTCGAGAGCCCGCGTCTCGCCGGTGAGCCGGTAGTAGGTGAGGAGCCCCTCGGTCCAGGTGTGGCCGAGGTCGACGTAGGCGGGCTTGCCGAACGTGAAGTGCAGCGCCGTGTGGGGATGGTTCAAGCCGACCCACTGGGGATGGCCGGGCGCGTGGTGGATCACGTCCACGTCGCGGTAATGGCGGGCCGCGGGCACGAGCGCCTCCAGGAAGAGCCGGCTGCCGGTAGCTGCCCACGCGAGCCCGAGCACCTGCGGCAGGTCGTACTCGAGGTTGCCCCAGGCGTCGCACCCGTCGGCGTGGTCGCGGTAGCCCGGGAAGTTCCAGTCGCCCCAGTTGAGCGCCCCGTAGAATCCCCGGCGCGGATGCTCCGTCGTGCGGGCCGTGCAAGGCACCGGCGGCCCGTCGTCCCAGCGCTCGGTGCGGGCATTTGCCTGGTACCGGGTCACTGCGGCGGCGAGCCGTGCGAGGAAGTCGCGCGCGCCGCGAGCCGCGGGAGTGAGGGCCTGCGGGAAGGCGTGGCTCGCGACGATCCAGTCGGCGGGCGGGAGCGCCAGCAGCGGGGCCCGGAGCGCGGCAGCGAGCGCGGCGGGGGCGGTCGAGCGATCGAGTGGCTCGAGGACGAGCCAGAGCTCGTGGGTCTTGGCGGCGCCGGTGCCGAGCAGCACGGGGGCATCGCGCCCGGCGAACAGGTCCACCCGCAGACGGTCGGCCGCCACCTCGATCGCCTTGGGGTACTCCTGCCAGAAGTAGCGCGCGACGACCGTCAGCGCCGTCTCGTCGCCAATGGCGCGCGCCCAGCCGTCGCCGTGGCGTCCGGCACGCTCGCCGTCGAGCTGGGCGGGCTCGGCGTCGGCCTGCACGAGCTCGTGATGGTCCGCGCCAAGTGGGTTGAACGCCCGCGCGGCGCCGTCGACGCCGAGCGCGGCGCGGGTGAACGGGCCCCCGAGGGCCAGCGCGAGTGATCTGACCGGCGCGAACTCGGCATCGGCCATGTCGGTCACGGTGAGCTGCAGGCGGAGCCACGGCTGGCCCGCGAACACCGCGAGACGAGCCTCGTAGTCGATCCCCTGCGGATATCGGCCGCTGACGAGAAGCTCGGTGCGGACGGGTCCGGCGGTCTCGACGGCGACGCGCGCGATGGTGGGCGTCGCCGGTGCGGCGCCCTCGACATGCAGGGTAGGGGGCGGGATCGGCTGGGCCCGATGGGGGCCGGCGGCGAGCTCGGCGAGCGTCGCCACGCCTCCCGGCACGGTCACCCGGAGCGGGCCCGTGTCGAGCACGCGGGTCTCCGCGCGCGCTTCCCGGCGGATGCCGCCGCCGGGCGTATTTGGGGGCGGCCCGTCGTGCAGCGTGTAGGTCGCCTGCCCACCGGCCGCGACGTCGGCCAGGAAGTCGACGAGCAGCCAGCGGATCGAGCCGTCGGGCCAGCGCTCGAGGGCGCGCGCCTGCGCGAGCGTGGCACGGCCTCCCGGCGCTGCGATCCAGACGTCCGGGTCGCGCAGGCGCCCCCGCGGCATGGGCACGCTGGCGGCCGCGGGCCACGCCTGGCGGGCCACGCCCGCGGCCTCTTCGAGGGCGAGCGGCACGGCGAGCCGCGCCGGGGCGGCGTGGGTGGTGCGCGCCAACGCCAGCACCAGCAGTGCCTGGGCGAGCGCCCGTACGCCCCTCTGCGTGCCCCGTCGGATGGACGGGACGTGCTAACATCGGCCCGAGGGCCCCGCAAGCCGCACAGCAGCGTCCCCGCCTTGGCTTGCGACTCGGGGCCCCGCTACGTAGAGTCCTCAGGGTGAGCCAGGGAAAGACCTACGTGGTGACCGGCGGAGCCGGCTTCATCGGTTCGAACATCGCCGAGGCGCTCCGGCGCCGCGGCGACCGGGTCCGCATCCTCGACAACTTCTCGACCGGCCGGCGCGAGAACGTCGAGACGCTCGGCGACGTCGAGCTGATCGAGGGCGACCTGCGCGACCCGCAGGCGGTGCGGCGCGCGGTCACCGGGGCCGACGGCGTCTTTCATCAGGCCGCGCTGCGCTCGGTGCCGCGGTCGGTGGACGACCCGCTGAGCTCGAACGACGTCAACGTCACGGGCACGCTCGTCCTCCTGATGGCCTGCCGGGCCGCGAACGTGCGGCGCGTCGTCTATGCCTCGTCGTCGTCGGTATACGGCGACGACCCCGGGCTCCCCAAGGTCGAGACGCAGGCGGCGCATCCCATCTCGCCCTACGCGGTGTCCAAGCTCGCCGCCGAGCACTACTGCCAGACGTTCGCGCGTCTGTACGGCCTCGAGACCGTCAGCCTCCGATACTTCAACGTCTTCGGGCCGCGGCAGAATCCCGAGTCGAAGTACTCGGCGGTGATCCCGCGCTTCCTGGAGCTCGCTCTCCAGGGCCGCGCGCTCGAGGTGCACGGGGACGGCGAGCAGTCGCGCGACTTCACCTACATCGACAACGTCGTGCAGGGGAACCTGCGCGCGATGGAGACGCCCGGTGTGTCGGGCGAGGTGTTCAACGTCGCCTGCGGCACGCGCCACTCGCTCATCGCCATCGCCGAGGCGATCGGCGACTTCCTCGGGCGGCGCCTGGTGCGCGAGCACGTGCCCTCGCGTCCCGGCGACGTGCGCCATACGCTCGCCGACATCACGAAGGCCGAGCAGCTCCTCGGCTACCGGCCGACCGTCGGGTTCGCCGACGGCATGCGCCGGACGTGCGAGTACTTCGTGGCGCGCTTCGGCGCGGCTAGCGAACCGGGGCGGCGAGCGGCAGCTCGACCGTGACCGCCGTGCCCTCGCCGGGCTCGCTGCGGGCGGCGACGCGCCCGCCGAGCGCTTCGGCGAGGCAGCGCACGATGTAGAGCCCGAAGCCGGTGCTGCGGCCGTCGCCCGGGCTGAAGGGCTCGAAGAGGCGCGGCAGCACCTCGGCGGCGATGCCAGGGCCCCGGTCGCGGACCGTGATCCGCACTCGTCCCGCATCCGGGGCGAGCCCGACGTCGACCTCCACGCCGCGCCCCGCGTGGTACTTGAGCGCGTTGTCGACCAGGTTCTGCACGATCTCCTTGACCTTCACCCGGTCGCTGCGGAGCGGGGGGAGGTCGGGCGCGGCGCGCCACACGATCAGCCCGTCCTGGCTCGCGCGGGCGAAGGTGCCCGCCCCGAGCGCCGCGAGGACGTCCGGCAGCCCGAACGTCTCGATGCGCAGCGGGAGCCGACCGGTCTCGAGCCGTGCCACGTCGAGCGTCGCGCCGAGCAGGTCGACGAGCTCGATTGCCTGTCGCTCGAGCGTCGCCGCCACCTCGCGTTGCTCCTCGGTGAGCGCGCCGAACGCCCCTTCGCCGAGCAGGCTCGTGTAGCCGATGAGCGCGTTCAGCGGCGCGCGCAGGTCGTGCGCCATGGTGCTCAGCGCGTCGCCCTTCAGGCGCGCGATACGCGCG
>Ga0209056_10001552_pt1 | contig 25306 bp, 17 predicted proteins | sample GraSoiAngelo_114_FD_185876 | JGI IMG/M metagenome (GOLD analysis project Ga0209056, IMG submission 185876) | Grasslands soil microbial communities from the Angelo Coastal Reserve, California, USA - 14_0903_13_40cm (SPAdes) (version 2) | ecosystem: Environmental > Terrestrial > Soil > Grasslands... | reverse complement strand
CGCCGCGCGCGCGAAGTCCCCTTCCTCCTGGAGGTCAATCCAGTGGACTCCGGGGGTAAGGCGAAACCACGTCTCCTGGCGCTTCGCGAGCTGGCGCGTCTTGAGCGCGATCCGCCGCCGCGCCTCTTCCAGAGAGTATTCCCCATGAAGATGCGGAATGAGCTCGCGGTATCCCAGAGTCCGCGGGCCCGGCGCGTCCTCCGGAAGCCCAGCCTCGAGCAACGTCCGCACTTCATCGAGGAATCCGCGCGCCAGCTGGCGGTCGAGTCTCGAGGCGATGCGCTCCGCGAGCGCGGGACGCGACCACCGAAGCCCGAAGAGGAGCGCGGGGAAAGGCTCCGGCGCCCGCTCGCGGCGGAGCGCGCTGATCGGACGCCCCGTGAGCTCATGGACCTCGAGCGCGCGGATGACCCGGACCGGATCGCCGGGAAGAATCGCCTCGAGCGCCTCGGGATCCACCCTGCCCAGCTCCTGGCGCAGGGATTCCAGCCCCTCCTCGCGGATCCGCTCCGTCAGCCGCGCCCGGATCGCGTCGTCGCGAGCCGGCCCATGGAAGAGCCCCTGGAGGAGCGCCCGGACGTAGAGCCCCGAACCGCCCGCCACGATGGGAAGGCGCCCCCGCGACTCGATCTCGAGCACCGAGGCGCGTGCCTCCTTGCCATAGCGGCCCGCGCTGTAGCCATGCGCGGGCTCGAGGAAGGAGACGAAGTGATGGGGAACGCGTGCGCAATCTTGAACCGTCGGGGCTTCGGTCCCGATCTCGAGCCCGCGGTAGATCTGGCGCGAGTCGGCGCCGACGATCTCCCCGCCGAGACGTTCCGCGAGATCGAGCGCGACGAGGCTCTTCCCTGATGCGGTGGATCCTACGAGAACGACTCTTCTACCGGCGGCCAAAACGCCGGTCCAGCTCCTCCATCGAGACCCGGACGTAGGTGGAACGCCCGTGGGGATCGCCATGCGGGAGGCTCGTGGCGAACAGCCGATCGAAGAGAGCGCGCCGCTCGACCGGGCCCAGGGCCTGGCCGCTCCGGACCGCCGCATGGCAGGCGAAGGATTTCGCGATGTGCTCCTCCGGCGGCTCGCCACCCTCGCCGAGCGTGTCCACCGAGGCCAGCACCGCTCGCAGCGAATCGATCGCCGCCTCCTCGGGAATCGCCGCGGGCACGCCGCGCACCGCCACCTGGCGCTCGCCGAAGAGCGAGGCCTCGTACCCGAGGCGCCGGAGATGGGGCTCGAGCAGGAGGAGCGCGTCCAGCTCCGCGGGGGTCAGGTCCACCACGCGCGGGAAGAGGAGCACCTGGCTCGCGCCGGTGCCTCCATAGAGATGCGCGCGCGCCTCCTCGTAGAGGATCCGCTCGTGCGCGGCGTGCTGGTCCACGATGACCATGCCGCCGCGAATGGGGGCGATGAGGTAGCGCTCGTGGAGCTGCCATATGGGAATCTCGGGCTCGGCGAGGCTCTCCTCCACGTCCCCCCGCTCGCGGTCGCGCGGGTCGGCGGCCGCTTCGGTCGAGGAGACCTCCAGAGCGAGCGTCAGTGCTTCCTCGGCCTTGAGCGCCGCGCCGGCCGGCGCAAGCGTCGCCGTCGTGGATCTCCCCTCCGCGGCGCCCCCCGCGGCGACCGCCGGCCATTCGCCCGTCGTTCCGGCGCCTCCAGTTCCGGCGCCTCCATAGGTTCCCGCGCCTGATGGATGCTCCGCCACGCCACCCTCGCCGAAAGCGATCCCCGTCGGGACGTACCGGCGCATCGAAGCCTCCACCGCGCGGCGCAACACCTGGAACATGCGCGCTTCGTCACGGAAGCGCACCTCGCGCTTCGTGGGATGCACGTTGCTGTCCACATGCGACGGATCGATCTCGATCAGGACCAGCGCCAGCGGGTAGCGGTCCCCCGGAAGTAGGTTTCCGTATCCCTGGCGGAGCGCGGCGCCGAGGGTGGCGGAGGAGACGACCCTTCCGTTCACCGCGAAGGTCTGGTAGTCGCGGGACGCGCGCGCCTGCTCGGGCGCGCCGAGCACACCGCTCACGTGGATCCCCCCAGCCTCGTCGTCGAACTCGGCGGCTCCATCCTCGGAGCCTCGTCCGTAGAGCACCTCCCATCGCTCGAGAAGATCGCGCGCTTCGGGGAGATCGGTGTCCTCGCGTCCTTCGACCGAGAACTTCCAGTGGACGCGCGGATACGTGAGGGCGTAGTTCCAGACGATCCGGCTCAGCACGCGGATCTCCGCCTCGCGGGACTTGAGAAAACGGAGCCGCGCGGGCGTATTGAAGAAGAGATCCTCCACCGTCACCGTCGCCCCCACGGCGCGCCCGACGCCGGACACCTGGATCACCGCCCCGCCCAGGGCCTCGACCTGGGTTCCGGTCAGCTCATCGATCGAGCGGGTGGAGAGCATGAGCCGCGAGACCTCGGCGATGCTCGCGAGCGCCTCACCGCGGAATCCCAGCGTACGGATCCGGCTCAGATCCGCCACCGATTCGATCTTGCTCGTGGCGTGCCGGCGGAGCGCGAGGAGCGCGTCCTCGCGGGACATTCCCGTTCCGTCGTCCTGCACCCGGATCAGGCGCTCCGGGTGGGAAGCGGCATGGATGGCGACGAGGGTGCTTCCCGCGTCGAGGGCATTCTCGACCAGCTCCTTCACCACGGCGGCGGGACGATCGATGACCTCCCCGGCCCGGATGGTCCCCACGACCGAGGGATCGAGGAGGCGGATGCGGGGCATCGCTACCGGAGGGAGAGGACGGGCAATTCGCGGGGAAAGCGCGACAGGAATTCGGCGCCCGACGCGCGCACGACCACGTCCTCCTCGAGGGACACGAGCCCGTGCCCCTTGAGGTGGATGCTCGGCTCCAGCGTGTAGACGTTCCCCTCGCGCACGACCTCGAAGGGCGCGCTGCCGTAGCGTTCCCAGCGCGGTCCCAGCACGCCGCCGCCGTCGTGGACGGCGCGTCCCAGATGATGTCCGAGCGCGTGCGGATACTCGGGGTATCCGAGCGAGGCCAGGTGCTCGCGGACCTTGAGGTCCACTTCCCATCCGGCGATGCCGGGCTTCAACGCATTCGCCGCGAGCTCGATCGCCCCCACGATCGCGGCGTGGGCGCGGCTCACGGGCTCGGGGACCCCTCCACCCTCCCCCACCGCATACCACATGCGCTGAAGGTCGGAGCAGTACTGATCCCGAAGGATTCCGAAATCCACGTGAACGATGCATCCCTTCTGGATCGTCTCGTCCGCGGGCCGGACGTGGCCGACCGCCGCCTTGGCTCCGACCGCCACCGTGGGACAGTAGCGCCGCGACCACGCGGTCGGGGTCTGTGCACGGTCCGCCTCGCGGTGGAAGAGGTCCGCGATCTCGGAAGCTTTCATGCCGATCCGGAATTCGCGCGACGCCCGGTCGAACATGCCCTCCGTTTCCTCGACCGCCCGCTTCACGAGCGCGTGCTCGCCCGGAAGCTTGATCCCGCGCAGGAGCGCGAGGAGCTTCTCCGCGGACGTGAGTCTGGAGGCGTAGGTCGTCCCGGCGAGGGACTCCACGAGATGATCGCGAAGCCCCGCCGTCAGTCCGTCGGCAAGCGCGTCATCCTGGGAGACGTTGATTCCGATCGTACGGGGATCGAGCTCTTGCAGGAGCTGGATCAGCGACGCGCGGGGACCTTCCTTGTAGGTCCTCAGGTCCTCGAAGAGGCCGGAGGAGATGAGATCCGGCGCGTCCCCCGTCGCCACCAGCGCCGCGGTGCGTCCCGGGGTCACGAGGAAGTAGCTGTTCCACGTGAATTCCTGATCGAGGAAGAAGTGAAGGTTGGGATCGGGGCGCTCCATCGATTCGCGGACGAGAAGGAGCCAGGAATCGAGCGCGCATTCGCGCAGAAGCTCCTGGGCCTGGGCGAGCTTCTGGGCTCCCAGGGAGCGCGTGTCCGTCTCCACGGCGGGCATGGAAAGAACATAGCCCGCAGCGGGCGGGACGGCAACGGAAAGCTGGACGCCGGAGGGAGACGCCGGGCCGGTCGGAGCCTAGGCGGCGGTGCGCACGAGCGAGAGGAGCTCGCCCCCGGTCGCGATCTCGTCCGGGAAGTAATACTGACGGCCGGTGAGACGCACTTCGCCGGGGTCGAACATCGCGCGCACGCTGGGGAGCTGTGCCAGGAGCGCCTCGAGCCGGCGCAGGAGCGCGCCCGAGTCCTTCTCGCTGGCCGGAGAGAGCACGGCGAACCGGCCCTCGGAGATGCGCGCCACGGCATCCACCTCGCGGACATTGCGCCGCAGGGCCTGCGCGAACTCCTTCTGCAGCGCCTCGGACCACGCGGATCCATTCGAATCGGAGAGCCTGTCGAAGTCCGCGATCGTGAGCACGGTGAGGAGGAAGCGCTCGCGGTACCGTTCCGCCCGCTTCACTTCCTCCTCCACCCGCGCGTCGAAGCCGCCGATCGCGAGCAGCCCCGTGAGCGAGTCCTCGACCGCGCGCTCGCGCCGGGAGCCCATGCGCCGCGCGTTCTCGATCGCGAGCGTCACGTAGAGCGCCAGCTTGCGCAGGGTCTGCACGTCGAGCCGGCTCAGGGAAGGCACGGGGTCCTGCCCCCGCCGGGGCGCCGGACGGATCACGCCCAGGACGCCGGCCACGTCCTCTTCCACGCGGACCGGGATGAACGCGTAGGCCTGCACCCCATGCTGCTCCAGGACGCGCCGCATCTCCTCCGGCGGGAGCCCCACCGAGGCGATCTCGCGCTTCGTCTCGATGGCACGGCGCGCCAGCGTGGACTCCAGCTCGAGGGCGCGCTGCGCCTCGGGCTCCGACCCGTCGAACGCGCTCCGGAAGAGGAAGCCACCGCCTTCACCGAGGATCCGGACCGTGTTGAGTCCGGTCGGGAAGAGCGCCCGCAGCGCTCCCAGCGCTTCGCTCAGGAGCGATTCCGGCTCGTGCGCCGTCATGATCCGGCCGGCGATGTCGGCCAGGTTCCCGAGCAAGGTGCTCCGGCGGCTCAGCTCCGATTCGTCGGCCTGCCCCTCGATGGAGCGCGCCAGGAACTCCGCAATGCGCCCGGCCAGCTTCTCGAATTCCTCCTGATCGCTCGCCGTGCGGCCCACGCACTCCAGAGCCAGCACCCCGAGGGGGCGCGAGCCCAGAAGCGGCGCGAGGAGGAGATTCGGGAGCGACTCCTCGGTCTCCGAGGGGGTCCGCCCGGGGCGAGCCGTGAGGAAGAGGGGACGCTGTCCCGCCAGCGCGTGCGCGAGGAGCCCCTGATGGAGCGGCAGCTCTCCCTCCTGCCCGTGGCGCCCCGCCGAGGACACGATGCGGAACCGGTCCAGCGATTCGTCGACGAGATGGATCTGGGCCGCGTCCGCGCCCAGGAGCTCCGCCAGCCGTCCCGCGACCATGCGAAGCCGTTCCATGAGCTCGAGGCCTTTCCGGCTGAACGCGATCTCGATCTCGCGCCGCGTCCGAAGCTCCATGGCGTCGCGGTCCCTGCGCGCCACGCGGATCGCCCGGTCCAGGATGCCCGAGATCTGGTCCGCGATCTCGGTGAGCTTCGTGAGGTCGCCCTCCTGGAACGCGGCGCCGGGCCGGCTGCTGGAAACGTTGATCACGCCGATCGTGCGGCTTTCCACTTTGAGCGGCGCGGACATGGCCGCCTGCGGCCGGGAGCGGTCGCGCTCTTCGCGCCGCGTCGCGTGGGAGACGCGCTCGTTGATGATGAGCGCCGTTCCCTCCTTCGCCACCTTTCCGGCGATTCCCTCGCCGAGACGAAGCCACGCGGTGCGGACCACCTCCGGCGAGAGACCGTCCGCGAAGGCGATCCGGAGCTCCTGGGCTTCCTCGTCCACGACCATGATCGAGCCCGAGTCGGCCTTGGACTGCTCCACGGCGAGCGCGAGCACTTCGCTGAAGAGGAATTGACGATCCTCGGAGAGGGCGAGGGCGGCGCGGATCCGGTTCAGGCGCGAAGCGCTCCCTTCCTCGTCGTAGCGGCGGTCCCAGGTCTCGATCGGCTGCGGCGCTTCCGCGGGAGGGCGTACCGGCTCCGAGGGCCAATTTCCGGAGAGATCTTCCAGCGTTATGAAGATCCGGTCGGAGATGCCCGCGCGGACGAGGGCCGAGGCGCTGGGAGAGGCGAGCGAGGGAAGGGCGACCCGGTCGGGCTTGAGCGCCAGGAGATCGAGGGGCTCCGTGGAACGCGGAATCTGGAGCACCTCCGCGATCTTCAGCGCCAGCGCCTCAGGATCCGGATGAGCGACCAGCACGATCTCGATGTTGGAATCGTGCCTCGCCCTCGAGATGAGGTCCACCCGCTCATCGGGGAGATCCAGAAATGCGAGTTTCATGACACCCCTGCGTGGCCGGCCAGCCATGGAGAGCCAATGATCCGGGCTGGTTAGCGCAAGGATCGTACCACCACGTAGGCAGCGCTCCCCCGTAACGGAGAGGACCGTGGATGCATCAGTTGCCGTTAGGTTTCAGCGCTCCAAGAGCGGCGCGCGGAGCGGAGCGCGCCGGGAGCCGGTCATGCAAATCGCACGGTCATCGCGTTATCGCGATGATCTTGCCCACCGAGACGTTCCGCTGAGAATCGGAAGCCCGGACGGTGATGGCGTGCTCCCCCGGCAGAAGATCCGGGACGTCGAAATGGAATCGCTCTTCGGGCGAATCGAAGATGGAATCGTCCGGGAAGAGCTGTTTCCACTCTCCGCCGTCCACGGAGTACTCGATCCGGGCAATTCTGGAATCCGCGTCGATCGCGATTCCGGAGACCGTGACCGTGGTCCGCCCGTGCGCGCTCCCCGCGCGCGACGTCGTGCGGAGGTTCTCGACGCGCGGAGGAACGTTGTCGATGAGGAACGGCGCGCTGAGACGCTCGGTGGTCCCGGCCGTGCCGTCGGGATTGTCGGGAGCATCGCTCGCCTCGAGTTTCAGGCGATAGGTGCCGTTGGCGAAGGACTCGGCGTCCCAGCTGAAGGCGCGATCGTCGAGATCGTCGGCGAGCGTCTTCCACGCGGTCTCCTTGTCCTCCTTGATGAAAAGCTTGTAGCGGAGCACGTCCCCGTTCGGGTCCGCGGCTTCCCAGGAGGCGCTCCGGATGCCGCGCGCCCAGGCCGCGCTCGCGTCGGAGACCGGCCTCGGCCCCGCACGCGGCAACGAGTACTCGACCTTCATCCCGTTCGGAAAGGACTGCGAGATCTGAGGCGGGCGGTACTCGGGGCCGCCCTCGAAGTAGGGATTTTCCGGCCCGTAGAGCGTGACGCTCGCGATCGAAGGGGGCAGGTTCCGCTGGAGATACGCGACCTCCACCGTGGAGACGACGGGCGGGTCGCCCGGGCCGCGGCGGAAGCGAAGCCGGTACTGGAGGAATCGCGCGGGCGGGCTTTCGATCTTCGCGAATTCCTTCGTCGGAACCTCATGGGACCAGGGGCTCCAGCCGTCGTCGGGCGTCTTGCTGAACCCGCTCCGGCTGGACCAGAGCACCTCGCCGCCGCCGGAGCGCGAGATTCTCGCTTCCCCCCAGGAAGCCACCGACCGGAGATCGTGCGCCTCGGAGATGTAGGTCCCCTGCGCTCCAAAACCCGTGCCGAGCCAGTAGAGCGCGGCGGCGTTGCCCGCGGAGACGTAGGTTTCCTTGCCGGCGCGAAGAAGGCCCAGGAGCTGCTTCGATTCCGTGGCGCCGAGGAGCCCGTAGCTTCGAGACGCGTCCACGCGGAAGAGGGCCGCCGGATTTCCCGTCGTGAACCAGACGGACCGGCCTTCGCCCGGGATCATCGAGAAAAGAAATTCGCAGGGAGGCGCCATGAGAAGCCGGGCGGATCCGTCGGGCTCCACGAGGGAGACGCCGCACTTACCGCCCACCGGGGTCACTTCGATCCCCAGTCCTCCGGTCGCGCCGCCGCCCGCCTGCGCTCCCGCTCCCGCTCCCGCGCCCGAGCCCGTCGAGCCTCGATTCGTGCCCACGGCGATCGATCCGTCGTCGAGCACCGCGATCGCGCGGAGCTCCTCCGCGCCGGAATCGTAGATGACCCGATTCGTGCCGTCCGGCTCGATCCGGAGCAGGAGCCCCTTCGAGGAGGTGCCCGCCAGCAGCGCGCCGTCCTTGGACCAGGCCAGCGCGAGCACGTTCAGGTCTCGAGTCTCGGTGAAGACCGAGCCCTTGCCCGGCCCCGTGATCCGGTAGATGCGTCCGCGGCTTCCCGTGCCCGCGTAGACCGTACCGTTCTTTCCGACCGCCAGGGACCAGACCGCCTGTTCCCCGGTGTCGAAGTAGCGCGACGTATCGCCGCGCGCCGTGATCCGGTACACGACGCCCCCCGGCGAACCCCCGGCGTACGCGTCGTCGTTCGCGTCGATGACGAGCGGCATGATCTCGGAGGAGCCGGTCTTCCAGAGGAGCTGGGGCGGGCTTCCCTTCGTCCAGCGGTAGATCCGCCCCTGGTCCCCCGTGCCGAAATAGATCCGCCCCTTCGAGTCGTGCGCCATGGACCAGATCTGGGAGACCTCGGGGAGATGGGTCACGACGGAATCCCAGGCGGCTCCGAGCAGCACCTGCCCCTCGCTCGTGACGGTCACCCCGGAGACGTCGCCGGTCAGGAACTCCTCGGGGCTGTCCTGCGTCCAGAGGGAAGTCTTGACCGCCCACGCCTGCGACGACGCAAGAAGGATCGTGGCCCAGAGGACCGCCGCGTGGCGCCGCTTCATGCGCACGGAATCGTGGCTCCTTTCGTGGAGAACCGGGCCTGACGGGTCATTTCGCCGCCCGGTACGGGAACACCGTGATGGTCTTCTGCTCGCACCCGGTCCCCACCCGGCCCATGGGGATCGGAACCTCGACGATGGTGGCACCCTTCACCGGAGCCGCGTCCCCCGCCTTGGCCGTGGCGCCCAGCACGCTGATGACGGACGGCGGCGCCTGCGCGATCTCTCCTCCGTGGACGGTGAGTCCGCGCGCCTCGCGATAGACCTGCACGAACATCTGATCCCCTCGCCGCTCCCGGCTCAGGAGCCCGAGAAGATGTTCGAGGCTCTGGGGCTCGAACGCGTCGGGGGCGCGGTCGCGCTCCCACTTGTCCGTTTCGGGCCCGTTGCACACGCGGACGGTGAGGTCGCCGGGCGGGGTCTCCGGAGGAATGCGAATCGTCACGCGGCGCGTCTCGGGATCCTTCCGCGCCGGCTGCAAGGAAAGCTCCACCTCGACCGTCTCCCCGGGAGCGACCATTGTGGGATTCATGCGGATCGAGGTCAGCGTCGCCTGGTCCAGCCCTTCGTCCACCGCGATCTCCGCGCGGAGCGAATCCAGGCGCACCGTCTCGAAGCGGTTGATGAGGAGCAGGTACAAGGTCTGCGAGACGTCGTCCCCCGCGCCGGCCAGAGGCGCGGGCGCCACGATCGCGTTCCCGCGCCGGAGCACTTCCTTGCCGCCGTTCATCCAGTAGGTGAGGTCGTAGCGCGTGGTGGCCAGCCCCACGTCGAAGAGCGCCTCGGAGATCGAGCTCACGATGGTGGCGGCCGCGAGCCCCGGGGTGAGTGAGCGGCTGCGCGCGATCTCGAAGTGATAGTTCCGGTCGCGCCCCTGCGGCCCGCGGATCACGACGCGCACCGGGATCATGGACGGAGCCAGCCCCAGCTCCCCGGCGATCCCGACGCTGCGATCCGCCACGAGGGTGCCGCACGTGCGCGTGGCGGAGCCCACCTTGGTCGAGATCTGCTGGCTTGCGAACACGGTGTGAATCGTCGCCGCGCTCATCGGAAGCTGCACCCGCCCGAGGGCGTAGAAGGGATGACCGAACGCCAGGACGCGATTGCCGTCGCGATAGGTCGCGGTGCCGATCGCGGTCGCCTCCATGTCTCCGCGCACCAGCTCCACCCCCACCGCCGATCCCGGCACGATCGAGTCGCAGTCCCCCGAAGTGGAAGCTCCCCCTCCGGGCGCCGAGACGAATCCGTGGTCCCTGAGCCAGGGATCCAGATAGCGGAGCGCCTCGGGGGTGAAGCCGGAGAGCGAGAGCGGGGTAGCGATGGGGCGCGCCTCGCCGGGAAGGGCTGCGGCCCCTCCGGGCGGGAGATCCAGGGCGCCGAACCGCGCGTCGGACGGCTCGGCCCGGTTCTCCGGCAGAGAGCGGAGCGAATTCAGCATCTCCGTGATCGGCGTGATGCCCGCCACCGGGTCCTTCGTGAAGGCCCACGTGTAGGAGACCGCGCCGATCAGCCTGCCTCCGATATAGACGGGGCTCCCGCTCATGCCGGCGATGATTCCGGTGCGCTCCAGGAAGCTCCCGCTGGCGCGCCCCAGGATCAGGTCCGCGCCCGGCCGGTTCCCCTTGAGCACGCCGAGTATCGTCATCGGGAAGCTGTCCACCGAGGTCCCGCGGAACACGCTCAGGCCGTATCCGGTCATCCCCGCCTTCACCGAGTCGGCGGGCATCGTGAGCGGAAGGGCGCTTCGGACCGGGGGGTCGGCGCGTGAATTTCCCGCGCCCGCTGCTAGGGCGAACATCGCGAGGGTGGGGAGCAGGCTGAGCCGCGGAACCCCGAAACGAAGGCTCCTCGGATAAGAACCGCGGGGGGCTGTGTGCAAAGCAAAGATCATTTGGACTCGGGGAAGAATACGGTCGGGCGCGGGCGCCGTCAATGCTCCCGGGATTCCTGGGCGCGATCGCGAAGTCGGGCAAGCTCGTTCAGGGCATCGAGGGGCGTCATGGACTCGACGGAGAGCCGGGAGAGCTCCCCGGCGAGCGCGGCCATGAGCCGCGGCGGCATCCCGGCCGCGACCGCACCCTCCTCCTCGACGAGAGGCGCATCCATGGGAAGCTCCTCCTGCGCGCCCTTCTTCCTCGTTACCGGCGCGCGCTTCCCCGACTCCAGCTGATGCAGGATCTCGCGCGCGCGCAAGAGCACGGGCTCGGGCACGCCCGCCAGCTTGGCCACGTGGATCCCGTACGAGCGGTCCGCCCGCCCTGGCGCGATGGCGTGGAGGAACACGATCTCGTGCCCGCGCTCCTCGACCAGGACCGTCCGGTTGCGGAGCCGGGGGAGCGTGGACTCGAGCGCGGTCAGCTCGTGGTAGTGCGTGGCGAAGAGCGTGCGCGGCCTGGGCCCGGGCCCCTCGTGGAGCGTCTCGGTCACGGCCCAGGCGAGGCTCAGCCCGTCGTAGGTGCTGGTGCCGCGTCCGATCTCATCGAGGAGCACCAGGCTCCGATCGGTCGCCTGGCGAAGGATGGTCGCGGTCTCCTGCATCTCGACGAAGAAGGTGGAAGCGCCGCGCGCGATCTGATCCGAGGCGCCCACGCGCGTGAAGATGCGGTCGGCGAGCCCGATCGTGGCTTTCTCGCAGGGAACGAAGGAGCCGATGTGCGCCAGGAACACCGAGAGGCCCACCTGGCGGAGGAAGGTGGATTTCCCCGCCATGTTCGGTCCGGTGATGAGCCAGATCTGCTCCCGGTCCGCGTCCAGTGCGACGTCGTTCGGCTGGAAGGCCCCGGGCGGGAGGGAGCGCTCCACCATGGGATGACGCGAGCCGGCGAGATGGAGGGCCTTCGTCTCCTCCAGCGTGGGACGGATCCATCGTTCGCGCGCGGCGCAGTCCCCGAGCGCGAGATGGAGATCGATCGCGGCCAGCACGCGCGCCGCCGCCTGGATCGCCGGCACCTCGCGGGTGGCGAGGTCGCGCAGCCGCTGGAAGTGCTCGGTCTCGATCCGGTGGCTCTCCGTGCTCGCGGCCTCGATCCTCTCTTCCATGCGGGTGAGGTCCGGCGTCACGAAGCGCTCCCCGCCGGTCAGGGTCTGGCGGCGCACGTAATCGGCCGGCACGCGGTTGAGCTGCGATTTCGTCACCTCGAGGTAGTACCCGAATACGCGATTGAACCCGACCTTGAGGTTGGGGATCCCGGTGCGCGCCCGCTCCCGGGTCTCGAGCTCGAGCACGAGGGAGCGTGCGTCCTGGGCGTCCCGGCGCAACGTGTCGAGCTCGGGATCGTATCCCTCGCGGATGATCCCGCCCTGGGTGGATGCGAGCGGAAGCTCGTCTTGGAGCGCGCCTCGGAGCTCCGAGGCGAGCGCGGAAAGATCCGGCAACGCCTCGAGCCATTCGCGCGTCACCGGTCCCTCGTGGGTGCGCAGGACGCTCGCGACCTCGGGAATGCGGAGCAGTCCCTCGCGCAGGAGCCCCAGGTCGCGGGGCGACGCGCGGCCCGAGCCCAGGAGGCCGAGCGCCCGTTCCAGATCCGGCATCCGGTGAAGGCGCTCGCGGGCGCCTGCGCGGAGCCTCGGCGATTCGGCGAAGGCCTGCGTTCGATCGAGGCGCGCGTCGAGCATGGCGCGGTCGCGGCTGGGGGCCCGAAGGAGCGCGCGGAGCGCCCGCCCTCCCATCGCGGTCTCGGTCCGGTCGAGGAGCTGGAGCAGGGTGTGCTCGGGACCGGCCTGCGATTCGAGCACCTCGAGGTTCCGGAGCGTGACCTCGTCCACGACGAGCGGAGCGCCCTCGCGGAGCGGACGTAGGTCGCCGATCTGAGGTAGATCCGATTTCTTGAGCGAGCGAAGATAATCGAGGAGGGCGCCCGCGGCGCCCAGCCCCAGCCCGGGATCGCCGAGGCCGAACGCTTCGAGGCTCAGCACGCCGAAGCGGCGCTCGAGCGACTGCCTGCCGGCGCGCAGGTCGAACCGCGCGGCATCCCATCGCGTGACGCGCGCGACGGACCCCCAGGGAGACGCCCCATCCTGGGCTCCGGCGGGGAGAAGGATCTCGCGCGAGGGATACTCGAGAAGAAGCGCCGGAATCTCGTCCTCGCCCACCTCGCCGATCCGGAACTCTCCGGTCGAGACCTCCGCGACGGAGACCCCGGCGCGGCCCTCTTCCGGAAGGAGCGCCACGATGTAATTGCTCTCGACCGCGTTCAGGATTCCGTTCCGGGTGATGGTCCCCGGCGTGAGCACTTCCACGATCTGGCGGTCCACCAGCCCGCGCGCTTCCGCGGCCGGCTCCATCTGATCGGCGATGGCGACCGAGTACCCCTCGTTCACCAGCGTGCGCAGGTAGCCGTCCACCGCGTGATGCGGCACGCCCGCGAGGGGAAGCGATCCTTCCTTCTTCTTGTCACGGCTTGTGAGCGTGATGCCGAGAACGCGGGAAGCGACGAGGGCATCGTCGCCGAAGGTCTCGTAGAAATCCCCCATGCGGAAAAAGAGAATCGTCCCCGGGTGCTCGGCCTTGAGCCGACGGTACTGGTCGAGCATCGGGGTCGATTCCACGGCGGGGAGCTAGCGGGGCACGATGTTGTACGAGAACCCGCGCTCGCGGCGGAGCCGCTCGCCGAGGGCGCGCGCTTCGTCGCGCGTGGCGAACGCTCCCGCGCGCACGCGGTAGATGGGTGTGGTCTCCCGCCCCTCGAGCACCTGGACGTCCCCCACCCCCGAGAGCCTCAAATCCTTGGCCAGCGCCTCGGCCAGCTCGCGCCGCGAGAACGCGCCGACCTGGATGGAATACCCTCCGCCGATCGGAAGCCCGAGCGTGGGCGTCCCGGCGGCGGTCCGGATCCCTCGGTCCCTCGCCCTCGTGGCTTCGTAGGATTCCGGGAAGCGCTGCGCCACCTGACGGAAGACGGCCGCGGCGTCCGCGGCGCGTCCCATGGTCTCCAGCGAGACCCCCATCGCGTAGAGCGCCTGGGGCGCGTAATCCCCGCGCGAATGCCGGGCCAGGATCACCTTGAGCGCGTCCACGGCCTCGCGCGGCTTGCCCGCGCGGAGCGCGGCCCCCGCCATTGCGAAGTAGTAGGACTCCTCGAAGGTGCTCCCGTCGAGATCCGGCTTGGCGGAGAAGAAAAACTGGTAGGCACCTGGAGCGTCGCCGCGGCCGAGCTGGGAAAGGCCGCGCCAGATCAGCCCCTCGCGTCCGAGGGGATCGCTCTCCACGCCCGGCGAGAAGATGCTCAGGAGATTCTCCGCTTCGCGATAGTCCCCCTGGGCGAACTGGCTCCTGCCCAGTGCCAGCGTGACCGCCCGCCTGTGGGCGCCGCGGGGATAGTTCTTGAGGTACTCGTCCAGCAGCCGGTCGTACGTCGCCGCGTCCTCGCTGAGGGACGCCGTCAGGAACGAGGCGTCGTCCCCGAGACCCCGCGGGAGCTGGGCCGGATCGATTCCCTTGAGAAGGGCTCGAGCCTCCTCGACGCGTCCCCGATCGAACGCCTTCCTGGCCTCGGCGAGATGCCGCTCTTGCAGGGTGACGCGCGGCTCGGCGCGCACGGGCGCCGGCTTCCGGAACCGCTCGTGCGCCGGGGCGCGAGAATGCGCGGGCGCGGGCGGCGGCGAGCAAATGGCGGCGAGAAGGAGCGCGGCCGCGGAGGCGAGGCGCACGAAGCGCGCGTGGCGGCCGGAGCGTTCCCTCGTGCCGAACCGATCCCTCATTCCGGACGGTCCCTCATGCGGGCGTGGACTCGGTGCTCGGCTGCGAGAACGCGTGGCACTCGGGGCAGCGGGTCCAGAACTCGTCGGACGTGGCGCCACAGGAGGCGCACGCGAACCGCTCCGTCTTCGGAACCGCACGGAGCAGCGCCTCCACCTCATCCAGCGCGCTGCTGAGGTCTCCGAGGCGCCGGTGCACGTTCACGAGAAGGAGCCGGGCCTCCACGGAATTGGAGTCGATCTTGAGCGCGCGCGAGAGCGTTGCCGCCGCTTCAGGCAGATCCCCCTTCTTCTCGTACATCCGGGCGAGGGCGATCAGAATGCGCGCGTCACGTGGATTGCGCGACAGGAGCTCCTCGTAGGCCTGAGGGATCTCGCTGAAGCGTCCCCGCTCGAAGTACGCGGTCTCCAGGCGGTCGAGCACCAGGTGGGCCAGGCCGGGGTGCATCCGCGCGAGCCATTTCCAGAAGACGATGGCCCGGTCCCGGTGATCGCGGCGATAACAGATGTCCCCCAGGCGCAGGAGCGCCGCGGGGTGGTTCTTGTCCAGACGGAGCGCGCTCTTGAACTGCCGCTCCGCCTCCCGCGTCTTCCCCGCGCGCAGGAAGCTCTCCCCCGCCGCGGAGCGGTACTTGGCCAGGGAGCCGTTCCCGCGCTCCCCGTTCAGCCGCGCCATCTCCGACCGAACTTCGTAAGCGCGCTCCCAGTTTCCGGCGGCCTCATGGGCGCGAAGAAGCACCTGGAGCGCATTCGGGTTCTTCCGGTCCAGCTCGCGAAGGTCTTCCGCCTCCTCGACCGCCTGGTCCGCCCGGCCGAGCGCGATCAGGTCCAGCACCAGGCTCTCGCGCACCGTGCGTTCCTGGGCGGTGGTCAATCCGGAGCGCACGGTGAGCTCCCGGTGGACGTTGATGGCGCGCGCGGGCTCACCCCGTTCGCGAAGCAAATTCCCTATGTGGATGTAAGCGTCGACGTTATCGGTGTCGATCCGCACGGTCTCGGCGAAGGCGAGGAGGGCTTCCTCGTTCTCCCCCCGGAGGAGCGCGTCGAGACCGCGCCGGAACGGGGTCTCGGGGCCCCGCCGGTCCGTGGTGAACCCGCCCGAGAGGGTCCACGCCGCCCACCCCACCAGCGCCAGAAGGGCGCCCCCCAGCACGAAAGCGTAGATCCCGGACGTCACGCCTCGCTTCCCTCGCGCTCCCCGATCCTCAGATCCTCGAGCGGGAGGTTACGAAGGGACCGCAGCTCCTGCTTTAGGCTCTGGTTCTCCCGGGAGAGCCGCCCCATGGTCGCGAGGCCTTTCAGGTAGTTCACCAGGGTGAGGAGGAAGGCGAGGAGCATCCCCAGCGCGAAGGCGGCGAAGAGCGCGATCGGGAGCGGGACGTTGGAGTATACCGCTCCCGGGATCCGGATCTCCGTCGCGAGGCCGTTCAGGTTCAGGTAACCGAACCCCACGACCGCGACCATGATCAGGAGCCAGGCCAGATTCTTGAGAATCCACATGACAGTCCCCTCCCTGGTTGCGGTCGGACCTGGATGCGGTCGGCAGAATATCCAGAGGCCCGGCGAGGGTCAACCCATCGCTCGTCCGGAGCTTGGAACCGTTTTCAGGATCGCAAGTTCGGGGGTCGAGTCTGCCGAGGAGACGCGCACCGTCCTCCCCCGAGATCGTCACGTGCAGGAAGAGCCGACGTGTCGTACTGGTTCAGCCGGCAGCCCAGAGTGCAAAAAGAAACCCGAGGGGCCCTGGAAGACCCCTCGGGCGATGTCGCGACCGCCTGCTTCATCTCACCTCTAGAACTCTCCCGGCACGTCGCTCGCCTCCTCGGCTTCCGGCGGGACGGTTTCCTCTGCCGAGGGCTCGCCCGCGGATTCCGCCGAAGGAGCCGGCTTGAACCGTGCCTGGAATTCCGCCTGTGCCGCCTGCGTCTGATCGGCCAGCCAGGCACGAACGCTCAGGATGATGCGATGGGCCTGCGTGTCGACGCGGGTGACCTTGAGGTTGAGCTCGTCTCCCACCTTGAAGCTGTCCGCGGGCTTCTTCAGTCCATCCACGCCGAGCTGCGAGAGCGGGATGAATCCTTCCAGCCCCTCCTCCAGGTCCACGATCACGCCGCGATCCAGGAGGCGGACCACCTTGCCCTTCACGATGAGATCCGGAATGTACTTCTCCGCGAGGGTGGGCCACGGGTCCTCGCTCACCTGCTTCAGGCCGAGCGAAATCCGACGCGCGTCCTTGTCGATGGAGAGGACGACCACGTCGACCTTGTCCCCCTTCTTCAGCACCTCGCTGGGATGCACCACGCGCCGGGTCCAGGACATGTCGCTGATGTGGACCAGACCGTCGATGCCCTCCTCGATTTCCACGAAGGCGCCGAAGTTCGTGAGGTTCCGGACCTTGCCCTTGACCCGCGTGCCGGGCGGGTACTTCTGATCGAGGGTGAGCCACGGATCGGGCTCGACCTGCTTCAACCCGAGCGAGATCTTCTCGTTCTCCTTGTCGATCTTGAGAATCACCGCCTCGATCTGGTCTCCGATCGCGACCACCTTCGAGGGATGGCGAACGTGACGCGTCCAGGACATCTCGGAGATGTGGATCAGCCCTTCGATCCCCTTCTCCAGCTCCACGAAGGCGCCGTAATCGGTGATCGAGACGACCTTGCCCTTGACCTTTTGACCCACCTGGTAGCGCTTGTCGACGTCCTCCCACGGATACGGCGTGAGCTGCTTCATGCCGAGCGAGATGCGCTCCTTCTCGGGATCGAAGGAGAGGACCTTCACCTTCACCTTCTCGCCGATCGAGACCAGCTCGGAGGGGTGGCTGACGCGACCCCAGGACATGTCCGTGATGTGGAGCAGGCCGTCGATGCCGCCCAGGTCCACGAAGGCGCCGAAGTCGGTGATGTTCTTCACCACACCCTCGCGAAGCTGATCCTTCGCCAGCTCCTGGATGATCTCGCTCTTCTGCTTGGCCCGGTGCTCCTCGAGGACGGCGCGCCGCGAGACCACGATGTTCCGGCGCCGCTTGTTCAGCTTGATGATCTTGAACTCCATCCCCTGGCCGATGAGCGAATCCACGTTCTGCACCTGGCGGAGCGCGATCTGCGAGCCCGGGAGGAAGGCCTCGACCCCGTAGAGGTCGACCACCACGCCCCCCTTGATCTTCCGCACCAGCTTCCCTTCCACCAGCTGCCCTTGATCCGCCGCCGTCTTCACCCGGTCCCAGACCTTGACGAAGTCGGCGCGCTGCTTGGAGAGGACGACCAGGCCGTCCTGGTTTTCCGTTTTCTCGAGAAAGACCTCGATCTCGTCTCCGACCTTCACCCCTTCGAGGTCCGGAAACTCTTCCACCGGGATCACGCCTTCCGACTTGAACCCGACGTCCACCGTCACTTCCTTGTCATCGATCTTGAGAACGCGGCCGCGGACGATCTCCCCTTCTTCGAGATCCTTGAGGGAGTCCTCGTAGAGCTGCAGCATCTCCCCCATCATGCTCGGGGATTCCTCGTCGGGATCGAGCTCCAGGGTGCCGACGGCGGTGACCTTGCCCTCGGTCTCCAGATCTTCGTGAATCAGCCTCGTCTGCGGTTTCCGCTTCCGGGGCTTCGACTCGACCTCGGCTTCATCCGCCGACTCGTCCTTTACGTCCACATCCTCTTCATGACGTCGAACCATGCGTCTTGTTTCCCCCTTGCCTCTTCTATGAATTCGGCCGTGACGGCCGGTGGTGCCAGCTTCATCCCCTCGCGGGGCCCTTCATGCGCTCGCGGCGCTCGGCTCCATGTTCGTGATGCGCTCCACCACTTCCGCGATCACCTCGTCCGGCGTGGAAGCCCCCGCCGAGACCCCGACGCGGCTCAGCCCGTGGAACCAATCATCGTGGAGCTCTTCCGCCGATTCGATCTGGAGCACCCGGGGGTTCACCTTGCGGCAAACCTCCGCCAGCTGCGCCGTGTTCGCGCTCTGCCGGCCGCCGACGATGACCATCGCCTCGACCTCGCCGCTCAGCTCGATGGCCGTCTTCTGCATCGAGGTCGTCGCGCCGCAGAGCGTGTTGAAGACGCGCACTTCCTTCCCGCGCTTCAGGAGCGCCCCCACCACTTCCTGGACGTGCCCGATCGCGTGCGTGGTCTGGAACACCACGCCCATGCGCGGGATGAACCTCAGCTTCTCCGCCTCCTCGACGGTGTCGAGGACGATCGCCTGATTCTGCGTGTGAGCGACCACGCCGATCACCTCGGGGTGGTTCTTGTCGCCGATCATGACGACCTTGTAGCCGTCCGAGATCAGCTTGGCCGCGTACTGCTGTGCCTTCGTGACGAACGGGCAGGTCGTATCCACGACCTTGAGCCCGAGCGAAGTCGCCTTGTTCTTCAGCTCCGGCCCCACACCGTGCGACCGGATGATGACCGTATCTTCCGGATCGATGGAATCCAGGTCCGCCACGACCTCGAGCCCCCGGCTCCGGAACGAGCTCACGACCTGAGGATTGTGGATCAGCGAGCCCAGCGACCTCACGTTCCCGCCGCCGTCCATCGTGTCGTTCGCCATCTTGATCGCTCGCTTCACCCCGAAACAGAAACCGGCGTTGTCCGCGACGATCACTTCCATGTCGTTTTCTCCTGCTCCGCGAGAAGCCCCGCGATCCTGTCCATGATCGCGCGGGCGAACGCACGTACCTCCTCCCGCTCGGGATTCCCCGAGCCCGGAGGCATGACCGGCGAGCCGAACGTGATCCGGATCGGAACCTGCCGCAGCATCGAACGGCGGATTTGATTCGAGCCCGAGATGCAGGCGGGCACGACCGGGGTTCTCGTCGCCGCGGCAAGGCGCCCCACTCCAGCGCGGGGCGGCTTCAGCTCGCCGCTCTTGTTTCGAGTCCCTTCCGGAAAGATGAGAATGGCACCGCCAGAGGACAACACGTCCTCGGCCCCCCGGAGACCGGCGCGGGCCTGGGCGCCGCGTTGAATCGGGATGGAATTATAGGCTCGGATGAGCGCCCCGAACAAGGGATTATGGAACAATTCGGCCTTCGCGACAAAGTGCATCTCACGCGGCAGATGCGCGCCCACCAGGGGTGGATCCCAGAAGGAAATGTGGTTGCAGGCGACGATCAGGGGGCCCCGGCGCGGGATCCGGTCCAGCCCCTCGAGGTGAAAATCGAGGAGGCTCCGGGCGAAGAGCCGTGTGAATCCGGCGCCGAAGGCGTAGACCAGCCCGGGGCGCGAGACCGGCTTCATGGCAAGCGTTGCCCAGTGGGTCGCGAGCGAGACCTGCTCCTCCGGGGCGATCGCGGTCGTATCGAGGAGAACCGCGTCCGGCGCCCGGACGAGCGGGCTGGCCGCTCGTTCCGTGTCTCTCCGGTCCCGCTCCCGGATCTGGGCCAGGATCGCCTGCGGGTCGGCGTGTTCCCCCCGCGCCCTGAGCTCCTGGTACCGCCGCTCGGCGCGCGCTTCCGCGGTGGCCGAGACGAAGAGCTTCAGGGTGGCATCCGGGAACACCACGGTGCCGATGTCCCGCCCCTCCATGACGAGCCCCGGGGGACGCGCCAACGAGCGCTGGAGCGCGACCAGCTTCCGGCGAAGCCCGGGATGGAGCGCCACGCGCGACGCCGCCTCCCCCGCTTCGGCGGTCCGGATCTGGCCCTCGACGGAGGCCCCGTCCACGCACACGCCCTCCGGCCCGGGCACGATCTTCCTGGTCTCGAGAAGCTCGAGGAGCGCCTTCTCGTCGTCGAGGGAGACGCCTTTCCGGTTCGCGGCCCAGGCGACGGCGCGATACATGGAGCCCGAGTCGACGTGGAGGAGTCCCAGACGCTGCGCCACGCCCCGCGCGGTCGTGCTCTTCCCGGCTCCCGCGGGTCCGTCGATCGCGAGGACGAACGGCTTCAACGCAAGAGGCCTCGGAGACGGTTCAGGAATCCGGGATCCGAGACGCGCGCGGACTCGGCGCCGAGCACCGTGATGCCCTCCCGCGCCGCGAGCCCCGCCACCATGAAGGCCATCGCGATCCGGTGATCTCCGGCGGCGTCCACGGTGCCGCCCCGGATGCGCCCTCCCTTCCCGTGAATCGTCCAGCCGTCGGGGTGCTCCTCCACCTCGACCCCGATCGCCCGGAGCCCCGCGGCCACGGTCGCGACCCGGTCCGATTCCTTCACGCGAAGCTCGTCCGCGCCGCGCACCACCGTCTTCCCGTCCGCGAAGGCCGCCAGCACCGCCACGAGCGGCAGCTCGTCGATCAGGCGCGGGACCGCCTCGGGGGCGACGCGTGTGCCCCGGATCTTCCCGGCGCGCACGCGCAGGTCCGCGACCGGCTCTCCCGTCGTGACCCGCTCGTTGCCGCGCATGAGCCCGGACCCGACGCGCTCGAGATGATCCAGGAAGGCGGTGCGCGTGGGATTCACGCCCACGCCCTTCAGGGTGATGTCCGATCCGCGCACGATGGACGCCGCCGCGAGAAGAAAGGAAGCCGCGGAGAAGTCGCCGGGTACTTCGAGGTCCGCGGGCTGGAGGGTGGCGGGACCGCGCACTCGAACCGCCATGCCGTCCCGCTCGACCGGCACGCCGAAGTGCGGGAGCATCCGCTCCGTGTGATCGCGCGTGAACGCGGGCTCGCGAACCGAGGTGATGCCCTGGGCCTGGATCCCGGCGAGGAGCACCGCGCTCTTCACCTGCGCGCTCGGCACCGCCGTGATGACCGCGGCGCCCAGGAGCGGCCGTCCGCGAACGACGATCGGAGGAAGGCGGTCCCCCTGCCGCGCCGTGAGATCGGCCCCGAGCACCCGTAGCGGCTCGATGACGCGCGCGACGGGGCGCCGCCGGAGCGAAGCATCCCCGGTGAGCACGGAGAGAAACGGCTGCGCCGCGAGGAGCCCGGTCGCAAGCCTCAGCGCGGTGCCCGAATTCCTCGCGTCCAGCACGCGGTCGCTTTCTTGCAGTGTGCCCCCACGTATGAGGATTCCTTCCCGCACGGTGGCGCTCACCCGGGCGCCGAGCTGTCTCACGATGCCGAGCGCGGCGCGGGTGTCCAGGCCGGGATTCGCGCCGCGGATCCGGGTCGTGCCGGAAGCCAGGGCCGCGAGGAGGATCGCGCGCTGCGTGATCGATTTGTCCCCGGGAACCCTGGCTTCTCCGCAGAGCGCGCCGCGGGGACCGATGCGGGCGCGGCTCACGGCGCGATCTCGCGCCGGAACTGGCGCGCTTCGTCGAGGAGCGTCCGGAGCTCCGGGTCCTTCCGCTCGATCGCGTGGCGGAGCGCACGCACCTCGCGCTCCAGAAGCTCGAGCGCGGGCGTCACCTTCTCGGCGTTGAGGGTGAGGATGTCGAACCAGAGATCGGACGGCGAGGCGGCGAGCCTCGTCATGTCCCGGAGACCGGGCCCGGCTCCCTGCGCGAGGAGGCCGGTCATGTTGCCCGTCCGCCGCAGCGTCCGGACCAGGGCCGAGGAGGCCACCAGGGGCACGTGGCTCGTGAGCGCGACGAGCGCGTCGTGGATCGTGGGCGCCATGGAGACCGGGACGGCTCCGACCGAGCGCCACAGGGCGGCGGTCCGCTCCGCCGGCGATCCGGGCTCGAACGGTCCTCCCACGATCACGGTTCCTCCCTCGAAGAGATCGGCGCGCGCCGCTTCGATCCCCGATTGCTCCGACCCACGCAAGGGGTGGGAGGCGACGAACCGCGCGGAGGCGCCTCTGCCCATGGCCGCGGTCGCCGCGGCCAGGACCGGCAGCATCACGCTGGAGAGGTCGGTGAGCGTGGCGCCCGCGGGAATCGACGCGAGGAGTCGCGGGACGACGGACGTCGCCGTCCTGGGCGGAACCGCCGTCACGACGAGGCCGGCTTCCGCACCGGCCCGCTCCGGATCCTCGAGCAGCGCGTCGACCGCGCCTCGCTTCACCGCGCCGCGGGCCGTATCCGGATCGGGATCGAACCCCAGCACGCGCGGAGGGTCGGGGCGCGCGCGGAGGGCCAGCCCCAGCGATCCTCCGATGAGCCCGAGTCCGTGGATCGCGACGGTGCGCCGCGTCACAGCACCCGGCGAAGACCGTCGAGGAGCCTCGTGAGCTCAGGCTTGGTCCCCGCGCTGATCCTGGCGTACTCGGCCGGAAGACCGAACGAAGTCAGCGGGCGGATGATCACGCCCAGCCGCTCGAGCTTCTGGGCCGCCTCCACGGCCGAGCCGGGAAATCGGGCGAGGACGAAGTTGGCCCACGTGGGCGTGAGCGTGAGCCCGAGCTTGGGAAGCTCGGCGCGGAGAAATCCCAGCGCCTCCTCGTTCAGCGAGCGGCTTCGCGCGACCTGATCCAGATCCTCGAGACTCGCCTTGGCCGCGGCCTGGCCCACGCTGGTCACGTTGAAGGGTAGCCGGACCCGGTGCACCAGGGACGCCAGCTCGGGGGAGAAGAATCCGTATCCGACGCGGAGCCCCGCCAGGGCGTAGATCTTGGAGAAGGTGCGCAGGACCGCCACGCGCTTTCCCTGTCGCAGGTACTCGAGACCGTCCGGGTATTCGGGATCGGTCACGTATTCGAAATACGCCTCGTCGAGGATGGTGAGCACGTGGTCCGGCACGCGGGCGAAGTACTCGTCCAGCTCGCGGCGCGTCACGCGGGTGCCGGTGGGATTGTCCGGGTTGCTGAAGTACACGAGGCGCGTGCGGTCGTTGATGGCCGCGAGCATGGCGGGGGGATCGTGGAACAGGTCCCGCCCGGGCACCCGCACCAGCGTGCCCCCCGCCACGCGGACCGCGATCGCGAACATGATGAAGGCGGGATGCGACATCACCGCCTCGTCCCCCGGCCCGAGGTGGATCCGGCACAGGATGTCGATGAGATCGTTCGATCCCGCGCCGGCGGCGGTTTGCTCGAATGGGACCTTCCAGAAGCGGGAGAGGGCCTCGCGGAGGTAGTAGGAGCTTCCGTCGGGGTAGCGGTTCACGCCCGGAGCCGCCTCGCTCATCGCGCGAACCGCGAGCGGGGAGGGGCCGAGCGGATTCTCGTTGGACGCGAGCTTGATCGCGTTCGAGATGTGCAGCTCCCGCTCCAGCTCCTCGACGGGCTTGCCGGGAACGTAGGGCTCCAGGGAGCGGATTTCTGACCTAACCGGCTTCACCGTGCGGGTCGACATCGGAGTCCTCTCGGGCTTCCGCGAAGGTTCCGACGCAGTGTACCACCAGGAAGAAGGCTCCGCCGAGGTTAGCCACGTCTTCTCGCCTTGGGCCGCGGAGACCCGCGCCGGTCCGGCGGCCGTGCCGACTCTTGCAATGCGCGCACTTCGCTCCGGGTGAGGGGCCGCGTCTTCCCGGGAGAGAGTCCCTCGAGCCGGATCGGTCCAAACTGCACGCGCTGAAGGCGCGTCACGTGAAGCCCCGCCGCGCGCGCCAGGAGACGCACCTCGCGCTTCTTCCCCTCGGAGATCTGCACGAGAAGCTTCCCGTGTCCCTGCTCCACCCCTTCGAGCAGCACGCGGTCGGGCGCCACCTCGATCCCCTCGATCGTCGCCCCTTCGCGGAGCCTCCGGAGCGCCGGGACGTCCGGGACCGGCACGACCCAGATCCGGTACACGCGCTCGATCCCCGTGCGGGGATGGAGCAGCGCCTCGGCCAGCACGCCGTCGTTCGTGAGGAGGAGGAGCCCTTCCGATTCGAGGTCGAGCCTCCCCACCGCGTGAAGACCCCGCGCGGCATCCCCCAGGAGGTCGAAGATCGTGGGATTTCCCCCCTGGCTTCGGCGGCTCACGAGCGCGCCCTGGGGCTTGTGGTAGGCGAGATAGCGAAGCTCTTCGTCCCAGCGAAGGGGATTCCCATCGAGGGTGACGCGGTCGCGCCGGGGATCGACGTCGGGGCCCATGCCTTCCGGAGGCGCGCCGTTGATCCGGACGCGTCCTTCCCGGATCCAGCGGTCCGCCTCCCGTCGCGAAGCCGATCCCGCGCGGGCGAGGAACTGGTTAAGCCGCACCGTCCGCGGTCGAGACCTCGACCTCTTCCGGTTCCGCCTCGCGCGCCTCCGCCGGGTCGCCGCCTGAGGCGTCCTTCCCGGCCGGCGAACTCTCCTCCGGCCGCTCTCCCTCCGGCAGGCGCTCGCGCTCGTCCAGGAGCGGAGCCAGCTCCTTCAGCTCCGGCAGATCCGTGAGCTCGTTGATTCCCATGTAGGAGAGGAATTCCTGGGTGGTGGAATAGAGGAGCGGCCGGCCCACTCCCTTCGACCGTCCCTTGATCGTGACCAGGTTGCGCTCGAGGAGCGTGTGGAGCACGCCCGCCGAATCCACCCCGCGGATCGAGTCGATCTCCACCTTCGTGATCGGCTGCTTGTACGCCACGATCGCGAGCGTCTCCAGCGCGGGCTTGCTGAGCCGGATCTTGCGGCGCGACCGGAGCATCTGCTCGACCCAGGCGGAACATTCCTTCCGCGAGAGGATCTGGAACCCTCCCGCGATCTCCGAGAGCACGACCCCGCGCTCCTCGCTCTCGTAGGCGGCGGCCATCTCGCTCAGGAGGGCCCGCACCTCGGCGGGGCTCCGGTTCCCCAGCACCTGCGTGAGCACGTTCAGCGTCACGGGGACGTCGCTCGCGAAGAGCACGGCCTCGAGGATCTGTTTATCGCTAGGCATGTGGCTCCTCCTCCCCGGAATCGACCGGCCGCCGCGCGCTTGCCTCACGCCACGCGATCCAGATCGGTCCAAACAGCTCTTCTTGAGACACGGTGATCCGCTCCTGCTTCAGGAGCTCGAGGAGCCCCAGGAACGCGGTGATCTTCTCCAGGCGCGAGACGAAACCGGCGAGCACCTCCTCGAAGAGCGCGCGCTTGCCTCGTTCCAGCTGTCCCCGGATCACGGCGATGGCTTCCTCCAGACTGATCGGCTCGGCCGTGATCGTGTGCACGATCGGAGGGACCTGCCGCTGGAGGATGTTCTTCAGGGCGTCCAGAAGACGGAAGAGACT
>Ga0209056_10001551_pt1 | contig 25311 bp, 13 predicted proteins | sample GraSoiAngelo_114_FD_185876 | JGI IMG/M metagenome (GOLD analysis project Ga0209056, IMG submission 185876) | Grasslands soil microbial communities from the Angelo Coastal Reserve, California, USA - 14_0903_13_40cm (SPAdes) (version 2) | ecosystem: Environmental > Terrestrial > Soil > Grasslands... | reverse complement strand
TTCCGCATCACCGCGTCCGGCCGGCCGTCTTGCTGCGATAGACCGAGTCCAGCACGGCCCGGAACACCTCGACCGGGGCCGCGCCCTCGAGCAACCCTCCCTCGATGTAAAACGTGGGCGTGCTGCGCCCGCCCGCCTGCGCCGCGCGCGTCGAATCGGTGCGCACCTCCGCCCGCACGCTCTTTGAGTTGAGGCACCGCACCACGTCCCCGCGGGTCAGGCCGGCCGTGTCGGCGAGCGCGAGGAAATATGGACCCGCGTCCTTGCGGGAGGCCCAGCCATCCTGGCGCTGGAACAGCAGGTCGTGCATCGGCCAGAACTTGCCCTGACGGGCGGCGCACATGGCCAGCTCCGCGGCTCGGGCGGCGTTGGCGTGGAGCGTGGTGAGCGGCAGGTTGATGTAGACGAGTCGGACCTTCCCGGTCTGCACGTACTCGCGCTCCAAGAGGGGCATGGTGGTGAGGGCGAAGGCGCGGCAGTAGGGACACTGGAAATCGGACATCTCGTAGACTGTCACGGGGGCGTCGAGACGCCCCTTGGTGCGGGGGGCGAGGGGGTCGGATTGCACGGCGGCGTACAGCGCGAGCAGTGCGGCGGCGCCCGCGAACAGAGGTCGCGTCATGGCGCCTAAAGTAATGAAATCTGGGAAGGGGCGGGCTAGATCTCGACCTGGCGTCCCTACTGGTCTGCTCGGAACGGCCGCGACTTCGTCCAGATCACGATGACGCCGCAGGCGGCATCCGACCCGGAGTACTCGCCTGGGACCTCGCCCGAGCCGCGGTAGATCTCGATTCCATAGATGTCGCGGATCGGAGTATTCTCGTGGAAGGAGTGCACCTCCACTCCGTCTATCCACCAGGTCGGCTGGCATTGGGGCGTGCGGGCCATGACGGCGAAGCACTCGAATGTTTCCTGGTTGCAGTGAACGCGGACCCCGCGGACCGTCCGCAGGGCGTCGCCCACCGAGCTGTACCCCCGCTTCTGGAGCTCGTCCCACCGGAAGTACGCGCCCAGGGCGCGCTGCCGGCGTCGCTCGAAATCGACATAACGTGGCATGAGCTGCTCCGCGCGCGCCTGGACAACCACCGCCGGCAGCTCATGTCCCGTGAAGTCGAGCGGGAACACCCGGTTCACCACGCCCGAAGGGGGGAGGCGAAGGCGAAACACACCGGTTGCGTACCCCAGCAACTGGATCTTGACCTCCGCATCCCCGGCGGGGAGTCCCTGCGCCTCGAACGATCCCAGGGTGTCCGTGGTAAGGGGAGGGGCGTCGCGCACGATTCGGACGACGGCCCCCGGGAGCGGGTGGCCGAATTCGCTGTCGATGACGCGGCCCCGGAGCGTCGCTTGGGCGGCGCCCGTCCGGGCACCCATCGCGACCGCGAGTAGGGCCGCGAGCTGGGCGCGGGCCGTGCGGCTCAACCATGCTCTCGGGATCACGGGGATCCCCTCCGCGACCTGGGGTTTGCAAGACCGTGCGGCCGTAAGGTCGGTCCGGTCCCACCCCTATTGCGGGGCTCCAGATAGTGCGCGAGTATATGACGCACTAGCGTCACGTTCACAAAGGTGCTATAAAGTAACTTCGATAATAAAGTAACGCCGATTCTCCCAGTCCGCGATGAGTCTTCGGCGTTGCTGGTGCAGGGCCTCCAGAGTCTGCCGTGCCGTCACGCTCGGTACTTCCGGGTGTGGACGACGGGGGTCATGTATGTGCGGTCTCAATCGGTCAAGTCCGTCCATCCCACGCGCCCCTGCACGGCATACCGTGCGGGCCAATGCGGTTTGCTCTCCCCCCTATTCACGCACGAGGTGGATGATGCGCGTTCCCTGGTTTGACCGGCTGCTGGTCGGCGCTGCTGCGGTGGCATGCGTGGTCCTCGTCGCCAGTCCGCTCCCGGCGCAGCAGGGTGCGGTGATTACTGGCCGCGTTACCTCTGAGCAGGGCGAGCCGCTGGGCGGCGCCAGTGTAGTGATAGCCAACACCCACTTGGGCGCGGCTACGACGGCGAACGGGAACTATACGCTCACGATCGCTGCGGAGGCCGCGCGGGGCCAGCAGGTGGTCGTGACCGCGCGATACATCGGCTATAAGGCCGCCACCCGTACTATCACGCTCGGCCCCGGCGCCCAGGAACAGAGCTTCCAGTTACACCTCGACCCGTTCCGGCTGGAAGAGGTGGTCGTCACGGGCGTGAGCGACGCCACGGAGGCGAAAAAAGTGCCCTTCGACGTGGGGACCGTCAACATCGATCAGCTGAAGGAGGTTCCGGGCGCCAGCGCGCTGGTGGCGATCCAGGGTAAGGTGGCGGGTGTCCGCCTGTTGCCGACGTCGGCCCAGCCCGGTGGCGAGGTGTCGCTGCGCCTCCGCGGCCCGACGAGCATCGGGGGCAAGCAGGATCCGCTGATCGTTGTGGACGGCGTGATCACCCGTTTCGGCCTCGGGGACATCGCGGCCGAGGACATCGAGCGCGTGGAAATCGTCAAGGGCGCGGCGGCGTCGTCGCTGTACGGGTCCAACGGGGCCAACGGGGTCGTGCAGGTGTTCACCAAGCGGGGCAGCTCTCTGCCCGAAGGCGAGCTGCGAGTCACCTCGCGGGTCGAGGCAGGGGTCAACAACATGCCGCGGCGGATGGAGTTCTCGCACTCGCACGCGTGGGTGACCTGCGGCACCACGCCCGGCGCGCCGTGCGACCCCACCGGCAACTACGAGCTGACGGCGACGGGTGGCCGGAAAATCGAGTTGAACCAGATCGCCGACAATCCGTTCCGCACGTACCACGACTTCTGGGATGATCTGGTCAAGCAGGGCAATTTCTGGAATGGGTACGTGGCGTTGGGGCAGCGGCGCGGTAGCACCAACTTCAACGCTTCGATCGAGAACACCCGGAACCAAGGTGTGATCTTCGCGCTGGGCGGGTACACTCGGCAGAATTTCCGCCTCAACCTCGATCAGCGGATGCGCTCGAATGTCGACGCGTCGCTTAGCACCTTTTACGGGACGTCGACCAACGGCCGGGCTGCGGAGGGTCAAAGCGGACCGTTCTTCGGCCCCATGTTCCTCCAACCGGACGTCGACATTACTGCGACGTGTGCTGCGGGATCGCCATATGGGTCGGCCGGTACGCCGTATTGCCCGGTGATCCCGCTGAGTGGAGACGTTGCCAACGACTTCAACCCGATGTACGAGCTCGCCAACCGGAAGATCAGTCAGGATCGGAGCCGGTTCACCGGCTCAGGCCGGGTCCGGTGGCGGCTGCGCGACTGGCTGTCGGCGGAAGGCAGCTTCGCCTACGACCAGGAGACGGCGGACTCTTCGGACGAGCAGCCGTTCGGCTTCCGCACATCCTCAGGGAGCAAAACGGCCGGATACCTCGTTCGGGTGACGAAGAACGACTGGCAGTACAATACCGGCGCGACGCTCACGAGCGTGCGGCGCTTCGGCAACGCGACAAATACGACCAAACTTGGCACGAGCTTCGAGTCACAACGGAACCGGCGTATCCGAACCAGCGCCAATGCGCTGATCGTGGGACGCGTGCCAGAGTTTGGCGGCGCCGACCAAAGTCAACTCTCCGCCGGATCGACCGATGAGCGGTATCGGACCCAGAACTACTTCGCCGTCACCACATTCGATATCAAGGACCGCTACATCCTGGACGGCCTGGTGCGCCGTGACGGCTCCTCGCTGTTTGGACCCGAAAGCCGGTGGGCCACCTACTATCGCGCCTCCGGGAAGTGGCGCGTCACGCAGGACGTCACGATTCCGGGTATCGACGAGCTGGGGCTGCGGGCGTCGTATGGCACGGCGGGTCTGAGGCCCAACTTTGCCGACCAATACGAAGCCCTCGCCGTGAACCAGGCCGGTATCAATTTCCTGGTACTGGGCAATCCAAAGCTCAAGCCCGCCCACTCGGCCGAGCTGGAACTGGGCACCAACATCGACTTCGGCGGCGGCCGCCTCAGCGCCGAGTACAGCTATTCGCGGAAGAAGACGACGGATCAAATCCTGCTCGTGGACCTAGCGGCCGTGACCGGGTTCTCGCAGGGACAATGGCAGAACACGGGGGCGCTGCGCGCCACGACGCATGAGTTGACGTTCGCCGCCCGGCTGATCAGCTCTCCGACCACGTCGCTCACCCTGAACATCGTCGGGGACCGGACCCGCCAGGTGATCACGGAATGGAACCTGCCCGAGCGGAAATACGGATTCGAGCAGATGCCCGAAGCGTTCTTCCTCGGCAGGAACTCGGACCTGGGCGTCCTGTACGGCAACCGTTGGATTCGCAACATCGACGACCTGTACGACGACCCGGCCAAGGCAAAGCTTGCTGGACCGGGCCAGACGTGGAGCCGTGACAGCGTCATGATCAACGAAGACGGCTACGTCGTCCGTAAGTCCGCGTACGGCACGCCGAACGAGCGGGCCATCAAGTACACCTACTGCAAGCGCCAGGACACCGCTGGCAACTGTTTGCAGACCGAACAGTTCGTGAAGATCGGTGATGCCAATCACGACTTCAACCTGAGCTTCAACCTCAGGTTGAATTACCGGCGGTTCACCGTGAACGGGCTGCTCGACTGGTCCTATGGCGGCCAGCTCTACAACGGGACGCGCCAGTGGGCTTTCCAGGCGACCCGCGACCGGGTGCAGGATCAAGCGGGCAAGCCCCAGAACGCTCCCACCTGTGGCACCGCTCAGTCTGATCCTGCTCCGGGGTCGTGCCCCCGAAAGGCGCTCCCGTACTACGGTGTGGGATTCTACAACGGCCTCGATCCGGACGACTACTTCATCGAGAACGGATCCTACGCCAAGCTCAAAGAGCTGTCGCTGAGCTACACGTTCGTGGCCGACCAGCTCCATCGACTCGGCTGGCTACGCGGGTTCCACGAGGTGCGGCTCGGATTCATCGCCCGCAACCTGTTCACGATCACCAAGTACTCCGGACTCGATCCAGAAGTCTCGGGACTATATGGCGATCCGTTCCAGGTCAGAATGGACTGGTTCCAGTATCCGCAGTTCCGGACCTTCTCGACCACCGTCGAGATTTCGTTCTGAGGGGGCGACCATCATGAACTCACGTGGAGAGTCTCATCTGCTGCGGTCGTCGCGCCTCGTCACCGCGCTGGCTGCGGCCGCTCTGGCGGTTGGCGGGTGCGACCTGAACGTCGAGAACCCGAACGCGCCCGACAAGACCCGGGCGTTCGCCGACCCGGCGGGCCTGGCCAAGGTGATAAGTGGCGCGTTCCGGAACTGGGTGGGGGCGCGCGGCAGCTACTTCGGCGCCCTGACCATGACCGCGATGGCCGACAACTACACCGCGTCGTGGAATAACGCGGCCATCCGGTTCTATAACTCCGTCGGCGTCGACTGCCCGTCCCGTTGCGGTTGGACCAACAGCGCTACGGCGCCCGAGGCCGCCGGCGGGCCCACGGTCGAAGGCCAGTGGTACGGCTATTACACGGTGCTCGTCGGGGCCAATGCCGTGCTCGCGGGGATCAAGAACGGCGTCTGCTTCGACGACGACTGCAAGGTCGACAGCACGCTGACGGTGCGCAACAGGGCAATTGCCAAGATGCTCCAGGGGATGGCGTTGGCCGGGATCGCCATGATCTATGATCAGGGCTTTATCGCGGACGAGACCACCGACCTCCTCAATATCTCGGCGATTCCCTTCAGTACCCGTGCGGAGGTGCGGGACGCCGCGTTGCAGAAACTCGAGGAAGCACGGACCGAGGCCGGGATCACCACCTGGACGACAAAGAAGGAGGACAACTGGACGGGGGTGGGCTCGGGGAAGGAATACACGAACACCCAGATCCGCCAGCTCATCCGGACGATGCAGGCCGAGCTGGTCGCCATGTGGCCGCGCAACGCGACGGAGAATGCTGCGGCCGATTGGGCCGCCGTCGCGAACTACGCCTCCCAGGGCGTCAGCTCTGGTACACCGTTCGACTGGGAATACTACGTCGATATCACGGGTCGCGAGTGCGGCGATCTGGACTGCGTGAAGAATTGGGGCAACTCCATCGGCACGATGCGGGTGGACACGCGCGTCGCCGCCATGATCACCACCAACCACGTCAGCCCGTGGCCGGTACCGAACGGCAACCCCTGTCCGACGACAGGGCCTGACAAGCGGGTGGGGGACGGAAGCTATGGGAAGGTGGACGACCCCGCGAATTTTGCAACCGTGAAGGCAACGGCCAACGCCGGTACCGACTTCGCCTGCTCTGGCGTGGCGATTTTCCCGCCGGCGCGGGGCTCCTACCACCAGAGCAACCTCCAGCACGTCCGCTACAGCCGGCTGGCCTCCCGCGGCGAGAATACGCCCGGCGGGACCGAGGACGGGACCGGTCAGGACCCGTTCTACACGACGCAAATGAACGACCTGCTGTGGGCCGAGGGGCTGATCCGGAGCGGTGGCAACCTGGCGCAGGCGGCGCAGCTCATCAACAACAGCCGCGTCGGCCGCGGCGGCCTGTCGGCGCTCACCGGTGCCGAGGGGGTCCCCGCGCTGCTCACGGCGTTGCAATACGAGCAGGAGATTGAGTTCATGGGGCAGGGCGCGACGCCGTTCTTCAACCGGCGCCGCATCGATGGATTCAGCCTCGGCAGCCTCGGCCCGTCGGTCGTGCAGACGGGCACGCCAAGGCAAATGCCCGTTCCGGCCAAGGAGCTGGATGTGCTCCAGCGCTCGATCTACACGTTCGGCGGGCCGAGTGCGCCCGACATGTCCACCACGGTCGGATGGGGCTCGGGTGGCAGCGGCAGCGTTCGCAAGTCGGTCGGACAGACTTGGCAGGAGTACTTGGCGTTGCAGCGGGAGTTGAGTCGCCGACGGAACTGAGGGAGAACGCCGAGCGTCGGTAAGGTCGGATAGGTCGCAAGGGGGCGGGGTCGATCCCGCCCCTTCGTTCGTCCGGGATGCCGGTATCGGATGGCGGTCCGCATACTCTCGCCGTACTTTGAAATAGGCGATTCGAAATCCTCTCTGACCCGCTCCCCTCTGGATCCCGATTGACCTGTTTCCCATTTCCAACCTCCCGTCTGATGGTCACGGCGACTTTGCTCGCGGTGCTGGGACCCGGAGTGGGGCAGGCCCAGGCGCCGAGCGGGGGAGTGGAAGGATGGGTGATGGACGAGGTGGGCCGTCCGCTGGTCGCCGCGCAGGTGAGGGTGGAGCGTCCAGGAACTGCCCCGATCAACCGGACCATGACCGGCACCGATGGCGCGTGGCGCATCACGCACCTGGAGCCTGGGCGCTACATGGTCACCGTGCAGCGGTTGGGCTATCGCCTGTTGGTGGATTCGGTACAGATCGAGTCGGGACGCACCGCACGACTCACGGTGGTCCTGGAGCTCGTCCCCTTCACGCTCGATTCCCTCGTCGTCAGCGCCCCGACACTCAGCATCTCCACCGCCACTGCCGAGCTGGGCACTCGGCTCACCGTGGGCGAGATCTCGCTGCTCCCAACGACGGTCGACGCCCGTCAGTTGATCGCCCTGGCCCCGGGCGCGCGGCCCGATCAGATCTGGGGCGGCGCGTCGGACCAAGCGAACTCGTATGTGCTGGACGGCACCCTGGTCAATCACGCCGGCCGCGGTGGAGCCTTCCTCGTGCCCAGTCCCAGCTGGATCGAGACGCTCGAGGTCCGGGGCCTCGGCACCGGCGCCGAGTGGGGGAATTTCCAGGGCGGGGTGGTTGAAGTGGTGACCCTGGGGGGTGGGAACAAATTGGAAGGCGGGCTCCGTACGGGGCTCGAGTCCCACCGGATCAACGGCTCCAACCTGGTTCCCGGCGAGATCGGGCGCGAGTTGGCAAGCCGGTGGGAAATCGATGGGCAGGTCCGCGGGCCGCTGGTGCGCGATCGCCTCCACTTCGCGCTGTTCGGCCAAGTCATTCGGCAGGAGGACCGAGTTTTGGACCAGCTCTCCGGGGCGAGCAACAGTTTCGTGACGGTGCCACCATACTCGTGGGACGGCCGATGGCTGGCCAAGCTGAGCTGGAAGTCCGGCGGGCGCAATCTGTTCCAGGGCAGCCTCATGGGCCGGCACCAGAACGGCGAAGATGTCGGACAGACGGGATACGAGGCCGTGGAGGCGACCGAGCAACTCCGGCACTGGAACCTCACAGGCAACCTGACGTGGCAGCGAAGCTGGTCGCCGCGCAGCGCGCTCGAGGTGCGCTTGGGCGGGTATGTCTCCGGGGAGCGACGCAACCCCTACGCGGGGATCGGCGTCCCGGGGATCGAGTTGCTGACCGCGGTGAACCCACCCCGCTACCAGAACACGCCGTTTCGGACCCGAGCCGAGCCGTCCAGCCTGGGGCTCGACGCCATCTGGACCCTCCGGGGCCGTGTAGCCGGACTGCAGCACGAGGTGAAGCTCGGCGGTGAATACACCCTCGGGTCCTGGAGATTCGAGCAGGTGCGAAACGGTGGGATGACCTGGCGACCGCTTCGGGTTCTCGGATTCAATCCCGGCGACCCGCAGACTTGGAGCCTCAACGGCATCCCCAGCGCCTGGGGTGGTGAGGTGCGGCTCGATTCCGACGTTCGCAATGGCGCCGTGTTCGTGCAGGATTACATCCAGGTTACCCCGTGGCTCCGGTTCAACCCGGGGCTCCGCTTGGGCTGGTGGTCCGGAGGACTCACCCCACCAGGCGTGGGGGGAGCGCGATTCAGCGCGGTACGAGACCGGGCGCTGGACCCCCGGATCGGCCTGGTGGCCGATCTGGACGGGCGAGGCGGGCTCGTCGCCAAGACCCACTGGGGCCGGTACCACCAATCGCTGTTCGCAGCCCTCTTCGAGCGGGTTCTCGGTGCACGAGCATTCACCAACGAGGAGACCTGGTCCTACCTGGGGCCGGCTCCCGGGAGCCCCACGACGCCATTCACCGTCGCCGAACGCGACTCGCTCGCGGCGTCGGGACTATTCCGTTTCGAGGAGGAGGTCCGGCTGGACCAGGCCGGCCGGGTGGAGAACTATCGCCAGCCGTACGTGGATCAGACGATGCTCTCGCTGGAGCGGTCCTTCGGCAGCCGGTGGAAGATGGGTCTGGTGTACGTGCACCGCCGTAACCACAACCACGTGGCGCTCGTGGACCGGAACCTGGCATCGAACTACACGGTGGTCGAGCACGTCGTGATCCTGGATCGCCTCGGGCGGCCGGTGTCCTTCGGGGGCCGGCCGCTGGTGCTGGAGCGGCTGGCCATCTCCAACGAGGATATCCTCCGGGTCCAGGATCTCATGAGGCAAGGCGCCCTCTTTTGCCAGAATCGAATCTGTGTTCCGCCCGGGATGAGCGCGGCCGACCTGGACGCGCTCCGGTACGATCCCGATTACGTTCTCACCACAGTGCCCGAGGCGACCCGGCGGTTCGAGCAGATCCAGCTGCGGCTGGACGCTCGCTACCGCACCTGGTTGGCCGGGGCGTCAGCCACTGTCTCGTCGCTCACGGGGAACTTCAATGTGGTGACCGGGCCGGACGACTATTCCACGAGCAGCGCAGGCCCATGGGTGCTGCTCAACGAGCAGTTCAACTTCCTGGGTGATCTCAACAACCAGAGCCTCCTCGAGGGTAAGCTGTATCTCGGTGGGCTGCTGCCGGCTGGCTTTCGGGGCGGGGCGTTCTTCTCCTACGCGACGGGCGATCGGGTCACACCGACGCTGACGATCTCGAGCCTGCTGACCAACTATGCCGTCGTCATGCCAAGAACGTCGGACCCCACGCTGAGCGACACACTCACATTCCACTCCTTTCTGTTCAGCAGCACGAGCGGGCAGCGGATTTTTCTCCGGCCCCGCGGGAGCTACCGCTACCAGTCACGCGCATCCCTGGATCTCCACTTGGAACGCAGCTTCCCGCGGGGGCGGACCGAGGTCGTGCTGGTGCTCGACGGATTCAACGTGTTGGGCGACCGGAGCGTCACCGAGGTCCAGACCGCGGTGAACGCCGCGGCTGGGTTCTTTGGGAGCGATTACGGCCGGGTCCGTTCCCGCGTGCCGCCGCGCACGATCCGGCTCGGAGCAGGAGTCAAGTTCTGAGACTCCAAAGGGACCTGTTTCAGCGAGAATGCACCGTCACCTCCGCCTGGCCCGGCGCCAGCGACACCACCTGCTCGCGCCCGCCGGGCCACCGGATCCACAGCGCGGTGGGCTCAAGGGCGTGGCCCAAGACCTGCACGGCGCCGTTCTGCGACCAATACCCTGATCCAGCCTGCACCTCCCGCACAGGCCCGCCGCGGTCACCGTACCGCAGCCGGAGCTGCGCGCCGACGGCGGTCGGGTTGCCCGGCGGTCCCACGAGTCGAACGCGGAGACCCGGGGCGGCGCCGCGGTTCCGGAACAGCCGGGTCGCGGCGCCGTTCTGGCTCACGGCAAGGTCGAGCCGTCCGTCACCGTCGAAGTCCGCGTACGCCGCCCCCCGCTGCTCGCCGTAGACGATCAGACCGGAGCGCTGCCCCGGCACGGCCTCGAGTCCTCCCGCTCCATCACCGCGCAACAGCAGACTCCGGCCCGCATCGTAGCGCGGCGTGGCGACGTCCGTGGCGAAGAAGTTCTGGCTCAGGAACACATCTTCCTTCCCGTCGCCGTCGAAATCGGCAATGCCGGCGTAGAAGGCCGGCGCCAGCTGAGCCTCCAGCGGCAGTGGCCGGGCCTCGAACCGATCCGCCCGGTTGAGGAAGAGCATGTGGTCCATGGTCGTCGCACCCAGCCGAGCCGCTGCTGGGGCGAGGGGCCCCAGGACCTGGTCAATAGTGGCATCCGCGTAGCCCGCGAAGGTCCGGAGCCGCTGCGCCGCGCCGGGGACCGCCAGACCGAGCCGGGCAAAGGTGGCGAGCGGCGCGACCCCGCCGATCCGCGGGTCCTCCTGCGCGAGCAACACGCCGGGACGGGGTTCGGCGAAGAAGCCGGAGTAGAGCAACAGCGGGCGGGCCTCGCTCGCGTGGTAGTCGGTGTTCCGGCCCCAGCTCGTGGCGACGATGTCGAGCCGACCGTCGCCGTCCAGGTCGCCAGTCGCGAGCCCGTTCCAGCGGCTGTACAGCCCCGCGAGGCCCGACATCGCGGGCGCGGGCCGGAACCGGCCGCGATCGTTCAGGAACACGCGGATGGTTCCCCACTCGATGGCCACGATCAGGTCCGGCCAGCCGTTGCCGTCGAGGTCGGCGAACAAGGCCGCGGAGACCATTCCCATGCCGGCGAACAGCCGGTTGTTCGCCGTATCGGAGATCAGTCGCCCCCCGTCGTTCCGATACAGCCGCGAGGAGGGGGAGAGCGGGTAGGCGCCGGGGTAGATCCTGCCGCCGACGAATAGGTCGAGGTCACCGTCCCCGTCGTAGTCGGCGAGGGCCAGCGGACCCACGCTCGCGCTATCGCCAGGGACGAGTGGCGTCATCGCCCCGGTTGCCGGGGAATAGGCGACGACGCTCGGCGTAGCGAGCGCATCGCTCGTCGTGGCCATCTCGTAGCTTGAGACTCCCGCGATCACCATCCTTCGTCCCCGGCCATCGAGCCAACCCAGTACCGTGGTGAGGTCGCCGCGCGCCGGAGGGACGCGCACGGCTCCGGGCCTCAGACGGCGGCCCTCGTTCCGGAACCAGGCAAGCGTGCCGCTGCGGCCGGTGCCGACGATCAGATCCTCACGGCCATCCCCGTCCACGTCGTCCCAGGCGATGCCGGGCCCGAGCTGGCTGAAGGCGTTGGGCAGGAGGAGCTGGCGGGCGTAGTCGTCGAAGTAGGGCTCGACGTGACGGTGACCGCCGAGCTGGTCGGAGATGTCCTGAAACAGCGTCGGGGCCAGGGCCGGGGCGGAGGCCGCCGCAGCATTCGCCACCGGCCGGGCCGCAGTCTGATCGATCTCGTAGAGGCGGTTGGGACGGGCGCCCGCGATCACCGTCCGGCGGCCGTCGCGCCAGGCCACCTCGATGGTGACCTCCTTCGCCTTTCCCGTCGCGAAGGTGAGCGATGGCTCAGAGCTCGAGAGGTAGAGGCCGCCCGCGACAATCTCACGCTGCTGGAGCGGTACGGCCCCTCCGAGCACCCGCACGCGGCTCCCGATGCCGAAGGTGTTCGGCGGGGTGCCGCGAAGCCGAACGGCGATGCGCGGTGCGGTGGCATCGTTTCGGAGCACGGCTGCGGGCTTCCCCAGCCGGTTGATGACCACGTCCAGATCACCGTCGCCGTCCAGATCGGCCGCTGCCATCCCGTGGGAAATGTCGTCGCCGAGGTCGAATCGCCAGGCGCGGCTCGCGTCCTCGAACGTCAGGTCGCCGCGGTTCCGGAACGCCACGTTCGGGAGCGGCAGGGGCGGGTACTCGAACAGCATGCGCCGCCAGTCGATCTCGTGGAGCCGGCTGCGGAGGCGGTGCTGGGTGTCGCCATCCATCTGGTCCCACACGTGCCCGGTGCCGATCAGGATGTCCTCCCACCCGTCGAGATCCACGTCGAGGAACATGGTGGACCACGACCACCCGGAGGCTCCGACCCCGGCGAGCCGCGCGACCTCCGCGAAGGTTCCGTCTCCCCGGTTCCGTTGCAGGGTGTTCCGCTGCACCTGAGGGCGGAGTGCGTCTTGCCCCGGCCGCTTGGGCACCGCGGTATGCGTCGGGATTTGGGTCTTGAGCCGGCGCGTGTCCCGGCTCAGCATGTCCACCTCGAAGAGGTCCGGTCGTCCGTCCCGGTCCACGTCGCCCACGTCGACCGCCATGCCCGAGTTGCTGGTGGATCGCACGGCGTTCCAGGGCGCCAGTCGGAAGTGCCCGCGGCCGTCGTTGAGCCAGAACTCATCGGGGTCCTCGAAGTCGTTCGCCACGTACAGGTCGGGCGCGCCATCGCCGTTCAAATCCACGAACATGGCCGCGAGGCCGAAGTACTCCGGCTCCTCCGTGAGCTGGCGGCCCCGGTCGTCCACAAAGCGGGGATTCCGGGCGATGGGCTCGCGAATGAACCGGCCGCCGCCAGCGTTGCGGTAGAAGAAGTCGGGATCTGCGCGCTGCTCGAGGCTGATGCCTCCCAGGTCCGCGCGATCGACGAGCCTGTAGTCACGGCGGTACTGTTCCCGCACCGCGAACCGTCCGGGGCCCAACTGGCGGACGACGTGGTCGAACGAGCGCTCCTGCGGCGACATCCGGTCGAGCGTGGTGTAGGCCTTGTAGTTGGCGATGTACAAGTCGAGCCAGCCGTCCCCGTCCACGTCGGCGAGGGCGATGGTCGTGCTGCCGGCCGAGGACGTCAGGCCGGCGTCCGCCCCCTGTTCGGTGAAATGGCCCGTGCCGTCGTTCAGGAAGAGCGCGTTCGGCCCGCCGAGGGCGGTCAGAATCAGGTCCAGGTCGCCGTCGCCGTCGACATCGGCGAAGGCGCACCCAGTCGAGTACCGGTCGGGTGCCGCGACTCCGGCGCCCTGCGCGATGTCTACGAACTTCCATCCCCCGCGGTTGCGATAGAGCGCGTTGGGTCCCTCCGTGCGGGCGAGGAAGATGTCCACCAGCCCGTCGCCGTCCACATCCCCAAAGCACACGCCGCCTCCCTGGGCCAGGGTACGATTCCGGACCAGGAGTGACTCGCTCACCGTGTTGACGAAGCTGAGCCCCGTGCGCGAGGAGTCGAGTAGGGTGAAGCCCGGCGTGCCCCGGCGCGGGACGTCGAGCGCGCGCCAGCGGTATCCGTCTGCCAGGCGCCAAGTGTTGTCCGTGGCGCGGCCACAGGAGAGGACGAGCAGGCCAAGAACGAGGACGTTGCGCCCGCTCATCGAGCGGGGCGATGTCGAGGGCGTCTCACGGGCATCAATGTAGCACGCTGCGGACAGAATGCCCTTCACGCCGGAGTCGGTGCCTCTTGCGACCCTCTGTAACGCGAGCCACTATTGACCGTCGTCTCTGCCGTCGTGCGGTCCTACCCGATCCACGGAGGTGGATCATGCGCCCTGCGTTGTCCGCTCAACGATATTGTCCCACCGCACCATTCCCGCAACCACGATGTAGGCGGTAGACGGTCGCTGCCCGGGCCCGCGGCACGTTCCGCTTGGCGGAGTGTGCGGTCCGGTGGCGTGTCTCGATGGCGGCCACTCGAGCCTCTCGTTTCGTCGGTACGCGTCTCGGAGTAAACCTCTCGCATGAGGAGAGACCGGAGATGAACATTCCATTTATCCGGCAGCTCGTCGGTGCCGCAGGAGCGGTCGTGCTGCTCGTTTGCGCCGTGCCGGCCGGAACCGCGCAGCAAGGCGCGATCGCAGGGCGGGTGACCGACCAGGCGAGCCAGCAGCCCGTCCCAGGCGCCCAGGTGTTGGTCGAAGGAACGACGCGCCTGACGTTGACGGATCGCGACGGTCGCTTTCGCTTCGACAACCTGACTGCAGGTCAATACCGTCTGCAAGTACGACTCATCGGCTATGCGACGGCGGCCCGGCCGGTGAGCGTGGGGCTCGGGGAGACGGCCCAGCTCGACTTCGTCCTGAGCGCCGCCGCCGTGCCCCTCGAGGCCATCACGGTGACGGCGACGGGCGAGGAGCTGCGGGCGCGCGAGCTGGGCAACGCGCCGTCGCACATCGACGCCGCGAAGGTCGCTCAGCAGGCGCCGGTCACGGACTTCACGGATCTGATCAATGCCCGGGCGCCCGGACTCACGGTGTTGCCGAGCAGTGGCACGACCGGGTCTGGTACGCGCGTTCGGATCCGCGGTGCCACGAGCCTTTCCCTATCGAACGAGCCGGTGATCGTGGTGGACGGGATCCGAGTTGAGAACCGGGCGACCTCTAACTCAACTGGCACCGGAGTCGGTGGACAGGTGCCCTCCCGCTTGAACGACATCGATCCCGCAGACATCGAGACCATCGAGGTACAGAAAGGCCCAGCAGCCTCCTCGCTCTACGGCACCGACGCGGTGAACGGCGTGATCCAGACGCGCACCAAGCAGGGGCGCCCCGGGCCGACGCGCTGGGAGGCGTATGTCGAAGGTGGCGTGTTGAACGACGTGACGGACTGGCCGGCGAATTACCAGGCACAAGATGCCGCTGGAAACTTCTGTCCACTGTCGAGCGCGACACGGGTAACCCCGGCGCCATGCGTGCAGAGTAAGCTGCTCTCCTTCAACCCGCTCAAGACCTATAGTCCTTTCCGAGAGGGGGTACGGCAGGAGTACGGGCTGAGCGCTTCTGGTGGCTCGGAGCAGACCACCTACTACCTCGCCGGGCATTTCAACCGTGAGAAGGGGGACTTCGTCACCAACGACCTGCGGCGCGTGAGCCTGCGTGCGAACGTCAAGACCCAGACAAGCCAGAAGCTCGATCTCGCGGTCGCGACCGGTTACACCTCGAGCAACCTCCGCCTGCCGGAGAACGACAACAACGCGCTCGGGATCCTTCCGAGCGGCTTGCTGGGCTCTGCGGACTCGACGCTCAACAAGGGCTACGGCTTCCTGCTCCCGGAGCAGACCTACTTCATCGACGCGCGGCAGGGGATCGAACGCTACACTGGGAGCGCCCAGGCCAACTTCCGTCCGTGGAGCTTCCTGTCCCTCCACGGGATCGCGGGCACCGACGTGACCAATCGGTTCGACCAGAAAACCTTCCCGCCCGGCCTGGTGCCACTCAACCAGAACACTCTCGACGGGAGCCGTCAAGCGAACCGGTTTCAGACCCTGGACTACACCGCCCAGCTGACCGCCGTGGCGTCGTTCCGGCTCTCGCCGGACGTGAACTCCAGCAGCTCGGCCGGGGTGCAGTACTTCAAGGACCGCTTGACGGGGACGATCGCCAGCGGCCGGAAGCTCGTGGCCGGCACGACATCGCTCGCCGGAGTCATCATTCCGTCGGTTAATGAGCAGACCAGCGAATTCGTCACGCTCGGATACTACGTCACCGAGCAGGTCGGTTGGCGCGACCGGCGTTTCATCACCGGGGCGCTGCGCAGCGACCGGAACTCGGCCTTCGGGAAGAATTTCGGCAACATCCTGTATCCCAAGATCGCCGCATCGTGGGTGATGTCAGAGGAGCCGTTCTTCCCGAGGAGCGACTTGGTCAACTCCGTGCGGCTGCGCGCAGCGTTCGGGCGCTCGGGTCGGCAGCCGGGGCCCACAGACGCCGTCGAGTTCTTCTCGCCGGTGGCCGTGAGTGATGCGACGGTGGATGTCCCCGGCATCACCGACTCGAGCCTGGGCAACGCGAACCTGCGGCCGGAGCGTACCGAGGAGATCGAGGCGGGATTCGACGCCGACTTGTGGCGGCAGCGGTTCCATCTAGAGTTCACCGCCTACGGCAAAAAGTCGAAGGACGCGCTCGTCGCGCGCAACCTCGCGCCCTCGCTCGGCGTGAGCAGCCAGCGTTTCGAGAACCTGGGCCAGGTGAGCAACGTGGGTGTTGAGCTGTTGCTCAACGCGCAGGTCGTGAAAGCGCCCCACGTGACGTGGGACTTGACCCTCAGCATGTGGGGCAACCGCAACCGGCTTGACGTGCTCGGCCCGGGCATCGCGCCGATCATCTTTGGTTTGGGCGGCGCCTCGCAGCGACACACCGAAGGCTTCCCGCTGGGCAGCTACTTCATGGTGCCCTATACGTACGCCGACACCAGCGGGGACGGCATCCTCTCGACCCGGGAGGTCACGCTGGGCACGACGCCGGTGTTCCTCGGCACTCCGCTGCCGACGCATGGGGCCACACTCAGCTCAGAGGCGTCCATTGGCCCGCACGTCCGGGTCTACGGACTGCTCGACGGTCGCTGGGGCAACAAGCTGTTCAATTCGACCGAGCAGTTCCGCTGCGGGTTTGGCATCTGCCGCGGGAGGAACGACAAGACCGCCTCCTTGACAGATCAGGCACGAGCGATCGCCAACCTGCTTGGCACGCAAGCGGGCTACGTGGAGGACGCGGGTTTCGTGAAGCTCCGCGAGGTGTCGGTGTCGTTCTTCGCGCCGCAGGAGTGGGCGCATGCCATCCGGGCGAACGCGCTGAGCCTAACCGTGTCTGGGCGCAATCTCGCCACGTGGACCAACTACACGGGCGCGGACCCAGAGCTCAACCAGTTTGGGCAGAGTCCCCTTTTCGGCGGTGCGCCGGTGGCCGACTTCCTCACGCAGCCGCCGGTGCGGTACTTCATCGCGCGCGTCAATGTTTCCTTCTGAGCCGAGGCACACGACCATGAATACCAAGTCGACGTTGTTCGTCGCTCTCGTGGGGCTCTCGGCCGCGCTCGTTCTGGGGCCGACCGGGTGCAGCACGGACACCCTCTTGAACGTGGACAACCCTGACATTGTCACGCCGGGCAACCTCACCTCCCCCGCCGCCCTGCCGACGATCCGGGCGGGCGCGCTCGGGGATTTTATCCTCGCTCACAGTGGATCAGGAGCAGACGGCTCGGGTGGGACCGAGGGCCAGATCCTCGCCAGTGGCCTCTTGTCTGATGAGCTGATCAACTCCGAGACCTTCCCGACCCGGATCGAGGTGGACCGCCGGGGCCCGATTTTGGTCGACAACGGGACCGCGCAGAACTGGTTCCGCACGCTCAGCCGCGCTCGACGCGCTGCCGAGTTCGCCGTGGCGAAGTACCGCGAGTTCTCGGACGCGACTAAGTTCACGCCCGCCGCGGATACGACGAAGCTCAGCGGGTTGTCGGAGATGCTGTCCGTCGCGGGCTTCACCTACGTCTTCTTCGCCGAGAACTACTGCTCCGGGGTACCGTTCAGCACGGCGAACGCCGACGGGTCGCTCGTGTATGGGTCACCGCTCACCAGCCAACAGGAGCTCGATACCGCGATCGCACGGTTCGATGCGGCGATCGCGGCAGCGAACGCTCTCACGGTACCCGCTCCCACGTTCGTCAATCTGGCCTCGGTGGGGAAGGCGCGGGCCCTGCTCGACGAGGGCCAGTTTGCGGCCGCTGCGGCCGCCGTAGCGGCCGTGCCCACGAGCTTTGCCTATACCGTGACCCACTCGGAGAACACGGCCCGCGAGAACAACGGCGTGTTCAACGCGACGGCGATCTTCAAACGCTACGCGGTGGCCGACCAGGAGGGGGCCTACGCCAGCCAGTATGCCGTGTCGGGCACCGGGCCTGGCCTGCCCTACCGCAGCAGCGCCGACCCGCGCATCCCCTGGCGGCGAAGCCCTGCGACCAACACGGGGTTCGACCGGCTCACCCCGCAGTTCGACGAATTGCGCTATCCTAGCCGCAGCGCGCCTGTGACGCTGGCCACCGGCGCCGAGGCACGGCTGATCGAGGCGGAGGCGCACGTCGCTGCGGCAGATCCGACCTTCTATGCCACCCTCAACGCGCTCCGGTCTGCCCCACCGGCCTACCTCGCTCCGGCCGGGGCGACGATCCCCGCGATGGGAGTGCTGACCACGGACTCGAGCACGGCGGCCGGGGGCGCGGTCAATCTGCTGTTCCGCGAGCGTGCCTACTGGCTGTGGCTCACCGGGCACCGTCTGAGCGACATGCGGCGCCTGGTTCGCCAGTACAACCGCCCGGTCAACACCGTGTTCCCGACCGGGGCGTACTTCAAGCAGAGCTTCCAGTACGGACCCGACGTGAACTTCCCCGTACCGGTGGATGAGCTCAATAACCCGAAATTCGTGTCCTGCATCGATCGTAACCCGTAGGCGCGATCACCGGGGTCAGGCGCAATGAAACAGGGGAGCGGCCGCGGCGGTCGCTCCCCTGTGCCGTTCTGCGCCGTCCCGGCGAGGGACGGGTCAAGGTCCATTCTTAGTCCGGATCACGATAACGCCGCTCACGGCGTTTGTGCCGTAGTAAGTCGTGCCCTCGATGCCGGAAAGGACGAGGATGCTGAACAGCGTGTTCGCCGGGATCTGGTCGAGTGCCTTTAGGTCGGAGACGCGGACGCCGTCGATCATTACGACCGGCGGGTCTTGCAGGTAGATGCTCGAAGGCCCGCGTCGCTCCATCCCTTCGGGCTGCCCGTATCGATTCTCGCGCGTCCTGAACATGGGCGCTGTACGCTTGAGAACTTCCCAGGCCGTGTGGCCGCCCGACTGCTGGATGTGCTGCTCGTCGATCAGCAGCCCACCAGGTGGGATGCCGGCCTCAGTGCCGGTCCGGGGCCGAGCGCACCCCCAGCCCGAAAGGGCGAGAAGCAGACACGCTATCGGTGCCCGCATGTGAGACTCCAGGGCGGGAGGTTAGCCAGTCGCAGTCAAAGCTTGTGCCGGCGACTGGACGAGTCAAGCGGACGCCTCGACTGCACAAAACGCGGTACAATTTACGCGACGCCATGACGCAAATCGCCCTCCTGCTGCTCGTCCAAGTCGCTGTCCCCGCGCCCCGCGGCTACGTCAACGACTTCGCCGGCGTGCTCGACCCCGCGTCGGTGTCGCGCATCGAAGCCGTTATCGCCCAAGTGCGCGCGAAAAACCGCGGCGAGATCGCCGTGGTCACGCTCGCCGACATCGGCGATCGTGCGGCGAGCGACGTGGCGCTGCAGATCGGGCGGCAATGGGGCGTCGGGGCGAAGGGCGCAGCCGGCGACCCGGCGAAAAATCTGGGCGTCGTGGTGCTGCTCGTGCCGCTCAAGAACCACCGCCCCGGCACGGGGCAGGTGTTCATCGCCACCGGCCGCGGCGCCGAAGGGTTCCTCACCGACGCGCAAGCGGGGCGGATCAGGGATGCCATGGTCCCCTATCTCGCCCGCGAGGACTACGGCGCGGGGCTGACGCTCGGCGTGGAGCTGATCGCGCAGGCATTCGCGCGCGAATTCGGCTTCACCCTCACCGGGGAGCCGCCGCCTCCGCCCGACGAAACCGACCGGCTGCCGATCCCCGCGGGTCTGGTGATCGCCGTGGTCGTGCTGCTGATTATCGTCACTCGCGGGCGCATCTTGTGGTGGGCTCTCGTGTTCAGTCGGTTCGGCGGCGGGGGGCGGGGCTGGAGCGGGGGAGGCGGTGGGTGGGGAGGCGGTGGCGGCTTCAGCGGTGGCTTCGGCGGATTCGGCGGGGGCGGCGGCTTCTCAGGTGGCGGTGCGGGAGGGAGATTCTGATGATGGCGAAGCTCACGGTGGAGCACTTCGCGAACGAGGTCGCGACAGCCTTGGGCGGTCGGCTCGTCGCCCTGTTGCTCTACGGCTCGGCGGCCCGTGGTACGCACGTCCCCGACCGCTCGGATGTGAACACACTGCTCATCTGCGACGCCGTCGACGAGGATCTGTTCGCACGGCTCGAGCGGCCGGTGCGGGAGTGGGTGAAGGCCGGCCATCCGGCACCGCTCATGCTCACCCAGCGGGAGTGGCAGACGTCCGCCGATGCCTTTGCGATCGAGTACGAAGACATCCGGGAAGCCCACCGGCTGCTCGCCGGCCGCGATCCCTGGCCGGGCATCGCGGTGCAGCGCGAGCATGTGCGGCGCCAGCTCGAGCACGAGCTGATGGGCAAGCTGGTGCGGCTGCGCCAAGCCTATGCCGCCCTGCGAGGCGACCCGAAACAGCTGGCGCAGGTGATCGTACGGAGCGCCGCCGGGTTCTTCACGATGCTGCGGGCGTCCCTGCGCCTCGCCGGCAAGACGCCTCCCGTCCCTCCGGACGCGTTGGTCCGGGAGGCTGGCGCCCTCATGGGATTCGCGCCGGAGCGGCTCGCGGCGCTCGAGGCGCACGCCCGCGGCGTGGGACGGCTGAAGCTGGCGCCGGGCGATCCTCTCCCGGCGGCGTATCTCGCAGCGGTGGCGCGCGTCGCCGAGTTCGTGAATCGACTCGCGTAATGCGTCGGACTCGTGCTCGTGGGCGTGTGTCCGTCGTTATGACGGACTGAAGTCCGTGCTCGGCCCGGAGTGCGTCCTCAAGGACGCCGAAGCGAGTGTGCCCCAGCGTTCTTGAGAACGCGCTCCCGCCAAGTTGGGACTTGAGTCCCTTATAATCAACGAACACAACGCACTCGGTGTCGCTGAGCGCCACGGCTTTTCGACTCGCCCTAGAGAAAGGAAGGACAGGTGAACTCCATCAACCGTTGCGTGCTCATCGCTCTCGCCCCGCTCCTCGCGGTTCTGGGCGCCTGCGGCTACAACACGATCCAGACGTACGACGAGCAGGTGAACGCCGCCGAGGCCCAGATCAAGGTGCAGCTGCAGCGGCGCGCCGATCTCGTCCCCAACCTGGTCGAGACGGTGAAAGGCTACGCCAAGCAGGAGCAGACGGTGTTCACCGAGGTAGCGGAGGCGCGGGCCAAGCTCGCGGGGGCGGTGCAGGGTGGCGACCTGCAACAGATGGCCCAGGCGAATGCCGCGCTGACCGCACCGCTCGGCCGCCTGCTCGCCATCGCGGAGAGCTACCCGCAGCTCAAGTCGAACGAGAACTTCCGGGCGCTCCAGGACCAGCTCGAGGGGACCGAGAACCGCATCGCCGTCGCCCGCCAGGACTACAACGATGCCGTGAACCGCTACAACGCCTACATCCGCCGCTTCCCCCAGGTGCTGACGGCGAAAGTCATCGGCAAGGGGCCGCGGCCGTACTTCGAGCTGCAAACCCCGGGCGCAGCACAGGCGCCGAAGGTGGATTTCTCGAGGTAGGCCCCTTGCGACGTTGCAGAGTGAGCTGCACAATGACTTCTGAGGAGCTTCGTCGTCGCTGTCCAGCACGAAAGGGGGAGCTCGTATGGGCACCACGCATTGTCGAACGTGTCTCGCGTTGTTGGGGCTCGGCGTCCTGGTCGGGGGCGTCGCTGCATCCGCCCGCGCCCAGCAGGGCAGCATCGCCGGCCAGGTAACCGACCAGGCGACCGGCCATCCGCTCGCGGGCGCCCGCATCACCATCCAGGGAACGGCGCTCGTGACGTCGAGCAACGCCGAGGGGCGCTACACGCTCCGCAACGTTCCCGCCGGCGCCATAACCGTGCGGGCGACGTTCATCGGCTATGCCGCGGCGACTCGCGGCTTGACTGTCGCCCCGGGCGAAGCTGCGACCGCCGACCTCGCGCTCAAGCTCACGCCGTATACACTCGACGCCGTGGTGTCCACGGTCTCGGGCGACCAGACACGAAAGGAGACTCCCAACGCCATTTCGACCGTCCGGGCCGACAGCCTGGTGCAGACCCGCCCCATCACCAACATGAACGACCTGCTGGGCGCCAGGGTGCCGGGCGTCGAGGTGCTCCCCGGAAACATCACCGGCGCCGGTGCGCGGGTGCGCATCCGGGGCACGAGCAGTCTGTCGCTCAACAACGAGCCGATCTACGTGATCGACGGTGTCCGCATGGAGAGCGCCAATAACTCCTCGAGCATCGGCATCGGCGGCACCAACCCGAGCCGGGTCAACGACATCGATCCCAACGAGATCGAGTCATACGATGTCGTGAAGGGTCCGGCGGCTTCGACCTTGTACGGCACGGCCGCGACCAACGGCGTGTTCGTCATCAAGACGAAGCGTGGCACGCCCGGGCCGGCCCGGTTCAACGTGTTCGCCGAAACCGGGATCATCAAGGACCACAACGACTATCCCGTCGCCTACCGCGCGTGGACCACTGGATCCACGCCGAGCAATGGTACGCAGTGTTTTCTCACGCAGACCGTTCGCGCCACTACTGACCCACAATACTGCAAGCAGGACAGCATCACCACGTTCAACCTGTTCAAGGATCCCGACGCCACGCCGCTGGGCACCGGGTACCGGCAGCAGTATGGACTGCAAGTATCCGGCGGGTCCGATGTCGCTCGTTACTTCGTGTCCGGGGAGTGGGAGGATGAGCGGGGGGTGTTGCGGATGCCTGACTTCGCCTGGGGCCGCCTCGTCACTGCACGGCAGATCGACGCGGTGCCCTACGAGCAGTACCGGCCCAACGCGCGCCGCGGCACGCACGTGCGCGCCAACGTCCAGGCCAGCCTCACGCCCAAAATCGACCTTGCCGTGCAGACCGGATTCATCTCCAGCTCGCAGCGGCTCCCCCAGACCGACAACAACACGGTCGGCCTCTTGTCCAACGGGTTCGGCGGACCGGGCTTCAAGGGAAACCTGCTTCCGCCGAACAACGTGCCGCTGTTCGGCTACCGCCTGTACACACCGGACCAGTTCTTCTCGGAGACTGTGAACCAGGACATCGACCGCTTCATCGGGAGCGGCACCGCGAACTGGCGGCCCCAGAGCTGGCTGGGGGTCCGCGTGGTCGGTGGGGTCGACTTCACCAACCGGGTGGACACCGACCTGTGCCGGCGCGACCAATGCGCGCCGATCAGCGCGAGTGTCATTTCGGGGTTCAAGACCGACAACCGGACCATGTTTTTCGACTACACGGTGAACGCAGATGCCACCGCGTCGTTCGTGCTGAGCCCGACGCTCACGTCGCGCTCCACGGCCGGCGTCCAGTACGTCAAGAATGTGTTCGACCGCAACGGGGCGTACGCGGAGAACCTGTCTCCCGGGGGCACGACGGTCACCGCCGGGTCGACCCCCCAGGCCGATGAATCGACCGACAAGACGGTCACGCTCGGCGCGTTCGTGGAGCAGGAGTTCGGGTTCAAGGGCCGCCTCTTCGTCACCGCCGGCCTGCGCACCGACAAGAACAGCGCGTTCGGTAAGAACTTCAACGCCGTGTACTACCCCAAGCTCGGCGTGTCGTGGGTCATTTCGGACGAGCCGTTCTTCCCGCGGTGGTCCTGGCTCAACAGCGCGCGGGTGCGGGGGGCGTTCGGCGCCTCGGGCGTTCAACCGGGGACCACGGACGCACTGCGCTACTTCCAGCCGCAAACGTCCAACGTCGACGGCACCGACGCCGCCGCGATCGTGTTCAGCGCGGTGGGCAATCCGGACTTGAAGCCCGAGCGCGCCCGCGAGTTCGAGATCGGCGGCGAGGCCACCCTGCTCGACAACCGCGTCAACGTCGAGCTGACGTACTACAACAAGCGGACGCAGGACGCCCTGATCGCGCGCGTCGTGGCGCCGTCGGTGGGCGCCAGCGCGACCCGGTTCGAAAACCTGGGCGCGGTGGTGAACCGTGGACTCGAGGGCCTGATCAGCGCCCGCGTGATCGACCGCCCGCAGTTCGGCTGGGACATCTCCGCCAATTTCAGCTACAACACCAATTTCATCGCCGACATGGGCGGCGTCCCGCCGATCATCGGGACCACTACCAGCCAGGTGCAGGGTTACCCGATCAACGGCTGGTGGCAACGCCCCTACACCTTCAGCGACGCCGACGGCAACGGGATCATCACGGCGAACGAAATAACGGTCGGGCCGGACATGGTGTTCGTGGGTTACGCCAATCCACGCTGGGAGATCACCGGCACGACTGGGTTCGATCTGCTGCACCGCAAGGTCCGCGTCGAGGGCCTGTTCGACGCCAAGACGGGCTTTTACCAGCTGGACGGCACCGAGCGGATCCGTTGCCAGTCGCGGCTCAACTGCCGCGCGGAGTTCGACCCCACTGCTCCGCTGTGGCAGCAGGCAGCGGTGGTGGCCCTGCGCGAAAGCGGCACTACCACGCAATACGGCTACATCGAGCGGGCGGATTTTCTGCGGCTGCGCGAGGCGTCGGCCACTTACGAGCTCCCCGCCACAGTGGCGCGGGCATTCCGCGCGGACCGCCTGAGCTTCACCGTCGCCGGGCGCAACTTGTGGAGGACGACAAAGTTCGCGGGAATCGATCCGGAGGCCAACTACTTCAGTGGCGCGACCGGGATCGTGAGCAACTTCCAGACCCAGCCGCCGCCGACGTACTGGACGTTCCGCCTGAACGTCGCCTTCTGAGGACCGACCCATGACTCGACACTCCATGCGCTTACGAGTGCTGCGCGCCTTGGGCCTGTTGGGCCTCGTCGCGCTGTTGCCGCTTCCGGGCTGCACCCACGACCTGCTCCAGGTGACCGACCCGGACATCATCCCGGACGTCAACACGGCGTCCGGCGCTCTCGCCCTGAAGAACGGCGTGATCTTCCGCCTCGAGCAGGTCACCGCGGGGCTCGGCGGCAACGGGCCCGACAACCTCTTCATTTACGGCGGGCTGCTGGCCGACGAGTGGCGCTCCGGAGACACCTTCGTGCAGCGCAACGACATGGACCAGCGGCTGTTCGACCCCACCAACACGTTCCTAGCGGGACCGCTGCGCTCGCTCAACCGCGTGCGCGTGGAAGGCCGGACGGCGATTGACAAGCTGCGCGCGTATGCGCCGACCCCGGTTTCGAACGTCGGGTTGATGTTCGCGCTCACGGCGTTCGTCGATAACCTCTCTGGGGAGTACTACTGCAACGGCATCCCTTTGAGCTTCCCCAACCCGGACGGCACGTTCTCGTTTGGGGACCCGGTCTCCGACGACTCGATGTTTGCCCTCGCCGCCGCCACGGCCGATTCGGCATTGGCGAATCGAGCGGGCGCCGACAGCGTGC
>Ga0209056_10001549_pt1 | contig 25312 bp, 28 predicted proteins | sample GraSoiAngelo_114_FD_185876 | JGI IMG/M metagenome (GOLD analysis project Ga0209056, IMG submission 185876) | Grasslands soil microbial communities from the Angelo Coastal Reserve, California, USA - 14_0903_13_40cm (SPAdes) (version 2) | ecosystem: Environmental > Terrestrial > Soil > Grasslands... | reverse complement strand
AGATCATCGAGCTCCCAGATCACCCGTGGTTCGTGGGAACGCAGTTTCACGGTGAGTACCGGTCGCGCCCGAACCGGCCGCACCCGCTGTACCGCGACTTCATCGGCGCGGCGCTGCGACGGGCCCGCGGGGCGGTGGGCGCGCGGAACGCGGCAGAGGCACAGTCATAGGAGGAACGACGATGGGGCTGGTGGCGTACATCAACGGCGCGTTCGTGCCCAAGGAGGAGGCGAAGATTTCCGTCTACGACCACGGGTACCTGTACGGAGACGGAGTCTTCGAAGGCATTCGCGCCTATAACGGCCGGATCTTCAGACTGGACCGGCATCTGGACCGCCTGTACGATTCTGCCCGCTACCTGATGCTGGAGATCCCGCTCAGCAAGCAGCAGATGGGCGCGGCTATCGTGGAGACGGTGCGCCGGTGCGGGTTGCGCGACGCGTACATCCGGCCGGTGATCTCGCGGGGCGTCGGCGACCTGGGCCTCGATCCGCGGAAGTGCAAGGTCCCCACGGTCGTGATCATTGTCGACACGATCCAGCTCTACCCGAAGGAAGCGTACGAGCGCGGGCTGCGCGCCGTGACGGCGGCCGTCCGGAAGGTCCGGCCGGATGCCGTGTCCGTGCAGGCGAAGACCTTGAACTACCTCAACAGCATCCTGGCGCGCCTCGAGGCCAACCGGGCCGGCGTCGAGGAGGCCCTGATGCTGCAGGGCGATGGGTATGTGTGCGAGTGTAGCGCCGATAACATCTTTCTGGTGCGCGGAGGAGAGGTTTGGACCCCCCCGGCGCACCTGGGCATCCTGCAGGGCGTGACCCGCGAGGCGGTCATGGAGCTGGCGCGCAGGCAGGGGCTCCCGATGCTGGAGCGCGTTTTCACGCTGTACGACGTGTACACCGCCGACGAGTGCTTCCTGACCGGCACGGGAGCGGAGGTGGGACCGGTGGTCGAGGTGGACGGCCGGCACATCGCCGCGGGAACGCCCGGGCCGATTACGCAGCGACTGATCGCCGCCTTCCGCGACCTGGTGATGCGGGAAGGAACACCGATCTATGGGGAAGAGGTTGTGGAGCGGCGGGCTTAAATGCAGCTCCCCTCATGACCGTCGAACGTCCGCTCAGCAGCCGCCGGATCTACGAGGGCCGTGTCATCAGTCTTCGCACTGAGGAGGTTGAACTCCCCAGCGGCCGCCGCGTCCTGCGGGAGATTGTGGAGCACCGCGGTGCCGTGGCGATGGTGCCGCTCATCGACGGGGACGTCATGCTGGTCCGCCAGTTCAGAGCGGCGGTGGGACGCGCGCTGTTGGAGATTCCCGCTGGCAGTCTCGAACCCGGCGAGAGTGTGGAATCCGGTCTGCAGCGTGAGCTGGCGGAGGAGATCGGCATGCGGGCGGGTCACACCGAGCACCTGATCACCTTCTATCCCTCCCCAGGATTTCTGACCGAAGCGGTGCACGTCTACGCCGCCGGCGATCTGGTGCCGCACCGTCTCTACGCCGAAGAAGAAGACCTCTCCGTCGAGCGGGTCCCGCTGGCGAAGGCGGTCGCCCTGGTCGGCCAGGGGGAGATCGTGGATGCCAAATCCATCATCGGCCTCCTGTTGCTGGACGCGCGCCGGGATCCGCCGCGATGACCACCGCGCTGCCTGAGGCGTTTGCCAATTCGATTGATAACTTCTTGACCCACGCGCTTGCTGAACAAGGGCTGGCCGCCCACTCCATCGCCGCCTATCGACGCGACCTGGGTGACTTCGCCGGATTTGTGGCGTCGCGCGGCGCGCCGACGCCGGCGAACGTCACCCGCGCAGCAATCACCGTGTACCTGATCAGCCTGCGCCGGCGGGGCCGGGCCGCGGCGACCCTGAAGCGGCGGACGGCCGCGATCCGCTCCTTCTACCGGTACCTGTTGCGGGAGGAGGCCGTCGGGTCCGATCCCACGCTCGACCTGTCCCCGTTGAAACTGCCACGCCGCCTGCCCCGCGTGCTCACGGTGACGGAGGTCGAGCAGTTGCTGGCCGCCCCCGACCCGTCGACCCCGGAGGGCGCGCGGGACCGCGCCATGCTGGAACTAATGTACGCGAGCGGGCTGCGCGTGTCCGAGACGGTCGGTCTGGCCCTCAGTGACATTGACCTGGCGCACGAGGTGGTGCGGTGTGTGGGCAAGGGAAACAAAGAGCGGGTGGTGCCGGTCGGGACCCAGGCGGTGCGGGCGCTGCGGGTCTACCTGGCGCAGGTCCGGCCGCGGCTCGTTCGCGCCCGTCCCACGCAGGCGCTGTTTGTCAGCCGCCTCGGCCGGCCCCTGACCCGGCAGGGATGCTGGAAGCTTATCCGCCGCCACGCCCGGCGGGCCGGGATCACCAGGCCGCTGACCCCGCATGTGCTGCGCCACTCCTTCGCCACTCACTTGTTGGAGCGGGGGGCCGACCTGCGCGCGGTGCAGGAGATGCTGGGGCACGCCAGCATCAGTACGACGCAGATCTACACTCACCTGACCCGCGAGCGACTGCGTGACGTATACCGGCAGAGTCACCCGCGCGACGGGATGCGCATCCCAGAACGCAGAAGACCACGCCAGTAAGGGAACTCGACTTCGTGTCACGTTTCACGCGTATCGTGATCATCGTCCTGGATAGCGCCGGGGTCGGTGAACTTCCGGATGCCGGGCGGTATGGAGACGAGGGAAGCAGTACGCTGCCGCACACCGCCAGGGCCGTGGGCGGGCTTCGCGTTCCAGAGCTTGAAGCGCTCGGGCTGGGCCGGATTGTGTCCATCGAGGGGGTCCGTCCGCTGCCGGCACCCCGGGGAGCCTATGGGAAGCTGGCTGAGCGGTCGGCGGGAAAGGACTCCACCACCGGGCACTGGGAACTGATGGGTGTGATCGTGGACCGCCCTTTTCCCACATATCCCCGGGGATTTCCGCCCGATCTCATTGCCGCGTTCGAGCGCGCGATCCGCACCTCGACCCTGGGCAACGAGGTGGCCTCCGGGACGGAGATCATCGCGCGGCTGGGCCCGGAGCATCAGCGCACCGGCTATCCCATTGTCTACACCTCCGCCGACAGCGTGTTTCAGGTGGCGGCGCATGAGGACGTCATTCCGGTCCAGCGGCTGTATGAGATCTGTCTGGCCGCGCGGCGCCTGCTGACCGGCCCGCATGCGGTCAGCCGCGTCATTGCCCGACCCTTCGTGGGGTCGCCGGGCGCGTACACGCGCACCGACCGCCGGCGCGATTTCTCGTTGCCGCCGACCGCCCCGACGGTGCTGGATGCGGTGACCGCGCAAGGGTTGGAGGTGGTAGGCATCGGCAAGATCTCCGATCTCTTTGCCGGTCGCGGCGTGACGCGCAGCATCCACACGCGGGATGACCTCGATGGCATGGCGCAGACGGGTGCTGCGATGACCTCGACGGCGCGGGGGATCATCTTTACGAACTTGGTGGACCTGGATTCCAAATTTGGGCACCGGAACGATCCGGCCGGTTATGCGCGCGATCTCGAGGCCATCGATGCCGCCCTCCCGCAGGTGATGGGTCGTGTGCGTCCAGACGATCTCGTGGTCATCACCGCAGATCACGGGAACGATCCGACGACAGGCAGCACCGATCACGCCCGTGAGTATGTTCCGGTGCTGTTCGGCGGCCCCGCGGTTCGCGGCGGTGTAGACCTGAGAGTACGCTCCACGTTTGCCGATGTCGGGGCGACGGTCGCAGACGCCCTCGGCATTCCATGGGAAGGGCCGGGGACGAGCGTGCTTCCTCTAATTGCGAAATGACGTCTACTTGGTCTACTTAGTCTCCTTAGTCTACTTAGTCTGCTAGCAGGTAGACCAAGAAGACCAAGTAGACTAAGAAGACTAAGTAGATGCAGTTCCGGTGGGGAGACCGTGGCGAGTTTGAGGGAGCAGATCGATCGTGCCGTGTCGGTGGTGCGAGCGCGTGTATCGCTGGCGCCCCAGGTGGCGATCATTCTCGGATCCGGGCTGGGCGCGCTGGCCGGCGAGGTCCGGGCCGATGCCGTCGTCCCGTATGCAGAGATTCCTGGCTTTCCCCGGTCCACGGTCGAAGGACACGCCGGCAACCTCCTCATCGGCCGGTTGGAGGGGAGAGCCGTCGCGGTGATGCAGGGCCGGGCGCACTTTTACGAAGGCTATTCCCTGGCCGACGTGGTCTTTCCCGTCCGGGTCATTCGCGCGCTGGGCGCGCGGGTGCTCCTGGTCAGCAATGCAGCCGGCGGGATCAACCGGCTGTGGTCCAGCGGAGATCTGATGATCATCGCCGACCACATCAACTTCATGGGCAGCAACCCGCTGATGGGTCCCAACGATCCAGACCTGGGCCCGCGGTTCCCGGACATGTCCCAGGCCTACGACCCCGACCTGATCGCGCTGGCAGAACGCGCCGCCCTGGCCGAGGGTATCGCGATCCGCAAGGGCGTGTATGCGGGGGTGCACGGTCCCAGTTATGAAACGCCGGCCGAGCTGCGCATGCTGCGCGGATGGGGCGCCGATGCGGTGGGGATGTCCACCGTCCCCGAAGTCATCGCGGCTCGGCACATGGGGATGCGGGTGCTCGGCATCACCGCGATCACCGACATGGCCACCGGGGAGCAGATCAAGACCGTGACCCACGAGGACGTCATGGCGGTGGCCCGGGAGATCGAGCCGAAATTCATCCGGCTGGTGAAGCGCATCGTCAGGGAGATGAAACTCCCATGAAGGGTCCGCCAGGCACGGGATCCCCGGAGCATCGGTACGCTGTGGTGACGGCGGATCTGGTGATGTCGCGCGGGCTTGCGGACAGGCGCGGGACGCAGCGCACACTCGTGCAGCTGGTGGACACGCTCAACACGGAGTTTGGCAAGGATCTGGCGGCGCCGTTCATGATCACCCTGGGAGATGAGATCCAGGGCCTGCTGCGCGAGCCGGTCCGGTTCCCACCCGTCATCTCCACCATCCACACCGCGTTCCGGCCGGATGCGATCACGGTGGGCGTGGGTCTTGGCGGCGTTGCGACGGAACTCACGACGCGGGTCACCGAGATGGACGGCCCGGCGTTCGTGAGCGCGCGGCAGGCTGTCGAGACGGGGAAGAGCAAGAAGTTGGAGGTGGTGGTCGTCTCAGGCAGTGACCAGGTGGACGCGGTCCTGAATACCGTCTACGGGTTCATCGGTGGCGTCCAGAGCAGATGGAAACTCAAGCAGTGGGAGCGGGTGAATCTCTACCGGAAACACCGGTCGCTGGAGAAGGTGGCGCGAGAGGCGGGTGTCACCAAGCAGGCAATCAGCCTGGATCTCCGGTTCACCCTCTGGGACCGCGTGCTGGCTGCGGAGGCGCAGCTGCCTGAGATCGTGGCCTTTCTGCTTGGCGGTACGCCTGGGAGTCCCGGCAAGCCGCCTGTTTAGTCAATAGCGATCTATTGACGGTCGTTTGTGTCAATATATTAATATTGACAAACATCGAGTCAATACTCTGTGCTTGAGGGGGGGTCAGGCATCGTCCTCGCAAAACTCATCCTGGCCAGTCTCCTCGCCGACTTCGTGTTGCAGCCCTCGTGGTTGGTCCGCCGCAAAGCCCAGGGTGTCGGAGGGCTGCTGCTCCACGGCGCGATCTATTTTGCTACGTCCATGGGGGTCGGGCTCGGCAGCTGGTCGTCCGCCTACTGGACGGTCGCCATCGCCCTGGCGGTTGTCCACATCGGCATTGACTGGGGCAAGATCCAGGTCAACGACGCGCAGCGGGGCGGGTACTGGCCCGTGGCGGCATTCCTTGTGGACCAGGGCCTGCATGGAGTCTCCATCGTCGTCCTGGCCGCGGCGTTCGGATTCATCCGGGCAGAGGTGCTCGCCGGCGAGGTCGCGGCAGTCTGGAACAACACCCGCGACGTGTACGTGCTGAGCCTCTATGTGGCCGCGTTGTTTGGCGGCTCGATCTTCGTGAAGCTGACCACAGCACTCTTTCAAGTGCCATCCGCCCCCGGCGAGACCGGGGTGGAGGGCGCCGGCGCCTACATCGGCGTCGTCGAGCGGCTGGCGATCACGACGCTGGTCGCGCTGCAGCAGTATGGCGCGGTCGGCTTCGTTCTGGCGGCCAAATCGATCGCCCGGTACAAGAAGATCGAAGAACAGAAAGGATTTGGGGAATACTACCTCATCGGTACGCTGACCAGCAGCGTCATTGCCATTCTCGCGGGGCTGGGCGTGAGCCGGATCTTGAGATGACGTCGCCCGGCTCTCCCATGCGCGTCAACGACCTTATCCAGAAAAAGCGCGATGGCGGTGAGCTGACCGCCGATGAGATCTCCATGCTGCTCTCCGGCTATGTCGCCGGCGAGATTCCGGACTATCAGATGAGCGCATTCTTGATGGCCGTCTACTTTCGCGGGATGTCACTGCGGGAGATGGCCGACTTCACGATGGCCATGGTGCGGTCGGGCGAGACGCTCGACCTGAGCCCCATCCGCGGCATCAAAGTCGACAAACACAGCACCGGCGGGGTGGGGGACAAAACCTCCCTGGTGCTGATCCCCCTCGTTGCGGCGGCAGGGGCTCCGGTGGCGAAGTTGTCGGGCCGCGGGCTGGGACACACCGGGGGGACGATCGACAAATTGGAATCGATTCCGGGCTTTCGCACACAGCTGGACACGCGCGCGTTGATCGATCAGGTGAACCGCATCGGCTGCGCCATCGCCGGGGCGACTACTGAGCTGGTGCCGGCCGACAAGAAACTCTATGCACTGCGCGACGTGACCGCGACCGTGGACAGTATCCCGCTCATCGCCAGCAGCGTGATGAGCAAAAAGATCGCCGGCGGCAGCGAAGCCATCGTGCTGGATGTCAAGACCGGCAGCGGCGCTTTCATGAAGACCCTCGACGGCGCGCGGGAGCTCGCCAGGGCCATGGTCGGCATCGGCGCCCAGGTCACACGGCGTACCATCGCGCTGATTACGGACATGGACCAGCCGCTGGGCCGGGCGGTGGGCAACGCGCTGGAGGTCGCCGAGGCGATCGAGACGCTGCGGGGGGAAGGCCCGGCGGACCTGCGGGACCTCTGTCTGGAACTCGGCGCGCAGATGGTGACCCTCGCCGGCGTGACCCGTTCCGCATCCGACGGGAAAGCGGCGGTGACGAAGCTGCTGTACGACGGCCGCGCCCTGGCGAAATTCACGCAGATGATCGAAGCGCAGGGTGGCGACCGCAGCGTCGTGGACGACCCTCGCCGGCTGCCCGCCGCGCCGGTGCGGGTGAGCGTGGAGGCGCCGTCGTCAGGCGTCGTGGCGGCGATCGATGCGCAGGCGGTCGGGGTGGCGGCGATGGGGTTGGGCGCCGGTCGCGCCAGACGGGACGACCGGATCAATCCTGCGGTTGGGATCGTGCTGGCGCGAAAGGTCGGCGACGCCGTGCGGCCGGGTGAGCCGCTGGCGGATGTCCACGCCTCCGACCGAACGAGCGCGGGGCAAGCGGGGCGGCAGATCCAGGCGGCGTACCGCATCGGCGCGCGGGCTCCCGCACCACGCCCGCTCGTTCACGAGGTGATCTCCTGAGATGCTCCTGCCGGTTTCCGACCCTTCCCTGGTGGTGCTGTGCGGGCCGGCCGGGAGCGGGAAGACGACGTTTGCCCGGCGGCACTTCCCGGATACCACGATTGTGTCTTCCGATCGCTGCCGGGCGATGATCGCCGACGACGAAGCCGATCTCCGCGTCTCACCGGACGCGTTCGAGCTATTCCATACGATCATCGAGATGCGGCTGCGCCACCACCGGCTGACTGTGGCGGACAGCACCGCGCTGCAGCCGGAAGCCAGAGCGACGCTGCGCCAGATCGCCCGGCGGGGGGAGGTGCCGGTGGTCGCCGTCCTGTTTGACGTGCCGGAGGCGACCTGCCTGGCGTGGGATCACCGGCGCGACCGCCAGGTTGGGCGGTCGGTGATTCACCAGCAGTGGGGACGCTTTCAGCAGGCCCTGCGCGCGGTACCGGACGAGGGCTTCGATCACGTTGTCGTCGTGGGCGAGGGAGATCTGACCACGGCGCGGATTAAGATTGTGAAGAGTGAGGAGACTTCAGAATGACGATCACTCGTGTTGGCGTGGTGGGCTGCGGGCTGATGGGGTCGGGGATCTCCGAGGCCTGCGCGCGGGGCGGATACACCGTCATCGTGCGGGAAGTCAGCGACGAGCTCCTGGCGAAGGGGTTGAGCCGGATCGAGCAGTCGATGCAGCGCGGGGTGCAGCGCGGCAAATTGGCCGGCGATGAGGCCAAGGCCGCCCGCGCCCGCATCACGGGAACCACGCGCCTGGAGGATCTGGCCGAGGTCGACCTTATTCTCGAAGCCGTGGTGGAGAACATGCCCCTCAAACAGGAGGTGTTCAGGGAACTCGATCGCCACTGTCCTCCGTCCACCATGTTTGCCAGCAACACCTCGTCCCTGTCCATCACGGAGATGGCCTCGGTCACCTCGCGGCGCGACCGATTCCTGGGGATGCACTTCTTCAATCCGGTCCCGGTGATGAAACTCGTTGAGCTCGTGCGCGGCCTGCAGACCTCAGATTCCGCGATGGCCGGCGGCCGGCGCTTTGCGGAGTCGCTGGGCAAGACCGTGGTGATCTGCAAGGACAGCCCCGGGTTCATCGTCAACCTGCTGCTGGTGCCCTACCTGCTGGACGCCGTGCGGGCCCTGGAGAAGGGCATCGCGACCAAAGAAGACATCGACACCGCCGTGCAGCTGGGGCTGGCCCACCCGATGGGCCCGCTCACGCTCCTGGACTACGTCGGCATCGATACCACCTACTACATCGCGGAGGCGATGTTCCAGGAATTCAAGGACGCACGGTATGCGGCACCGCCCCTGATGAAACAGATGGTGCTGGCGGGGCTGCACGGCCGCAAAACCGGCCGTGGGTTCTATGACCACACAGAGGGGAAGACGGATCACTCCGCTGGGACCGGCCCGTCGGGACCGGCCCGGTAGAGCCGCGGTGTCAGCGGAGATTGCGCTGATGTGAACAGCTCGTCTGCTTCGGCCGCGAGACGGGCAGCATCAGTCGCAGGAGCGATCAGGCAGGCCTGTTCGTGAGGAATGGCCAGCAGGGCGTCGGCCATGCCGGGCGGGATGATCAGGCCCGTGACCAGCAGCCTCGCCGCGTCGAACCCATCGAGCGACACATATTCGGTGCGCGGTCCCCCGATCTCATCCAGGATGTGCCGGGTGCGGGCGTGCAAGTTCTCCACCGCCAGCCGGTGCAACTCGTCTGTGGTCATGTGCCAGGACTCGGGCATCCCATCGGTGACGAGCGTCATCCGGTGCTGTCCTTCGATGACGTACGCGACGCTGATCTGGTCGTCGAGGGGGCGCCTGATAATGCGGTTCCCGCGCACGTACCCTGCCTCTGGGGGCAGCGTGGCCGTCCGTTTCAACAGGGGAAAGATCCGGTCCCGGACGAGGGGAAACGGCGGCGGGGTCACCGCAGGCACCTGCCGCCGTAAGGCGGCCGCCAGCTCCTCGAACAGCGCCGTCTCGTTGAGGCGTCGCCGCCACCGGACCGCATACGTGTTCAGGAGGTCGACCTCCAGGTCGTAGCCGAGGACGGCGCAGACCATCCCCGAGGCGGTGGGGCGCACCCACTGGATGTCGGCCGTGTGGATCAGGTACGCTCGCGCCCGCCGGCGGAAGCGCACGAAGCCCTGCTGGACCGCGGTCGCCGCCACCAGGAAGGCCAGCAGCAGCGCGGCGGTCCACGGCAGCATCGAGGCTATGGTGTGTGCGGGCGCGGGAGGGCCCGCCGGGGGGCGAACCCGACGATGTCGTCCATGCGGCCCCGGCGCCGGCGCGGCGGTGCCAGCACGGCGTCGACCGGCATCTCCACCCGCACGTCCTGCAGGCGGAGGCGCAGCAGCCGTCCGATCAGCCCGCCGTCGGTTCCATCGATGCGGACGAAAGCGACGACCTGCGGTGGATCGAGGGGGCGGCCGTCCTGGTCTTCGCAGACGACCGTGTACGTGTGCACGCGTCCGCCCGGTGCGACCTCCGCCCACGCCTGAGAGAGGTCCGCAAAGCAACGCTCGCAGTACAGCCGCGGGGGCAGGTAGGTCACCTGGCACTCAGCGCACCGGGTCACGGCAAGGACGCCCCGGCTGCGCAGGGTCTGGAAGAAACGTTCCCCCGCGACACCGGCCGTATACAGGTACTGGACAGGCATTGTCCCGCGCCAAGCGCGAGCTTGAGTCAGGTTCACGATCGCCCTCGCCACGTCTTGATCTTGGATCCAAGATCCATGATCCAGGATCCAGTATCGTCTCTATCTTGGGGCGCGTTTCCTCACCGGCGCAAAGTAGAGAATGTCCGTGATCGCCCCCTCCCGCTTCGCTGGGGGCTTCCACACTGCGCGCACCGGCATCCCCACCCGCACCTGCCGTCGGATCTCGTCGACGGTGCGGCCCCGCACGCCGCCCACGAGATGCAGGAATCCGACCCGCGGGCTGGTGCCATCGATCTCAATCACCGCCGGGATTTGCGGGACACGCAGGGGCTTCATGTCCCAGGTCACGTAGCAGATCGAGAAGGTGTTGATCGTGCCGGTCTCTGATAATTTCACCCATTCGTCCATGGGTTTGAAGTCCAGCTCGCAGAACGCCCGCGGCGGCGTCACGGTGCGACCGCACTGCCGGCAGCGCACGCCGTAGATCGCGCCCTGCCGCAATCCCTCGAGGAACCGGCTGATCGCAGTCCCCGCGTCCCAGGCATACTCCAATCGCGGCGTCCACGCGGTGGATGCTTCCCGCTCGCGGAACTCATCGTCGGTGAGCGGATGCCCCCGGAGCGTGACGTAAGGAGGCGCCTGTCTTTCGGCCATCAGCGGACTCCGAGCACGGCGACAGTCCCAACTTGCATCAGATCGCCCCAGGCCTGTGCGAGGCCCCGTTCCGGATTCCCCGCCACCTGCCGGGTTCCAGCCTCCCCGCGCAACTGCCAGAACAACTCGCAGATCTTCATCAACCCGGCGGCGGCGATCGGATTGCCTACGCCCATCAATCCTCCAGACGGGCAGCTGGGGAGTTCCCCGCCACGGTCAAAGCGGCCGCGTGCCAGATCGTCTGGAGCCTTGCCTCGATCGGCAAGTTGGAGGCCCTCCAGGTGGTGCAGTTCTTTGTAGGCGAATGGGTCATAGGGCTCCGCCACATGGATCTGTCTTCGCGGTTCAGTGATCCCGGCCATCTCGTAGGCCATCCGCGCTGCCTGCTCCACATAGCGGGGGTAGGCCAGGTCGCGGTTTCCCCAGTACGAGGTATCCAGGCACCACCCCACCCCCTGAATCCAGATCGGGTGATCAGCAAGGCGCTGCGCGACGTGTTCGGAGGCCAGCACGACTGCGGCTGCGCCGTCCGAGATAGGACTCACCATCAGCCGGTGCACCGGCCAGGCCACCACTTCGCTGTCGAGGACGTCTTTGACGGTGAGCTGCGCGGCCACCTGGGCGGCCGGGTGGGCGAGCGCGTTATGCTTGTTTTTCACCGAGACCAGCGCGATGTCTTCATTCTGGATGCCATACGCCGCCATGTACCGTTGCTGTTCCAGCGAAAAGATCCACAGCAGGTTGGGACCGAGCGGCCGTTCGATGATGTGGTCGAAGATGGTGAGAAAGGCTCCCTGCGGATGCGGCTGGCAGCTGCTCATTTTCTCCTCGGCGACGACCAGCACCAGATCGAACAGGCCCGAGGCCACCATCATCCAGCCGCTGATGATGCTGAACACGCCCGACCCGCCGCCAACGTAGGCGCGCAGATACGGCTTGCCGACGCCGCCGGCGCCGTCCAGCAGCCACTCGCCTTTCATGTGCACGCCGTCAAATGCGTCCGGCGCAGTGGCCATGACGACGGCCTGGATGTCTTTGCGGCGTACGCCCGCGGCGTCCAGCGCCTGCGACGCCGCGTAGTACGACAGTTCCTTCCCGGTGTCCAGCGCCCGGCGCATGAACAGGCTCAACCCGGCCCCGACGATCGCCACCCGCCGCTGCGGCTTACGCTTTATCAGTGACATGACCAATCTGCAATGTCATTCAGTCCGCACTGAGTACCAGTGCTCCTCCTGATTGTGTTGGGATGCCTCGCCACGAGACGACCAGCCCGGTGGCGGCATGCTCCACCTGAGCCCGGCCGGCCTCGCCGCGAATCTGGCGTACCGCTTCCGCCGTCCGGTAGAGCGCCGTGGCATCAAAACAGTAGCCCATGCCGAGGCTTCCGCCGGAAGGATTCACCGGCAGCCGGCCGCCGCGTCTGGTACCTCCTTCCAGGACGATCCGGGCCGCATCGGCGCGCGGAATCAACTGCGCCGCCTCGAGGTGCTGCAGCTCCTTATACGCGTACGTATCATCCACCTCGGCGAACCGGATTTCCTGGTCGGGTTTGGTGATCCCCGCCATCTGATAGGCCATCTGCGTCGCCAGACTGGCGTAGGACGCCTGGCCCCAAGATCGTGCGGCCAGCCAGGGACTATCCGATGCCCAGCCCACACCACGGATCCAGACCGGTTTGGGCGTGCGGCGCGCGGCCTCTTCTGATGCCAGGACCAGCACGACTGCGCCATCGGCGGGCGGGCTGATTTCACGCTCGCGCAGCGGCGCGCAGACGGCAGCCGAGGCGAGGACGTCGTCGGGCGAGAGGACTTCGCCGTACGCGGCGACCGGATTGCTGAGGGCGTGGCGCCGGTTCTTGACCACCACCATCGCCACGGCGTCTTCCGGCGCGCCGGTCTCGTGCAGGTATCGCCGCATCTCCATGCCGGCCACGAAGTGCGGCGTGATGCCCGGCAGCCGCTCGTAGGAGGGATCCAGGGCCATGGTCAGGACCTGCTCGTGGGCGAGGATGTTGGAAGTCTTGCAATGCGCCTCGACGGCGACCAGATCGGCAATTCCGGTCCGGATGAGCATCACCGCGGCGGCCACCCCCTGCAGGCCATCTCCCGCGACGGTGTGGACCGGCCGCAGCACGGCGCCCAGCTGGTCCGGCGTGTACTCGTCGGTAATGCTCGTGCCCTCATGAAAGTCTTCACACACGCTGACAAAGCTGTCGATGTCCTGGTGGGTTACCCCAGCGTCGTCGTAGGCCCGGGTGGCGGCCTCGAATCCCATTTCGCGGTAAGACTGCCGAGGAGAGAGCGGGCGTAGCGGAACTTCGCCGGCGCCCACCACGGCAACGCGATCGCTCATACTACTCAATCTACACAACCTACACAACCTACACAACCTACACAACCCACCCAGTCTTCGGAGGTAGATTGTGTAGATTGGGTAGATTGGGTAGATTGAGGTAAGCATGGACTTTCAGCTGGCCGACGAACACCGGATGGTTCAGGCGACTGTGCGGGAGTTTGCGAGGCAAGAGATCCTCCCGCGTGCCGCGGCGCTGGACCACACGCCGGTGTTCCCCTCCGAGATCATCCAGAAGGCGGCCGCACTCGGCCTGATGGGGATGGTGATTCCAGAGGCATACGGCGGCGCGGGGATGGATCCTGTCAGTTACGTCGTGGCGCAGGAAGAACTGGCCCGGGCGTCTGCGGGACTGCAGACCATCATCACGGTCAACAACTCTCTGGTCTGCGACCCCATCTTCCATTTCGGCACGGAGGATCAGAAGCGGCGATACCTGCCCCGGCTGTCCTCTGGCGCGTCGCTGGGGTGCTACTGTCTGACGGAACCTGCATATGGGTCGGATGCGATGTCCCTGCGCACAGATGCGCGGCGGGAGGCGGACCAGTGGATCCTGCGGGGGACGAAGGCGTTTGTCACCAACGCCGTCGAGGCGGACATCTGCATCGTCTACGCGCGCACGGGACCACAGCCCGGCGCCCGCGGGATCTCCGCCTTCATCGTAGAAAAGGGATTCCCCGGCATCTCGGTGGGCAAGGTGGAGAAGAAACTGGGGATCAAGTGTTCCTCGACAGCCGAGATCGTACTGGACGGCTGCCGCGTGCCGGCGTCCAACTTGCTCGGCGAACCTGGGACCGGGGGGAAGATCGCGTTGACGACGCTGGATGGCGGGCGGTTGGGCATCGCGGCGCAGGCCGTCGGCATTGCGCGCGCGGCGTTGGAGGAAGCCGCGGCCTACGCCGCCGGTCGGCGGCAATTCGGCCGGACCATCGGTGAGTTTCAGGCGATTCAGTGGATGCTCGCGGACATGGCCACGCGGATTGATGCCGCACGCCTGCTGATGCTGCGAGCCGCGTACCTGCGCCAGCAGGGGACACGGTACACCAGGGAAGCGTCGATGGCGAAGCTGTTTGCGTCGGAGACGGCGATGTGGGTCACCCACAAGGCGGTGCAGATCTTCGGCGGGTACGGATACATTCAGGACTACCCGGTGGAGCGCTACTTCCGTGACGCGAAGATCACAGAGATCTACGAAGGGACATCGGAGATCCAGCGGGTCGTGATCGCGAGACACCTCCTTGAGGGACACGCGTGAACATCATTGTCTGCATCAAGCAGGTGCCTGACACCGAAGCGCCGATCCGGATCAAGGCGGACGGGAGCGGCATCGACGACACCGGTCTGACCCTGGTCATGAACTACTACGATGAGCACGCGACGGAGGCTGGGCTGCGCCTGCGGGAGCAGTTCGGCGGCACGGTCACTCTGGTCAGCGTCGGCGCGGAGCGAGTGAAAGAGGCGTTGCGCACCGGGCTGGCGATGGGGGCCGACGATGCGCTTCTAGTCAGCGACCCGGCACTGGCGGGGGCGGACCACCTCGGGATTGCCCGCGTGCTCGCGGCCGTCATCCGGACCCTGCCGCATGATGTCGTGATCTGTGGGAAGCTCAGCACCGACGACAACGCGGCCACCGTGGGCGCGGCACTTGCCGAGTACCTGGGCCTGCCGCAGGCGACGGCCATCGCGCACCTGGAGATGGACGGAGCAGGGGCAGGCGCGGTTGTGCACCGCGAGGTCGAAGGGGGCGTGGAGGTCCTGGCGGTGCCGTTTCCCGCGGTGCTGACGGTGGAACGCAGCCTCAACGAACCGCGCTATCCATCGCTGCCTGGCATCATGAAGGCCAGGCGCAAGGAAATTAAGACCGTGACAGCGGAGCATCTCGGGCTCGCCGCGGACGTTGGGATGGCGGCCGCCCGGGCCACGCTCGTCCGGCTGTCACCGCCGCCAGCGCGAAAAGCCGGCCGGATCGTAGAAGGCGATGCCGACCAGGCCGTCGCGGCGATCATCTCATTCCTGAAAGATGAGGCGAAGGTCCTTTCATGAGTAAGGATGTGTGGGTGTTCATCGAGCACGCGCAGGGCACGCCGAAGAAGATCAGTCTGGAAATGCTCGGGTGCGCGCGGAGGCTCGCCACAGCGCTGGCCGGGAGCGTGGTAGCGTTTGTGCCTGGCTCCAAAGTCGACCAGGTCGCTGCGGCCGTTGGCCAGCGGGGCGCAGATGTCGTGTATACAGCTGAGCACGCGCTGCTGGAGACCTACACCACCGACGGCTACGCCGCGGTCCTGGCCGATGCGGTGCGGGCAGAGTCCCCTGCGGTGGTCCTGGCTGGATCAACGGCGCAGGGACGCGATCTTGCGCCCAGGGTGGCGGCGCGTCTGGGGGCGGGGATCGTAACCGATTGCGCGACCCTGGACTGGCGCGAGGCTGCGCTGGTGGCCACCCGGCCCATGTATACACGCAAGGTGATCGGAACGGTGCGAGTGACAGGCGTCCCATGCATCGCCGTCGTGCTCCCTGCGATGTATCCGGTGGCGGAAGCGGATCCCTCCCGGCGGTGGGAGGTTCGCCGGCGGCCGGTGCAGATTGATGGCAAGGCGATCCGGACTTCGGTCCGTGAGGTCAAGACCGTGCACCGGGAGACGATCCCCTTGATTGAGGCCGATGTCATCATCTCCGGCGGCCGGGGCATGAAGGGACCCGAGCATTTCGTGATCCTGGACGACCTCGCGCGGGCCCTGCGCGCGGCGGTCGGATCGTCGCGTCCCCCCGTCGACTCGGGATGGGTGCCGCACGACTATGAGATCGGCCAGACCGGAAAGACCGTCAGTCCCCAGGTCTACATCGCCTGCGGAATCTCTGGAGCCCCACAACATCTGGCCGGCATGTCCGGCTCGAAACTCATCGTCGCCATCAACAAAGATCCCAATGCGCCAATCTTCCAGATTGCCGACCTCGGAGTTGTGGGAGACCTGTTTGAGATCATCCCAAAGTTGACGGAGGCCGTGAACAAGGTGAAGGCCGGCTCACATGGTTGATCCCAAGAAGATCGAGGAGTTGCGCCAGGCCCGCCGGCAGTGGGAGGCGACGACCCTGCGCGAAAGTCTGGAGCAGCAGCCAGAACGCACCCCACGATTCTCTACGCTGTCGGACTTGGAGATCGCGCGCGTGTACGCTCCCGACGACCTGCCGGCCCTTGATCCCGCCCGCGACCTCGGTCTGCCCGGCGAGTATCCGTTCACGCGCGGCATCCATCCCACCATGTATCGGCGGCGCCTGTGGACCATGCGGCAATTCGCCGGCTTCGGGTCGCCGGAAGATAGCAACCGTCGCTTTCACTACCTGCTCGAGCATGGGCAGACCGGTCTCTCGGTGGCGTTTGACATGCCCACGTTGATGGGCTACGACTCCGATCACGCTCGGGCGCAGGGGGAGGTCGGCCGCGAGGGCGTGGCGGTCGACACGCTGGAGGATATGGAAATCCTGTTCCGGGGCCTCCCGCTGGACCGCATCACCACCTCGATGACGATCAATGCACCGGCCAACGTCTTGCTGGCGATGTACGTGGTGGCCGCCGAGCGGGCCGGGTACCGGCGCGATCAACTGGGCGGGACCACGCAGACCGACATGTTGAAGGAGTTCATCGCCCAAAAGGAATGGATTGTCCCGCCGCGGCCCAGCATGCGGCTGATCCAGGACATGCTGGCCTTCGGCACGCGGGAACTCCCGCGGTGGAACATCATCAGCATCAGCGGCTACCACATCCGGGAGGCCGGGGCCACCGCGGTGCAGGAACTGGCGTTCACGCTCGCCGACGGCATCGCCTACGTGCAGGCCGGACTGGATGCCGGTCTGGACATCGATCAGTTCGCGCCGCGGCTGTCCTTCTTCTTTGACTGCCACAACAATTTCTTCGAGGAGATCGCCAAGTTCCGTGCCGCGCGGCGGCTGTGGGCGCGAATCATGCGAGAGCGGTTCCGAGCGAAATCCCCGCGGGCCTGGTGGCTGAGGTTCCACACCCAGACTGCCGGCGTGTCGCTGACGGCGCAGCAGCCGCAAAATAACATCGTCCGCGTGACACTGCAGGCCCTGGCCGCCGTCCTGGGCGGGACGCAGTCGCTGCACACCAACTCCATGGACGAGACGTTCGCGCTGCCGACCGAAGAGGCGGTGATGGTCGCGCTGCGCACACAGCAGATCATCGCCTACGAGAGTGGAGTGACCCACACCGTCGATCCGCTCGGCGGGTCATATGTGCTCGAGGCATTGACCAACCGCGTGGAGGCCGAGGCGGAAGCCTACATCCGCAAGATCGATGACCTGGGCGGCATGGTGCGGGCGGTCGAACTTGGGTACCCGCAGCGAGAGATCGCCGAGGCCAGTTATCGTTACCAGCAGCAACTGGAACGGAAGGAGAAGATCATCGTCGGGATCAACGAGTTTGTGGCGCCGGACGTGCAACCCATCGCAGTGCTGCGCATCGATCCCGAAGTGGAGCGCCGCCAGATTGACCGCCTGCGGCGTGTCCGGGCCGCGCGAGACGCCCGGCAGGTCCAGCGTGCGCTGGATACCCTGCGCCGCGCCGGGGAGCGGGCGGACAACACCATGGACCGCGTGGTCGACTGTGTCAGGGCCTCCGCAACGGTCGGCGAGATCTGCGATGTCTTCCGCTCAGTCTACGGCGAGTACAAGGAACCGGCGATCATTTGAACTGCACGACCAGGGGACCAGGGCACCAGGGGACCATGCAGGCTCAAGAGGCTGGCTCGCATGGTCCCTCGGTCCCCTGGTTCCTTGGCACCGTAGTAAGATGATACCAATGACGAATGGGAAGATCCGCATCATTGTGGCCAAGCCAGGCCTGGATGGGCACGACCGGGGCGCGAAGGTCGTGGCGCGTGCGCTGCGCGACGCCGGGTTCGAAGTCATCTACACGGGGCTGCACCAGACCCCGGAGATGATCGCGAATGCCGCGATTCAGGAAGATGCCGACGCCGTCGGACTCTCCATCCTCTCGGGCGCGCACATGACGCTGCTGCCCCGCCTGCTGGACCTGCTGCGGCAGAAAGGTGGCGGCGAGATCGTGGTCTTCGCCGGCGGGATCATCCCCGAGGAGGACATTCCCCCGCTGCGGGCCGCCGGCGTGAGCGAGATCTTTCTCCCCGGAGCATCGCTGGATGCCATCGTGCGCTGGGTGCGCGAGCACGTCAAACCCCACGGCGTAAAGGCCTAGATTCGATGTGTCTATCAAATCGGTCATGAGATCCGGTCCCCTTAAAGAGGGCGAACCCCTCCTCCTGATCGACCGGAAGGATCGCCGGTACCTACTTGTGCTGCGTGCCGGTGCGGTGGCGGATCTGCGTGGGGGGAAACTGCTGCACGATGACCTCATCGGTACCTCGGAGGGGCGGCCTGTCCGCACGACCCGCGGCGAGACGTTTCTGATGGTGCGCGCGACCCTGGCTGAGTTTGTGCTGGAGATGCCCCGCGGGGCGCAAATCATCTACCCGAAGGACCTCAGCGTGATCCTTCTTGGCGCGGACATCTATCCGGGTGCCGCCGTGCTTGAGGCCGGAACCGGGTCAGGGGCGCTGACGATGACGTTGCTGCGGGCGGTGGGGCCGCAGGGCAGGGTGTTCTCGTATGAAGTTCGCGAAGACTTCGGCAGGCTGGCCGCCCAGAACATCGGCCGCTACCTTGGTTCGAGCGACCAGCTGGTGATGCGCGCGCAGGACATCTATGAGAGTATTCCTGATCATGATCTGGATCGTATTGTCCTCGATGTCCCCGAGCCCTGGCGGGTTGTGCCGCACGCGGTCCAAGCGCTGCGGCTGGGAGGCATTCTGCTCTCGTACGTGCCGACGGTCCCGCAGGCGGTGCGGACGGTGGAGACGTTGCGGCAGTCCGGGGCGTTTGCGATGATCGAGACGTTTGAGACGCTGGTCCGGCCCTGGAACATCGAAGGGGCCAGCGTCCGGCCGGCGCACCGGATGGTCGCGCATACAGCGTTCATCACCACAGCCCGCCGCGTTGAACAGCGGACAGGGAACAGCGAACAGTAGACCAGGGTTGGCCTGATCGGCTGCGTTAACGCAGGGAGAGGCTGTAGGTGAGGAGGATGAAGACGAAGCTTGTGAACAGCGTGTACTTCCAGTTGTGCTCGGCCGCAGCGAAGTAGAGCATGGACGCGGCCACCCGCACATAGGGGGTCAGCAGGAGCACGGCCAGGCCGAGGTTGATCAACAGGGGGGGCCGCAGCTGCCCCGACGCCACCTCCCGCAGGTCTGCCGCCACCAACTGGAACAGATTCACGCCCGCCAGAGGAGCCTCCATCCGAGGGTCCCCGCTGGCCGCCCAGTGCCAGCCCAATCCGGCCACCATCAGTGCCGCGCTGAGCAGGACCCCTCCCAGGAGGATGTAGCCGATCAGGTGATCCATGCCTCGCATTTCGCGCCCGGCCGGACCGGCACGCATGGCCTTTACACTCCGCGGATGCCGCGCACGATCATTTCAATGCCCAGCACCACGAGCATCACCAGGAAGAACCGGCGCACGGCCTGATTGCTGAGGCGCACGAGCAAGCGAGTGCCCACGAAGGCGCCCAGCAGCACGCTCAGCATCACCGGCGCAGTAAGTCCCGGGTCGATGAAACCGGCCGCCAGGTACACGCTGGTCCCGGCCAGCGCCGTGACTCCGATGATCAGGTTGCTGGTCGTTGCCGACACTTTTGGCGGCAGCCCCATGACCAGGTCTTGGATCAGGACTTTCAGCGCCCCGGCCCCGATGCCGAGCAGTCCGGCGACAAGGCCTGCGCCCAGCATCAGCGGGCCGCCCAGGTACGCCCGGGCCGCGCGATAGCTGATCGTCTCCTGCGCGGCCCGATCGTGGTAGCTGCCGGCCAGCTCCAGCCATTGGGAGAACTTGTCCTGGCGCGCGACGGGCCGCCAGTGCTCGTGCCGTTGGGCGAAGAGTGTCGCCCACGACGCCAGCAGCACGGAGCCGAACAGGATGAACAACGGGCGGCGCGCGGCGGCGATGGTAATTCCCGCCCCGGCCAGCGCGCCGACGATCGTGAACATTTCCAGGAACATGCCCGCCTTCAGATTCGTGATGCGGTCGCGCACGTAGGCAGACGCGGCGCCGCTGCTGGTGGCGATGACGGAGACAGTGCTGATGGCGATGGCGTGTTTGATGTCCATGCCCAACAGGGTCAGACCAGGAACCAGCACGATCCCCCCGCCCATCCCGCTCATCGCGCCGATGAGCCCGGCGAGGATGGATACGGCGAGTGTGGCCGGCATATTCATGGTGCTGAGGAGAACACGGAAGACACGCAGGCGTCGGCGGATACGCGCTGGGGGGTCAGAGGCGTTCAACCGCCAGGGCGACCGCCTCCCCGCCGGCGAGACAGAGCGCGGCTACGCCGCGGCGCGCATCGTAGCGGGGCATGGCGTAGAGCAGGGTGGTCAGGATGCGGGCGCCGCTGCACCCGACGGGGTGACCGAGCGCGACCGCCCCGCCGTGGACGTTGACCCGGTCGAGTGTGATGCCAAGGTCACGGCAGACGCCGAGGACCACCGCGGCGAACGCCTCGTTGATCTCAAACAGATCCACCTCTTCCTTCCGCCAGCCCACTTTTTCCAGCAGGCGTGTGGTGGCATGCGCTGGGGCGATGGTGAACCACTCCGGCGCCATCGCGGCTCCGGCCTGGCCCACGATGCGGGCCAGGGGTTTCCACCCGCGGCGCTGCGCCACCTCCTCCGCGGCCACGACCACGGCCGCCGCGCCGTCGCTGAGGCTGCTCGCATTACCGGCGGTCACGGTGCCGCCTTCCTCAAAGGCGGGTCGCAGCGTGGAGAGTTTGTCGAAATCGACGCGGCGCGGTTCTTCGTCTTCGGCGACCACCTGCGGCTCGCCCTTGGGGTGAGGAATCTCGACGGGGATGATCTCCTGGGCAAACTTGTCGCCATCCATGGCGCTCAACGCTTTCGAGTAACTGCGGCGGGCGAAATCGTCCTGTTCCTGGCGAGAGATGCGGTACTCCCGGGCGAGAATTTCCGCGCAGTTCCCCATGTGCAGATTCTGATAGGCATCCAGCAATCCATCTTTCAGGATGGTATCGACGATCTTGTCATCACCCAGCCTGTAGCCGGTGCGGGCCCGCGGCAGCAGGTAGGGGGAAGCGCTCATGTTCTCCATCCCGCCTGCCACGACGACGTCGGCGTCGCCTGTGGAGATGGCCTGGGCCGCCAGCATCACCGCCTTCAGACCGGAGCCGCACATCTTGTTGATGGTGGTCGCCGGGACGGAGGTCGGCAGTCCGGCATACAACGTGGCCTGGCGCGCCGGCGCCTGCCCCAGGCCCGCGCCGAGCACATTCCCAACGATCACTTCGTCCACCTGGTCTTTCCGGACCTCTGCCCGGCGCAGCGCCTCGGCGATGGCGATGCTCCCCAGGCGCGGGGCAGGGATCGACGCCAGACCGCCGAGGAAGCGGCCGATCGGCGTGCGGGCAGCGCCCAGGATGACGGCGGTACGCATCGTACGCTCAGTCTACTGCCGCCTGTCCACCGGCGCAACGCTGCGCCGGCGCCGCCTTGACACTCTCGCGCGCATCTGCTCACAATGATGTCCAATACGCGATGCCACGGTAGAGGCGGTTCGCATGGCCAGGCCTCATGAGGCCCCGGGTTCGCTCGTCGCCGCGCTGGCTGGGTTGAAGGTTTCCTTTGACCCCCAGCACTTCCGCTGGCGTGGCGTGGAGGCGCAGGCGTACAAATTCGCCCTCGGCGACCAGCGCGGCATGGGGTGGCGCGATGTTAGCAGGTTTATCCTTGCCTGTCCGCCCGTCGTGCCATCCCGCTTCGAACTCCGATACTTTGAGCTGGCCGCCGGCGGCTACTCCAGCCTCGAGCAGCACGCGCATGTCCATTGCATCGTGGTCCTGCGCGGTCGAGGCAAAGCCCTGGTGGCCGAGGAGATCATCACTCTGGAACCGCTCGATGTCCTGTGTGTGCCTCCCCGCACGCCGCACCGCTGGTTCAACGACAGCGAAGAGCCGTTCGGCTTCCTCTGCCCCGTCGACGCCCAGCGGGATTCGCCCGGACCTGTGGACGACGTGGCATGGGAGCGGCTCCGGACGCACGATCCGACAGCCCCGTATGTCTTTTGACCGCGCCTCGATGCCCCCCGCCACCGCCGGCGCGCATGGATTCCGCGTGAACAGCGCGGGCCATCTGGAGATCGGCGGGGTGGACGCGCTCGCGCTGGCGCGCGACTTCGGCACGCCCCTCCATGTTCTCGACGAGGAACGCCTGCGGGCCAACTGCGGAGAGTATCGCCACACGCTCGCGGAGGCCTACGGGCCCAACGCCCGGGCCATCTTCGCCTCGAAGGCCTGCTGCACCATCGCCACCTGCCAGATTGCACATCAGGAAGGCCTGGGGATTGACGTCGCCTCCGGCGGCGAGCTGCATACGGCGCTCCGCGCAGGCGTCCCCGCCCGGGACCTCTACTTCCACGGGAACAACAAGACCCCCGACGAGGTGGAGTACGGGCTGCGCGCCGGCGTGGGCCGGTTCGTGGTCGACAATGAGCACGAGTTCGATCTGCTGGAGACGGTGACGGCCCGGATGGATACGACCGCCGACATCCTCCTGCGCCTCACCCCGGGGATCGAGCCGCACACCCACCAGGCCATCCGCACCGGCGGGGTGGATTCGAAGTTCGGATTTGGAATGCTCGACGGCGCCGCCTACCGCGCGGTGGTCCGCGCCAGCCGGATGCCGCGGGTGCGGCTGCGCGGGCTGCATGCTCACATCGGCTCCCAGGTGTGCGACCTGGAGCCGTTCCGCATGTCGGCGGCGGCGCTGGTGGATTTCGCGGCGCGGATTCGCGACGAGCTCGACGTCACGGTCGAGGAGCTCAACCTCGGCGGCGGATTGGGGATCCGGTACGTGCCGGCCGATGAGCCACCGCGGATCGCAGACTTCGTGCGGGCGCTGGCCGGCGTCGTGACGGCCAGGCTGGGTGCGCACCGCCTCAGTCCGCCCAGACTGTTCCTCGAGCCCGGACGGTCCATCGTGGGGAGCGCGGGGGTGACGTTGTACACCGTGGGCGCGGTCAAATCGATCCCGGGCGTGCGGACCTACGTCTCCGTCGACGGCGGCATGTTCGAGAACCCCCGGCCGGCGCTCTACGGCGCGCAGTACGAAGCGGTGGCTGCCGCGCGCGCCGCCGATGCAGCCACGGACACGGTCGCCGTGGCGGGCCGGTGCTGTGAGTCCGGCGATGTCCTGATCTGGGAGGCGCGTTTGCCTCCGGTGCGCAGCGGTGACCTGCTGGCGGTGTTTGGGACCGGTGCCTACACGTATTCCATGGCGAGCAACTACAACCGGTTTCCCCGGCCGGCGGTCGTGCTGGCCGGCCATGGGCGCGGTCGCTGCGTGGTGGAACGCGAAACGTACGACGATCTCCTCCGCAAGGACGTTTCGCTGTAACCCGCGAAGCAACCACGACGATGTTTGGCGATGTGAGCCTGCTGCCCTACGTGGTGGTCGCGCTGATCGTGGCGGCGACGGTCCACGAGTATGCGCACGCGTACGTGGCCGACCGGTTGGGCGATCCCACGCCGCGCGCGCAGGGCCGGTTGACGCTCAATCCGCTGGCGCACCTCGACCCCGTGGGCGCGCTGCTCATCCTGATCTTCCGATTTGGATGGGCGAAACCGGTGCCCATCAATCCAGCCAACTTTACCAACTGGCGGCGTGACACCATGCTCGTGGCCGCCGCCGGCCCGCTGGCGAACATTACGCTGCTCTTCATCGTGGGCATCCCCTATAAGCTGGGGCTGCTGGACATCGGCGCGGCCGCCGCCGCGATGCCCATAGACCGTCTCCTGCAGGTGATGCTGCAGATCAACGCCATGCTGGCGGTGTTCAACCTGATTCCCATCCCCCCGCTGGATGGGTCGAAGATTCTGATGGGGTTGCTCCCGCCCGCGCAGGCGGTGACGTATGCCCGCCTGCAGCCGTATGGCACCTGGATCCTGCTCCTGCTGGTGTTTACCAGTGCCGCGTCCATCGTGCTGGTCGGACCGATGCAGTGGCTCATCGAACAGGCGACCGGCGGCGGACTGATGTGAGATGAGGCGGGGATGATGCCCTATAACGTGAAGATTCCCCAGTTCGAAGGCCCGCTCGACCAGCTCCTGACGCTGGCGCAACAGGGACATGTCGACCTTCGCGAGATCCCGCTGGCGCGCATTGCCGAGGCGTACCTCGCAGGGACAGAGCACCACGTCGACCTGGAGGAAGCCACCGAGGTTTTGTGGATGCTGGCGGCGATGATCGAAATGAAATCGCGCCTGCTGGTGCCGAAAGCTGACACACCCGCGGAGCCGCTGCCGCTGGAGGAGGAGCCGTCGGATCTGGAGGCGCGTTTGGAAGAGAAACTCCAGGAGTACCGCGCGTTCAAGGAAGTGGCGTCAGCCCTGCGGGCCCTGGAGGACTACCAGCACCGGATCTTTGCCCGCGCCCCCGGCGACGATCCCAACGCGGTCTTTCTCGAGGGCGTCACTCTGGATGACCTGTTCCGCGCGTTCCAGCAGGTCCTCGAGCGGGCGCGGGAAGAGGTGGGCGAGATTACCGCCGAGGAAGTGAAGGTGGCCGAGCGCATGGAGGCCATCCTGACGCTGCTGGCCCAGCATCCCCAGGGAGTCGTCTTTGTCGACTTGTTCGCCGCCGCAGCAACCAAGCTGCAGGTGATCGTGACGTTCCTGGCCCTCCTGGAGCTGATTAAGAATCGACGCGTGCGGGCGCAGCAGCCGCAGACGTTCGCCCCCATCCGGGTCGCGCTCGCCGCCCCATGACCATTCCCAATGGCCTGGTTCCTCACGGCGACGACCTCAACCTCGATGAGTTGAAGCGCGCCGCCGAGAGCATTCTGCTGGTCAGCGGAGGACCGGTGACGGTCGATCAGCTGGTGGAGGCATTAGGGGTGGCGCCCCAGACGGTGCATGCGCTGCTGTGGGAGTTGCAGCAGGATTATGCCGGCCGGGGCATCCAGATTCAGGTTGTCGCCGGCGGGTTCCACCTCTGCACCCGGCCTGAGCTTGCATCGT
>Ga0209056_10001548_pt1 | contig 25331 bp, 22 predicted proteins | sample GraSoiAngelo_114_FD_185876 | JGI IMG/M metagenome (GOLD analysis project Ga0209056, IMG submission 185876) | Grasslands soil microbial communities from the Angelo Coastal Reserve, California, USA - 14_0903_13_40cm (SPAdes) (version 2) | ecosystem: Environmental > Terrestrial > Soil > Grasslands... | reverse complement strand
CCAATGTGCGCAGCTTCGGCGCCGGCTTCTCGCTCGCTTGCTGGATCACCTTAAGCGCATGCTCACCCAAAAATGGCGGACGACCCGTCAGCAAATCGAACAAAATCGCACCTAAACTATAAACATCCGACGTCGGAGCAAGTTTGCCCGCCGATCCGTTCACCTGCTCGGGTGCAATATATCCGGGCGTGCCAAAAATAGTAAGTGTGCGCGTCAAGTGACTACTAGTGTCCAGCCATTTGGCGAGGCCGAAATCGCTTACCAGCGGTTCGCCCCGCCCATCCAGCAAAACGTTCCCAGGTTTTAAATCTCGATGCAGGATTCCTTGCGCATGCGCATGTTGCACCGCCCGCACCACCTTCGCCATCAACGCGACCGCTCTTCGCGGCTCGCCACGCAATGCCGGAGCCGCCTCCAGCAAACTGCCCCCGCCGGCAAATTTCATGCTGAAAAACGGCAGCCCATCGTCGCATTCGCTCACTTCATAGATTGGCAGAATGTTCGGATGATCGAGGCTCGCCGCAGCCTGGGCTTCACGTCGGAAACGCGCCAGCGTCTCCTGCGAATCGGCGTGATAAGACAAAATTCGTTTCAGTGCCACGATGCGGCGCGAATGCCGCTGCCGCGCCCGATAAATCACGCCCATCCCACCGCGCCCGATTTCTTCAAGGATTTGATAGTTGCCTATGCGCCAATCGGCGTCACACACATCTAGTTCACCAAGCAGGTCATCAAGCGTTTCCGCCTTCGCCGAGGTCTCATCGGCCGAGTCGCCATTACGCCCATTGGCGCCCATGCCTGCGGAGAGCATACAGCTAAGACAAAGACTCCGTCCGACGCGCGATGCCGATCCGCACTGGGGGCAGACTCCCGGCTCCTTTTGGAGGTCCACCGGGTCAGAACTGGGGGGCACGCGCATCGAAAGTCAGGATGGTAAATGAACTTTAGTGCGTTGCCAACTAAAAATTGGAAAATTTTTGGCCAGGTGACTCACACGATTTGAAGGTTTCTTTCCATGCGAACGCGTGCATCTCTTTTCATTTGTTTGCTTCCTCTTTCGGCGCGACTGAAGCCACGATTTTTTCAAAGCGCGGATCGCCCCGGAGTGGATCCCAAAACGGCAGGAGTTTTAATTGCCCATAACTGACCGTGCTTGGCGGACGAACGGCGATGGCCAGCTGTTCGCAAGCCAAATCTTTATCTCCGGTCCACGCAGCAATCATCGCCAGATACTTGATCATGGTCGGACCAACCAGTGCATCTTTTTCCACTGGAACGAGCTCGACCGCACGCCGGCCTTCACGCAGCGCTTCTTCTCTCCGGCCGAGGCCTGCATCGATTAGACCAAGTACGCACAGTGCCGGCCCGTAATTTGGTTCCGCTTGTACCGTTTTCTCCTGCTGCGTGCGGGCCGCCATGAACAAAGCGCGGGCGTCGCCATCATTTTTTGTCATGCGAGCAAGAACGCCTTCAATTACCAGACGAGTCGGATGAACTGAATAGTCCGTTAACGGTGTGTCGTCGATCGTGTTCAGCACGTCCTTTGCCGCGGCAACATCGCGTTCGGCGAGCGCGCAATTGAGCCATTCATCTGCGCATCCGCCAATGGCGCCGGAATTTGCGGTTCGAATTAAGTCAATTGTTTGATGCATTGACCGGGTATCGGCGTTCCAGTGAAATTGAAGAGCGGCAAGCGCGATTTTCGTATCGAGGTCATTTGGCTCGATCGCCAACGCGCGTTCCAACACGGACTTTTCGTCAGCATAGCGATAGAGAACTCCGTAACTGAGCGCAATCTGCTGAAGCGTCTCAGTGTTTCGCGGGTCGAGATCACTGGCGCGTTCCAGGTTTTGGGTAGACTCCTGCCAGCGTCCCTGCCGCCTCTGGATATATCCCATCATCCGGAATATCCGCGCGTCATTAGGCAAGGTCTGTTGAGCAACCTCCAGCTCAGCCAGAGCGCCACCATAATCGAGCTGGCCATGATAAAGATTTCGCGCATGCGCCAAATGCGTTTCACCCGCATCTGGACGAAGGCGAAACGCCCGCTCGATGGCCGCCTCCGCCAATGCGAGGCGCGCAGGGGTATGGTCGAAGCCAAGGAAATAAAGCTGGTCGTGAGCATAGGCGAGCTGACAGTAGGCCTGAAGAAAAGAGGAATCGCGTGCGACAGCTTGGTTCAGCAACTCGACCGCCTGAAGCAAATTTGCTTTCAGACCGCTGCTAAGACGCAGCGCGAGGAGATTCTTGGCCCTATTGTAGAGGTCGAAAGCGATGAAATCGGTTGTTGGCGGCTGTTCAACGGCCAGTTTCTCGGCACTCGAAATCTTTGCGCGAAGCCGCTGAACCACTTTTCGCGCAAGCTCGCTTTGGACGGCAAACACATCATTCAAATCGCGATCGTATTCCTCCTCCCAGACGAGCGCCCCCGTACGAGCGTCCATCAATCGCGCCTTGAGATGGAAACGTGCGCTGCCGCGACTGCGGGACACAGCACCCTCCAGGATGTGAGAAACTCCCAGGGCTTTGCCAATTTCACGAATACTTCGCTTTCCGCGATACTTCATCACACTGGTGTGACTGATCACCCTAAGATCGCGGATGCTGGCGAGTTTGGTCAAAATGTCATCCTGAACACCATCGGCAAAAACGGCGTCCTCTTTATCGTCGCTCAAACTTTCGAAGGGCAGAACAGCAACGCCGGTTGTTGCCGGGGGGGTTGTCGCGCCACCTTTCAACATCATCGCCCCTGCAACCAATCCCAATGCCATTAGCAGCGCTGCGATTCCCGCAACAACCGATTTGAGCCCGGTCCAGCGCCAGATCAGTGCGGGCGCCGAAAGGGGCCGTGCGGCAATAGGCTGTCCTTCCAGCCAGCGTTCGAGGTCTTCGGCAAGAGCACCTGCAGAGCGATAACGCGCACCGGGTTCCCGCTCCAAACACTTCGCGCAAATTGTTTCCAGATCCCGATCCAGCCCCGGCACCAATGTGCGCAGCTTCGGCGCCGGCTTCTCGCTCGCTTGCTGGATCACCTTAAGCGCATGCTCACCCAAAAATGGCGGACGACCCGTCAGCAAATCGAACAAAATCGCACCTAAACTATAAACATCGGCCGCAGGACCAAGTTTGCCCGACCCGGCGCCCGCTGGATCAACTTGTTCCGGTGCAACATACTCAGGCGCGCCAAAGACGGTGAGCGTGCGCGTGAGATTGCTCGTGGGTTCCAGGCATTTGGCGAGACCGAAGTCGCTGACCAACGGTTCGCCCCGCGCATCCAGCAAAATGTTCCCCGGTTTTAAATCCCGATGCAGGATCCCTTGCCCGTGCGCGTATTGCACCGCCTGCGCCACCTTCGCCATCAACGCCACCGCTCGTCGCGGTTCGCTTCGCAATGCCGGGGCCGCGTCCAGCAAACTGCCCCCGCCGGCAAACTTCATGCTGAAAAACGGCAGCCCATCGTCACCCTCGCTCACCTCAGAGATTGGCAGAATGTTCGGATGAACGAGGCCCGCTGCAGTCTCCGCCTCGCGCCGAAAACGCAGCATCGTCTCTCGTGATTCGGCATGATAAGGCAAAATTCTTTTAAGCGCCACGATGTGGCGCCTGTGTCGCGCCCGATAAACCACGCCTATGCCGCCGCATCCGAGTTCTTCGAGAATTTGGTAATCGCCTACTCGCCACTCGGCGTCCCGCATATCGAGTTCCCCAAGCACATCCTCAAGCGTTTCTTCTGACTGCGGCGGCGAGACTTGAGTGCGCAGGCCCTGAGCAAGCAAACAGCTCAGGCAAAGACTGCGTCCTATGCGCGATGCCGATCCACACTGCGGGCAGGTGAGCGGTTCCTTTTGCAGACGAATTGAAACAGGAATGCCGCTCATCGGATTCTGAAAATTTAAAAGGCTGCAAACGGGAGGGAGCCAGGGCGAGAGTCGAGTATCGGCTGTCGGCTCCGACGCCTCCTCTATGCATTCTCCGGAATTGGCCGAGCGGAGTTCTCGAAAAAAAATGTAATCGCGAAGTGACTCGTCGATCAGGATCGACAATATCCAAAATCTAAATCAAACGTCCCACCGAATTGTCGTAGAACGAAACAGATTTAGTGCTCGAGGATCTTTGCGAAAATGCGTCAGAAATTCGCCGCGTCTACACGGTGCTCGATCTTCCGAGCTCTGATCTCGAATTTTTCTGACTATTCTGCCGCGCTTAACGCCGCACAGAGATAACGGAGTTCGTCATCGATCTCGTTCGGTCCTTCGACGGTTTGAGCAACTTCTTCGCGGAGCAGCGCGCGATAGCGTTCGCGTAACCTGTGCACAAGGCGTTTCACTGCCGCCTCCTGCAAACCCAGCGTTTTTGCGTACTTCGCATAGGAAACATCTTCCCGCTCAGCCGCGAGGCAATTGTTCAACACATCAAAAACACGTCGACGACCACGCTTTTCGCATTCATCGCCCAATCGCCGCAACGCGCGCTCGACCACCGTCGCCGCCCAGCGCACATCGAAGATTCTTTCTGGCGACCATTTGTCCGAGTCCTGCTCCGGGATCGACAAGTGCGATGGCGCCTCAGCCATCCAATCGTCCCAGGAAACGAATTGCACGTCTCCGCCGCGCTTCCGGGCGTGACGTTTGTCCACAGCGTCGTGTAAGAAATTCTGCAATGCCTTCAGCACCAGCGAACGGAACCTTCCCCGGCTCCGATCTGCCCGTTGCAAAAGCCGACCCTTCAGCACCATCGCGAAAAAATCCTGTGTCAGGTCCTGAGCGTCTGGGACGGAGTGACCCTGCCGGCAGATGAACGCGAAGACTGGCCGCCAATAGATTTTGCAAAGTTCGGCCAGGGCGGCGTGCGCCTTCTGTTCGTCACCGTCAGAATCGGTGCACGACAAGACGATGCTCCAACGAGTCGTCATGAAGCGGTCGGGGCGGCGTGCGCCGGCCTGAGATGCTTCGGGTTTCACAGCCGCGGATCATCTCATTTGTACGATTGTTAGGCAAGCTCCGAATTTTCCGCCCGTTACTGGAATATTGCGCGTTCTAGTGGATCGATCTGCGCTGGAGGGGGTTCCGACAGAAACGACGGTGCAGGTCTGACGTCGGATATCGTAACAAAAAACGCGGCTCTGGAAATTGGCACAGAGATTCCCGGGCAGAATTCCCTGCGGCATCAAGTTGCTGACACTGCGGAAAAGCTTTCAGCTTCCCCGCGCAGTTCTACAGCCAGTATTTCGATTTTATAGTAGACACCGCGCCATCTCGTCAGTCGTCGCAGTGTCCAGGGCCAATCGTTCCCTCGTTGTACTCTGTGAGGGTTTCAGTGAGGGTGCTGGTCTGCCCTGGTGCCAAATAACCGTTGCCGATCGGAGGTACGATCAACCCTCCTATCACGTTGTCGGCGTCAATTACGCTTTGCTGAACCGCTGTTGGGTCCGCTCCATTGGCTATATTCAATTTTGCGGCAATGAGTTGATGCGCCAGTATTACGAGCCCGTTGCCCTGCGCGGGTCGATTCAAGATTTGAAGTAATTCTGATGCATCGTAGCTGACCGCGCCCAGCGTCAGACTTTGCAACGGCCAAACGTCAGGATTATTCTTCCAATAACCTTGCGTATACGTGCAATTTTGTCCCGGATTGCAGGGCAGCGTTGCGCAGGCAATGGTGTTGCTCCACTGACTTGTGTCGCAAGACGGTGTTTCGTTCGCGCGGCAACGGAACACGTACGCGGTATCGCACAAGAGTGGCTCGCCGGAGCAATCGCTTTGCACACCAAATGAGTCGAACAATCGATCATCGCCGATGATCACCTCGAAGGTTTGGTTTGGCGCCAGACTGTTGGGAAAACTGGCCTGGCAAACTTCGTCTGGATTATCAGGCCATTGATTCCCATTAGCGATAAAGTCCGCCACCGTCATCCATTCGATGACGAATCCATTTGGGGCGCCGGACAAGCCAGCGGTGACATCGATGGATATGTTTGAAGATGCAGACGTGCTACACGCGATTGATGGCTGGTCTAACTGACATGGCGTAGGAGTAGGTGTTGCCGTCGGCGTCGGAGTCGCAGATGGGGTCGCTGTTGGTGTAGCAGTAGCTGTTGGCGTCGCTGTCGCCGTCGGAGTCACTGTCGATGTTGCCGTAGCCGTTGGAGTCACGGTTGCTGTCGGCGTAGCAGTACCTGTTGGCGTTGCTGTCGGAGTCGCTGTCGGTGTTGCCGTAGCCGTTGGAGTCACGGTCGCTGTCGGCGTAGCAGTAGCTGTTGGCGTCGCTGTCGCCGTCGGAGTGGGCGTTGCAGTTGGTGTAACCGTCGGGGTCGGAGTAGGTGTCGGGGTTGGATCCGGAGTTGGTATAGGTGTAGGAGTCACCGTAGGAGTCGCCGTCGGTGTTGCGGTAGGAGAAGCTGTGGGTGTCGTCGTCGGCGTAGGTGTAACGGTAGCTGTTGGAGTCGCTGTGGCTGTTGGAACGGGAGTTGGATCTGGTCTTGGCGAAGGAGTCGGTTTCCGTGGGTGCGGAATTGGGGTCGGCGTTGGCAGAGGTGGAGTCGGCGTTGGCGGAGGCGGCGTCGGCGTTGGCAGAGGTGGAGTCGGACTCGGCGTCGGGGTAGGTGTTGGCGTACAACATATTTTCACTGTGAATCGAATCACGTACCACGGGTCTTTGAAAAAGATCGTGGTACGTGTCCAGCAAAAGCAGTAGCCGCCAACGGAGGTTTCTCCTGACCAATTTCCACTTCCTCCTCCGCCGCCAGTCAATCCAGCAGGAAAATGCCAGAATGCGGCCCTTTTAGCAGCTTGCGGCCATGATGAGTTAGCTATTGCGCCTTTCAGGTCGCGGACATTCTTTTGAATTGCAGCGTCAAAGTCCGTTCCTTCTGTGATGGACACACTGCCAAGCGTCCCCGGTGGCAACTCCGAAAGGACGTCGTGAGCATATTGTGCCGCCTTTTTTTGTATATTTCTGGCCCCCAGAAGCTCCTTCGAACGATGGCTGCGGTGTTTCTTTCTCTTATCATGTTTTGCTGCTTCGAGCGGTGCGAGTGGCGCCAAAGCCATCAGCATGGCTAATACGGCTGACACCTGCTTTAGGAAATTGGTCTTCATATTCTTGTCTTGGAAAAAGCCTTACTGCGTCACACAAAGGCATGTGATGTTTATCCTCGCTTAGGTCTTTATCCGGAAACGGCGCAACCGGGTTCCCGAAAAAGATTTACAGGTGGCGCCTTGTTATCTAGCTCATGTGTCGCGTTACTAGCTAAGCCATTTCTACGAGAGGCCACACTGCGTGCCTTCCACGCAGTCGGCTTCCATTCCCAGTTCTTGTTTACGCGGTGCTACGAGCTTGGCATTTCACCACTACTCGCCGCGGTGACACTAGGCAGTCACTCAAATGTTATACGCGTCCAGGCTATGCTTATAGGCATAGGCCTACTGCGCAGACTTAGAAAGTCCGATGCCGCAGTTGGACCACGTCCTAGGTCTTTATCCGGAAACAGCAGGAAGAAGTTCCCGAGAAAGATTTACTTTCGAGGATGCAGCGAGATGTTTCGGCCTCGTTTAGGAGGGATGGTCGTGTTGCGTGAGGCACCTGACCTGCCAGGTGTTGATGGGATCCGCCTGATCCAGTAGATAAAAAAGGCGACTGGTATTCCACCAGTCGCCTTCTTATTAGACTGTGCCTTGTATTATCAGGCTATCTTAATCATTACAGTGACCAGGACCAATGGTTCCCTCGTTATATTGAGTAAGGGTTTCAACCAGATCGCCTGTCTGTCCCGGTGCCAGGTAGCCGTTGCCAATCGGCGGGACTACCAGGGCTCCGATCATGTTGTCGGCATCAGTGATGGCTTGCTGAACAGCTGACGGATCCGCTCCGTTGGCGATGTTTAGCTTCGCGGCGATCAATTGGTGAACTAAAATCACAAGGCCGTTGCCCCGCGCGGGGTCATCCAGGATCGCCATGAGTTCCGCAGCCTGATAGGTCACTGTTCCCAGAGTGAGGCTGGTTACCGGCCACGCGTCTGGATGGTTACGCCAGTAACCTTGCGAATAGGTGCATGAGCCTGGTCCAACACACGGCAAGGTCGCACACGTAATGGTGTCACTAATCCTGAGGTGGCCCGTGGCATCAAGTGCGGAGGCACGAAATACGTATGCCGTGTTGCACAGTAGCGGAGCCCCGGAACAAGGGCTGGATGCGGCGCAGTTGTCATACAAGCTATCGTCGCCGATGCTGAGAGCGACGCTTTGCCATGGGCGCAGGTTGTAGCCTGCGCAGTTCGGTGTCACGGGGACGCCGAAGGTGGCTTTGCAGAAGCTCGAAGCTTGGGGGTTGGGAACCTCTGAAGTTAGAGGCCACCGGTTTCCCAAGGCGATGTAATCGGCGAGGGTCATCCACTGGATTGAGAATCCGGCTGGGGCCCCGGCTTGTCCTGCGCTGACGGTGATGGCGATATTCGATGATGCTGATGTTTCATAGGAAATGACCAGCGAAGCAACAGCCGGTGGCACTGGCGCGGGCGTAGGCGTCACGACCGGACGCGGCACTGGCGTTGACCTGACTGCAGGCACCGGAAGAGGCCGATGAGGCAGTTGTGCCGAAAAAGCAGCTGGGTTCATCACCAAGCCGCCAAGCGTTAGTATCGTTAATATCATTATGCTGTTAGTTTTCATTTTTTTCCCGAGGTTGCTCAAGGCTGTTCCTCCCACCTCAGGCGGGGGAACTTTTTTCACCGGGACTTAGCCGGCGCGCTTGATTTGTTAGGCAGGAACCAAGGATTTGTCCCTGCCTCGTTAGTATCTTGTCACCTCCTTCTCCGGAAAAGGCGAGGTAGAGTTCCTGGAAAGTGTAAAGTTTTCCAGAAACCGCCGTTTCACGGACGGCAGAACCTTGTGCGAGAAACGCGTTCGGCGGCCTCTCTTATCGCTATCGTATGCCGAGGGAGAATCTTTTCACCCTCGCGGGCCTGTTGGATCGGCCCCGAAACTTTGGATAGCGATGCTGAACCAAACCGGTAGGCGCGAGATGACGCTCGAGGACCTTGGCTTAAACGTGATTGCCGGAGTGTTTGTGTCGATCTTTGAAGGTAAGCTCCGCGATCCCTGATTTATCGAGTTCGCCCAAGCCTTCCGCCACCATCCGGTCGTATTGTTCCTTGGTCTCGCGCGCGAGCGGTAAATCGAGGCCGAGACTCCGCCCGAGCTCAAGAGCTATCCCGCTATCTTTGGCCGCATGCGCAGCAGAGAAAAAGCAGCTGTGCTCGCGATTTTGCATATCTTCGCCATCGGTTTCCAGTACGCGGGAGGCTGCGCCTGTCTGGGAAAAAACCTTCCTCAACATTTCCAAATCGAGGTCGAGCGCCGCGCCGAGAGCAAGTCCCTCCGCCAGCCCCGCGGTGTTGATGTTCATTACCATGTTGACGAGCGCCTTCACCTTTGCGGCTTCGCCAGCCTTACCGATAAAACGCACATCGGAACCAAGCTCCTTCAAAATCGGTTCGGCTTTGCGGAAGGCATCTTCCGTTCCTCCACACATCAAATAAAGCCTCCCTTCACGCGCCTGGGGAATACTCGACGCCATGCAGGTTTCGAGCGTTTGTGCCCCTGCTTGATGCGCCAGCTTTTCAATCTCGACATGCACCTGAGGTGAAATCGTCGCGCAATTAATGAACAGCTTGCCGCGGGCGTTCACTAGCAGATTGTCGCCGCTTCCCGCGAAGATGTTTCGCATCGCGTTGTCATCGGTCACGACAGTGAAGATCACGTCAGATTCGGCCGTTACATCCGACAAGTCTTGAGCGGCGGCACAGCCAAGCTCCGCGGCAAGCGACGTAGCAGTCGCGCGATTGGTGTCGTAAACAGCCGTGATGTGAAACTGTCGATCCTTCAATCTGCGCGCCATGTTTGCGCCCATCCGGCCCACTCCAACAAAACCGATGTTCATGACGAAACGTAACCCCAATCTTGAGGCCTTGTCACCCCGAGTGGAGTGAGAAAGCTCCGGTCGAAGCTTGGAATGCCAAAGCTAATCAGGGCAAAACAACTGCGCTGATGGCAGTAAGATTAACGTCACCCGCCCATTCGAGAGGATCGCAGGATGCTACCCACTGTTGAGCATTCTTGCACACACCTGATCCTCTGGTCAGCCACCTGTGCCCCGAACAGGCGGCACCGAATTATTATTAAATCCGTTCCGCGAAAAATGGATTGTGCTCTTTCTCTTCGCCCACTGTTGTCATGGGGCCGTGTCCCGGACAAATGATCGTTTGATCCGGCAATGTGAGGATTTTCTCGAGGTTAGTGCGTAGTGCGTCCCGATAGGAAACGTTTCCGCCGCCCATCGATCCCGCAAAAAGCGAATCGCCCACTATCGCGATGGGGCGTGCGAGCCCAGTCACCACATATGTCATACCGCCTTGGGAATGACCCCAGGTCAGCCGTGTATCAATTTCCAGATTTCCGAGATGGAAGTGCTTTCCTTCGTCGATGGCCTGCGCGCCGGCAACAGGTTCGCGGGCAGGCGCAAAAACATCCGCGCCGGTTTCCTCGCGCAAACGCGGCAGGTCCGCGACATGATCCGGATGCGCATGGGTAAGAAGAATCAATTGCACGTTCAATTTGTGGCGGTTGGCAAATCGCAGCATTTCGCTGCAATCGGCGCCTGTATCGAAGGCCGCAGCAACGCTGCTTGTCGGATCCCAAACGAAATAGGCGTTCACGGTCATATCGTGATAACGCGTGTTGAATTGCGCGAAACCGTCGCGCTCATCGATTCTTTCGGGACGCCATTCTCCCTTCGCTAGCTCGCAAAGCGGCCCCGCGGAAAGACCCAGGACCGGCGCGATGCGCTGCAGGGCTTGCTCATTGACATTGCCTTCGCGCAGTTTGCGGATTGTTTGCAAGTCGACGCCCGCTTTTTTTTCCAGTTCGGAGTCAGAAATGCCCAAACCGCGTTGCGCTTTTCCGATGATATCACCAACGTTGTCTTCGAGAGAGATCATATTCTGTGGATTCTATTGCTTAAACGTTAATCGATTGTGCCTCTCGAATAACGCGCAAATCACCAATCTGATTAAGTGCTAATTTCTCAATCGAAGCGGCAACGCGGATAACGGAAAATGCCGCGCCCGTTTCTTTTTCCATGGAAGTCATTGCAACGTTATTGATGCCGCACGGAACGATGTGATCAAAAGGCGAAAGATCGCCTGAAACATTCAATGCAAAGCCGTGCATGGTGATCCAATGACGAATGCCTACGCCGATGGAAGCGATCTTGCGGTCGCCGACCCAAACTCCGGTAAGCGATTCACGCCGGGAAGAAGCAATCCCATAGGCCGCGAGAAGATCAATGAGCAGTTGCTCGAGCCAGCGCAAATATTTATGCAAATCCTGACCGCATCCGCGCAAATCGATAATCGGATATCCCATGAGCTGTCCCGGCCCGTGATAAGTGGCCTGGCCGCCGCGATTGATGGCGAAAACGGGATGCGGCAAATGCGCAGCGCCCAGTTCGCCACGGCGAATCCGTCCCGGGGCGGACAAACTCGAGTGATCTGGAGTCCGTCCAATGGTGTAAACCGGTTCATGCTCGAGTAAAAGCAATTGATCTTCTACTGACGAATCGTCACGCTTCTTCAACACAATTTCTTCCTGGAACGCGAGTGCGCGTATGAACTCCATCCGACCAAGCCAGCGCACGTGAAGATCTGGAGGGCGGAGCTCCTGCGACGCTGTCTTTGCTGAGTACAACTCCGCTCGGGTGCCAGCCTCGCAGGAGCTCGCCCCTCCATTCATATTTGCATCCCCCCTGGAAGGCCAACGGCGACTGCTTCCTGCGAGCGCAGATGCGTCAACCCAATCGCAAGCGCATCGGCAGCGTCAGCGCCTGGCGTTTCCGTTAAACCGAGAAGAGCGCGCACCATGAACGATACCTGATCTTTTCCGGCAGCGCCGCGCCCAACGGCGGATTGTTTGATTCGTTTCGGAGAATATTCAAAAACTGGCAATCCGTTTTCTGCGGCCGCCAGGATGGCGGCGCCTCGCGCGGCTCCAAGAAGAATCGCGGTCTTATGGCTTTGTACATAAATGACCGATTCGAGCGCGCAACAGTCCGGTTGGTGTTCCCGAATCAGTTCAACCAACCGATCTCGAATCGCAACCAGACAGGATGAAGACCGCATCGAGCTGGCATTGTGAATCGTTCCGAAATAGATGGAGCGCGGTTTGCCATTATTTGCATCGACAATCGCAACACCGGTGTTGCGCAGAGAAGCGTCAATGGCGAGCACGCGCATTACCGTTAATCTTAAAATCACCCGGTCCGGGTTCAACATGGAATCGACAAGTTCCTCGGCAACCGTTTTACTGCCGGCAAAATGTGGAACGCATTGCATACACGAACGGCGAACAAAGAGTTAATCAGGCCCCTTACGATCATCGTGATCATCATCGTTGCTCTTTCCACCGCGCCTTCGTCATTCGCCACGACAAAAGGTTTGAGTCAAATCGTAACGCCGGATTTGCAAGGAGAAGGGGATCTCTCTCTAAGTCTGCAAATTCAAGACAAGCGGATTGCGAATCCGTATCAATTGCAAGCCGAGCTGGGCCTGACGAAACGGGCGGAGGTAGCGGTCTTTCGCGGATTTCAACCGGACGAGTGGATCTTCGGAACGGAGATCGGATTGTTAAGGAAGGAGCCTTTTCTTCTTTCCGTTGGATTTGTGAATTGGTCGCCTCACTTGAATGTAGATCCCCAGCCCTTCATCGAAGCCGGCTACTACACCGAGCATCACAAGATCATCGCCGGAGCCATTCATGCTGGATACAAAAACGAAGCAATTCTTGGCTATGCCTATGACTTTAATGAGAGATGGCGCTTGCAGGTCGATTTCCAAAGCGGCTCTGAAAACTCATCGACGATCGGTTTCACCTGCAACGTCACACCAGACTTTCAGTTCAATCCCGCGCTCTACGTCAACAATGGCTCAAAGCACGATCTGTTCGGCTACATAGTTTTCACCTACACTTTCCATCTTTGGGGCGATAAAAAAGAAAACCACGCCGTTCTTACAAAAGGCGGCGAGCGCGTTGGTGACGTAAAATGATGTCATGGGAAGCTCAAAATCTCGCCGAAGCCGCATCAGCGCAGGCCTGCTCATGTTCCGGCACAGGAAAAACAAACTGGAAGTTCTGCTGGCGCATCCCGGTGGACCCTTCCACGTCCACAAAGACGACGGTGCGTGGACGATCCCAAAGGGTGAAGCGGCTCCGGAAGAAGATCTCCTGACGCGTGCCCAGATCGAATTTGAAGAAGAGGTCGGATTTCGTCCCGAAAGCTCTCACGGTTGGATTGAGCTCGGCTCAATTATACAAAAGGGCGGCAAAACTGTGCATGCCTGGGCGTTCGAAGGCGATTTACCAGAATCGTTCGAGTGCAGGTCAAATCTGTTCGAACTGGAATGGCCAGCACACTCGGGCAAATACCAAAAATTTCCAGAAGTCGATCAGGCGTGCTTCTTTTCGGAAGAAGTCGCCAGACGAAAACTTAAGCAGGCGCAGGTACCTCTTCTTGACCGGTTGCGCGCCGCTATCAAAGGCTAATCAGTAGAAAAATTGATTTGGCGTTTGAAGCAGACCTTGCCTTCCCAAACACCGGTCGAATCCGGTGTGAGGAACGATTTTACTACATGACGCCTCTCGCTCGCAATAAACAGTCAATCGGCTCGCCATCGTGGATGAAACGTTTATCCAGTATTTGGAGCACCGAGAATATCAAGATTGTCCGACGCGTGATCGTCTCGGTAGTCGGAGTGACCGTTCTCCTAATCGGCATTGCGCTCTTGGTTTTACCAGGACCAGCGTTCATCGTCATTCCTGTCGGACTGGCTATTCTTGCCACTGAGTACGCGTGGGCGCGGCGTTGGCTAAAAAAAGTTCGTCGAATGGCGAGCGACGTTGTTGGCAGCCGCGGCCGCACTGCGCCGCGCGATTCTGCCGTTTAGCTTTACGTCTTTCGCCTGTAAGATTAATCAAATTCTTCGTACAAACTAACGACGACTCGGCCATGGCAATGCCGGAGGTCTCTCACTCGACGCTAACCACGGATCCTTCGGAACCTGAGGATGAAATTTTCTTGGAAGGACCGCGTTCGCGTTTCGCTGAATTCTTCACTCTCTTGCGAGTGATGCGCGATTTCTTGCGCGGATTTCGCACGCTTCATTTCGTTGGTCCATGCGTGACTGTTTTTGGCTCGGCCCGGATCAACCGCGACGATCCGCATTACGAGCTGACCAGAAAAATGGGTGCTGCCATTGCGCGGCTCGGCTTCACAGTCATAACCGGCGGCGGCCCCGGCATAATGGAAGCTGCAAATTGGGGCGCCAGGGACGCTGGCGGCCGTTCTGTTGGCTGCACTATCGAATTGCCGTCTGAGCAGCCGACAAACGCTTATCTCGACCGCTGTGTGCGGATGCATTACTTTTTCGCCCGCAAAACGCTCCTGGTTAAATATTCCTACGCCTTTGTTGTCATGCCCGGCGGCGCAGGCACTCTCGATGAGTTGTTCGAAGCGCTCACTTTGATTCAAACCGGAAAGATCAAAAATTTTCCTATCGTGATTATGGGAACCGATTATTGGAAGGAGCTGCTACATTTCATCGAAACCATGGCGCAGCGAGGAATGATTGCTGCCTCCGATCTCAAACTGATCTACGCGACCGATTCGGTCGATGAAGCGATCGCGCACATCCGTAACAAAGCGATCGAACCATTCGGTCTCAAACGGGTGATGCACCGACGACGCCCCATTCCGTTGTTGGGCGAGGGGTGACAACGCAGGTAGGGCGATTGACCCGTCGACTTCGCTCAGGCAGGCTCTCAACTCGCGAAAGCTTTCGGAGTCAATCCCATAGAATTCTCGTCAGCAGTTTTGCCACGTGCTAGAACCTTAATACTTCTGTTCTTTGCAACGTTTCCCAGAACTTCGCTCCGCCACTTCCGTAGAAACATGATAGGACAAATACTTTTGCGAAAAACGCCGGTTTACGATCGCAGTGGTCCTGGACCATTTGGTCATGGCGAGGCGGACGCAATCTGCAACGCACTTGATTAAGCGGGTTAGAAATTAGAGGCGCCCCCAATTGGCCTCGGCCATCTGTGGTTTCACCCGGTCGATTATTTGATCTAATGAACAGGATTAAGAAGCGTGGCCGACCCCGAATACGCACCGCTGAATACTGGCGTGAGTATTACACGCGGAAACAGCGGGAATGGCGCGCTGCCCACCCGCGGATCAGAGCAGGGCAAAGAAAACGCGCGGCAATTCGCCGACGCGCCAACAAGCCGGCCACCGTCCGGAAATGACCGTTTGCACGCGCCTGCTGTGTGGTGACCTGGCAAACTCAATCCCGTGACGAAAATGAGAGTCGATTGACCAGCCTACCGGCCCGACAGCTTTACCGATTTCCAACCAGCAGCAATTAGGGCGAAATACGGTCCGTGAGCGTGTCCGTATGATAATCGGTGTGCTCACGCATGCGCGACCAGGGACTGTCCTTTTTGGTGGTCTGCGCCACGCTATTTTTTTCCCCAGTGGCAAAGTCGTCCCATGAATTGTAGCGAGCAATGGTTAGGAACGTCCAGGGGCCGCCTTCCAAGTGCTGCATCAACACGTTGCCCGCACTGGTGTCATTTGCTCCGGGGGCTTCGCTGAGCGCTTTTTCCAATTGCTCACGATGCCCGGGGGCAGGGCGATAGTAAGAGACAGAATAAACCGAGCCCGAGCTCTTCGACGCTGAGTCACCATCAATACCCATGGCCTTAGTGAACTCTTCCCAGGAGGGACCGTTCACAAACGTATCGTTATGCCACGCGCTGAGGTCACGTTTGTCTGGAGGCACAGCGGTACCAGCAGCCTCTACGGTCGCTTTTGGGCCCAGATGCGTGATGACCACATAATCCCAGGCGTCGCCATCCTGATGACGCAAAACAATAAAGTGATTAGGCATCGGATTGTTGGAATCAGGCGTCTTTAGCCAATCGCCCAATTGAGCCGCTTTGCCGAGAGCGGCCTTGGTGAAATGGACATGATAAACGTCGGTGCGTTTGCCGGCGCCGGCGGGTGCGGCACTCTTTTCAGAGGGCTTCGTTGTTCCCTGCGCGTGAACAACTGTAAGCGGCAATAGGCTAATTAATGTGATGGCGATGATACTTGTTAGTGACTTCATAGTTATTTTGGTTCTGAAGGTAGGTTGGATTGAAGCTTGGAGGACGTGGGACTTTAGTCGTACACGCGGCTAGGCGCCGGGGTTCTCATTTCATTTGATTTTTGCGGTCGAATTTACCCAGGCATCCAGCTAGGTCTTCTCATAAACGTCCAAGGTAATAGCCTGATTCCTTCCATTCAGGTCTCTGTATTGAAACTGAGTGGTTCCTATTTTACTGAATCCGGCAGGTGCAGGTGAGCCTTGTCTCATTTGAAGGATGCCGCCTGTGACGAAACCGAGGATAATTAAATTTCGTTATTGTTTTCATGTGTTTCTTCCTTTCATCGTCCTTCTCCAGAATTTGCCGGCCCAAGTTTGGAAAAAATCTTTCCAGAATCGGAAAAATTCTGAACTCTGGTCCGGCATTAGAACCGCGAGAATAGTCTGCTTGAGGCAGGTCGCGCTATGGGACCTTGGTCTATTAAACTTTAGTATAATATGGAGGGTGCGAGTTGAGGGTTGATAGTTGAGAGTTGATGGGCTTAAAAGAGCGGAATGTTTGAAGGGATGGCGGACCAAACCTGTTTTGTCAGGCGGGAAACACGCCGGTTCTATCAAAAACGCGTCGCTGTTTCAGTGGGGCAGATGGGAGGTCCTACCGGGTTGCCATTGACATCGTAGAGTTGAGACGTCCCGGTGGCGGTATAACTGCTTCCTGAAACGTCCACAACCACATCCCGCATCTCTATACGCCATCCCGCAAGCGTGCCGCCTGCATTAAAGACGAAAAACTTTACAGTGTAAGAGTAATGTCCGTCGGTTGAATGCTCCCAAACTCCGTGGCCGGGACCGCGTGGCGCGGCCAGCGGAGGCGAGACAAAAGCAGCGAATTCCTGCATCGTGCCTCCGAACATGAAGGTGTTAAGCCTCGTCAGGGTGGGACCGTTATTGCAAACGTTCACCGTCACATTCCATGCTCCTTCTAGTTTTCCCCCGACCAGGGTGTCTCGCTCGAGGCGGCGTCCCGGGTCGCCCTGAGTCCCTGCGATAAGCAGGAGCAAGCCCGCTGAAACCAACAGAGCCACTGGGGCTCGTCTAACAGTCGTCTTTATTAATTGTGTCTTCATAGATCTTGTTTTTGTTCTTTGTTAATTTCCTTTTCTTGTTTTGGTATGCTACGGCACTGTGATTCTCAGAATCTCCCCCAGACCAACCGGTGGCGGACCAAAGCCAACGTTTGAGACATAAAGCGCGCCATCTGGACCCAAGGTCATGCCGGTGGGGAAGAAGAGTCCCGAGGCGATCTCCGTTTGATGGCCTGATCGATCCACTCGTATCACTTTGCCAGTAAAGGGCGTGGGGTCACCGGGGGCCGTGCTGGTCTCCAACACGTACATGCGATCTCTTCCATCGAAAAGAAGACCGAGGACGGTGGTGAGTCCCTCGATGGCGATGTGGCCCTGGCTCGCAGAAATATCTGCGATTCGAGAGATCTGACCCGAGGCCGTAATTTTGTCGAGCTCGCCGTGGTTTGGTTCGACGGCGTACAGAGTGTCACCAAGCGCGATCATGCTATACCAAGTTCCATCGGGTTCAAAATCGCCAGGGTTGGGGTGAGCGACAGGATTAGCCTTCACAAAGGCGCTTAGGTTAGCAATCAGTTCCGTGGTGCCGTCTGCATTAACCCGGAGTAGGCCGTTGGGCATCTCCGGCACCTGCGACACACCATGTGAGCAGCCAGCGCCGGCGAGCAAGATGTAAAGCGTCTCTCCGATAAAGGCGATGTCGGCTGCGCCGCTAGTCAGGTTGCCTGTAGTCGCACTTGTCTGGCTGGAGGGAAGATTGTCCACCGCCGTCGTGCGGACGCCGTTGGCATCGATCTTGGAGATGCGCGAGCCAGGGACGCTACCTGTGTACGGCCCAACCGGAGGAATGACCTGTTCGCAACAGCCTTCAGTCGAGTCCGCCCCGCCAATTCCCCCTTCCGCAACATAAAGGTTGCCATCTGGCCCAAACTTCAGACCGCGGGGATTGTTTAATCCGGTGGCAAACACTGTGACATTGTTCGGAGCAGATCGTACAACAGCACTGGTTCCGGCCTTGCTGGCTGATTGTCCAAACGCTGATCCTAGCGCAAGTGCGCTTAAGACTGTTGTCAGCCCGATTATTGTTACTGCTTGATTCGTCATCTTCTTCATATTTGTTTTCATCTGTTATTTCCTTTCATCATTGTTCTCTAAGTAAGCTGTGCTTCCCGGACAGAAGTGCGTTGCGGTGCGAGACGCGCGATCAACCGGCGGCTTCGCCAGTACAGGGATGGCTCAGGAACCGGGACCGATTTGAGTTGGTGCGGCCAGATCATTGCTGTTAGGCAGCGCCGAGGATTCGAACTTTTCATTGGCGACCGTTTGGGGGATGGCTCCGGTCAATCTCCCTAAGGCTGCACGATTGGCCTTGGGCGAACTGTTAGACGTGGCAGTGGAGTTGGCAGGAGCTGGAACGCGAGAAGCTCGTTTTCCTCTTGGGTTTGCCGAGTCAAGATTGCGGAAATCTCCCGACGGATTGGAGAAATCCTGAATGTGATGCGGCATTGGGAACCGATAAGAATAGCAATGCGGGGGCCCAGTCTGTCTATGGGACCTTGGTCTATTAAACTTTAGTATAATACGGCAAGGCCGATGAACGTTGTAGCCCGTGGGTCATTTGGGCCCTTGTTCACATCATTGGTGATTGCTATGTAGAAAACAAAGAAGGCAGAATCCACCTCACACGAAGTACTGGTGCTGACAATCTCAGCAAAGCCGATTGCAGTTGAGGCTGTTGGCTTATCCGTGGTTGCCGCGAAGAAACAGGGCAACAAACTGCGAGGGACTAGGGTTTACGGGGACTGACCCTAGCGCGGTGGAACATGAATCAGCACGGCGTTTCAATAACCGCCTCTCCGCACCGGTGAGTGCTCGCAGTTTGCTGCCAAAGTTTTCATTTGTTTTTTCCTCAGATTGTATTTCGAATCGTGCCGAGAATAGCCTCTTTAAGGCAGGCCGTGATATAGGACCATAGTTTAATAAACCTTAGTTTAATACGAGAAGGCCGGTGGACGTTAGAGCACGTGTAGGCTGGCGCAATCGCAGCCGGCATCTCGCCGACCTTGCATAAGAACAGGTCGTATTCGAGGCAGAAGTGCCAGCCCGCCTTGCACTCCGCCCCGGTCAATCGCGCGTCATCATGCATGATCGTGTGCCATCGTTCTGCTGTCATGACGCAATCCAGTTAAACAACGCTTGGTAGCGCTGCGTGATTGTCATGTGCGCGTAGGCGTGTGACCGGAAGCGCGCTCCAGTCCACGGTGTGGTCGTTGGATGTGACCGTTTTTGTTTCGGCCTTCGTCTGTTTCCTTTCATCACTCGTGGCCCAGATTTGCCGAGCCAAGCTTTGGGAGATGGTCCGAAATGCGACAAATCCTGACTCTGGTCCGGCATTAGAACTCTGAGAGTAGCGATGCGCGCGCCGGCCTGTCTATTATACCTTAGTATAATGCGGAAAGGCCAGTAAGGAGGGCGGCATGCTGAGTCTGTTGTCTGATTACCGGGCCTTTTCTCAGTTCACCCGCTCGGTTCATTCAGGTGAGTGGCCCTACCTGGTCATGTCCCCAAGCCCTTACCTCGCGCTGATGCCGCAACGCTGGGTCAATCGAACCAATTCAGCCACGGATCGCACCCTCATCTTCTGCATCACCCGGGCGCGATGGACTTTTACCGTCTGCTCGACGGTACCGAGGTCGCCGGCAATTTGTTTGTTCAATTTGCCAGTTACGACATATTCGAGCACTTCTCGCTCACGCGGTGTGAGCGTGGCCAGGCGCGCAAGGATTTCGGACAGTTCGGTCTGCTGCTGTCGCACGCTGCGGTTTTTCTCAAAGGCCACACGAACGGCTGAAAGCAGGTCTTCATCGTTCACAGGCTTGGTGAGGAAATCGCTCGCGCCGTGTTTCATCGCCTGGACGCTCTTTGGAATATCAGCGGTACCGGTCAGAAAAATGATGGGCAGGACACTGCCTGCTTTGGCGAGAATGTCTTGGAGTTCGAGGCCGTCGAGGGTCGGCATAGCCAGATCGAGCACGAGACAGCCCAGTGTACGCGGATCATATTGCGCCAGGAATTCCTCTGCGGACGCAAAAGCGGCCACAGCAAAACCAGCCGCATGTAAGACGCGCGAGATGGATCTTCGTACCGGCGCGTAATCGTCCACAACAAAGACGGTGGGGCTAGGCGTGGTCATCAAGTTGTCCGTTGCTACTTATCGGTACCGCGGTGCCTCGAATACCTATAGGAAGGCTGAAGTGGAACGTCGCGCCGCAATCAGCATTATTTGTGGCCCAGAGTTTCCCTCGATGCACGGCAATGATGCTATGGCAGACTGAAAGGCCGAGGCCCATTCCCTTGGCTTTCGTAGTAAAGAAAGGCTCGAAGATTTGTTCCATTTTTTCCTCTGGAATACTACCGCCCCGGTCTGTAACGGATACCAGTACTGCGCCGTTCCCGTTTCCGTTCCCGGTTCCAGTGCGAATGAGCAATCGGCGCTCCGGAGTGTTGCAATCAGCCATCGCGTCACAAGCATTGACCACGAGGTTGACTAACACCTGCTGGAGTTGCACTGGGTCGCCGGTGACGGCAGGCAAATTCCGAGCGAGCTCACAATTCACGATGACCTTTTGATTCACAAGATCGCTATGGATCAGTTTCAAAACATCCTGTACAACTTTGTTGATACGCACAGAATCCTGTCGCGCCTCGCCTTTTTTCAACCACAAGCGCAAGCGGCGAATGACTTCGCAAGCACGTTTGTTCTCGCTTATGACTTCATTAAGAATTTCGCGCAATTCGGTACGATCGACCTGGCCGTTCGCGAGGATCCGCTGCGCAGCTTGCGCGTTGCAGAGGATGGCAGTGAGCGGCAGGTTAAGCTCGTGCGCAATCGAGCCAGACAGTTCGCCCAGCATCGTTACGCGCGAGAGATGCGCCATCTCATTGCGCTGACGCGCCGCGAGCTCTTCGGCCTGCTTGCGCTTAGTGATGTCGACTGAAGCGCCGCGCATTCGAACCGGTTGACCGTCGCCGTTAAACTCAACGTGACCGCGTCCAGCGATCCAGCGCACCTCTCCGTCCGGTAACACCGCCCGGTACTCAGATTCATATTCTGCGCCAGTGCGCAAAGAGTTCTCTACAGCCTGGTGCACCGACTCACGATCTTCAGGATGCAGCGCACTTCGGAAGCGATCGAAGTCGAGCTTCTCTGACGGTGCAAAGCCAAAGAGGGCGCGGCCTTTGTCCGTAATCCAAATTTCATTACGCGCAATATCCCACATCCACATGCCAAGTTCGGCAGCGCTGGCTGCCAGCTGCATGCGCTGCTCCGTCTCGCGCAACTCAGCTTCACTCGCCTGCAACTGCCGCGCGAGTTGTGCAGCGTGGAGCACATCGTAGCTCAATTCATAGGCCATCGCCGCGACAATTCCCGAGTATGTGAAACAGAGGAAAAACGGAATGTCGATGATTCCCCAGATCACGAGTGGGACGTGCCATGCCAGAATCGCGCCGAAAATCATACTGCCGCCAACAACTAAAGCGCGTCGCCGGTCGCCCCGACGCCACACGGTAATCGTCGCATCGACGAAAAAGATAAGCAGCAACAGTAAGCTGACCGAACTAAGCAGGCCCCACGGATTCGCCACGCCTACCGGCACCGAGATGATCTCACCGCCACCCCATGAAAACTGGCGGAGGCTTGTAATGTGCCGGAAGTTAAGATTCGGCGTAAAAACGAAATTGAGAATCAGAACCAGTGTCCGCAGACAGCAGATACTCCACGCGAGCCAGCGTCGTCCGGCATGGAGATAGAGCCGCACGAAACTCACGAACGAGATAACGAGCACCCACACGGGCACATGTATCCAGCGCAGGAGTGCTTCGTATTGGCCTATCGTTTCGGCATGCATCATCGCTAACTCGAACGCGGCGATGGCCGCCGTCGCCACAGCGGTGAACGAAAATAAGAGATGTGCCCAGTTTTGACGTTGCTTGCACCAGACCAGCAGATATATCCCTGCCAGCGTCAAACAAGCGGCCGCATTCATTGACCAGACGATGGTAATCCAACTCATGGGATGCCCTCGTCTGGCTGCGATAACTTATCGAATACCTGTGAGGCGAGGGTGAAACAAGGCGCGCCAGTCCGAACAGGGCATCGATTGCTGCGACCATGGATCATGGCCAGCGCCGGTTCGCTGATACAACCGTCCCCTTCCACAACAACCCAACGTGGCGCTGTGCCCGCGCGAGTTGTCCCGCTTTTTTTCACGCGTATCTGACTTTTAACAAAGTGATGTCTGCCGCAATCGTAAATGTGCGTGTTTTACGAAAATAGTTGTACGCCATTGGCTAGCAAGAACTGGTCGCCTCTTCTTTTCTACGGGAATCGCGGAGCGAAGTTCGCAGAAAAGAGCGGTCATCGGACGTTTTGACGTCAACTTGCGAAACGTTCCGAGTCAATCGCCCCTACCTTGCGATCACGGCGAGCACGAGAAAAACGCAGCCGACAACCCCAAAAAGCAAACTCACCAACCAAAAGTGCCGTCTCTTTGTAAGCGCGGAGATTGCCGCGATGGCAATGGCGATTTGGAACATTGTGACGCCACGTGCGAACACTTCGTGCTTGTGAAAGTTTGATTTCGCGGCGGCTTCCTTGTGCTCGGCGTCCGATTTGATTTCTTCCTGTTCTTTCTCGTAACGGTCGCGCTTTGATTGGTCCGATTCGTTAGGCGCGCCGGCGAGCGACATCTTGGCGTCAAGCACTGAAGCCTTGATACTTTTCGCCTGATAGTAATTCCATTGATCGGACGCTTCGATCTGGTTCATCATCGCCTCGTTAGCGTGCTCTCCTGAAAGCAACGCCGCGATCGCCGCCAATACCGCAAGAATCGCGGTGCTCAAGGCCACCCACGAAATCCATGTTTCGCCGCTGTGTTCGGCTTTGTGATGAACCTGCTCGTGCAAATGTTCGAGAGGAACTTCCGCTTCTTCCATCGCCGAGGAGCTTAGGATCCACATTCGTGGATTCAAGATCGAATCGACAAAACCGCGCGAGAACAGAGCCTCGCGGAAGCTCGCCCCTCCATTTTCGCAAGGTTCCGAGCGGCAACGTCAACAAGATGGGCTGATTTAGCGAAGTGGAGGGCGGAGCTCTGCGCCGCCTCGCGAGATAGTCGGTGCAAGGCGGCATCGACAAGTGGCAGAACAACAGCTTAATTCAGCAGCGAAATTTCCGATGAGCCAGAGTGCAACCACACTGCAGATCTGTCAGATCTGCAAGAAACATAAATCACCGCACGGCGGAATGGTGGCGGAGCTGATTCGACCGTCGCTTCTCGAATTCATCAAAAAGGAAAAACCCGACTTGGACAGCAAAGGGTTCATTTGCTTCGACGACCTCGGTGAATTCCGAAAGGATTATGTAAAAGAAGTTTTGCAGGACGAGATCGGCGAACTTTCTGCGCTCGACCAGGAAGTCATCGAAAGCCTGGAACAGCACGAGATTCTCTCCAGCGACATCGAGAAGCAATTCGAAAAGAAACTTACCTTTGGTGAACGTCTTTCGGACCGCATCGCCGAGTTCGGCGGCAGTTGGAAATTCCTCATTACATTTGGCGCTGTTATCTTCGTGTGGATCGGTGCGAACATCGCGTTGCTCGCTACCAGAGCGTTCGATCCTTATCCGTTCATCCTTCTCAATCTGATTCTTTCCTGTCTGGCCGCTGTCCAGGCGCCGGTCATCATGATGAGCCAAAATCGAGCCGAGGCGCGCGACCGTTTACGCGCAGAGAACGATTACAAGGTTAATCTGAAAGCCGAGCTCGAGATCCGGCATTTGCACGAAAAAATCGACCATCTGCTGCGCCGCCAATACAATCGGCTCTTCGAGATCCAGCAGATCCAAATTGAGCTGTTGGAAGAAATCGGACGCAAACACAAGAGCTGAACGTTGATTTCGACGAATCACTCGAAGCTATCTCGTAAATAGGAGCGCCGTAACTACGGCAGGCTCGGCCCACTGCAACGAGTGTCGCCGTCCAGCCGAGGAGGTGGCAATAGGACGTGAGCATCTCGGTTCAGCAACGCGGCCACGACAAACGAAACGACACTTTCCCGGTTCGACTGGCCAGTGTCTCACAAATGTCGGTTGCAATCTGATCGAAACCAAATACCCACTGCGCGCTGTGAAAAAACTCCAAAGGCGGCTGTCGCCAACCCTAGCAAGACCAAGGTCGCTCTAATCGGCGCATCCGGTTACGTTGGCGAAGAGCTTGTACGGCTGCTTTTGCGACATCCGTATGCGGAGCTTGCCGCCGTTACGTCGCGACAATCTGCGGGGAAGAGGTTGGCCGACGTTTTTCCGCGTCTTTCGCACCACCAGAAAGCCGGGGACCTCCGCTTCGGCGCGTCGGATCCGGTGCAGCTAGCGCAGATGGCACAAATTATTTTTCTCGCGCTTCCGCATGGATTCGCTGCGGAATTTGCGAAACCGCTGGTTCAAACTAGCGCGCGCATTGTCGATCTTAGCGCAGATTTCCGAATCAAGGACGCAAAGGTATACAAGGAATTTTACGGTAACGATCATCCCGCTCCCGACTTGTTAGGCGAAGCCGTCTATGGATTACCTGAAATTTATCGCGCGGAAATTTCAGGAGCGACGCTGGTAGCCTGTCCGGGTTGCTATCCCACCAGTATTCTTCTTCCACTCCTGCCCCTGATTCGCGAAAGAGTGCTCAATCTCGCAAGCATTCTGGTGACAAGCCTGAGTGGTGTCACCGGGGCCGGCCGCAAAGTCGAAGCAGATTATCTCTTTGCCGAATGTAACGAAAGCATGCGTCCCTATGGAGTCCCGAAACACCGACATCTTTCCGAGATCGAAGAGCAGTTATCGGGGTTAGCAGGGGAAAAATCACAATTCAATTCACGCCCCATCTGGTTCCGGTGAATCGCGGGATCATTACCACGATTTATGTTGATCTAAGCGAAAAGATCGACGCTGAGTCGCTCGCTTCGATTTACCAAAAAGCGTATGGCAATGAGCCGTTTGT
>Ga0209056_10001546_pt1 | contig 25344 bp, 19 predicted proteins | sample GraSoiAngelo_114_FD_185876 | JGI IMG/M metagenome (GOLD analysis project Ga0209056, IMG submission 185876) | Grasslands soil microbial communities from the Angelo Coastal Reserve, California, USA - 14_0903_13_40cm (SPAdes) (version 2) | ecosystem: Environmental > Terrestrial > Soil > Grasslands... | reverse complement strand
CGTCTCTGAGTGAGATGCGGCGAAAACGAGAAAATCCGGCTGCAGGCGGGCAACTTCTTCGAGGCTCACCTGCGGCCAGTTCAGAGAGGAATCGACAATGGAGACCGCCCCAGCGCGGCGCATGGCGTCGGCGATAAAGGTGTCCTTGCCGATGGAGATGAGCGGCTCGGTCCAAACGGCGAAGAGGACGCGCTTTGGCGGCAAAGCGCCGATCCGTTCGTGCAAACCCGCGAGACGACGCTGCATATCAGCGGCAATCCGTTCTCCCGCTTCCGGAAAACCCAGAACTTCGGCGAGTTTCCTGGAAGAGGAAATAATTTCGGCGACCGTGTGGGGGTCCGTGGCATACGAAGAAATACCGAGATTGTCGAGGGAATGAACGGTCTCAAGGCGGTTCAAGCTCTTGGTCATGAGAACGAGGTCCGGATGCAAAGCGGCGATCTGTTCCAGACTGGGATTGATCGCGCCGCCAACTTTGGTTTTTTTCTGGGCATCGGGAGGGTAATCGCAATAGTCGGTGTCGCCGACCAAGCGGTCCTGGAGGCCGAGAGCGTAGATGGTCTCCGTCAAGCTTGGAGCGAGTGAAACGATGCGACGGACAGGCTGAGGAACACGCACAGTGCGGCCGGCTTCATCAACGATCTCACGGAAAAGCGGGGCGGGGGAGGTGGCCGCCGGCAAAGCAGTTTGTGCGCGCAACGGCGCGGCCGCGGACAACAGGGCAGCGGTCACGAGGCAGGCTGCGGATCGGAAGCGCGGACGTGCAACTACTTTCAAGAAATCCCCCGGCGGCGAAAATTCAGAGGCATAACAAAAAAGCCCCACGAGACACCCAGGGGCTTTTCGGCAGCGCTCCTTCTCGCGAAGAGCGCGGGCCTCTGCGGCATGAGAGGGTGGCCTGGCTTACGGCTTTTCAGCCGATTACAGTGGCGGGACCGCGGCCGATTCGCACGGCCTTCCCCGCTACCCATGCCTGCAAATTGAAATTCGAGTGTATGCCGCGGGTGCGAGAGTGTCAATGCGTGCTCGAAAAATTTGCGAGGCGATTCAGCGATTTTTCCAGTTGGGCTTGCGCTTTTCCACGAGGGCGCGGAGGCCCTCCTGCGAGTCCTCGAGACGATAGAGTTCGTTGAGGAAAATGTTCATGGAATGTTTAAGGCCTTCGCGCAAGGACAGACCCATGCCGCCAAGGATGGCTTTTTTTGCCATGGTGAGGACGGGACCGGAATGTCCGTTAATGCGGCTCACGAGATCGCTTACGGTTTTTTCGAGCTGGGCTTCGGGGACGAGGCGATTGACCATGCCGAGCTCGAGGGCGCGCTCCGCCGTCACCGGCTCGCCGGTGAGAACCAGCTCGAGAGCGATTTTGGGTCCGACAAGAAACGGCAGAATGGTGGAGGCCAGCGGAGGAAAAACGCCGATGCTGATCTCCGGCTGGGCAAAGCGTGCTTTGGGAGTGGCGATGACGAGATCGCCGAAAGCGGCCAGTTCCGCGCCGCCGCCGATGGCCGGGCCATTCACGACACAAACGACGGGCTTGCCGACTTCGAGCATGCCCGAGAACGCTCCGTGAAACGCGTCGAGCATTTGAAAGACGCGCTGCGAGGTGTATTCGCCGATGTCGATACCGCCGCAGAAAACTTTGCAGGCGGAATCGAGCACGATCAGTTTGACGTCGTCGCGTTCACCGGCAGTGGTGATTCCGTCGGCGATTTCGCGGAGCATCGCTTCATTAAGGAGATTGTGCTCGGGGCGATTGAGGGTCATCCTCGCAACGCCATCTTCAATGCGGAACTTCACAAATTGAAATTGTTCCGGTTTGCGCCTTTCGGGTTGGGCTACGAATTCTTCGGCGTTGACGGGCTCGATCATGCTCGTGCTCCTGCGCCTCGCGGGGGCGATAGGTTCAAGAGATTCTCAGTAGCGATTCAACTTAATGCTAGCACGACGATTGGAGAGCGCGGGGGAGAGTGAAAAAGGTGGTGCGCAAAAAGTCTGCATGAGGCAGTCCTGTTTTATCTTGTGAATCTCATCGCAATCGCTATTCTGGAAGGCGGCGTACCAGGTGCAATCCCAACGATGGCTGAACACAAATTCACTTCAGATCAACGGACCGCCATTGCTGCTCGAATGAGTGGAGGGACCGGCGCAGATGGTTTTCCGGAACTGTCGTCGTGGGAAGCAGCTGGCAGCCTTCGATTTCAGGCCGACTGGCAGGGGAAGAATGCGGATCCCGAGCGGGAGACCGAAGTACATTTGCTGTGGACACGGGAGACGCTCTATCTGCGATTCCGGGCGAAGTACCGCGTGATCACAGTTTTTGCGGACGCCGAGCCCAACGGAAGGCGTGATCAGCTGTGGGATCGAGACGTGGCTGAGGTTTTTCTTCAGTCAAATGAATCGGATCGAAGGCGCTACAGGGAATTCGAAATCAGTCCGAACGGGATGTGGATTGATCTGGACATCGCACCGGGCGAAAAACACGATTTGAAAAGCGAGCTGCGGCGGCGGGTGACATTGAATGAAGCCAGCAAGACGTGGATTGCGGAGCTGGCGTTGCCGATGAAGTCGCTGGTTGAGCGATTTGATCCAGTTGCGAGCTGGAGAGTGAATTTTTTTCGGGTTGAAGGGGCGAGCGAACCGCGGTTTTACTCCGCATGGCAGCCAACGGGAACGCCTGCGCCAAATTTCCATGTTCCGGAAGCGTTCGGAACATTGATTTTTGTAGAGAGCGCGGCAGCGAAATAGCAAACAGTGCGGCGCGGTTTTCGTGACGATGGCCGCTGGCTTCGGCGACCTTTTTTTCTTATGCTTTCCGGGTGGGAAGATCACTCCTGCATTTCCGCCCGTTTGCTTTCGAATCCTCCTTGCCGCGCGCACCTCTGCTTGCATTTTTTCTTCTGGTGGCCGGGGGCGCCCCGGCTGCAATCGCGGGCCAGCCGCAGAAAGCCAATGGAGCTGCTCCTGCAGTCACGAAAGTTGAGCCACCCAGCTGGTGGGTGGGACTGACGCCAGACGTGATGCTGCTGCTTTCCGGCCACGATCTGGAAGCGACGCACGTTTCCTGCAATCTTCCGACGCTGAGCGTATCGCGGACACAGTCGGCGGCGGGCGGAAACTATCTTTTTGTTTGGCTGAAGATCGGGACGGATACGAAATCAGGGACGGCGGTTTGCAGAATTGCCGCGCCGAAGGGAACGACGTCGTTCGAACTCCCACTGGCGGCGCGCACACCTACACTTGGAAAATTTCAGGGGCTCTCGCAGGACGACGTGATGTACCTGATCATGCCGGACCGGTTTGCGAACGGCGACCCGGCGAATGATGAGCCAGCGGATGCGCCGGGATCGCATGACCGTTCGAAACCGCGCGCGTATCACGGGGGCGATCTGCTTGGGGTAAAGAGCCACTTGCCCTATCTGAAGGACTTGGGTGCGACGACTTTGTGGCTCACGCCGATCGTAAAGAATGGCGCGGCGCATGATTATCACGGGTACGGCGCGGTGGATTTGTACGCAGTCGATGCGCATCTGGGCACACTGAAGGACTACCAGAACCTGGTCGCCGCGGCACACCAGCAACACATGAAGATTTTCTTTGATGCGGTGCCGAACCACGTCGGGCCGAAACATCCATGGGTTTCGAATCCGCCGCTGCCGGACTGGTTTCACGGCACACTCAAGCAGCACCTTGACTCATTCTCGCCGCTGAAAGGATCGTTTTACGGCAAACCAGCGGGAGAGAAAGCAAGTAATGATCCGTTCGAATCGCTCGTGGATCCACATGCGCCGGCGTGGATGAAGAGAAATCTCACGGAAGGCTGGTTTTTCGGGATCCTGCCGGACTTGAACACGGAGAATCCGACGGTTGTGCAATATCTGCTGCAAAACTTCATCTGGTGGGCTGAAACATCCGGACTCGACGGCTACCGCGTGGACACATTTCCTTACGTGGGGCGAAAGTTCTGGGCGGAGTGGCACGCGGGACTGCGGAAGCTGTATCCATACCTGACGACGGCCGGCGAGGTGTTTCATCCCGATCCGAGCGTGACTTCGTTTTTTACGGGCGGAGTGAAGCGTTACGACGGCATCGATAGCGGACTTTCGACGGTTTTAGATTTCCCGATGTACTTTACGATTCGTGACGTGCTGCTGCGTAACGCGCCGGTTGGACGCATCGCCGATGTGCTGCGGCACGACGCTTTGTATGTGCATCCCGAGAGGCTGGTGACGTTCTTCGCGAATCATGACGTGCCGCGGTTCGCCAGCGAGGAAGGCAGTTCTCCAGCAAAGCAAAAGCTGGCGTTTGGACTGACGATTACGCTGCGGGGCATTCCAGAAATTTATTATGGGGATGAGATCGGCATGCCCGGGGGCGGAGATCCGGATAATCGGCGTGATTTTCCGGGGGGCTGGATTGGCGATTCGAACGATGCGTTCGTGCAGTCCGGGCGAACGCGCATACAACAGGAGATTTTTTCCTACGTGCAAGCGCTGCTTGGCGTTCGGCGCGAGCATGAGGCGCTTCGCGCCGGAAGAATGTGGCACCTGGCGTCGGACGAATCGTCGTATGTTTTTTTGCGCGAGTCGGAGGAGGAGCAGATTGTGGTGACGTTCAATAATTCCGACAAGGCAAGGGGGCTTCGAATTCCACTGAATGGAACGCCGGCGGAAAAGATGGCCGGGATTTCGCTATTGTTCGGGGACGCAAAGGCGGAACTGAATGGGCATGAGATTCACCTTACACTGCCCGCGCAATCGCTTTCGATTTTTTCACTGAACTAGATGGATTCTGAGAGAGCTGCTATGGCGTGAGGCGGACGGTCCAATTCTTCACGGCATCCGGAACGGTGAGAGTGACGGAGTGCGCCTGCGGGTCATAGCGCCATTCGTGAGAAAGTTCATCACCGATGCGGACTTCTTTGGGAACGGAAGAGACACCGATGAGAGTGAGCTCTGCGGCGTTCCACCAGGGCTGATACGAATTCTTCTCAATATTGCTGGTGAGACTGATGGAGCCGGGCGCGACCTGGCAGGAATAGTTGATTCGCAGGATCTCGCCCTTCTGGTAGGCAAAGGTGTGCCCGTCATCTTCGTAAAGCGCGCCGCGGCACGCGTTGACTGCGGCGTCGGGGCCGGACGTGCTCGTGGGCAAGTAGGCGCGCAACTGGAGCGGCCCGCTTGGCTTTTCCGAGGTGGATTGCACGAGGGGCTGTATGGGCACGATAGCTCCGGCGCGCACATAGAGCGGCATTTCGTCCAAACGCGGATGGAGATTGATCTGGTCCTTGCCAGTGTGTTTCTCGGAAGTCCAGTAGTCAAACCATTCTCCCGGCGGCAGAGCCACGCCTTGCGCATCGATCATTTCGGAGACGACCGGGGAGACAAAAAGGTCGGGACCAAAAAGAAAATCGTGGTCGTCGCGGTAGAATTCCGGGGCTTGCGGGTACTCGAGAAAAATGGGGCGCATGAGCGGAATGCCGGCTTGCGTGGATTCTTCCGTAATGGTGTAGATGTAAGGCAGAAGGCGGTAGCGCAACTCGATATATTTTCTGCGAATCGCCTCGTGTTCCGGGCCATGCACCCAGGGCTCCTGGTCGGCTGTTCCTTTTGCGGTGTGGTCGCGATAAATAGGATTTAGTGCTCCCACCTCGAACCAGCGCGTCAACAAATCAGCCGGCGGAGAGCCGGCGAAGCCGCCGATGTCGTCACCGATGAGCGGATATCCCGAGATGCCCATGCTCAGGAGCATCGGGGTGCTCATTTTGAGATGGTTCCAGGTGCTGCTGTTGTCGCCGGTCCACGTGGCGGCGTAGCGTTGGGCGCCGGAATACGCGGCGCGGGTGAGCACAAAGGGCCGTTCGTCCGGCTGCAGCTTGCGCAATCCATCGTAAGTCGCGCGCACATTTTGCATGCCGTAGATATTGTGGATGGCGCGATGATCGAGAGTCGTGCCGTCATCCAGGCGATGAACGACGTCGAGCTGCATGGTCTTGTCGGCGCGCTGAAAGAGCGCCGGTTCATTCATGTCATTCCAGAAGCCCGCCGCGCCCATGCCGACGAAGTCTTTGTATAGGCCGCCCCACCATTCCCGCACGCTCGTCAAAGTAAAATCCGGGAACACACTTTCGCCCGGCCAAACGATGCCGACATACACCGATCCATCAGAATTCTTCACGAACACATCGTTCTTCATTCCCGAATCGTAAGGCGCGTAGCCATGGTTGGGATTTCTCTTGATGTGCAGGTCGGTGATCAGAATCGTGTGCATGCCTTGCGCGCGAAAATCGGCAATCATTTTTTCGAACGTGGGAAAATACTCGCGATTAATCGTAAAAGGCGCGTTGCCATCCTGAAAATCAATATCGAAGTAGATGACATCCGCGGGTATTTTCTTCTCCCGAAGCGTATTGACGATTTCCCGCGCGCGCGATTCCGGATAATACGAGTACCGGCTTTGCTGATATCCGAGCGACCAGAGCGGAGGCAGCGGGGAGCGTCCAGTCATTGCCGTGTATCTGGAGATGATTTCCTTGGGCTCCGGTCCGGCAATGAAGTAGTAGTTCAGCTCGCCGCCTTCGGCGCCGAAGGAAAAGTAATCCGTAGACTCCTTACCAAAATCGAACACGCTTCGATAGGCGTTATCGAAGAAAAGTCCATAAGCCGCGCCTTTGCGCAGCCCGATGAAAAAAGGAATGGTTTTGTAAAGCGGGTCCGTGGACTCCTGCCAGCCGAACTCATCGGTGTTCCAGTTCGTGAAGGAACGGTTGCGGCGGTTCATGGGACCGCCCTTGTCGCCGAGGCCAAAGTAATTTTCATCGAGCGGCATTTTTTTCCAGGCGTGAACTCGTTGCCCATTCCAGGCCATCGGCAAACTGGATTCGTCCGCGAGCAAGAGGTTTCCGCCGGCGTCGGAGAAACCGATGAGCAGGGGTGATCTCTGAACCGTGGCGATCACGTTTCCCATAATGATTCGCAACTGTTTTGGAGTTTCTTCTATTTTTACGGTCGGGGGATCTGGCGATTCGATCACCGCCCAGGAGGAGTCCTTCGGAAATGCGCCGGTGGGAGCGAGACGCACGCGGAAGACGCCATCGCGGAAGGCCGTGATGCGGACTTTGGCGGCTCCGGCGGTCAGCTCGACACCGTCTTTCAGCTTTTCGACGCGCTGGACTTTCCCAACGTGCTGCCAGCCCTGTGCAACCACCGCCCCCCCGCTGAGAGCACAAGCGAGCAGGCCAATTCCGATGTGTCGAGCGACTCCTGTCATTTCAACCCTCCCGGGAATGAGGAAAAAACGAAGAACGATCAAGGGTGTTTCCTACCCGTGCAGCTACGATGCGGCGCGGCGTCAAGCGGCGAGCCACTGTTCGAAAAATGCAGATGCCTTTGCGCCTTCGATGCGGCGCCTGACGGCATCCAGCACGCGGCATCGCGCCGTTTCTCCGCCCCCATAAAAACCGAGCCAATACGGCAGATAGATTTCGCAGTGCTCACGGGTGATGTCGAGGCGGGGCTCGCGAAGCTTGAAAAAGCCTTGCTGAAAAACAATGCGCAAGATTTTTTCGCGCAGCAGTTCAACGGAACGATCTTCGCTGAGCGCCGGCGTCAGCCGGTTGCGGGAATCGGAAGACAGGAGCTCGCTATCGTCCGGGACTCGCGGAAATTCGAAAAGGTCGAGCGAGCCATCCACCACGTCAAGAGCAAACAAGCGCGTGCAGGGGGTCCTTCCGAGTTCGTAACGAACGCGGTAAAGCCGGAACGGCACATAGGCCGCGGCGATCTTTCGCAGCGGGCCGCTACGGATGCGCCAAAGGAACGCCGAAACGCCGTGCGCGGAGAAGGTACGCATCGCTTCCTTCTCCGTGACGTTCGGTTTCAGCGTTCGAATGGCAGACGTAGTCATGATGGATTTCCAGCAGCTCGCTTCAGCGGAAGTAGATCCACAAGCCGACCACCGTGGCGATCAGCACCCCTGTGAACGCGAGGTTGAACAGGCGTTCCGTTGGCGTTTCCCTTTGGAGATGGGGCATGCTCGCATCCGTGGTGTCCAGTTTGTCGCCCACAGTGGCAAAGGTAAGTCCCGCGATTTTTTTCCGCTCGGGCGCCGGGTACATCATGCTGACGCCGATGAGCACAGCTGTGCAAACAACGAACATTAATATGGCATAGTGCAAAAAGTTCATGTCCACCAGCCAACGGATGGCTCCGGAATCGTAATGCCGGGTCTTATCCAGCACTTCGAAAATGAAGCGCACCGCGCCGAGGACAAATCCCGCAAGCAGCGAACTGATGGCTCCTTGCCCGTTCAGGCGCGGCCAAAGAATCCCGAAAATAAAACACACAGCAATCGGCGGACTGATGTACGCCTGCACGCTCTGCAGATAGATATAAAGCTGTGGGCTGAGATATTTAATATACGGCACCCACAATAGGCCCAAAAGGACCATGGCGGCCGTGGCACCGCGTCCGAAAAAGACGAGCTGCTTTTCCGTGGCGGCAGGCCGGTACTTCTTGTAGAAATCGAGCGTTACCATCGTCGAGGCGGAATTGAAGACTGAGCTCATGGCGCCCATAAGCGCAGCAAGGAGCGCGGCGATCATCAATCCCACAAGTCCCGTCGGAAGTAAGTTCACAATCATCGTGGGATAGGCGATATCGCCGTTGGTGACTTTTCCGCCCACATAGTGGAAAAGTTGGGGGTAGAGCGCGACGGCGATCAGTCCCGGTAGCACGAGCACGAACACAGGAAGAATCTTGAGAAATCCCGCGAAGATCGTACCGGCTTTGGCGTGGCCCTCGTCCTTCGCGGAAAGGACGCGCTGCACGATCACCTGGTCTGTACACCAGTACCAGATACCCAGAATCGGCGCGCCAAAGAAAATACCGGTCCAGGGAAACTCGCCGTCCGTCGCCGGCTTCATCATGTGGAAATAGTCAGCGGGTACCGCGGCACGCAACCCGGCAAAACCACCGACTTTGTCCAGACCGATGATGGTCAGCGCAATCGCACCGGCGAGCAGGATCAAGGTCTGCACCAGATCGGTGTAAATCACCGCGGCCAATCCGCCCGCGATGGTATAGATACCCGTCGCCACAACCAGAATGACGGCCGCAGTCAATGGGCTCCATCCCACCACACGCTCCAGAACAATCGCCGCGGCATAGAGATGCACGGAGATTTTCGTAAAGATGTAAGCGATCACGGAAATCGTTGCAAGGTAAGTGGCGCAATTGCGGTTGAAGCGGCGTTCCAGGAACTCGGGCATGGTGAAAACATTAGAACGAAGGTAGAACGGCACGAAAACCCAGCCGAGCAAGAGCAGCATCAGGCAGGCCAGCCATTCAAAATGGCCTACGGCCAACCCCGACGTGGCGCCGGAACCCGCCAAGCCGATGAAATGTTCCGTGGAAATGTTCGATACAAAGAGTGACGCGCCAATGGCGAACCAGCCGATGTTACGGCCGGCAAGGAAATATTCCTCGGAGGTGCGTTCCTTTCTCGAAAAGTAATAGCCAATGCCAAAGACAAGGGCAAAGTAGATCCCGATGATGACGAGATCCAAGGTTCCGAGGGTCCGGTGAGTAACCGCAACCGAAGATGCAAAAAGCATCGACACCTCCTTGTGGACTGCCGCACGCAGCGCGTCTCCGTGGCTGCCCCTGCCTAAACGATATTCCCTACTGGCCCGACATGGCCCGGACGAATGGGACCTGAAGAATTGTGCGTGCGCAGTCTATAACAGGCTAAACGCAGTCTCAATGACCGTTTCGCGAGGAGGCCCGGTTGAATGGAGACGGCGGCAATCGGCCAATCCTTGCTGCCTGGGAATAATCCAGCAGGCAAGCAGGGATCTTGGGGTGGGACAGTTGCGCGACCGGCGCAGATTGCCGACCGGGACAGAACAAGGTAAAACTGATAGTCGGAGGAAACATGAGAAAGTTGCTGCTATGCCTGCTGATTGGTGCGGTCGCCGTGATGGCTGAGAGTAAATCCGTGTACGATTTCACATTGAATTCCATTGATGGCCAGCCCGCGCCGCTCGCGGCGTACAAGGGGAAGGTCGTACTGCTCGTCAATGTCGCCAGCCGGTGCGGTTACACACCGCAATACACTGCGCTGGAATCCATTTATGAAAAGTACAAGGACCGCGGCTTCGTAATCTTAGGCATTCCCGCAAATAATTTTGGCGGCCAAGAGCCCGGTACAAACCAGGAGATCAAGACGTTCTGCAGTTCGAAGTACAACGTAACTTTTCCCATGATGGCCAAAGTGTCCGTAAAGGGCGAGGACACCACGCCTCTCTATCAATTCCTGACGGACAAGGCTGCGCATCCGCAAACTGGAGGCGAGATCAAATGGAATTTCACAAAATTCCTGGTTGGCCCGGACGGGCGCGTCATCACGCGGTTCGAACCGGAAGTGACGCCGGATGCGCCGCAAGTGACGTCAGCGATCGAGAAAGCGCTCAGCTCGCTGAAGTCCTGAGCGAAGTGCCCCGGGCTGGATCAACCTCCCGTCCTTAAACGCGGCGTTTGTGGGCCGGGCGACTGCTAAAATGATGTTGCGCAAGCGTTGCCGGCGTACAAATCAATAATGTCCATACTTTCGCTGCAAAACGTCTCGAAAGATTATTTGAGCGACGGCCAGCGCGTCGAGGCGCTCAAGGGGCTTTCGCTGGAGGCGGACCGCGGGGCATTTGTGGCGCTGGTGGGACGAAGCGGCTGCGGAAAGTCCACGCTGCTGAATCTTGCCGGGGCCATGGATTTTCCTACCTCGGGTCAGGTGCTGGTGGAGGGAATTTCGACGTCGTCCTTGAACGATGCCGCGCTGACGCGATTGAGGCGCGAAAAAGTCGGCTTCATCTTTCAGTCGTTTCAATTGCTCCACACCCTTACAGTCTTTGAGAACGTGGAACTGCCGCTGCTCCTTGCGGGAGAAGCACGCGCGCGCGAGGCTGCACGGGAGCGCCTCGAGTGGGTGGAGCTGAAGGGCCTCGGCGATCGTTATCCGCACCAGCTTTCCGGAGGGCAGATGCAGCGCGTGGCCATTGCGCGTGCGCTGATCCATTCGCCGAGCCTGATCCTCGCCGACGAACCAACCGGTAATCTGGACACGACTACGGGGAACGTTATTCTTGAATTGCTCCGGCGCCTCACGCGCGAACAAAACACTGCCACGATCCTGGCCACGCATAGCCTTGAGGCCGCCGCCCTCGCCGACCGGGTGGCGCGAATGCGCGACGGGAAAATCGAAGAAATCGTCGAGCGCTGAAATGTCCCGCCTATTGCTTTTTTACCGATTGATGGCGCGGCCGCTCTTGCGCGAGCCGGTGCGAGCGGGGCTGACGGTGCTGGCCGTGGCCTTGGGCGTCGCGGTAGTGCTGGCGATCGATCTCGCGGGTGACGCTGCGACCGGATCGTTTCGTTCTTCGATGGAAACGCTGGCCGGGGACAATGATCTGGAGATCGCGACGTCGGGCGGCGTGCCGGAGAATTTGGTGGGCACGCTGGCTTCCCTTCCGTACTCAATTCGAATCTCGCCGCGCATCGAGGACTTCGCCGTTATCGCCGGGACGAGGAAGTCACTTCCTCTTATCGGACTGGACCTGGTATCCGAGGGGTCCGGCTCTTCCCGAATGGATTCTGGAACAGCGGCGGAAACTCCATTTCCGAAAACTCTCGAAGAGGGATTCGAGAATTCTGGAGGCTTCGACGGCATCTGGGTGGGCGCGAGCCTTGGGTTCAAGGCCGGCGATCGCGTCCCATTGCTCATCAACGACCAAGTCCACGACTACGTGATTCGCGGCGCGTATCCCGATTCGAACGGGAACGAATCCGCAATTGTGATGGACATCGCAACGGCACAACAGGCGTTGACGCGCTATGGCCGAGTCGACCGCATCTTGTTGAAAGTGCAAAAGACGGCGAGCCTGGACGAGTGGCAGCAGCGTTTGCGTTCCGCGCTTCCCGCCGGGGTGGAGCTACGTCCGCAAGGAACGGGCACGAACGAAAATCGCCGCATGCTGGCGGCATTCCGATGGAATTTGCAGCTCTTGAGTTACGTTTCGCTGGTGGTTGGCGCCTTTCTCATTTACAACACGATTTCCGTCTCCGTGGTACGGCGCAGGGCGGAGATTGGAATCGTGCGCGCACTTGGCGCGAGCCGCGGGGTGATTCTTTCGGCCTTCGCTGGCGAGGCGGCTTGCTTCGGGATTGCGGGTGCATTGATTGCGCTGCCGCTCGGGCGGTTCATGGCAACGGTGGCCGTGAAATTGATGGCTGCCACGGTCGAATCGCTTTACGTGAGCAGCCGTCCGGGGCCGATCGAGTTGGGAGTGGGATCGGTCTTTCTGGCGCTGGGGATCGGCGTTGGAGTTGCGGTTGCGTCTGCTTACTCGCCGGCGCGCGAGGCTTCGCTCGTATCTCCCGTGGAAGCGATGGGAAAAGGGCGGCGCGAATATGACGTGCGTGTCCAAAAGGGCAGAGTCTTGTGGTTGGCGTCGGGGCTCAGTCTGGCTGCGGCCGCGGCTTCGCGTGGAAATGCGATCGCCGGGAAGCCGCTCTTCGGCTATCTTGCGGCGATTTTGCTCGTGGTAGCCTCCGCGTTGGCGACTCCCGCTGTGGTGGATGCGCTCTTGACGGTTTCATCGAAAATGCTTGGCAAAATATTCGGGGTTGAAGCGCTGTTGGCTTCGCGAAGCCTTGCGGGCTCGCTGCGACGGACTTCGGTGCTCGTTGGCGCGCTCTCCACGGCCATCGCCATGATGACGGCGGTGGGCATCATGGTTGGGAGTTTTCGCGAGACGGTGGCCGTATGGATGAGCGATCAGTTGCCGGCGGATCTCTACCTTCGTCCCGCGGGGTCGGCCGCCGCGGATCGTCACCCGACAATTTCGCTGGGACTGGCGGAGAAAATTGCAAAGCTTCCCGGAGTGATGGCCGTCGATCGATTGCGAGCCTACGAAATCAGCTACGAGAATATGCCTGCGACGCTGCTTTCCGTTGACGTGGATGTATTGCGCTCGCATCACAATTCTGATTTCTTCTCCGGCCGCTCGAAGGAAGAAGTGCTGGGGGAACTGCGCGATTCCAACGTGGTCCTCGTGAGCGAACCGTTTGCGTACAAGCACAACGTGAAGAGGGGCAATTCCATCACGCTGGCACTCGGCGGAGGAAGAGATTCCTTCCGCGTCGCCGACGTGTATTACGACTATTCGAGCGAGCGTGGCAATATCCTGATGGACCGCCAGACGCTGCTTCGCTATTTACCGGATGCCGCGCCGTCCAATCTGGCGATCTACGTTTCTCCGGAATCAAATCTGGACGCCGTTCGCTACGAGATCGAACAGACTGCTGCCGGTCAACGGGTGCTGCTGTTTTCGAATCGGGACCTTCGCGGAGAAGCGATTCGCATTTTTGACCGCACGTTCGCCATCACATACGCGCTGGAAGCGGTTGCGGTTCTCGTGGCGGTCATGGGGATCGCCGGTGCGCTTCTCGCACTGGTGATCGACCGGCGCCGGGAGCTGGGGTTGCTGCATTTTCTGGGCGCGGCGAAAAACCAGATTCGAAAGCTGATTCTGGTGGAGGCGGGATTGCTGGGACTCCTGGCCAATACTGCCGGATTGATGCTGGGGTTTGCATTGTCGCTCGTTCTCATATTTGTGATCAACAAGCAGTCGTTCGGATGGACGATCCGATTTCACTGGCCGGTGGAGATCCTTCTTGCGGCCATCACCATCGTGTATGTGGCAACCGTGCTTGCAGGCTTGTACCCTGCACAAGTGGCGGTGCAGCTGAATCCCATTGAGGTTATACATGAAGAATAAGCTGGCGTGCTTCGTCGCCGTGGTGTTTTCTCTTCATCCGGCGGCGGCGCAATACCGCACGGCCCTGCCCGGTTACCACTATGAATTCCCGCGCGACCACTTCAATCACCCGGAATTTCAGACGGAGTGGTGGTACTACACGGGTAATCTGAAATCGACCGATGGGCACCGCTTCGGATTCGAATTGACCTTTTTTCGGCAAGCCGTAAGCCGCGATCCCGCTAAAACATCGGCCTGGGACGTGAAAGATATCTACCTCGCGCATTTGGCGTTAAGCGATTTGGATGGCAGCAAGTTTTATCACGCCGAACGAACGAACCGATCCGGACCGGGAATTGCGGGAGTTGATGAAACCCGTGGACGCATCTGGAACGGCAACTGGCAGATTATTTGGAGAAACGAGGCGCAAGAGTTGCAGGCAATCGACGAGCAATTTCAATTGCATTTGGCGCTGCGCTCGGAAAAGCCGCCAGTCGTCCATGGGGAGGACGGCGTGAGCGAGAAGGCGGCAGGCGCGGGGCATGCTTCGCACTACATTTCTCTCACGCGCATCCATACGTCCGGCTTCGTCGAGTTGGGTGAAAAGAAATTCGAAGTAACCGGGACAAGTTGGATGGATCACGAGTTCTTCACGCATCAGCTGACCGCGGACCAAACGGGCTGGGATTGGCTGAGTCTGCAGCTCGAGGACAACACGGAGTTGATGCTGTTTCACATCCGGCGCCGGGATGGTTCGATTGATCCGTACTCCGCAGGGACCTTCGTTGATGCACAGGGCAAGACGACGCACCTGCGCGCGAGCGATTTTGTTTTGATGCCCCTCAGAAAAACATGGAAGAGCCCCTCCACCGGCGCGGTCTATCCGATCGCGTGGAAGTTGGCAATTCCGCGTCTTGGCCTTGAACTCGAGGTGAAAACGCCTCTGGAATCTCAGGAACTGACGGGCAAGGCAAAACTCACGCCGAATTATTGGGAGGGTGCGATTATCCTGACCGGACAACGCAACGGGCAGGCGGCAGCTGGTGTGGGCTATCTGGAAATGACGGGTTATGACCACGCGGTTCGGCTCGCGCGGTGAGACCGATCTTGCCAGTCATCTCCATTCATTCTGTGGACGGAGATGAACTCGACGCCGGTGACAGGGTGCGCTCGGGATCGACGAACAACCAGGCAACAGCTCCCATCGCGGCCAATCCTGCCGCGACATAAAACGGAACGGTCCAACCTAGACGCGACGCGATCGCGGGAGTGAGCGAAGCCGTTAGTGCCCCGCCAATTTGATTGCCCATGTTCATGAAACCGGAAACGGAACCGGAAGAACCAGAAGCGATATCCGCCGTGACTGACCAAAAAGAACTTTGAGATAGGTAGAGTGCTCCCGCGCCGCCGGCAAGCACAATGCTGGCCAGGCGCGCGCTGTGCACTTGCGAACCAAATGCCAGAAAAATAGCGGTCAGCGAGAGTGCAAACACCGCTATGCCGCACCTTCCGATGCGTTTCCCGTACATCTTGGTGAGCTTATCGCTGATTGCGCCGCCGAGCGGACTGCACGCGGCCATCGTGAGAAAGAGGAGCGTGGTGTAGGAAGCGCTGGCCTTCAAATCCAATCCGCGGACATTGCGAAGGTAGATGAAGAACCAGGCAAAGAAGATCCAGGCAACATAACCGAACGCAAAATAGCCCAGCGTCACGGCCCACACCTCTTTGCTTGCGAGAATGGTGCTCCACGGAATTCGGCCGTCACCAGATTTGGAGGTGCCGGAAGTCTTGACGGTTCGACCGGTCTGAATGTGCTTGAGTTCTGCAGCGGAAACGTACGCGTGCTGCTCCGGCGTGTCTCGCGCAAAAAAATACCAGGCAGTTCCAGCGATCAAGCCGAGGAGAGCACTCGTCCAAAACGACCAGCGCCAGCCGTAGTGAACCATAATGTAAGAGATCAGGCCCGGGGTGACGCCGGCACCCACACCGACGCCGGCAAATATCACCCCGTTCGCGATTCCTCGCTCGTGCGTGGGAATCCAGCGCGATACGAATTGATTGGAGGCAGGAAACATGACGGCTTCTCCGGCCCCGAGGAGAAAGCGCATCGCGGCCAGGTAAAAAATGGCGAATGCGATTTTCGAGGAGACGGCGGTGGTCAGCGCCGTGAAAATTCCCCACCACAAAACTCCCACAGCAAGCACGCGGCGCGGCCCCAGACGATCGGCAAGCCAGCCTCCAAGCGTCTGGAAAAGAGCGTAACCCATCAAGAAGGCGCTGGTGAGCGATCCTAACTGAACGTTTGTGAGGTGGAATTCGGCGGCGATCGAATTGCCGGCGATTGCAATGTTGATGCGATCGACGTAGGCGACCGCGCTCAAGACGAACAGCCCGAAGACCAGGAACCAACGTACACGAGTTGAGGCGGTTTCAGGCACGGAGACTCCTCTGATTCGCGTGATCCAGCAAGCCGCGCGAGATGAGAGAAGCAGCCTTTCGGAGTTTGGTTAAACGCGCAGCCAATTCACTCACGCCGAGTGCGATTTAAAGAGCTTGACTAGATTTTCAGCGATGATTTTCTCCTCGCCGGGCTGCAGCATGAAGGAGTTCATGGACAACGCTTCGCCTTCCTCGCCAGTGGAAAGAACGATGGACGGCTTTCCGGCCCGCAATGCCTTTCCGGCTTCGCGCGGCGTCAGGGGAATGCGCTGCGCATCCCACTTGATGTACATGTGCGGGACGTGGTTGGCGATGTCTGGAACATTGTAAGAAGTGGTGACGCCGGGAACCTTCGTGATTTGCGCGGAGACATACTCCAGTCGGCGCTGCCATTCCTTGTTGAGGGCCTGGTGGTCCTCCTTCAAATAGGATTCCAGCGCCTTGACCATCCCGATGATTTCCTCTTTGCCGACTTTCTGACTGCGGCCGAGAGTGTCTTCGTGAGGACTGTTGTTGAGCAGCGCATAGGCGACGAGGTCCTTCCTGCCGATAAGCAGTCCGGCGCACTGCGGGCCGCGAATGGCCTTGCCTCCGCTGAACGCTGCAAGGTCATAGCCCATGACGGTGTAGTCCCAAAGATGCGATACCGGCGGCGTATCCGCGGCAGCATCGATGAAGGACGGTACATTTAGTTCCTTGGCGAGCTTCGCCCATTCATCTGCCTTAATTTGGCCCGCGGCGTTGGCGAAATTCGTGAAGTGCATCATGGCGGTTTTCGGATTGACAGCCTTTCGCACGTCCTCCCGGGTTTCGACTTCGACCAGTTTCACACCCGTGGAACGGAGTTGGTGATCAAAGGGATTGCGGTGCGATTTCTGGATGATCACTTCGGATTTCATTCCAGTGAGGTCCGGCAGTTGTTCGATGAACCTCGGATTGTCCCCCGTGAGGATGCCGGCCAATCCTGACTGCATCGCGGCCGCAGCGCCTGAAGTGACAAGGGCTGTGTTGCCCTCGGGCAGTTTGAGCATTTCCGCGATGCGCTTCCCTGCCGCGACCTCGAGCTCGGGAACGCTCACAAAATGCAGCGAGGCCAGAGCCATAACTCCCTCGACCTCGGCGCGCATCAGGGAGCCGCCGAGCACGGTCATGGTGCCCTGGCCGTTGATCACCGTGGTTACGCCCAATTCTTCGTAAACGTTTCCGGTCGCGCCAAACCCGCTGATTTTTCCCGCCGGCTTTGCAGTTGCAGCGGGGCTAGCGAACAGTTTTCGCGGACTGAGCAGAGTGCCCGCCAATGCGCCAAGGCTACCGAGAAATGTGCGGCGTTCCCATTTTTCGTTGAACACCATAGCTACGCTCCCTTCCTTGCAGCGGCCACTACCGCTGCTGTGCAATTGATTTCCACGAGCGAATCGCCTGGAAGCGCCGCGACGGCAACAGTAGTGCGCGCAGGCCCACCGTGGGGAAAATATGTCTTAAAAACCTGGTTCATGCCGTCGTAGTAGTCGATGCTCGCGAGGTAGACGGTGAGCTGCAAGATGCTGTCCATCGTGCCGCCGCCCGCTTCAACGAGTGTCTTGACGCCTTCCATCACGTGGCGTGTGTGATTCTCAATATCCTTCGGAAACGTTTCGCCTTTGTCGCGGGAATGAGCGCCCTGGCCGGCGATGTAGATCACGCCATTGTGAACGATGAGCGGCGTGATGAATCCGGTTCCGCCGGCGGGTTTACCTTCGTAGTTCAGTTTCTGGACGCCGCCTTGCACCTGCCCAGCCGAAGCAGCGGCATTGGAGAACAATCCCGCGATCCCAGCTCCCGCAAAAAGAGATGCAAAACGAGTTGCGAAACTTCTTCTAGTACTGCTACCTAGCATCATCTCTTGTACCTCCTCTAAATGCATGATTGCAGAAATTCAATCTCCTAGGGCGATCCAAAAGTGAAAACATCCCTGTTCGCAGCGATGGCCGGGAACCGTTTGCCGTTCGCCGCGTCCTTCATTCGTGCCAACGCACGACAGCAACGCCCAAGAAATGGTCCGGCTTCTCTAGAGCCGGCCAAACTTCTTGACAGCTTCCTCGATGGACTTGAGCTTTTCGATCACCGCGTACATGGAGTGCTCCTTGAAATCCATCTCCTGGGCGAGCGCAAGCACTTTTGGAGCAAGCGCGCGCGGCACCACGACGACGCCATCCGGGTCCGCAACGACAATGTCAGCGGGACGGACTTCGACTCCGTCACAAACGACACGGATATTTGATCCTGCGAAACGGTAGTGCCCGATTGAAGTGGAAGGCACGATCCCCAGCGCGTACACCGGAAAACCAATCTTCTGCAAGTAAGCAACATCGCGCACTCCGCCATCAATGACGGCTCCGGAGAAATTTCGAGCAGACATCGCCGTTCCCATCAAGCCGCCCATTCCGGCAATGTCGGCTCCGTCTTCGACGACCATCACGTACACGGAATTCGGCGCGCCTTGATCGATCGCCGCAAGCATGCCCTTCAGCGCCTCGGAATCGTGATTTGTCTCCTTCTTCAGCGCAACCGTAACCGCGAATCCGGCGAAGCGCGTGGGAAAGATGGAGCGCATGCGATGCGACAGGTACATTTTTCGTCCTGCGATTTGCTCCAGTGCGTCCGACACCGAAGCCACTTCGACGTGGCGGTAGCCTTCCAGCAGTGCCGCATCCTCCTGTGCGGGTTGGTGTTCTTGACGCGGCTTTGCCGTTGGCGTCCAGGCGACGCCAACCGTCAGGGCAAGCGATAGTGTCACAATTGCGAAGAAACCTTTGAATCGGTTTGGTCCCACGAAACCATGAATACTGCTCATGCGTTCCTCCTGGGTTGCGCTGGAGCGAACTTTGGCATCGCTGCCTCGCCGGCAGTCAGATTCAAGTTGGTGCTGGTACTCACGGGCCCGGGCTAGCGCGATAGTGTGAATTAATTCGTTTTAGGTTACAACCGATGAAAATACAATGTAGTTTCGCATTCGGGTCGCGGCAGTGAGAATGAGGGGCGACGGTTAGGTCAGCAACCACGTTAATTGCGCAAGGCTCCTGATTTGCACTCCGAATCAAGGAATCAAAATTTAGCTGGAAAGCATCAAAATTTTGGTTTTGGCAATTTGCACTCCGGCGCGTAAAGTACTCTTGTATGTTCTCTCGCTCCAAAAAGACCTCCCAGATATGTCCCTGCTGTCCATGTCGCGAGGGTGTGTGCTTTGGCGCGGGGAGGCTAGGTATCTAGAGACTTAAATTCTAGCTGAAAGGTTTCCGACCCACCGCCAAGGAATAGTTGGCAGGTGGGTTTTTTGTTTTTTGTTTTTTGCCTAGGAGCGAATTTTTGAAGGCCAGAGCAAAGAGGCTCTACTTTTTCGGACCGGGTGAGCGGAGCAATGGCTTGAAATCACGAATCCCACTTACGATTTTCATGCTCCTCCTTGCGGCCGGTCCGGCGCGTGGGCAAAGCGCACGCGCCGCGGTGCGCGCGGGCTATTTTCCAAACGTCACGCATTCCCAAGCCCTTGTCGGACGAGCTCAGGGCCGATTTGATCAGGCCCTCGGTCCCGGTGCGCCCATCGAATGGAAAGTCTTCAACGCTGGACCATCCGTGATTGAAGCTCTGTTCGCCGGAGCACTCGATCTAGCTTACGTCGGCCCGAATCCGGCCATTGCCGGCTATGTGCGTTCCAAAGGCGAGGCTCTGCGCGTCATTGCAGGCGCCACCAGCGGCGGAGCAGCCCTGGTCGTGCGTTCCGCTGCTGGCATTGCGAAGCCCGAGGATTTTCATGGCAAGAAAATCGCCACGCCGCAGCTAGGCAACACGCAGGACGTCGCTCTGCGTGCCTGGCTACAGGCGCACAGCTTGAAAACGCGGGACAAAGGCGGCGATGTCCTGGTCATCCCGATTGCCAACCCTGACCAACTCACGCTTTTTCTCAAGGGGGAAATCGACGCTGCTTGGGCGCCCGAACCGTGGGCTTCGCGCCTCATCCAGGAGGCCAATGCCCGCCTCTTCGTGGATGAGCGCGACCTCTGGCCCAATTGTCAATTCGTCACCGCACATTTGATTGTGCGGACCTCCTTCCTTCGCGAGCACTCGGACGTCGTCAAGAACTGGCTCCGTGCCCACGTCGAGCTGACGGAATGGATCAACGCAAAGCCCGCGGAAGCAAAACAAATCATCAATGCGCAACTTCAGAAAGACACCGGCAAGGCGCTTCCGCCGAAAGTGCTGGACGAATCCTTCTCGCGCTTGCAAGCCACCTACGATCCGATTCGCAGCTCTCTTCTGACCTCAGCACAGCAGGCCTACGATGCGGGATTTTTGGGCCGTGAACGTCCCGACCTCTCAGGCCTCTACGATTTGGCTCTCTTGAACGAGGTACTTCTGGAAAAGAAAGCGAAGCCCATCCAATGATCTTGCAAAAGCAGGGACGAAACTGGCCCAGAGCGTTGCCGCTTGAACGTGATGATTTTTGATGCACTGATTCTCTGGAAGCAGGGTTGGGAGGCTGAGATGGCTGCACTCATGGAAGCACAATTGCCGCTCCGTGCCGTGAACAACAAGATCCGTGTGGATGGCGTGTCACGTCACTTCCCGTCAGGTCATGGCGGCCAGCTGGCGGCTCTCGAAAATATCAATCTCGAAGTCCTCCCGGGAGAATTTTTGTGCATTGTCGGTCCCTCCGGGTGCGGCAAGTCCACATTGCTTCATCTCATCGCGGGACTCGATCGCCCCTCGACAGGAGAAATCTGGATTGATGGCCGCAAAGTGCTAGAACCCGGCCCCGACCGCATACTCCTGTTCCAGGAGCTGGGACTTTTTCCTTGGCTCACGGCGCGGGAAAACGTCGAATTTGGCCTGCGGCAAAAAGGCGTAAACACGAAAGAGCGGCGTGAGCAGGCCGGCTACTACTTGGATCTCGTTCATCTCTCCCAATTCGAAGAGCACCATCCGCATCAACTTTCCGGTGGCATGAAGCAACGCGTGGCGCTGGCTCGCGCGCTGGCCATGCAGCCGGACGTGCTGTTGATGGACGAGCCATTCGCAGCTCTGGATGCGCAAACCCGCGACCTCCTCCACGACGAGCTCGAACGCGTCTGGCGCGAGACCGGGCAAACCATCATCTTCGTCACCCACAATGTGCGCGAAGCGGTCCGCCTCGGCGATCGTGTCCTCGTTTTGAGCTACCGGCCAGGCCGCATCAAAACAAAGTTCTCCATCTCTCTGGCGCGGCCTCGTCATATCGAAGATCCCGAGGTGGCCTCCATGTCCAAGAAAGTCCTCGGGCATCTTCGCGAAGAAATCGACAAATCCGTGCGAGCTGAATTTCATCATGAACAATTTGCGTAAGATCGCGAGACAAGTCGGCTTCTACGCCTTTGTGCTGGCGCTTTGGCAAAGCCTTGTCCTCTTGAAGCTCTGGCCTCCTTATGTATTTCCAACTCCCGCCAGCGTCTTCGAGGCCCTTCGAATCGGTTTTTCGGATCACACGTTTTGGATCGGCATCGGTGTCAGCTTGAAACGCATGCTCGTGGGCTACGCCCTATCCGTCATCCTTGGCGGCGCGCTGGGGCTGCTTCTTGCGCACAGCGATTTTCTGGAGGAGACCCTTGGCCGCCTGGTCGTGAGCGTGCAAAGCATGCCGAGTATTTGCTGGCTGCCCCTGGCGATCCTCTGGTTCGGACTGAGCGAGAAAGCGATTCTTTTTGTCGTCGTTATGGGCTCGCTGCTCTCCATCAGCATCAATGTCGAGGCTGGTCTTCGAAACGTTCCGCGAATCTACGCCATGGCCGGCCGCAATCTCGGTGCGAGCGGCGCGCGGCTCTTTCTGTATGTCCTCTTGCCCGCTAGCCTTCCTCATCTGGTCTCCGGCCTGAAACAGGGCTGGGCCTTCGCGTGGCGCTCGCTCCTCGCGGGAGAAATGATTTTTGTCAGTCTCGGGCTGGGTCAGCTTCTGATGATGGGGCGCGACCTCAATGACATCAGCCAGGTGGTAGCAGTGATGGTGGTCATCATTCTCATTGGGTTTGCCGTCGACGGACTCGTTTTTCGCGTCGTCGAAAGAAACCTTCGCAGGAAATGGGGCTTGTCCTCGGCGGCATAAGGATTTGGAGGTTTAGAGTGGGCATATCGGAAATTTCAATCGAACGGCAGGACTCTTCGGTCGCCAGCGAGAGTCCGGAGCTGCTTGTATCGAAGAGGCTAAATCACCTTCGTATGCTGGAGTCGGAGAGCATCTATATTCTCCGCGAGGCGGCAGCGGAATTTGCCCGGCCGGTCATGCTCTATTCGATCGGAAAAGATTCTTCGGTCATGCTGCGGCTCGCGCAGAAAGCGTTCTTCCCTGGGAAGATCCCGTTTCCCCTGCTCCACATCGACACAAGTTTCAAATTCCCGGAAATGATCGAATTTCGCGATTCCTATGCGAAACAGATCGGCGCCGAACTGATCGTGCACAAGAACCAGGATGCTCTGGACGCAGGCGCCAACCCATTTTTGCTGGGTACCCAAAAGTGCTGCGGGCTGCTGAAGACGAAATCTCTACTTGACGCCCTCACCGAAGGTGGTTTCGACGCGGCCTTCGGCGGAGCACGCCGCGACGAAGAAAAATCGCGCGCGAAAGAACGCATCTACTCCTTCCGCGATTCTCTCGGCCAGTGGGACCCCAAGAACCAGAGGCCGGAGTTGTGGAATATCTTCAACTCGCGCCTGGATAAGGGCGAAAGCATCCGCGTCTTCCCGCTTTCGAATTGGACCGAGCTGGATGTCTGGCTGTACATTCACGTGGAACAAATTCCGATTGTGCCGCTCTATTTTTCGCGGGAACGCGAAGTCGTTTTGCGAAACGGCTCCATTGTGGTCATCAACAATTCCTCGCAGCTCTTGCCGGGAGAAAAAACGCAAACACTGAAGTGCCGCATGCGGTCTCTCGGTTGCGTTTCCTGCACGGGAGCCATCCGCTCCGAGGCGGACACTCTGCCAAAGATCATTGAAGAGATGGTTTCGTTCCGCCGCTCCGAGCGCGAGAATCGCGCGATTGACCACGATGAAGAAGGCTCCATGGAACTCAAAAAACGGGAGGGATACTTCTGATGATCTCTTCCGCAAAAAACGCACCCGCAGATGCATTCGCTGCTTTTCTCGATCAGGACCTGAGCACCAAGCTTCTTCGCTTTACAACGGCGGGGAGCGTCGACGACGGCAAGTCGACTCTGATCGGGCGGCTACTGCACGATTCCAAGGCCGTCTACGAAGATCAGCTGGCCTCGGTGAAGCGGAGCCGCATCAACCGTTCCACAGGCCCCATCGATTTTTCGCTGATCACGGATGGCCTGCGTGCCGAACGCGAGCAGGGCATCACCATTGACGTGGCTTACCGCTATTTTGCAACCTCGCGGCGCAAATTCATCATTGCAGACACGCCCGGCCACGAACAATACACCCGAAACATGGCGACAGGCGCTTCGACAGCCGACTTGGCTGTCATTTTGATTGACGCTACCAAAGGACTTCTTGCGCAAACGCGGCGCCACGCATTTATTGCTTCCGTTCTGGGAATCAAACACGTGCTTGCCGCTGTGAACAAGATGGACCTGGCCGAGTATCGCGAAGATCTCTTTCTGAAGTTGAAAGACGACTTCGTCACTCTGGCTGCCCAGCTTGGAATCACCAACGTCCAGTGCATCCCCATCAGCGCGCTTGAAGGAGACAACATAGTCGAGCGCAGCGCGCGAATGCGCTGGTACGACGGGCCAACGCTGCTCGAGCATTTGGAAACCGTGCCCCTGCCTGACAGTGATTCTTTGGAGGGCTTTCGGTTCCCCATTCAGAGCGTCATTCGGCCCGATGCAAATTTTCGCGGCTTTGCCGGGCGCATTGCGAGCGGTGTTGTACGCCCCGGCGATTCCGTTGTGGCGCTGCCCTCCGGACAAAAAACGCGCGTGCACTCGATCGTGACGTACGATGGCGACCTGCCCCGCGCTTCCTCGCCGATGTCGGTGACGTTGCAGCTTGAAGCGGAGATCGACCTCAGCCGTGGCGATATGCTGGTGTCCTCCCTTGATGTACCCCGCGTCGCTCGGAATTTTCACGCCACGGTTGTGTGGCTTCACGCCAATCCCCTGGAATTGGGACGCACTTATCTCGTCAAACACACGGTTCGCCAGACGAAAATCCGCGCCACGCGCATCCGCCATCGCGTCAACATCAATACGCTCATGCAGGAGCAGGCGACGCAACTGCGGATGAACGAAATTGGTTCGGTTGAGTTCGAAGCCAACGTGCCGCTCTTCTTTGATCCGTATGCCAGCAATCGAACGACAGGCAGTTTCATCTTGATCGACGCCCTTTCGAACGCCACCGTGGGCGCAGGAATGATTCAAGAAGATCCGGCCGCAAAACGAGGGAGTGCTCCGGCGGAAGCAGCAGCGAATCTGCGGATTCCAGCCGGTTCACCGGTGTCCGCGCAGGAACGTCGCATCCGGCGCGGGCATTGGCCCGCCGTGCTGCTGCTCGAGGGCCGGCAAGCGCTTGCGACCAGGCTCGAACGCCATCTGTTCGAGCAAGGTTTCGAAGTTCTCCATCTCACGGATTCCGCGGTTTCTACCGTTGCGCTCTCAGAAACAATCCGCGTAACGCAGGCCGCGGGAATCGTGGTGCTCTATTCCGGTAGCGACCTTGATGCGGAAACCAAGCGCCTCATCGCAACGAATTCGGAAGGCCGCTTCTTCGACCTGGCCGAATCGAAAACTTCGCATTTGTCTGAAGAAGAGCACGCAGGGCAGGCGCTTGCATTCGCGCAGGCCCTCCGGCTTCCTCGAGCGGAAAAGAATCAGGAAAAGGTGAACTAAATGAACGTCGATCAAATCGCCGAAACAGTGGAGATTCTCTCACCTGAGGCAGCGCTTGAAACCGTGCTGGGCGCCAACAAGAATGCGCGCCCCTGCTTCACGAGCAGCTTTCAGGCGGAGGACATGGCAGTACTCCATTTTCTCCGCAAGCGCATCCCGGACGTGCCGGTGCTTTTCTTGGACACCGGTTACCATTTTCCGCAAACATATGAATACCGCGACCGCCTGGCGAGAGAA
>Ga0209056_10001544_pt1 | contig 25351 bp, 17 predicted proteins | sample GraSoiAngelo_114_FD_185876 | JGI IMG/M metagenome (GOLD analysis project Ga0209056, IMG submission 185876) | Grasslands soil microbial communities from the Angelo Coastal Reserve, California, USA - 14_0903_13_40cm (SPAdes) (version 2) | ecosystem: Environmental > Terrestrial > Soil > Grasslands... | reverse complement strand
ACCGTACGGAATCAGCTGAATGTTCCGGCCCGGTGATACGTGCTCCAAGCCGCTCACTGGTGCGAATTGCTGTGCAAGTCCTTGGACGCGCTGCGTCACATAGGGCCAGTAGTCGTACTCGCTCTTGCGCAGAATCGTGCGATACAGCGCCACCCCCCAGGTTTGTTCAGGACCGTGCGAGAAACGCAGGCTCTTGAACGGAATGGAGAAGAAAACAACATAGCCATCCTTTGTCACGCGGCCGGAACTACCCCATAACGTGTCGAAGCTGAGATCGTAGCCCTGGCCTTCGGTGTAGATCGCATCGGTCTGCACTCCCAGCGGATTCGAGAAAAAGAAATACGCGCGGTGAAAATCCCGGAAGGTATCGAGCAGAACACCCACACCGTCGTCCTGATCGGATCCTTCGCGCCGGGAAAGATGCGCGCGCACGGCGCCGCTTTCATCCTGGCAAACGAACACCACATAGAGATTCTTGTCGTCGTAGGAAAGGTAGGCCGTCGTTGGTTCGGTGGCCGGTGCGCCGTCGCCGGGCGAGTTCTGCCGGAAATCGGTCACCGTAAGTTCCGCCTCGCGCGGCTGATTTTCAAGGAAGTCTTCGAGCTTTGGGGCCCGGTGAACGCGCGGAATCCTGGAAAGTGGGATCTTCGCCGTGTCCGGGGCGGGGCGTAGCGGTACCTGCGCGGAAACTCCCGTTGCCGCCGCGAGCACCAGCGCAATTCCAAGAAGAGTCGTCCGGATGAGAGGTCCCATTAGGGAATACTTTGTATAGCTTCTATTGTTTCTTCACGCAAACGCTAAATGGTACAGATTCTGTAAAGTATCGCGCGAGTACTGCGAGGGTTGAAGGACTCCCGCCTCGTTCATCAAGAACCGACAGACTGGATTTCATATCGCCATGAGACGGCTGCCGTTTTCTTGAGCATGGCCGCCACCGAGCAATACTTATCCTCGCTGAGCTGAATGGCGTGCTTCACCGCCTTGTCCTCGAGCTGCCCGCGGAGGAGGTACACAATTTCCAGCTTCTTCCAGACGGTAGGAGGCTCCGCGGCACGCTCCCCCGAGCAAATCACTTCCAGCGACTCCAGCTCTTGCCGCTTCTTCCCGAGGATGCTCATGATGTCCGTTGCCGTGCAGGCCCCCAAGGCCATTAACACCAGTTCCATCGGTCCCGGAGCGGTGTTCGAGTCGCGACCCGAATCAATGCTAATCGCGTGCCCAGAAGGGCTGGTCGCGACAAATTGTTCCTCACCGATCCACTCTACGGATGCAGTCTGCATGGCGCCCCCTGCAGAAAGAATAGCAGGCGGAAGCGAGAGGAACGATCTGGATATGGAAAGCTGCACAAGCCGGCACGCAGCGGTGTGTTGGCCCCTCGCAGGAATCGCCGTTCGTCTTAGCCCCACGACCCGCGGCAGATTTCAGCGTATGATTCGGAGCGCAGCAGAGAAACTACGGGGGGCGGCGATGCAACTGAAAAGGGCAGTAATGCGGTGGAACGGGGTGCTCGTTTTTGCGCTGGCAGCGGCGTTGTTGACGGGGCACGGACTATTGAGTGCGAAGCAGAACGCGATGGCTGCTGAAGCGAAAGAACAACCCTATGTGATCGAATATTACTACAAAGCGAAATGGGGCCACGCCGACGAGTTCCTCGCACTCTTCAAGAAAAACCACTATCCCGTGCTCAAGAAGGAAATGGAACTGGGGCGCATGTTGAAAGTAACCATGGCCGCTCCGCGCTATCACGCCACCGAAGACGGGCGCTGGGATTTCCGCGTGACCATCGTTTACAAGAACGCCGCAACCGCCAACGACAATTTTGACAGCGCCGCTCTGATCAAACAGCTCTATCCCGACCAGGACACTTACAAAAAAGAAGAGCAGCGGCGCTTCGAAATCCTCGATTCGCACTCGGATGTGCCCATCAAGGACATGGATTTGGACGGGAAGTAGCGCTTATCCTGAACCGGCTCTTCAGGAATTGCGCGGGCCGGTGGTGGTCGCCACTTCGATGACCGGGTTGGGCAGCGTGCGCAGCGTTCGAACGAAAATTTCGACGATCGCCCCATCGAACTGCGCGTTGGCACATCGTTCCAGTTCCGCCAGGGCGTCGCCGGCCTTGCGCGCCTTCTTGTAAGTGCGGTCGCTGGTGATGGTGTCGTAGGCGTCGGCGATGGCGATGATACGCGCTCCGAGCGGGATTTTTTCGCCCGCAAGGGCTTCGGGGTAACCCGAACCGTCAAAATACTCGTGGTGATGCAGGACCATCTCGCGAATCCGCGCCAGCGGTGTGAGCGGGTCAAGAATCTTGGCGCCAAACTTCACGTGGGACTTCATCGTTTCCCATTCGTCCGGATTCAACGGGCCGCTCTTGTTCAAGATGTTTTCCGGAATGCCCACCTTTCCGATATCGTGCAGCACCCCGCCCAGCCGGATTTCCTCGACTTCCGCGTCGGACATTTCCATGGCCTCGGCGATGAGCGCGGCGTAGGCGGATACTTTCTGCGAGTGCCCTTGCGTGTAGTGGTCTTTCGCGTCGATCGCGAAGGCCAGCGACGTCACGGTATCCAGCACCGCCTGCGGCAAGGCCTGGGGTCCTTGCACCGGGGTCGTGGAGGGCTTGCCGCCTCCGATTTCGGTGGCCGCGAGCGATTCCGTGAACTGCGTCAGGCGCTGGTATATCTCCTCGAAAGCCTCCGGACCGGTGGAGAAGAGTCTCTTTAGCGTCACCCCCAGATAGGCTTCGAGCACGTCGCGCTTCCACTTTTTCGCTTCGTTGGGGTCGAAATGATCCGCCGTCGAAACCGCGTTGCCGCCCTGATGCTTCGAAAGATACATCGAAGCGTCGGCTACCTGAATCAGCTCCTGCGGCGAGGAGCCGTGCAACGGGTAGCACGCGATGCCGAAACTCGCGCTTATGTTTTTTTCGCGGAGCAGCGGATCCGCGGACACCCAGCCTCGCAGTTTGCTGGCCAGCTGCCTTGCGTGCTCCATGTTGGTTTCCGGCATCAGGATCACGAACTCGTCCCCGCCATAGCGCGCCACGACATCCGAGCGGCGGCAATTCGTTTCCAGAATGTGCCCCACGCGCTGCAAGACCAGGTCGCCTTCCAGATGCCCGTAAAAATCGTTGACGAACTTGAATCGATCGAGGTCCATCAGCACCAACGCAAATGCCCGGCCCGCGCGCGTCGAGCGCTTCCACTCGGCCGACAGCGCTTCCATGAAGAACCGGTGCGTCTTCACGCCGGTGAGTCCATCGGTGATGGCCTGCTCCTGGGCTTTCTGGAACGAAAGTGAATTGTGACGTGCTCCTGCGATCAGATCGGCCAGCGTCCGCAGAAGCAGTATTTCCTCCTCGGAGAAATCGATGGGCGTTGCAGATTCGACATACAAGATGCCGTGGAGCTGCTCCGCGTAGAAAACAGGCAGCGCGATCGCCGCCACCGAATCGGGCAGGACAGGCTTAAGCGCGCTGTCCGCGTGAGACGCTGCGTGATATGCCGCCAAGTGGCCATTGCGGGCGACTTGTCCGATCAGGCCCGCACCCAGCGGGATGCGCTGCCCGAGCGCACCGCGGCGCTTGCCAGCTTCCGCCTGGATGACAATCTCGCGCGTCGAATACTCGAGCACGCCGATGCCGATGTGATCGTAGGTCAGGCCGTCTTCCAGTTGCTCCGTGATTTTCGCGAGCATCTCATCGGGATTCAGAGTGGCGATGGCGTTGCGCGAGATGGTGTTCAGCAGCGAGAGGTGCCGTGCTTTCGTGCGCTCTTCCTGGAAAAGTCGCGCGTTCTCGATAGCGATACTCGCTTCGCTCGCCAGAACCCGCAGCAGCTCGAGATGGCCTTCGTCAAAGGTCCGTTCGTGGTTGGAGAAGACGGCCATCGCTCCGATGGCGTGGTCGTAGGCCACCAGCGGGACGCCGCAGAAGCATCCTTTGTCGCGCATCGGCTCAACGCCGAGTTTTTTCACCTCGGTCACGAAATTGTCGCGGATCAGAACAGGCTGCCGCGTGCGGATGATGTATTCGGTGAGGTGATTCCCAGCCGGCCGCGTGCGCTTGGGCACACGCGAGCCGTCGATCATTTCCAGATCGAAACGCATTTCGTCGCGCAGCGGATCGAATTCGGCAATGTAGAAATTCTCCACGTCGAACAGGCGGCGGAGTTCTTCCCACACTTTGCGCATCAAGTCTTCTTTGTTGAGCGTCGAGCTCAGCGCGCGCCCGATTTCGTTGAGCACGTGGAGTTCTTCGGAGCGCCGCGAAGTTTGCTGGATCAAGTAGCTGTTCTCGACGGCCATGCCGATCTGATGTCCCAGCGCTAGGAGCAGCCGCAACTCCGCGGGAGTGAATCGCCGGCTGTCTTGCGTGCCGAGGAGCAACACGCCAAAAGCTTGCTCCTTCGCTTGAAGGCTGATGGCCACCACGCTGCGAAGCCCCTGGGCCAGAGCCAGGTCGCGGAATCGCCGGATGGATTGTTCTTTTTCCAGCGCGGAAAGCGAATCATCGCGCAGGTCGCGGAAACCCAGCAGCCCGCCGAGGCGCGACACCAAATTCACCAGGTAGTCGTCCAGACCTTCGTTCTGCGCAGCGCGGCAAAAATCATCGCTGAGTCCCACGGCAACGACGGATGTCGGTCCTTGCGGATCCCCGTGATGCAGAAAGAGCGCCCCGGCCGGGAGCCGGACCACGCCGAGCACGCGGTCCAGCGCCTGCGATAGCATGCGCTGGATTTCGCCGCCGACGAGACTGGAAGTCGCCAGGTTCAGATTCGAAAGCGCCAGCATGTTGCGCTCGATGCGCCGCTTTTCTTCTTCGTACAGCGCCATCACCATCAGCATCGCCACGAAGGCGCAAGGCGCCGCCGCAACCACGTTGATGCTCGCACCTTGCAGCTCCGGCGAGCCGTTCAGGAAATGGAGGGAGACCCACAGAACTCCCCACGAAGCGAAGGAGACACCTAACAGCCGGTCCGCCAGCGTTTCCTGCCGCCGGCTTTCTTGCCAGAACACGACGGCCACGGCGACGTACAGCATGGAGGCAGGAATAACTTCAGAAATGGCGATCACGTTGACGGCGTTGGCCGCCGCCCACAGCCCCAAAAACACAGCCAGCACAAGCGCGGGAATTCTCCATGGCTTTCGCTGCGAATAGATTTGTGCGCCTAGAAAAAAAAGCAAGCCGGAGAGCGTGTACAGCCAATGATCCAGCGCGTTTTCGAGCGCGCTCGACGGCGTTCCTTGGGACAATGCCTGTCCCAGATAGTGAAGCCCGAAAACGCTCCAGCCCGCAGTCCAGAGAAGCAGATAGGTCTGGCGCTTGATGCTGTAAATATACGCAAAAAATCCAGCCACCAGTGTGGTGGCAAGCAAGAGTGCCAGCGAAATGAAATTCTGGTGCATTAAGGACGCGATCGATTCCCCGTCCACCATCCCGACGGCTAGTTCCCCGGACACAAAACCACGAAAAAACAGTCATACCCCTATGTGAATCGACAATTCCGCGCCGCCCAAAGACAATCGCGCGAGCGGGCGGAAAGCCCGTCGACACACAGAACCAAGTACTTGCGATTATGAAGTACCAGTTTTTCTGGAAGCAAGCGTACCAGCGTACTGGTAGCCAAAGATACAGCAACAACACCGGGGGTAACGGATTCAATACAAATGGGGTTGCATCCTTATCCCACTTGTTTAGGCATTGGCGCGCGCTCCCCCGGAGCAACGCCTTTTGACAATGCAATCTGCCCGCAAAGCAAAGAGGCCCCGGAAGTTTCGAGGCCTCTTCGGGTTGAACGGAATCATCTTGTTGGTTCTATGATCTGGATGTGATGGTGCTCCAACAAATCCCCCGTCGCGTGGTCCAATTGGGCTACGGCAACCTGGAAATTAACCTGGGCCTGAATGACATTCAGCTCTGCTTGGGCGAGTTGAGTTTGGGCATCGAGAACAAAAAAGACCGGCTCGGCGCCCAATTCGTATTTTCGTTCGTCCGCATGAAGGTTTTCCCTCGCCAGGGCCACAGCGACTTTGGCTGCTTCCATGGTGAGTTTGGCCTCTTCGAGTGCGTGCACTGCATTCGTAACCTCCAGCGTAATGCTCTGATTCGTCTGACGTTCCTGATACTGGTCGCGCCGCCGGCCGACAAGCGCATCGGCCAGATTGGCTTGTGCGGCGTGATTTCTCACCGGGAGGGTCAGCGAAAGCGTGGCGCCGTAGGCTGGATACGTGAACTGGAAGACCTGGCTCAGGCTGCTGCTTAGGCCTGTGTTGCCTGCCGCCGCGCTATTTCCTGCGAGTCCGTTACCGGCATAGAAGCCGGAAACCTCGAGGTCCGGTTTCAAGTTGTTGTGCGCGAGACGAATCGTCAGCTCGTCGCCGGCGAGCTGCTGCCGCGCGGCTTCGAACTCCGGGCGGTTCGCCAGAGCGCGCGAAAGAGCCGTGGCGATATCCATGCTCGGCAATTCACCCAAGGGCTCAGGTTGGTCCGTCAGTTCAAGGTCGAAAACGCGAATCGCGGGATCAAGATCGGCGCCGATGCTCCGCCGGAACTGGTCTTCGGCCTGTTTGAGCGAATACTCTGCTTGTATGACCCCGACGCGCCTGGAGGCGACTTGAGATTCAGAGCGATAGATATCCAATGGAGGCAGCGCGCCAAGGCTCAGGGCCCTCTTGTCGTGAGCGTAACTCTTCTGCGCCCCCTCCAGTGACTTCCGCTGTACCGTAAGATTCTCTCGCGCAAGAACAACGCTCCAATAATTTCCCGCAGTTTGGAGAATCACGCGGTTCACTTCTGCCTGAAAAGTCGCGCGGGCCTGTTTCAGGCTTCGCTGCGCGATCAGAATGGGCGCGCGATTCGGAAAGAGCCCGCGGTTGCGAAACAGCGGCTGCGTAACCGTAAATTGGAGGGCGGTGGCGAGAGAAGGATTCAGAAAATTAAACGAGCTGTTGGTTGAGAACTTGTTGGCGTTGAAGGAAGTTTGGAAATTCGTGCCTGTCAGGAAAGTTTGTGAGTAGCCGATCTGCGTGGTCTGGTTCAAAGTATTCAGAATCGATGCGCCCTGCAGCTGTGTGGACGTGGGCGATTTCGTCCGTTGATCGGCAAAACTCGATGTCAACAACGGATCGAACGGTGCATGCACGCGACTAAGATTGTTTTGCGCGAACTCAATCTGGGAGCGGTCGAGTTGAATGTCGGTGTTATTCGAAAGGGCCACCCGGATGGCGTCGTCCAGGGAGAGAACTAGCTTGCCGTTCGCGGTGTGATCTTGCAAGCCTTGCGGAGGGAGGAGCGGCGGTGCGGGCTTCTGGCGACCGCTGATGCCCAGCAGCGTCTCCAGCCGCGAAGCGTTTTGCGCCCGCACCGAAAAGCTGGACGCCAGTATCAAAGCGATCAAAATAAACAAGGAACGCACCGCTCTCATCGTTCACCCCCAAGGGATTCTCCCGCGGACAGTTGCCGCTATTCGTACCGAATCGCTTCGACGGGATCCAGCCGCGCAGCTTTGACCGCAGGGTATATTCCGAAGATCAGACCGACGGAAATGGAAACGACAAAAGCCAGAAGAATCGAGCTGATGGTCACGATGGTGGACCATCCGGCAAGCCAGGCGATAAGTTGTGACATCGCGAATCCAAGAACGACGCCCAGCAGACCGCCGGCGAAAGAGATCAGGACCGCTTCGATGACGAATTGCCGGATGATGTCCCATCGCCTGGCGCCGACTGCGCGGCGCACGCCAATTTCGCGAGTGCGCTCGAGGATGGCCGCCAGCATGATGTTCATGATCCCGATCCCGCCGACGAGAAGGGAAATGGAAGCAATGGCAACCATGACGGTGTTGAAGAGCTGTTCCGTGCGCTTCTGCTGGGCCAGTAACTCGGCCGGGACGATGACGTTGAAGTCCCCAGCATTGCGATGCGAGGAATTCAGAATGCCGCGAACCACTTCGGCATCGGTGCTGCTGGACTCTGGCGATGAAAGATGAAGGTAGAGGCCATCGATCTCGTCCTTTAGGGCACTTTGTGAGTCTTCGAGACGATATAGGACTGCGTTCAAAGGCGCGTAGACGAGATTGTTCATGTCCTCGGTACGAACCCCCGAGACTTCGGTCTGCGGGGCGAGCTGCGGTGCGACGATTCCGATCACGTGGCACCATTGTTCGTTGAGTTTGATGTATTCCCCGATCGCGGAAGCGGCCCCAAACAGACTGTCCTTCGCCGCAGCTCCGAGGACGCAGACCGGCGCCGCCGCCGCATTCTCCGAGCCGTCGAAGAAACGGCCTTCCGTGACCTGCAGATGGCCGATCGCCAGATAGCTTGGCTCGACCCCGTAAACGATGGGAGTGTCTTGTTGCGGTTTGGGGAGAAGCTTTGCCGGAGTAAACCGTTTGCGCGGCGTGCCATCCTGAATGTCAGGTACATTTTTTCGAATGATCTGGTAATCGTTGAGCGTAAGGCCAGGTGAATTTTTCCGGACTTTCTGCAGCTCCTGCCAATTGTGCGCTTCCTTGGCCTCCACGATGAGATTGCGAACCCCAAGCTGTTCGATGAAGGCCATGACCTTCTGCTGCGCTCCAGCCCCGATGGAGAGCATCGCCACAACCGCTGCGACGCCAAAAATCATACCCAGCATGGTCAAGAGTGAGCGCAGCTTGTGGCTGGTCAGGTTTTCGAACCCAAAGACAATATCGGGCAGCCACTGCTGCAGGGATCTCGGCTCGGCTATGGAACTGGGCTTCATCGTTGCATGCGGGGCTTCAATTTGAGCCCGGACCCAGGCTGGGACTTGAGGTCCCGCTGCTCTTGCCATTGCCGGTGGGCTTCTTCTCTGGGTTCACCAAAGCGACCACCGTTCCGGGAGAAATGCCAGTGAGGATCGCGCGGCCTTCGCTCACCGCGCGGACTTTGACTTCCTGCATTTCGAAACTACGGTTACGTTTGCAATACACTACCTTTTTTCCGCCGTGCTCAAAGACAGCTCCGCCAGGGATGGAAACCGCGCGGGAAAGATTGTCTCCGAGAATGTTTAGGCGAAGGGCGAAGCCGGGGCGCAGACGCGGGTCCGTGCGGTCGAGCTCCACGGCCACGTCAAACTTGTGCTGGGCGTTGTCATCCCAGAATTGGTGGCTCGTCGCTCCGCCAACGGTTTGCACTTTACCGGAGAACGTTTCGCCTGGAAGCGCATCGATCTTCATTTCTACGGATTGGCCGGCTTTGAGGTTGATGCGATCGGTTTCATTAACTTGCGCCGAGACTTCCAGGTGAGAAATGTCGATCACTTCGGCGATCGAGCTTCCCGGATTTACCTGATCGCCGACGTGATAGTCGGGGAGCGTCATCCCATACATGAAAAATCCACCCGTGGAATCCCTATTGCCGTGGATCACCACGAGACCGTCGATGGGAGCGGTGACGTGCATGTTCTTGATGTTTTGTTCGGCTTGGTCCATGGCCAGGCGGGCCTTGTGACGTTTTTCTTCGGTGATGGCCAGCGCCGCCTGGTTTGAGGCGCTGTGGGATTGGACATCCTGCTGCAGCTGGGCCTGGGCGCGCTTGGCTTCATCGAGCGCAAGCAGGTTCTTCTGCGCGTCAATGGGGCTTACCAGTTCGTTCTTGCTGACTTCTAGCTCCGCGCGGCGCACCGCGTATTTTGCTTTCAGGAACGCGGTCTGGTCCTCCGCCGTCTGTACGGCTGCGTCGGCCTTGGCTTTGACGATTTCCTGATCTCCTTGCAGGAGGTCGCTGCGATTTTGTCCGAGATTGTATTCCTGCTGGCTGGGGTCGAATTCGAGAACGACGTCGCCGGCGTGCACCTGCGCGCCGGAACGCGCCAGTGTGACGATTTGCAAAGTGCCTCCAGCGATGGGCGGCGCAATGATCGTTCTCGATTGGGAGGTGCGGAGAACTCCCGTCGTGATAACTTTGAGTTGCAGATCTACCTCTTTGACGGTCGCCGTTGGAACCTCAGAATCCGTCGCCAGAACCGTAGTTTGGCGGCACGCGAAGCAGCTTCCTCCCGCCGCGAAGGCAAGGAGGAATGCGCGTACTCTTGAGCGGCTGTTCCACATGAAAATTCTCTATTCCGCCAGCGTTGGATCTTTCAGGGCCAATTGCTCTCCCGGCTGCAACCCTTTTGCGATCAGCGCCTCATCACCGCTTCGACGCAATACCTCGACCGTAGTCTCTTCGAATTTCGAGCCACGCCGCACATAGGCAACCGTCCGGCCCGCTTTCCGGAAGAGTGCGGAGGACGGAATCACGATTCCGCTGGAGACGCGCTCTACCGCTACCCGGACGACCGCACCCATTCCCGGCGCAAGGCGCGCATCGCTGTTCGAGAAGGCTACTTCCACGGAGAAATTTCTGGGAACGGGCCATCCCGCGCCGAAATCCAGGCTGGCAGTAGGGCTGATTGTGTCAATGCGCCCCTCAAAACTTCCGTCGGGAACGGCATCGACCCGCACCGTGCCGGTTTGGCCTAATTTCAACTGCCCCCTTTCCGCTTCTTCCACGCGCGCGGAAATCTTGAGCTTGGAAGAATCGGGAAGCTCCGCAATGGCCGCGCCCGGCCACGCGCGGTCTCCCGGCTTGAACGGAGTGGGGCCACCCTGCGGCTGCCAGTGATTTTGCAGTGCCACAACTCCATCGAGGGGCGCCCGCAATGCAAGGGAAGCCAGGCTGCGCTCATCCTGCTGCACCTGGAAAGCTGCCTGATCGTGTTTCTGCTGTTTGCTGGCAAGATCCGCACCTGCGGCAGAGCGGTCCGCCTTGAGCTTGGCCTCGGTTTCCTTCACCTTCTGCTCCGCATCCGCGAGCTTCAGTTTCGCCTCTTCGCCCTCTATCACCGAAACAATCTCCTGTTTGCTGGCATCCAGGCGCGCCTTCTGAACGTCGAACTTTGCTTTCATCACGTCGGTGAGGTCCTGCTCTTGCTTCAAACGCGCGGCTGCCCGCGATTGATGAATCTCCGCTTCCGCTGATTTGAGCGCGGATTGATCCTGAGCGAGCTTTTGCCTTACAGTCGTGTCGTCAAATTCGACCAGGACATCTCCTTTCTTGACCTTCGCTCCATTTGCCGCAAGTCTCATGATCTGCAGATCGCCCGCGCCGTACGGCGCTGCGATGATCACCGAGCGGAGTGCCTTGACCTCGCCTTTGACTTCCAGATAATCAACAAATTCCTTTCGCTTCACCTCGGCAGTCGAGAATTTCGCCGCCGGTCTGGCCAGACGGAACGCGCCAAAGACAAGACCACCGAGGAGCAGCGCTGCAGCGGCGGTTAGGGCCCTCTTCCCGGGCCTCCCTTTTTTATCCTGGCCAATCATTGTCGGTCCGCTCCTGGCTGCTCCTCGACCGCCACTCGCCGGATCGTGTCTCCCTCCGATAGCCCGGAATTGACCACTGCCTCGAGATCGTTGCGGGACCTTGTTTCCACGCTGCGCTTTTCAAAGCCAACTCTGGTTTTCAGCCAAACAAAGGAATGCCCGGCTTCCATGCCGATACTCTGCCAGGGAACAACTAGAACCTTTTTTTGTGTGCCGAGATCGAGATCGAGCGCGGCAGAAAGGTCGGGCAAAAGCCTGGGATCCGTCCCCTGAACGGAGAAGCTCGCCGTGAAAGTTCGTACTGCTTCCGTAAATTGCCCCGTATGGCCGAGCGGCGAGATTTCCTCAAGCACCGCCGGGAGGGTCATGCCCGGGTAGGCATCCAGGTGCATCTCTGCATGCTGGCCCGCATGTACTTTCAGAAGATCCACTTGATTCAACTGTACGCGGACCTCCATTTGTGACGGATCCACCACCTGCAAGAACGGCACGCCGGGCCGCACCTGGTCGCCCTGTTGCACGGTGCCCATGCGGCCGCCGAGCCAGATGGTGTTATAGACGACGACACCGGGCATGGGGGAGTGAACCACCATTTTTGCAGCGTTCCCTTGCGCGTAACGCATTGCTTCCAGCGCCCGGTCGCGCTGAATTTCCTGAATCCGAATAGTTGCGGCCGCGGCGGCGCGTTTCAGCTGGTAGGTTTCTTTGAGCTGCTTGAGTGTGGCTTGAGCTTCGTCGAGAGCTTCCTGATTTTTCTCGGCATCGATGCGCGAGACGATCTCATTTTTCTGGAGCTCCAGTTGCGCGCGTTTAAGCTCGTCTTCCGCCTGTTTCATCGCCGTATCGTCTTTGGAGCTCGCGATGGCTTCTTCCGCTCGTTTCTGGGCCACCTGCCCAACGAGGCTTTCGTAGGCGCCTTTTTTCTCCAGGTAGTCTTTCGTCTGGGCCTGCGGATCGAATTCAACCAGGAAGTCGCCTTTTTTTATGTGCGTGCCGGCGGGAGCCAGTTTGGTGATGACCATGGATCCCACTTGAGCTCCTTCGAGCTTCGGAGCCAAGACCACGAAGGAACGCGAAGCTTGGGTTATCCCATTGAGCCGCAGAGATTGCGAGAAGTCCCTTCTTTCCACCCGGATGACGGATTCCTCGATATTCGTCGCCGATCGCCCCGGCCGGAAATGAGCAAACAGGAAGGGAGTCGTCACAAGGAGCAACAGGGCGGACGCACGAAGTGTGAACGATTTGGCTCCGTTGTCGCGTTGGGATGCTTGGTCCATCGCGTCGCAACTATCCTGGGAAGATCAGACGCACCGTGCTCAAACTGGGCTGTTGGATTTCAAATGGAGGCAAATGGTTGCGTCCTTCGAATCCTGCTAATCCCGCCCTCTCGTAGTCCCAGAGTTTACCGCAGAAGTAAGACCACGAACATAATCGAATTGAATGGACCACGCGCTCCGGCCTGTCCCACCTGGCAATTGCTCTTTTCAAGCGAATTCTAAATCATCTCGTCGCAAGCAAGACCCCTGTCCTCGCGCAGGTGAACGTCGATTCGAATTCTCGAAGGCTTAACCGCTTCCACAAGACCGGCTCAATTGGACGCAGTTAGACGGTTTCGCTAGACTGAGGGATTCAATTCGAACGGAAAGACACCGCAGAAAATGAGTGACATAACCAGCAAGTCTCGCGGAGTGAGAGTGCGTTTTGCGCCTTCCCCTACCGGCTATTTGCACGTGGGGGGAGCGCGAACGGCGCTCTTTAACTGGCTTTTTGCGCGCGGCCAGAGCGGCACCATGATCTTGCGCGTCGAGGATACGGACGCGGAGCGCAACAAGCCGGAATTGGTGCAAGGAATCCTGGATGGTTTGCAGTGGCTGGGAGTGGATTGGGACGAGGGGCCGTTTTACCAGTCGCAGAGAACCGAATTGTATCGCGCAGCGGCGAAAAAACTCTTGGCGAATGGCACGGCGTTTTTGTGCTACTGCCCCGCCGAAAAATACGCGGGCGGGGACCACGCGGAACCTGGGCAAGACGAAGAGCCGAAGGGCGGCGGGCCGCGCCGCGTCACGCGTTGTACTTGCCGCGACGGCAAGCCTTCGAATCCCGATGTGAAACCGGCTATCCGCTTCAAGGTGCCGCTGGGCGGCACGACAAAATTTCTCGATGCAGTGTTCGGCGAACGTGAATTCTCGAATGACGAAATCGAGGATTTCGTGTTGCTGCGTTCCGGCAAGGGCGAAGAAGAATTTGGCCAATCCATGTACCAGCTCGGTGTGGTGGTCGATGACATCGACATGCGCATCACCCACGTGATTCGCGGCGCCGACCATATTTCGAATACGCCGAAGCAAGTCCTCCTGTACCGCGCGCTGGGCGCGCAGCCGCCGGTATTTGCGCACGTGCCGCTGATTCTCGGTGCGGACAAATCGCGCCTTTCGAAGCGGCACGGCGCGACCGACGTCAACATGTACCGCGCGGAAGGATTCCTGCCCGAAGCATTTCGGAATTTTCTTGCGCTGCTCGGCTGGTCACCGGGCGGCGATGAGGAATTCATTCGAACAAAAGACTTGATCGAAAAATTCTCGCTTGCGGGCGTGAGCCGTACCAACGCGGTTTTCGACCGGCCGAAACTCGAATGGTTCAACACACAATATCTGCAGAAATTGCCGATCGAGGAATTGCTCCCCGAAGTCGAAAACGAATTAAGGCGCAGCGGCCTCTGGAAACCTGAGTGGGCGGCCGGCGCCGCTCCGGGTCCCGACGGACGCGACCACGCGTGGTTCGCGAAAACCGTGGATCTGCTGCGGCCGCGCGTAAGGCTGTTGCCGGATTTTTCTTCGTGGTCGCGCGCCTTTTTCAGCGACGATTTCCTTCGCGATCCCGCGGCCATCGCAAAATTCTGGAAAGATCCGAAAACGCCGGAACTCCTCGTGAAACTCGCGGACGCGCTGGAAGCGCTCAGCGAGTGGAACCACGACGCTTGCGATCATGCGTCGCGTGCCGTTGCCGAAGCGGGCGGAGTCAAAGCCGGCTTGCTTATTAATGCGACGCGCGTGGCGATCGTGGGCCAGGCGGTTGCGCCGCCGCTCTTCGATACGATGGTCGTGCTCGGCCAGCAGCGCGTCGTGCGACGCTTGCGTGATGCCGTTTCCACTTTTGGCAAATCCTAATCGTTCCTCCTTCAAAAAAAACTAACGCCTGGACTCACCGTTGCGGAAAATCTCCGCATGCGCCGGTTTGGAGACGGAAGTTGAGGCCGCGACGTTGACGACTGCGTCCAGAGTCAATGTGACCGGCGGCAGGCAGATTTCGCTGCTGCAGGCCTGATAGCGAAGTTTCAGCGGGATGTGCTGTTCGCCGAGCGGGGCATTGGCGAGGGCGGTAACGGGCATGAATAGCGTCACCGTGTCCTGGTAGACGTTCAGCGGTATTTTGCTGAAGGCAAATTTTTCGAGTTTGCCTTTGGGATAGGCGACTTCGCCGGCTTTGAAGCCGGCGGGGAGTTCGGACTTGAGGTCCGTGGCGATGAGATAGTCTTCGGATTTTTCGCGAGCGTTGACGTGGAAGCCGGGACGAATTTTCATCACGACGGCGATTTGGAAGGAACTGCCGCGCGCGGCGGGATCGAGCGAGGCGTAAATTTCCGGTTTGACGACATCGCGTCCGGAAGGAATCTGCGAAGTGACCACATGCGGCAGGGCTGCACATAGCCCCAGGAGCGTGACGAAAAAAATTGTTTTGCTAGATATCACAGGGTCACCTGGGTGCCGAGCTGTTGGGAGACGACGCGGCCCATGACGGCGTAGAGATCTTCGCCGGTTTTTTCATGGACGAAAGTGTTGCGCGGCTCGTTCCACCCGAGCTTGAAGCTGGTGGAAAGCGCGGAGATCCAGATTTCGCGGACGGGGGTGTTGGGGGAGATCACGAATTTGGCCTCCTCGGGCTCCTCGAAAATGACTTCGAGCTTTCCGCTTTCGCCTTCGACGTCAAAGCCGTGTTCATCGCCCAGGACCAGGAGGCGCTTCTTGAGATCTTCGAAAGCGGCGTCCGCTTTACGCTGAAAGTCTTTTTCATCGAGCATGGATTTAGGGTACCTGAAGAGAGTGAGTCGTGGGTAGTGGGAGAGGAGCCGAAGCAAAGAGGTAAGGAGGTAATGAGATAACGAATGAGGCGGGGGAGGAGTAAGTTCCGGAATGGGAATTGTTGGCATACACCCGGCAGTTTTCATATGAGTGGCAAGCAAAGGACTTACAGGATACGGAACTTGGAAGAGTGCGCAACGAATAGAAAACAGGGGATTTGCAAATGCACTTTTTGCGCGAAAAAGTGAGCAGAGAAGCAAGAATGGAGGGCGAGAGATACGCAGGGCCCCTACACCCCCAGGCATTTGTAGGATGTCAAACGAAAGGGGTTGCGGGAGGGGGCATTTGTAAATGACGGGGATTAAAAGAGTTGCGGTGACGGGTTTTTCATCACCGTGACGGAATCGAATCGAGACTGGGGAAGAATCCTTCCACTCGTCCGCCGCGGCGGGCTTGCTCAGGATGCGCATCCTTGGCCGGATGCGCAATGCGGATGGCAGGGGCAAGCGCATACGGAATGGTCGCATGGGAAGTACCGACTGTCAACTACTAACTACTTAGTGATTCGAATGGAATGTCGTATCCGGGACACAGCAGGGGTGCAAGTTGGAGGATGGAAAGGACTTGCGGGAGGGATGAGAGTTGAGAAAATCTTGGAGATCTGGTGACGGGTCAAAAGCCGAGCCTCGACCGGAGCAGGCGCTACCTAAGAGTGCGCGAACGTTCTCCATTGGTTACGTCTGGGCTACGCGTTTAACTTCACTGGAAAGCATCTATATCGTGGATAGGCTAATGTCCGGCGAAGAATCAGCTTAAACTTTTCATCCTATGAAGATTGTTGGGCAGCAAATTCGACTCGCGGGGTCAGACCTGAGCAACCACCTCGCCTGCCGTCATTTGACCACGCTGGAGTTGCAGGTGGTGCGAGGCGAGCGGGCCGCACCGGATTGGGCTGACCCGGACCTTGCGATCATTCTGGAACGTGGTGACAGGCACGAGAAAGACTATCTCGCACATCTGGCTGCGCAGGGACTCACAGTCGAGAATCTGGGGCATATCGATCACAAAGAAGAAGCGCGGCTGCTGGCGGAGACGCTAGCGCTGATGGATCGCGGCGCGCAAGCGATCGCGCAAGGGGCGCTGAGCGACGGGGGATGGTTTGGGCGGCCGGATGTGCTGCGTCGCGTTGCAACGCCGAGCAAGCGATGGAAGTGGTCCTACGAAGTGGTGGATACGAAGCTGGCGCGAGAGACGAAGGCGACGACGATCCTGCAACTGTCGCTATATTCGGAATTACTGGCGAAGATTCAGGGGACGGTGGCGGAGTTTTTGTGGGTGGTGCCGCCGGGCGAAGGGTTTGCGGGAGAGAAATATCGCGTCTCGGAGTATGCGGCGTACTCCCGGTTTGTGATGAAGCGATTGCGTGGGGCCGTGGGCGAGGGTGCGAGCAAGGAAACTTATCCAGAGCCGGTGGAGCACTGCAATGTGTGCCGGTGGTTCAAGGAGTGCGACGCGAGGCGGCGAGCGGACGATCATTTGTCGCTGGTGGCGGGAATCCGGAGGCAACAGCGGGATCAGTTTGAAGAGTGGAATGCGGAAACGATGGCCAAGCTGGCGGCGCTGCCGATTCCGCTGCGAGAACGGCCGAAGCACGGGTCGAAGGCAGGATACGAGAAGGTCCAGAAGCAGGCGCGGGTGCAGGTGGAGGGACGGACAGAAAAGAAGCTGAAGCATGAACCGATCCTGCCCGTGGCGGAAGGAATGGGATTTTGCCGGCTGCCGGAGCCTTCAGTGGGCGACATGTTTGTGGATCTGGAAGGCGATCCGTTTGTGGGAGAGAACGGGTTGCAGTATCTCTTTGGGTTTGCGGTGCTCGATGTGCGGGGAGCATTGAAATACGAAAAGCGATGGGCTTTGAATCGTGAGGAGGAGAAAAAGGGATTTGAATGGATGGTGGACGAAATCATGCAGCGGCGGGAAGCAAATCAGAAAATGCACGTGTATCACTTCGGCGGGTACGAGCCGGGAGCGTTGAAGCGATTGATGGGGATGTACGCGACGCGGGAAGACGAAATCGACCGGATGCTGCGAGCGGGCGTGCTGGTGGATTTGCATCAGGCGTTCAAGCAAGGAGTGCGGGCGAGCGTGGAAGAGTATTCGCTGAAAAAAGTGGAAGCGTTTTACGGATTCGAGCGGAAGACGCCGCTAGAAGCGTCGCGAGCGGCGATGCGATATGTGGAGCACCGGTTGGAATTGGGCTGGGGAGATGAGGAATTGCCGAAGCCGATTCGCGAGGCGATGGAAGGATACAACGCGGACGATTGCCTTTCGACGGCGAAGCTGCGGGATTGGCTGGAGGAGGAAAGGAAAAAGTTGGAGGAAGACGGAGCGAGCGTGCCACGATTCGCGGACAGGGATGAGGAGGCATCCGAAGAACTAGATGAGAGGCAAAAGCGAGTTGCGGAGCTGACAGAAGAACTAACGACGGGAATGCCGGCGGACTCGAAGGAGCGAAGCAAAGAGCAGCAGGCGCAGTGGCTGTTGGCACAACTTTTGGATTGGCACAGGCGGGAGGACAAAGCGACTTACTGGGAGGGTTACAGGCTGGCGGAGCTCAACGATGAGGATTTGCTCGAAGACCGGGCGGGACTGGCGGGGCTGAGGTTATTGGAGCAGGTGCTCGTTGAACGAAAGATTCCTGTGGATCGTTATACATTCGAGAAGCAGGAGACGGAAGCACGCGTGGCGAAGGACCTGTATTGCAAGCGCGAAAAGTTCGGAAGCGTGGTGGCAATCGACCCGGTGAAACGCACAATTGATGTTAAGAAGACGAGAAAGACAGCCGAATTGCATCCGACTGCGGTGTATGTGTGGGAGCGGCCCTTTAATGTAAAGGAACATTCAGAGGCGCTCTTCCGGATCGGCGAGTGGGTGGCGGCGAATGGTATCGATACCGCCGGAAGATATCGTGCGGGGCGAGATTTGTTGCTGCGGAAGCGGCCGCGGCTCGCGAGAGGCGAGGTGCTGGAACCGCACACGGGAGAAGAGCCCAAGAGCACAGTGTGCCGGATTGCCTCGGCTCTTAAGGACTCCGTGTTTGCGATCCAGGGGCCTCCGGGTGCGGGGAAGACATTCACCGGGGCGCGGATGATCTGCGAATTGGTGAAGGACGGAAAGAAGATCGGAATTACGGCGCTAAGCCACAAGGTGATCCGGAAGCTCCTGGAAGAGGTGACGGATGCAGCGAAGGAACAGGAGCAGAGTGGCGTGCGGTGCATGCAGCGGTCGGATACGGAAGAGCCGAGCGAGGACATTGCCATGGCGAGGAGGAACGATGAGGCATGGGCGGCCCTAGAGTCCGGCAAAGCAAACGTGTCGGGAGGAACGTCGTGGCTGTGGTCGCCGGAAGCGGCTTTTGAAGCAGTGGATATGTTGTTCATTGATGAGGCGGGACAGATGGGACTGGCGGATGTGCTGGCGGTGTCGCAAGCGGCGAAGAGCCTTGTCCTGATTGGCGATCCGCAACAATTGGAGCGGCCTCTGAAGGGAAGCCATCCGGACGGCGCCGAGAAATCGGCACTGGAGCATTTGCTGGGCGAGCGCAAAACGATTTCGGGGGACATAGGGTTTTTGCTGCCGGAGACGTGGCGATTGCACCCGAGGGTATGCGAGTTTACATCGGGCTTTTTTTATGAAGGGCGGCTAGCGTCGCGGGAATTTTTGCGGAATCGAGTGCTGGAAGGACACGCATGGCTGAATGGAGCGGGATTGTGGATTGTGCCGGTCGCGCATGAGGGGAGCCGGAACTCGAGCGCGGAGGAAGTGGAAGTGGTGGCCCGGATTGTGGAGGGATTGCTGAAGCCGGAAGTGAAATGGTTCTACGGGGCGGGGAATAGCCGGCGACTGAAGGAAGAAGACATTTTGATCGTGGCGCCGTATAACGCGCAGGTATCGGATCTGTGCGCGGGGCTGCCGAAGATGCGGATTGGGACGGTGGACAAGTTTCAGGGTCAAGAAGCACCCGTGGTGATTTATTCGCTGACAACGTCGTCGCCGGAAGAAGCGCCGCGTGGGATGGAGTTTTTGTACAGCTTGAACCGTCTGAACGTGGCGACCTCGAGGGCGATGACGACGGTAGTTTTGGTGGGCAGCCCGAAGCTCTTCGAACCAGAATGTAGAACGCCGCGGCAGATGCAACTGGCGAATGCGTTTTGCGGTTACCTGGAAATGGCTGTCACACGCAATCCCGCCTCGATTTAGGTGATAACTTTACCCTCTCAAAACAAGAGGGCGGACCGAAGTCCGCCCCTTTGAGAAAGTTGCAAGAGCTGGTACAGCCATGTGGCTTAGAGCTGGATCTCCCAGACGCCGCGACCGTAGGTGGCAATGCGGAGGAAGCTGCCATCGGGCGGCATGTAGAGGTCATCCACAGAACCTGCAGATTCGTCAGAAGCTAAGATCAGAAGCGTGGGACTAGAAGCTGTCCGAACGAACGACAACATCCTGCTGGTGGCTCGCGGTGCCGGCAACCCACTGAACGCCGCCGAACCACACGAAGTTCTGCACGTTATTGCTATCGGTCCAAAAGGCGTGGAAGACGTCGTCGGCCCCCGCCGCGATGTCCGTATAATCGCCGAAGAACGTGCCGCGGAAGCCGTAACGAGTGTTGATGGGCTGGGTCGTTACGGTATTGGTCACGCCGCTGGTCAGGTCTCTCACCACATAGTCCAGGCGTGCATTGTTAATGAAGGGGCCGAGCGTCTTGCAGCTTGCGCCATTCAGGCTCGGCGCGCCGAACGCCGCACAAGTTTGCCAGGGTGAGACCACGTCGGCAGCGTAGGCCGACATGTAGACGCGTCCCGTGGGTGAGACTGATACCGCGGGGAACAGCGTGTCCACTCGCCGAGCGGCGGGCGCGTTCAGCGTGCTTCCGTCCGGCTGAGTCACTGGATAACCGATGGCCGTGCGCGTGGAAGCATCGACGGACGGCAGGACCAGCGCGGGGGCGCTCCACGTTGCGCCGCCGTCGGTAGACTTGCTATAGAGCGACGCCGCATGGCATCCGGTGTTTGTGCGCGTCGGGCACAGGCCCCCGCTGTTACTCATCATCGAGGACCAGGCGACATACAGGTCCCCGTTGGGCGCAACGCCAGCGGCCGGAAAGCTGTTGACGCGGAATGACGTATTCGCCGCCGGGATGATGTCCACTAGCGGAGACACCGCCACCGGCTCGCTCCAGTTCCTACCGCCATCAGTCGATTTGACTACCCAAATGCTGTCGAAAGTGGCGAGCCGAGTCGCCGCGTCCCAAAAGACATAGACGGTGCCATCCGGACCGACCACCGGCCGCGAGCCCTGGCCATACAGGACGTTGCTGACGATGAGCTGCGGATCACTGAAGGTGCGCCCGCCGTCGCGCGACACTGCCACCGCAATGGGCGACTGCACGTAATGACCGTTGTGCGGATTGAAAATAAACCGCGTCCAGGTCACATAGACGTTGTCGCGAAAGGGACTCGCGGCATGGGAATCCACGGCGATCCATTCCTTGTCATTGATTGTGGAAGGGGCCTTGGTTTGGTTGATGAACACCGGCGCCCCCCAAGTCAGGTTCCCGTTGCTGTCAAAGGTTCCTTTGTTCACAGCGACTGTGTTGGCTGGCGAGGTGCGGTCAAACCCCAGACCCGAATAATAAACGTTGCCACGGCTATCGAAGGCCACAGCGGGATCTCCACCGGCGTCGTACGGTCCTCCGGTCAAATGTTCAACTCCGGGAATCAATGTCCCCAAGCTTGTCCCGTCGAGTTTGGAAGCGCAGCACCAGGTCTTGCCGCCATCGTTGGAGAAATACGTCCCCGAGTAGCCGTCGCCCACAGCACTGCACGGTATTGCCCCGATGCTGCAGTTCCAGGTGAGAGTTACGTAGTCGTTCGCACCAGCAACGATGCGCATCGGCTTGTTGGGATCCACCGCAATGGCCGTCTCATTTTGGGGAGCTCCCGCCGTATCCTGGTTCACAGTCACGTCCGGCGCGAGGACACTTGTGCCGTCTAGCGGGCTGGACAAGATTTGGAAAGGAGTGACGGGAATTGAAGAGGGGCTGGAGATCAGGTCGCTCAGATCGGATTCCTGCTCGATAAACGCGGAGAAGCGAATCTGCAAGCCAGCTGTGCCATTTACCGACGCCACCTTGCCAGCCAGAGTGGTGATGTCATAAGTGACCCCGGAGTTGTCCGTAGTGGTGGTCTTCTGGTCTGCGGCGGCCTGCGCGGTCTGTGATCCGACGGTTCCCGGCAGCGTCAACGCGGCGCCGGCTGCCACCAGCAAAAAAAGAAGAAGTGCGAGCTTGCGTGTTTTTACGCTGCTCGGAGAAGCATTCATGTAGACCTCCCGATGAAGGATTCAGCTTGCAGGAATGGAAGATGGCTGGACAAGCGTAGGACGCGGTCGTCCGAATGGTTAGCCCACCCCGCAGCCGGGAATGCTAACCCTCTATTACTTCGCTGTCAATAAGAACCGGCAAATGGAGATTTAGTGGCTGTTTTACTTGAGCTAGAGAAAATGGAAATCTAAAAATCGGAATTCGATCAAAGAACAGAGCGTCATAGTTAGCGGAGCGGCGGGGAGAAGTCGGTCAAAACGAGATACGTGGAATCGATTTTCTCGACCAGCTTGCCGTTGGCTTCGGATTTATCGCGCACGCTCTGCCATTCGGGATCATCGCGGAAGGCCTGCCAGTTGGCGGCGGCGGCTTCCCGGCTGGGATGCGCGATGATGTAGATGAGAGTCTTGCTCTTCAGAGGTTCGTCGGTGGGCGTCCAGTAGGCTATGTTCTTGATTCCATGCTTTTCGAAGAGCTGCATGGTGTGCTCGCGAAAACGCCGCAGCAGGTCGTCCAGCTTGCCGTCGTAGGTGTGATAGACGCGGAGTTCGTAGACGGTGGAGGTTGGTCCGGGGCCGGGCTTCTCTAGTTCCGAGGAGGCCCAAGCTGCGGCAGGGAGAAGTGCTGCTGCAGGAAGCGATTGAAGCAAGGTTCGTCTTTTCATGGCAGGGATTCTAGCAGAAGTCTTGGGCGATGCGAAGATGTGCCGACGAGGGAGGCACGGTTTTTCTGACGATTCGCGAGGAACAAATCGAGAGAGTCGTAGTCCGGGTAATGTAAACTTTCCGGCATAAGCAATCGAGCGGAGCGAACCGAAAGGTGGTGGCGATGGGAAAGAATATTATTGTTTGCTGCGACGGGACGGGAAACCAGTTTGGGGAACAGAATTCGAACGTCTTGAAACTGTACACCACGCTGCTGATCCAGCCGGAAGTGCAAACGGCGTATTACCACCCGGGCGTGGGAACGATGGGCGCGAGGAACGCGCTGAGCGCGCTGGGGAAGTGGTGGACGCGCGTGAGAGGGCTGGCGTTTGGGTATGGACTTTCGGACAACATTGCGGACGCCTACCAATTCCTGATGAAGGAATATGAAGAGGGCGACCGCGTCTATCTGTTTGGTTTCAGCCGCGGCGCGTACACGGCGCGGGCCCTTGGCGGGCTGTTGCACATGTTCGGCCTGCTGCGACAGGGAAACGAAGGGCTGATTCCCTACGCCCTGAGGCTGTACAAGAGCAGAAAGAAAAATAAGTTCGAGCTGGCGAGGGGATTCAAGCTCATTTTCTCGCGGCCATGCGCGCCGCATTTCCTGGGGCTTTGGGACACGGTGAGTTCGGTGGGGTGGGTGCTCGACCCCATCGGATTGAAGCCTGGAGCGCTGCCGTACACTTCGCAATTTCCCGATGTGCCGATTGTGCGGCATGCGGTGTCCATCGATGAACGGCGCGCGTTTTTCAGACAGAATCTGATCCATTTGCCGCCGCCGCCCACAGAGCAGGATTTGAAACAGGTGTGGTTTGCGGGCGTGCATTCCGATGTGGGAGGGAGTTATGCAGAGCTGGAAAGCGGGCTGGCGAAGATTGCGTTGCGGTGGATGATCATTGAGGCGGCCAAAGCAGGGCTGCAATTGAATGAGAAGAAAGTGAATGACATCTTAGGCGCGGATCCGCACTTTGCGGCGCCGAGCCCGACGGCGCAGATGCACAATTCGCTGACGTTCTGGTGGTGGCTCGGCGAAATCTGGCCGAAGCGGACGATGGTTCCTTTGTTTGTGCCTGGAGAGGAAAAACCGGAATACAACGCAACTATCCGTATGAATCTGGGGCACAGGCGATTCATGGCGGATGGAGCGCACATCCATGAAGCCGTTGCGGAACGCATGCGATTGGATTCGACGTACCGGCCGGCGAATTTGCCGAAGGAGTATGTCGTCGAGAAGGATGACTACAACTGAGATTCGATGGTCCTGGTGAGCTCTTCGAAGGGGATGAGGCCCTGGATTTTCTTGATTTCTTTGCCGTCCTTGGAGATGAGGAAGCTGGTGGGATAACCGAGCAGGCCGCCAAACTTGGTGGCGACATCGTCGTTGCCAAGGACGATGGGATAGTTCATGGGAAGTTTCTGGTCGTTGACGTTGAAACGTTCTTTGGCGAGGAACGGGGCCACGGCGGCCTTGCCTTCGTCGTCCATCGACACTCCGAGGACGGTGAAGCCCCGCGCGCCGTACTTCTGCTGCATTTCGATGAGCCAGGGAATCTCGATATAGCAGGGATCGCACCAGGTGGCCCAGAAATTGATGAGGACGACTTTGCCTTTGAAGCTGCTTAAGGGAACCTCCTTGCCTTCGAGATCTTTGAAGATGACGTCGGGAGCGGGAGTGCCAGCGACGGATTCCACGGAGACGGCAACGCTTGCTGGGCTCTTGGCTTTGACACGGGTGGCCACGTCAACGCGATGCGTGGCGTAGGCCAGCGCGACCACGATGGTTAGAATCACGAAAATCTTTTTCATTTTGGCTTGCCCGAACCGGTCAGGCTTACTCCTCTAGAGCGAAAAGCGATTCAAGAAAGATAGTTTAGCCGAGAGCCAGGTCAACTTGTTGACGAAGACCAGGCCGCCGACGAACAGAAGCAAAGCGCCGCTGAATAACTCGACGGCGTGAAGATACTTCCGAAAATTCTTGTAAAAAGCTATGAACTGGCCGATGCCGAGAGCGGTGAGCAGGAAGGGGATGGCCAGGCCAGCGGAATAGACGGCGAGGAGCAGGACGCCGCGGGCGATGGTGTCGCTGGCGGCGGCGAGAGCAAGAACGGTGGCGAGAATCGGGCCGATGCAGGGCGTCCAGCCGAAGGCGAACGCGAAGCCGAGGAGGAATCCGCTCCAGATGCCGGGTTGCGTGGATTTGCTGCGAAGGTGGACGTCGCGATTGAGCCAGCGCGCCATGGCAGGGCCAAAAAAGCCGATGAGCGAGAGCGAAAAGAAATGAGCAGCGCCGAGTCCGGCGAAAAGCGGGGCGTGACGAAGAAGCGAGGCGACTCCGAGGGCGACGAGGAGCACGCCGAGGATGATGCCGGCGCGAAGATTGAGCTTGATGAGCGCGCCGATGAGGTGAAGGCCGAAGAGAAGAATTAGAGCGCCGGCGACGGGAGCGAGGAGCGCGCGATTCTGGCGGAGGAAGGAACCGACAGCGCTGGCGGATGCGCCAAAGGAAATGAACACGACAGAAAAGCCGGCGACAAAGGCGAGAGAGGAAGAGAAAAGGCCGGAGGTTGGCACGTCGCCCTTGCGGAGTTGCTCCATGCCGATGCCGGAGAGCATGGAGATGTAGCCGGGCACCAGCGGCAGAACGCAAGGCGAGAGGAAGGAAACTAGCCCCGCGAGGAAGGCCCCTGCTAGAGAAACATCGGTCATGTTCGAATCATACCTCTAATCGTGAGAATCCCGGAATTGCCTGAATTCTTCCCGAGGCAGGTCGCAGACCCTTCTTTAGACGCGGACCGAAGGAAAAAGAGACATGCACGGAAGGTCAAGCGAATAGGCGCCAGGTGAAGGAAATGGTTGGCG